>Ga0209200_1001110_pt1 | contig 28241 bp, 27 predicted proteins | sample AD_UKC033_MetaG_FD_184406 | JGI IMG/M metagenome (GOLD analysis project Ga0209200, IMG submission 184406) | Active sludge microbial communities of municipal wastewater-treating anaerobic digesters from USA - AD_UKC033_MetaG (SPAdes) (version 2) | ecosystem: Engineered > Bioreactor > Anaerobic >... | reverse complement strand
ACGCCCTCGTTGTCCAGTGCCTGCACGCCCGTGGGCAGGCTGCCCGGCACGATCTGCACGTTGTTGCGCCGCGCGGCCTCGGCCAGCGCCCGCATCGCCGCTGCGTCCGGCGTGCGCCCGGCGCTGGCCGCGGTGCCGATGCTGCGCCCGGCGCGCCCGGCGTCACCGGCCAGTAGCGTGCGCCCGAGCTGCGTCAACCCGCCAAGGGCAGGCGCGATCACGCCTTGCCCGAGCGCTGCGAGCGCCCCGCCGGTTGCGGCCTGACCGAGCAGGCTGTCGTCACCCGTGCGCGGGTTCATCACCACGTTCTGCGCAGCCCCCAGGCCACCGGCCACGCCCAGGCTGCGTTATTCCGATAGCTGTTGAACGATGGCCCGGCGGCGGTTCATTCATCCCGCAGCTCCATCCGCGCGAGGCCGGCACGAAGACGCCGGAGGACTTCCTCCTCCAGGTCGTAGGGCGCCAACACCTCGACCTCGGGAACGTGGCGCAGGATGTCCATGACGAGTTCGCGCGGATCGGCAAACGGCAGCCGCAGCAGCCAGCGGCCCTCGGCGTCCCACTGGCTCTGCTGGTCTGGATGCCAGACCTCCGCGGACACCCAGCGCGCGCGCTCGGCGCCAAAGCGCAACGTCGCCCAGCGCACCGTGGCGCCGGCGAAGATGCCGTATCCGGAGGCCAGTACGTCGTCCAGTTCGCTGTCCGGCACTTCGCGCGCGACTTCGTCGAGCATCTGCGCCGCGACGATGGAATCGACCGCGAAACTCCGCAGCGCGTCGCGCAGGTGGCACCACGCATCGAGGTACCAGTTGTCGCGGTAGTACACGAGCCGCTGCGGCGAGACGGTGCGCTGCGTGGTCTGCTGGCGGCTGCGCGCGTGATAGCCGATGCGCAGGCAGCGACGCAGCAGGAGCGCGCGCGCAACCATCTGGAAATGCGGCAGGTGAAGCCGTCGTGTTGCCACGCTCGCAAGCCGGATGCGGCGAGCGCCCTGAGCATCCGCCCGCAGCCCTGTGCCGAGGAGCTCGACGACGCGTTCGCGCAGGGGTTCGATGCGATCGGCGAGGAAGCCGCTTGCATCGAGCTGTTCCAGCAGATGCTGCATGCTCAGCAATGCGGCCAGCTCGTCGGCGCCGAACCACAGTCCGGGGAGTTCGCTGCGCGTGCCCGACGACCCGCGACGCTCCATGTACCAACAGCGACGCTCGGCGTCGTAGGCCACCGGTGCGCACATGCAATTCTGCAGATAGGCCATGTCGCGCATCAGGGTCGCGCGCGATACGCCCATCTCCTTCAGCAACCAGTCGCGAGACAGGCAGCGGCCGCTGTCGAACCAGCTCATGAGTCGATAGAGGCGCTCGCTCTGGCTCACGTCATGCCCTCGGTTTGCGTGCCACCGCGCATCCCGCTCTTCGCGGTCGTTGAGGCCATCAGGGGCAGCACACCTTGCAAGCCTTTGCCGCTATCGCTTGGCCGATGGACGCCTCGAAGCGCGGCGCCCTGGTCATGCAGGCGCCCCGCGCGACCCGGACCTCCAGCGCCCAAGGCTCGACGGAGTGGCTCTGCCAGCCAGGAGAGCGCCTTGAAGTGCCCCGCAGCGCTATACCGACGTGTGAAAGGCGAGTACCGGCGGGAACGGGTGCTCGCCGCAGCACCGGGCTTGTTCGCGGCATCGCCTTGCCCACTTGCCGCAGCGATGCCAGGCCGCCGGGCTCAAGAAGGCGCCCAGCAGACAATCGACTGACCGCCCGCCGTTTCCTTGCCCGGGTCGCAGACTTCCCTTGTTCCTGAACGCCTTCTGGACAGTGATCTCCAGTGGGGACATGACCGCTTCGGGAGGGAATCCGGTTGGTAGGCCACGGTGCGACACCTCGCGGGCTGGGAAATGCCGCCAGCGTAGGCCGCGAGTGGCTCAGATGATGAGCCAGGTGAGGATTGCCTCGGGTCAAGGTAACACCTGGGCTCGCTGCCGCAAGAGCAGACAGCCGGAAATGCCGGCGCCTACCCGTGGCTGCCTTCGAAATGAATCGCGACGACGAAGCGTCCCGCACTGCGACAGGCGTGGCTGCGCACACTAGGCTGCGCGAATGCGGGCAGGCAGGGTTCCGCAACCGCGCCCCTGTCCCTGCCTCTGATCTCTACGACGGAACGCCCAATGCTGCCAGCATCGGCGCCACCCTCTCACCTTCCCCATCCCCAAGCCGCTCCAACAGAGCCTCCAGATCCGCCCGCCGCCACGCGACCGTTCGCGCGCCGAGCTTGACCGGCCGCGGGTAGCGCCCCGTGCGCACGCCCTCGTACCAGCTGCTGCGGCTGATCGGGAATATCGCCAGCACTTCGGGCAGTCTCAACAGCGGCCCCGTCGCCGCACTCTTGGTCGTCGTCATCGTCGAACACTCCACCCCCGAAAAGGGCCGGCGTTGTGTCCTCGTGTTCGCGCGTGCTGTCCTGGGCCGCGGCAGGGGAGGTGCTGCGGGGAGCCGGAGACGCCCAGGGGCGCCCGAAGACGTATAGCGCGGCTGAGACGAGACAGGCAGTCCGGCCGGCCTGCCGTTGCCTGTTCCAATGAGCGACCGTCTGGCGGCCGGCCTCGTGGCCGCTGTGGCGTGGCGGCGTGGCGACATGGGTGCCCGGCAGAGGGCGGCGTCGATGCAGTAGGTTTTTTCGCCGGATGGCCGCTTGCGGGCGCCTACTGCAAAACCTACTGCACAATGAGCCGGTTGTCCCTGGACGTCGGTGGAACCCGCTGGACAACAAAAAAGCCCCAAGTCCTTGTCACTTGGGGCTTTTTCGGGGAATCGGAGGGCTCGAGCAGGGCTTGGCCGGGGTCCGATTCGGGGGAAATGGTGGCCTGGGGCGGAATCGAACCACCGACACGCGGATTTTCAATCCGCTGCTCTACCAACTGAGCTACCAGGCCGAAGCGGCAAATAAGCAGCAGAGTATAGCGTGGCCGAATGCGCGCCGGGATCCCCGGATGGCGCCTCACGCGCCGCTGCGCTCAGGCGCCGCCACGCTTGTTGCGGGCGAGGTCCACGCCCAGCTGCTTGAGCTTGCGGTAGAGGTGCGTGCGCTCGAGGCCGGTCTTCTCGGCCACGCGCGTCATCGAGCCGCTCTCCTTGGCGAGGTGGAACTCGAAGTAGCTCTTCTCGAAGGCGTCGCGCGCCTCGCGCAGCGGACGGTCGAGGTCGAAGCTCTGTTCGGCCTGCGGACCGCTCGATACCGCCGCGAGTGCGGGCGCCGCTGCCGCGAAGCCGGCCGCGGCGGCGCCTGCCACCGCCGGGACGCTGCCTTCGCTGCGCGCCGGGGCTGCACTGCTGCCCGCGGGCAGCACGCTGCGCACGGCGGGCTTGGTCAGCGCCTGGTCGACGGCGCGAAGCAGCTTCTGCAGCGTGATCGGTTTTTCCAGGAAGGCGCAGGCGCCGAACTTGGTCGCCTCGACCGCGGTGTCGATCGTGCCGTGACCGCTCATCATGATCACCGGCATCGTCAGCATGCCGTTTGCGCCCCATTCCTTGAGCAGGCTGATGCCGTCGACGTCGGGCATCCAGATGTCCAGCAGCACGAGGTCGGGGCGCAGCGCCTCGCGCACGCTGCGCGCCTGGGCCGCGTTCTCGGCGAGCTCGATGGTGTGGCCCTCGTCGCTGAGGATCTCCGAAAGCAGGGCCCGGATGCCGAGCTCGTCGTCTACGACCAGTATGGTTGCCATGCGCGATTCATTGCACCTGTGTGGCGCCCCCGTCGCGTGCGGCGGTGGCGTGCGCGGTCGCTTCGTCGGAAGGCGAGGCGGCCGCCGCAGGCGCGAAGCTCGAAAATGATAGCGAAACCCGCGCACCGATCACCTTGCTCTCGGGCAGGTCGTCGACGTGCAGATTGGCAAGACCCAGCCGCGCGTGGTGCTCGTCGGCGATCTTCTTGACCACCGCCAGCCCCAGGCCCGTGCCCTTGGCCTTGGTCGTGACGTAGGGTTCGAAGGCGCGCTTGAGCACCTGCTCGGCAAAACCGGGGCCGTTGTCGATCACGCTCAGGCGCACCGCGTGCAGCTCGCCATGCTCGCCGCGGGCGCCGGCGGTGGTCAGCTGCACGCGGCCGTCGGCCTGTTCCGAGACGGCATCGAGCGCGTTCTGCACCAGGTTGTGGATCACCTGGCGCAGCTGCGTCGCGTCGCCCATGATCGGCGGCAGCCCGGCCTCGATCTGCGCGCTGAGCACGCCGTCGTCGAGCGCCTTGCCGTAGAGCACGAGCACCTCCTGCACGAGCTGGTTCAGGTCCAGCGGACGCAGCTGCGCTGCGGGCAGGCGCGCGTAGTCGCGGAACTCGTTGACCAGGCGCAGCATCGCCTGCACCTGGGTGACGATGGTCTGCACCGAGCGCCTCAGCAGCGCCTCGTCGGCCTCCGCGAGCTTGCCCTGCAGGCGGTGCTCCAGCCGCTCGGCCGAAAGCTGGATCGGCGTCAGCGGGTTCTTGATCTCGTGCGCCAGACGCCGTGCGACGTCGCCCCAGGCCACGCTGCGCTGCGCCGAGACGACGTCGCTGATGTCGTCGAACACCAGCAGCTGCATGCCGGCGGGGAGCTGCGCGCCGCGCACGAGCAGGCTGATCGCGACACCGTCGCCGCGCGCAAGCTCGTAGCTCTCCTGCCACTGATCGCGCTCGCCGGCCTCGGGGCTGGCGTGCAGCAGCTCGAAGCGCTGGCCGATGCTCTGCGCCAGGCCTTCCAGCTCGGGCACCTCGTCCAGCCGCCGCCCGTGCCAGGCGCCGAAGGGCAGGCGCAGGATGCGCGTGGCGCCGGGGTTGACGGTGTCGATCCGGCCCTCGGGGTCGAGCACGATGACCCCGGAGCTGAGCGTGTCGAGGATCGTCTGCAGCCGCGTGCGCGCGCCCTCGAGCTGCGCGACCCCGCGCTGCACCTGGACGCGCGCCTCGGCCAGCTGCGCGGTCATGTCGGCGAAGGAGCGGGTGAGACCGCCGAGCTCGTCGCGCGAGGCGAACACCGGCTTGGCGGTGAGGTCGCCCTCGGCCACCTGGCGCACGCCGTCGGCCAGCAGCAGCAACGGCCGCGCGAGCTGCGTACCGAGCAGGATCGCCAGCAGCACGGCACCGAACACCGCGAGGATGAGCGCCAGCGTCAGCGTGCCGATGTACATGCGCCGCAGGCTGTCGCGCGCCAGCGCGCGCTGCTGGTATTCGGCATGCGCCGACTGCACCGCCAGCGCGTTCTGCGCCATCGCACGCGGCAGCGGCTGCACGAGCAGCAGGTAGCGGTCCTCGGCCGGTCCCAGCGCCAGCGCGCGGCTGGGCACCGGCGCGAGCGCCCGCACGCGCGCGCCAGCGCCGCCGGGCCGCGCGAGTTCATCCTCGTCGAGGCCCTCGATCACGCTGACCGCCCCGGCGCTGCGTGCCTGGCGCAGCAGCAGCGGACCCGGGCGCTCGGGCGCGACGCTGCGCGTGTCGCGCCCGGCGCTGACGAGAACCTGCCCGCTGCCGCCGAGGAGCGCGAGCTCGGCCACGCCGAACTGCTCGCGCAGGCGCTCCAGCGCCAGCGCCGTGGCCGCCGTGCTGCCCTCGCCCAGGCGCTCGGCGCCCACGCGCGCCTTGGCCGAGAGGTCGGCGGTCATCGCGTCCAGCGTGTCCTTGCCCAGCGAGAGGCCGGCATCCAGCGCCTGTGCCAGGCGCTCGTCGAACCAGGCCTCGATGCTGCGCGCGACGAACTGGTACGAGACCGTGTAGATCGTCAGTCCGGGAAGCAGGCCGACCAGCGCGAAGATGCCCGCCAGCTTGATCAGCAGCCGGCTGCCGAACTTGCCGCGCCGCAGCCGCGCCGCCAGCCGCAGCGCGGCAAAGCCGATCACGAGCGTCAGCAGCGTCGCCACCGCGACGTTGGCCCAGAACAGCCAGACGAAGCGCCGCTCGCCCGCCGGGCTGCCGCTGCCCTGCACGCCCATCTGCACGACGAAGCTCAGCACCAGCACGAGGCCGATGACCGCCGTCAATGCGACGACCCAGGTCCAGCGTGCCGAGCGCGTCATCGCCGCGGTCCTAGTCCAGTCGCACCGTGCGTTCGATCCCGAGCGCGAACTCGTTCGCCCCGGGCAGGCCGATCGACATCGGACCGGGCAGCTGCGAGGTGTCCAGCCGCCACGAGAAGTCGACCGTGTAGCGCTTGTCGGGGTCCAGCCGCGAGAGCTCGGCCAGAGGCCACTGCGACGCGCGCGTCACCGCGGCCATGGCCTCGGCGAGCGTGGCGTGGTTCTGGCTCAGGCCACCGAGCGCGACGCGCCAGCTGCCGGTCAACGGCTGATAGGCGACGCGCCAGCGGCGCGTCGCGCGGGCGATGCGCTCGTCGCGCCAGTACCAGCGCGAACGCCAGAGCGTGGCCTGCGCGGTGAAATAGATCGGCACGCCGCGCTGCAGCGCCTCCTCGACCGCCCGCGGCAGGCTCACCTGCACCGCGAACTCCACCGTCAGTTCACCCTCGTTCGGTGCCACCAGCAGCGTGTTGAGCTCCACCGAAGCCCTCGCCCGGGTAGGCAGCAAGAGCGCGATCGCGGAGGCGGCAGCCAGCACCAGCAGCCGGCGCCGGCCGACGACCTGCACCGGGCCGCGACGGCGCCGTCGGCCGGCCCGGGGTTCGCTCGGGAGCCTCCGGTCGTCCATCGGGGATGCAAAAACCTCAGGTCGGGTCGATCAGGTCTTGTGGATGAGCGCGTAGAAGAAGCCGTCCGTCAGCGCGGCCGGCGTCTCGGTCGCAGCGGCGTCCTGATTGTCGGCCAGCGGCAGCAGGTGCCCGGGGGAGGCCTTGTCGAGCCGCGCACTGCCCGCCGGCAGGCGTTGCATAAAGGCGTCGATGCGTTGCTGCCCCTCGGCCCGGAAGATCGAACAGGTCGCGTAGACGAGCCGTCCACCCGGCGCGAGCAGGGGCCACAAGGCCGTCAGCAGTTCATCCTGGATGCGAGTGAGCGCCAACAGATCATCGGGCCGGCGCAGCCAGCGAATGTCCGGGTGCCGCCGCACGATGCCCGAGGCGGTGCACGGCGCATCGAGCAGGATCGCGTCGAAGGGCCGGCCGTCCCACCACGCGCCGACCTGCCGGGCGTCGGCCACCCGCACCTGGGCCGTGAGCCGCAGGCGCTGCAGGGTCTCGTGGATGCGCTCGGCGCGGCTCGCGTCGACGTCGAGCGCCAGCAGCTCGAGGTCGGCGCGCTCGAGCAGCTGCGCCGTCTTGCCGCCGGGCGCGGCGCAGGCGTCGAGCACGCGAGCCCCGGAACGAAGTGCATGCTCGCCTTCGCCGAAGACAAGGCTTGCCGCGAGTTGCGCGGCGGCATCCTGCACCGAGACCTCTCCCTCGGCAAAACCCGGAAGCTGCTGCACCGGGCACGGCTGCGCAAGCAGCACCGCCTGCCCGGCCAGGCGCGGATCGGCCAGCACCCAGGCCGCCTGGCCGGACTGCGCCAAGCGCTGGACGTAGGCCTGGCCGCTGCCGCGGCGGGCGTTGACGCGCAGCGTCATCGGCGGGCGCTCGTTGGCGGCCTGCAGCAGCGCCTGCCAGTGCGCCGGCCAATCCCGGCGCAGCCGCTCGACCCACCAGGCCGGATGATTCCAGGCGCCCAGCGGCGTGCGCTCGGCCGCAGCAGTGATCGCCGCGCGCTCGCGCACGAAGCGCCGCAGCACCGCGTTGACGAAGGAGGCCGAGGCCGGGCTGCGCCGGCGCGCGGCGCTCACCGCCTGGTCGACCAGCGTGTGATCGGGGTAGGGCGGCGCAGCCGTTGGCCACAGCAGCGCCAGCGCCGTGCATAGCAGCGCGTCGACCGCCGGCGCCGGCGTGCGCGGCGCGAGGATCTTGCGCGCCTCGGACGCGGAACCGAGCCGGCGCAGCGCGTCCAGCCCGAGCGCCTGCACGCCGGGCCGCGCGTCGGCCGGACAGCGCGCGAGCCAGTCGGTGGCCGAACGGCCGGCGCGCACGGCCTGCACCAGTTCGGCCGAGAGATCGAGCAGACGCGACAGCGGCGGGGACGGGGTGGCATGGGCCATGAGGCAGTCTAGCCGCGGGGCCCGGGATGGCTCCGGCCGCTCGGCCTGCCCGGCATCACGTGTTGGCGTCAAAATCGACACGACCCCGACGGAGAACACGCCCATGTCCTCGAGCCCACCGACGCCGCCGGCGGCACCCGCCCTGCTCCCCCGCAGCGAAGAGGAGCTCGCCCGGCTCCCGGCCTCGGAGCGCATCCGCTACCGCCTGCTCGACGCGCGCTGCCGCCACCACGCCAACGACAACATCTCGGCCTTCGTGCGCGAAGGCGAGCTCGACGAGCTCAAGGCCGAGGTGCAGGCCAAGGCGCAGGAACTGCTGCACGCGCTCGTCATCGACACCGACAGCGATCACAACACCCACGGCACCGCCGAGCGTCTGGCGCGGATGTACATCGACGAGGTCTTCGGCGGCCGCTACCGCCCGATGCCCACGGTGACCGAATTCCCGAACGCCGAGCGGCTCAACGAGCTGATGATCGTCGGCCCGATCACGGTGCGCAGCGCCTGCTCGCACCACCTTTGCCCGATCCTGGGCAAGGTCTGGGTCGGGCTGCTGCCCAACGAGCACTCCAACCTGATCGGCCTGTCCAAGTACGCGCGCATCTGCGACTGGATCATGAGCCGTCCCCAGATCCAGGAAGAGGCGGTGATGATGCTGGCCAACGAGCTGCAGGAACGCGTGCGGCCCGATGGCCTGGCGATCGTGATGGAGGCCGACCACTTCTGCATGCACTGGCGCGGCGTGAAGGACGACGAGTCGGCGATGGTCAACAGCGTGATGCGCGGCGCCTTCCTCAAGGACGCCAACCTGCGGCGCGAATTCCTCTCGCTGCTGGCGCGCAAGCAGTCATAGGAGCGAACCGAAATGCTCGTCCGACTCATGTACGCGAGCCGCCCGGCCCCGGCGCTGGACGCCGAGGAGCTGGCCGCGATCCTGCGCGAGAGCCGCGCAGCCAATCCGCAGCACGGCATCACCGGTGTGCTGTGCGTCGGCGACGGCGTCTTCGTGCAGGTGCTCGAAGGCAGCCGCAGCGCCGTCAACCGCCTCTACCAGCTCATCGCCGCCGATGCGCGCCACAAGCAGCTCGAGCTGCTGAGCTACGAGGAGATCACCGAGCGCCGCTACGCCGCCTGGGCGATGGGCCAGATGGACATCGCGCGGCTGAACCCCGCGCTGCTGCTGAAGTACTCGCTCACCGCGCACCTGGACCCGTTCTCCGTCTCCGGCGCGGCCACGGCCGCGCTGCTCGACGAACTGACGGCCACCGCGTCGATCGTGCGCAGCCCCTGAGCACCCACCAGCGCCGGGCTGCGCCCAGCCCGCTCCGCCGCGCCTACTTCGTGCCGAACATGCGGTCGCCGGCGTCGCCCAGGCCCGGCACGATGTAGCCGTGCTCGTTGAGCTGGCGGTCGATCGCGCAGGTGTAGACCGGCACGTCCGGATGGTGGCCGTGGAAGTTCGCGAGGCCCTCGGGTGCCGCCAGCAGGCTCACGAAGCGGATCGAGCGCGGCCGCGTCTCCTTGAGCCGTTGCACCGCGGCCACCGCCGAGTTTCCGGTGGCCAGCATCGGGTCCAGCACGATCGCGTCGCGCTCGTGCATCTCCTGCGGCATCTTGAAGTAGTACTCGACCGCGGCCAGCGTCTTCGGGTCGCGGTACAGGCCGACGTGCCCGACGCGTGCGCCGGGCACGACCTGCAGCATGCCGTCGAGGAAGCCGCTGCCGGCGCGCATGATGACGACGAAGACGGTCTTCTTGCCGTCGATCATCGGTGAGCGCATCGGCTCGAGCGGGGTCTCGATCTCGACCATCTGCGTGGGCATGCCGCGCGTGACCTCGTAGGCCAGCAGCATGCTGATCTCGTTGAGCAGCCGGCGAAAGCTGCTCGTGCTGCGGTCCTTCTGCCGCATCAGCGTGAGCTTGTGCTGCACCAGCGGGTGCGTGATCACGTGCACTTCGGGCGTCATGTTCCTTCCTTGGCGTGCGGGCCCGCCCAGTTGTTCCAGGCGGCGACGAATTCCTGCGTCAGCTGCGCCGCGGGCGCCTCGCGGCAGGTGGCAGCGTACTGCCCGGCCCACAGCGAGCTGAAGTCGCTGCAGCCGCGCGCCTGCGCCGCTTCGCGCAGCGGCGCCAGCGCCGCCGGCGCGAGCGGGAACGCCGGCACCTCGTCGCAGAGCGGGCCGCACTCGCGCATCAGCCGGTTGACGATCGCGCGCGCCGGGCGGCCGCTGAAGAGGTTGGTGATCGCCGTGTGGCTGGCGGCCTCGGTGCCCAGCAGCGCGCGGTGCAGCGGCGAGGTCGTCGCCTCCGGCGTCTTCAGGTAGGCGCTGCCGATCTGCACGCCGGCCGCTCCCAGTGCCCGCGCCGCGGCGATCGTCGTGGCGTCACCGATGCCACCCGCGGCCACCACCGGCACCGAGACCGCGCGCACCACCAGCGGCAGCAGCGAGAACACCCCACTCTGGCGCGTGAGGTCGGCGTCGAGGAAATGCCCGCGGTGACCGCCCGCCTCGAGCCCCTGCGCGATGACGACGTCGACGCCGCGGTCCTCCAGCCAGCGCGCCTCGTCGACGGTCGTCGCCGAGGCCATCACGAGCGAACCCCAACGCTTGACGCGCGCCAGCAGCGCAGCTTCTGGCAACCCGAAGTGAAAGCTCACGACCGGCGGGCGCAGCGGCTCGACGATGTCGGCCAGCGCATCGCTGAAGGGCGCGCGCATCGCGCCACTGGGTGCCTGGTCCGGATCGAGCCCGTACTCGCGGTAGTAGGGCGCAAGCCGCTGCCGCCAGCGCTGCTCGCGCGCGGAGTCGGGCTCCGGGTTGCGATGGCAGAAGAAGTTGACGCCGAAGGCGCGCGAGCTGCGCGCGCGCAGCGCCTCGATCTCGGCGCGCAGGCCTTCGGGCGAGAGCATCGCCGCCGGGATGAAGCCCAGGCCGCCGGCCTCGCACACGGCTGCGGCCAGCGCATGACCCTGCACGCCGGCCATCGGCGCCTGGATCACCGGCGCGGCAAGGCCGAGCCTTGCCGCCAGCTCGAACGCTCGCGTCATCTGCATCCTCCTTGGGGCACCGGCGCCTCGAGCCCGCGGAAGGGTCGCCGGTCGAATCGGCCTTCGGCGCGGCCCGCCTCGGGCGCGTCGAAGGCAGCGCGCAGCATACCGCCGCGCGTCGGCCGCGGCTGCGCCCGCGGCCTTCAGCGCAGCCGGTTGACCTCGTGCACACGCACGCCGGCCGAAGCCTCGCCGTACTTCCAGCGGATCCAGGTGACGACCGCGGCGACCTCCTCGTCGCCGAGCAGCGTGGCAAAGGGCGGCATGCCCAGGGGGCGCGGCACCGCGGCCGTCGACGGCCCGAAGCCGCCGGCAAGCACCATGCGCACGACGTTGGCAGCAGTTGGGAGCGCCAGCGCCCGGTTGCCTCGCAGCGGCGGGCCGGCGCCGGGCTCGCCACGCCCGTCCTTGCCGTGGCAATCGGCGCAGTGCCGCTCGAAGACGCGCTCGCCGAGCTGTCGCGGCGCCGGCTCGGGCGCAGGCGCGCGCTTCACGGCCGCCGGATCGCTCGCCACCGGGAGCTGATGCAGGAAGGCGGCGATCGCCTCGGCGTCCGCCGGGCGCAGATGCTGGGTGCTCTGCGCCACGACGAGCGCCATCGGGCCCGAGACGCTCGCATGCCGGTTGACCCCGTCGCGCAGCAGCGCGGCCGTCTGCCCGATCGACCAGGACTGCGCGCCCGCGGCACGCGGATCGAGGAGCGAGGGCGCCAGCCAGCCCGTTTCGGGCATCGCACCGCCGCGCAGGTCGAAGGCGCCGGCATTGGCGCCGAAGAGATTGCGCGTCGAGTGGCAGGCGCTGCAGTGACCGAGCCCCCCGACCAGATAGGCGCCGCGACGCAGCGCCGCGTCGTCGCTGGTCAGCGGCGCGGCGGCAAGCGTGGCGCGTTCGAAGAAGAGCCGCCGCCATGCGGCGATCGCGAATTCGGTGCCGAAGGGCCAGCGCAGCCCGTGCGCCGAGCGCGCCTGGCGCACCGGGGGGAGGCTGCGCGCGTAGGCGTAGAGGTCGCGAAGATCGCGCTCGTCCAGCAGGCTGTAGTTCGGATAAGGACAGGCCGGCACGAGCGCGCGCCCGTCGGCCGAGCGCCCCTCGCGCAGCGCGCGGATGAAAGCCTCGACGCTCCAGCGCCCGATGCCGGTGTCGGGATCCGGCGTCAGATTGGCTGCGACCACGCCGCCGAAAGGCGTCGCGATCACGCGCCCGCCAGCCCACTCGGCACCGCCGCGCGGGGTGTGGCAGCCGGCGCAGTTGCCCAGGCGCGCAAGATAGGCGCCGCGGGCGATGGCCTCGGCATCGGGTGCTGGCCCGGTCGAAGCACCCACAGCCTGGCGCAGGTCCTCGGCACGGTCCCAGGCCGGCGCCAAGGCAAGTGCTGCGGCAAGCAGCAGCACCACGGCAACGAAGACGACGGCGACGATGCGCCACCGTCCTTTCGGGCCCTTCTTCGTCATTCCGGATCCACTGCAGCCCGGCCCATGCGATTCACGGTGCCACCGCCGCCGGCTGGCCGCCGCAGTCCAGCGGGAGCGGTTTGGGCAGATTCGCAGCCGGATGCGCGGGCACCGGCACCGGTTGCGACGCGAGCCAGGCGGACAGGGCGCCGACTTCCTCGGCCGCCAGGCGCCGGGCGACTTCGGCCATGCAGTCCGGCGCGCGCGCGACGCGCGTACCGGATCGCCAGGCGCCGAGCTGCGCGTTGAGATAGTCACGCGGCAGCCCGAGCAGTGCCGGCACCGCCGGCTGCACACCGGTCAGACGAGCGCCGTGGCAGGCACTGCAGGCCGGCAGCCGGCGCGCCTCGTCGCCGTGCTCGACGAGCTGTCGGGCACGCTCGAGCGCCGCCGCGGGCGCCGCGGCGGGCTGCGGGGGAGCGTAGGGAAGATCGAGTGACGCAAAGTACTCGGCGAGATCGCGCAGGAAACGGTCCGACAGCGGCTCCAGCAGATGCGCCATCAGCGCATAGCGCCGCCGCCCGTCGCGAAACGCGAGCAGTTGCTCGTAGAGATAGCCGGCCGGCTTGCCCGCCAGCCGCGGGTAGTAGCCGTCCGGCGCGGCCCGGCCGCGCTCGCCATGACAGCCGGTGCAGGCCTTGGCCCGCTGCGCCATCTCGGACGAGGCAGGCGCAGCCTGACCGGTGCCTGCGCCGGTCAGTGCCAGCGCCAGGCAAAGCAGCAGAGCCTGCAGGCGCCCGATCAACGCGGTCCGGCACCCGTCATGCTGCGCAGGATGTCGTCCAGCGGATTCCCGCCGCCGGCAGCAGCGCACCCGCGCCGCTGGCCACCTGCTGCTCGGTCATGCCGAGTTCGCGGGCCATCGATTGCAGTCCACCCATCCGGGCAAGCAGCTCGTCGATCTGCATGACGGCCCTCCTGTGTCAATGCAGCAGGTCGGCCGGCACATTGCCGCCGTTGTCGGCGATGCGCTGCAGCACGGTCTTGTGCAGCCACATGTTCATCTGCGCCGAATCGCCCATCAGCTTGGCCGGGCAGCCCAGTTCGGTGGCCAGCTCCTTGCGGGCGGCCAGGCTGCTGTCGATGTCGAGCAGCTTCAGCAGGTCGACGATCGAGGTGCGCCAGTTGAGCTTCTGCGGGTTGGCCGCGGCCTTCTGCTCGAGCTGGGCGACCACGTCGACCACTGCGATCGGCTTGGGTGCTGCCGGCGCTGCCGGTGCCGCGTCAGGTGCCGGCTGGGTGGGCGCTGCCGGTGCTGCCGAAGCGCTGCCGATGCCGAGCTTCTCGAGAATCTTGCCGAAAAATCCCATGAGTTCCTCCTTGAGCGAGATGGGTGTCCATTAGGGGAGCGCAGATCTTATGCCCAAGCTCAGGGCTGCTGGCGAGGGCATGCCCCACACCCCCCCGGTCCGGGCGTCGGCGTGGCGTCCGGCCGCGTTGCGCTTTGCGGCGCCATCGACCGGACCGGGAAAAGCCGGACGGACTCTTCCCCAATTCCATTCTCGCCAGGCCTCACCAGCTGAAGTCGTAGTCGATCGTCAGCGGCGCGTGGTCGCTGAAGCGCTGGTCCTTGTAGATGCTCGCCGATCGCGCCTTCGCCGCGAGCGCGGGAGTGGCCAGGTGGTAGTCGAGCCGCCAGCCGACGTTCTTGGCCCAGGCCTGACCACGATTGCTCCACCACGTGTAGCAGGCGTCGGTCGTGTCCGGGTGCAGGCGGCGATAGACGTCGACCAGCCCGGCCTCGGCCAGCAGGCGTGTGAGCCATGCGCGCTCCTCCGGCAGGAAGCCCGAGTTCTTCTGGTTGCTGCGCCAGTTCTTCAGGTCGGCCTGGGTATGGGCGATGTTGATGTCGCCAACCAGGATGAAGTCGCGCTGGCGCGCCAGCGCCGTCAGATGGGGCAGCAGGAAATCCAGGAAGCGGTACTTGGCCTCCTGCCGCTCCGGGCCGGACGAACCGCTCGGGACGTAGCAGCTGATCAGACTGAGCTTGCGCCGCGAGGTGTCGAAGCGCGCCTCGACGTAGCGGCCCTCGTCGTCGAACTCCGCGTTGCCCAGGCCCACGACGACGCTGCTCGGCGCCTTGCGACAGTAAAGGCCGACGCCCGAATAGCCCTTCTTCTGCGCGAAGTGGAAGTGCCCCTGCAGGCCGGCGACCTGGTCGAAACGGCCGTGCACGTCGGGTGCCTGGGCCTTGACTTCCTGCACCCCCATACAATCTGCGCCCGCTTCGCCCGCCCATTGCGCGAAGCCCTTCTCGGCAGCCGAACGGATGCCATTCAGGTTGAGCGTGACGAGCCGAAATCCCACCCGGAAAGACCTTTCATGACGGCACGCGCTGCGGATCCCCTGGCCCTGGACTTCGTCCGCTTCGCGGTCGAGGCCGGCGTGCTGCGCTTCGGCGAGTTCAAGACCAAGGCCGGGCGCATGTCGCCCTACTTCTTCAACGCCGGCCTGTTCGACGATGGCGCCAAGCTGGGCGCCCTCGGGTCATTCTATGCACGCCGCCTGCTGCAAAGCGGCATCGAGTTCGACATGCTCTTCGGCCCCGCGTACAAGGGCATCACGCTCGTCGCGGCACTGGCCATCGAGCTCGCGCGCCTGGGCCGCAGCGTGCCGTTTGCCTACAACCGCAAGGAAGCCAAGGACCACGGCGAGGGCGGTTCGCTCGTCGGCGCGCCGGTGCGCGGACGCGTGCTGATCGTCGACGACGTGATCTCGGCGGGCACCTCGGTGCGCGAGTCGATCGCGCTCATCACCGCGGCGGGTGCGACACCCTGCGGGGTGGCGCTGGCGCTGGACCGCCAGGAAAAGGCCGTGGAAAACGGCCGCGATGCCGATCATTCGGCGGTGCAGTACGTCACGCGCGAGCTTGGACTGCCGGTGTGCGCCGTTGCGACCCTTGCGGACTTGCTCCAGTATCTGGCGCCGGACGCGGCGCTGCGGGTTCATGCCGCCGCGGTGCAAGCCTACCGCGACCGCTACGGAGTCTGAATGCGCATTCGCGGCCAGTCGCCTTCCCGATCACCGCTTGCCTGGGCAGCCGCTGCCCTGGCCGCGGCCGTGTCGACGGCCGTCCCGGCGGCCGCACAGCCGCGTGAAGCGGCCACGGGCGCCATCTACACCTGCATCGACGACCACGGACGCCGCATCACATCGGACCGCCCGATTCCCGCCTGCACCGCCAAGGAACAGCAGATCCTGAACCGCGACGGTTCGCTGCGCGGCATCCATCCACCGACGCTGACCGCCGACGAGCGGGCCGAGATCGAGGCGCGCGAGCGCAAGGCCAGCGCCGAGCGCATGGCGCGGGTCGAGGCCACGCGGCGCGACAAGAACCTGCTGCTGCGCTACCCCGACGAAGCATCGCACCGCAAGGCACGCGAGGCGGCACTGGACACCGTGCGTCTGGCGATCAAGGCGACCGAGGATCGCCTGAAGGAACTGCAGGTCGAGCGCCGGCCGCTCGAGAACGAAGCCGAGTTCTACGCCGGCAAGCGCCTGCCGCCCAAGCTCAAGAGCCAGTTCGACGCCAACGACGCCGCGCTCGAGGCGCAGAAGGAAGCCGCGAGCAACCAGCAGGCCGAGCTCAGCCGCGTCAACCGCCTCTACGACATCGAACTCGAGCGCCTGCGCCGCCTGTGGGCCGGCGCCGCGCCGGGATCGCTCGGGCCGCTGCCTTCACCCGGAAGCGACAAGAGCGCGGCCGTCCTGCGCTGAAGCTGCGCGGGCGCCTCAGCCGAGCTTGCGCCGCAGGAGCTCGCTGGCCTGCGCCGGATTGGCCTTGCCCTTGCTCGCCTTCATCACCTGGCCGACGAGCGCGTTGAAGGCCTTGTCCTTGCCGGCGCGGAATTCCTGCACCGACTTCTCGTTGGCGGCGAGAACCGCGTCGATGATCGCCTCGAGCTCGCCGGCGTCGCTCATCTGCTGCAGGCCCTTGGCGGCAATCACCGCATCGACCTCGGCCCCCGGGTCGCTCCACAGCACCTCGAAAACCTGACGCGCGCCGCTGTTGGAGATCGTGCCGTCGACGACGCGCGCGATCAGCGCGGCCAGGCGCGCGGGCCCCAGCGACGCCGCCTCGATGTCTCGTCCTTCGGCGTTGAGCCGCTTGGAGACCTCACCCATCAACCAGTTCGCCGCGAGTTTGGCCGGCGACCCGGCGGCGCGCACCGCCTCGTAGTAGCGCGCGAACGGCAGGCTCTGCGTCATCATCGCCGCGTCGTACGCGGGCAGGCCGTCCTCGCGCTGCAGGCGCTCGGCCATCACCGCGGGCAGCTCGGGCATCTGCGCCTGCACGCGCTCGATCCACTCGGGTTCGATCACGAGCGGCGGCAGGTCGGGGTCGGGGAAGTAGCGGTAGTCGTGCGCGTCCTCCTTGGTGCGCATCGCGCGCGTCTGCCCGGTGTCCGGGTCGAAGAGCACCGTGGCCTGCACGAAGGGGCGGCCGTCCTCGATCTGGTCGATCTGCCACTGGACCTCGGCATCGATCGCCTGCTGCAGGAAGCGAAAGCTGTTGAGGTTCTTGATCTCGCGCCGCGTGCCGAGGCCCTCGCCGGGACGACGCACCGAGACGTTGGCGTCGCAGCGGAAGCTCCCCTCCTGCATGTTGCCGTCGCAGATGCCGAGCCAGACGACGAGCGCGTGCAGCGCCTTGGCGTACTCCACCGCTTCGGCGCTGCTGCGCATGTCGGGCTCGGAGACGATCTCGAGCAGCGGCGTGCCGGCGCGGTTGAGGTCGATGCCGCTGGCGCCGCCGAAGTCCTCGTGCAGGCTCTTGCCGGCGTCCTCCTCGAGGTGCGCGCGCGTCAGCCGCACCGTCCTGCGCTGCTCCTCCAGAAGGAACGCGACCGTGCCACCCTGCACCACCGGCCGCTCGTACTGGCTGATCTGGTAGCCCTTGGGCAGGTCGGGGTAGAAGTAGTTCTTGCGCGCGAAGATCGAGTGCGTGGCGACTTCGGCACCGACCGCGAGACCGAAACGGATCGCACGCTCGACCGCGCCGCGGTTCATCACCGGAAGCGTGCCGGGCAGCGCGAGGTCGATCGCGCAGGCCTGCGTGTTCGGTGCGCCGCCGAAGGCGGTCGAGGCGCCGCTGAAGATCTTGCTCGCGGTGGAGAGCTGGGCGTGCGTCTCCAGGCCGATCACGACCTCGAAGCCGCGCACCAGGGGGGCCGTGCGGGTCTGGCTCATCTCGGTTTCGCTTCAGTATCCCTGTGGCACGCGCGCATGCCAGTCGGTGGCCTGCTGCAGCGCGTGCGCCGCGTGCAGCAGCGTGCCTTCGTGGAAATAGTTGCCGACGAGTTGCAGGCCCACCGGCAGTTCGGCCGACCCGTCGACGCGGGAAAAGCCCGCCGGGACCGACATCGCCGGCAAGCCGGCCAGACTCGCCGGCAGCGTGAAGATGTCGGCGAGGTAGGCCTTCACCGGGTCGTCGCCCTGCTCGCCCAGGCGCCCGGCCACCGCCGGCGCCACCGGTCCGGCGATCACGTCGCAGGTGCCGAAACACGCCTGGAAGTCGTCGGCCACCATGCGCCGCAGCTTCTGCGCCTGCAGGTAGTAGGCGTCGTAGTAGCCGTGCGAGAGGACGTAGGTGCCGATCATGATGCGGCGCTTGACCTCCAGGCCGAAGCCTTCGGCGCGGGACTTGCGGTACATGTCGAGCAGGTCGCTGAACTCCGCCGCGCGATGGCCGTAGCGGATGCCGTCGAAGCGGCTCAGGTTGGAGCTCGCCTCGGCCGGCGAGATCACGTAATAGACGGGAATGCAGAGCTCGGTGCGCGGCACGCTGACGTCGACGAGCACCGCGCCCAGTTTCTCGAGCTCGGCCAGCGCCGCGCGCACCGGCTCCTGCACCTCGCCGGCAAGCTGCGCCGGGAAGAACTCGCGCGGCAGCCCAATACGCAGGCCTTGCAGCGGTCGGCCCTCGCTCGCGCCGGGGCGCTTTGCACGCATCTGCGCCACGTAATCCTGCGGCGGCTGTTCGACGCTCGTCGCGTCGCGCGCATCGAATCCGCTCATCGCCGTGAGCAGCAAGGCGCAGTCCTCGGCCGAACGCGCGATCGCCCCGGCCTGGTCGAAGCTGGAGGCGTAGGCGATGATGCCGTGGCGGCTGCACACGCCGTAAGTCGGCTTGATTCCGGTGAGGCCGCAGTAGCTCGAAGGCTGGCGGATCGATCCACCGGTGTCCGTTCCGGTGGCCGCCGGCAGCAGCCGCGCGGCGACGGCCGCGGCGCTGCCGCCCGACGAGCCGCCCGGCACGCGCTCCCGGTCCCAGGGGTTTCGCACCGGGCCGAAGACCGAGCTCTCGTTGGTCGAGCCCATCGCGAACTCGTCGCAGTTGAGCTTGCCCATCGTCACGCAGCCGGCACCCGGCGCGCCGTCGGTGCCGCCGCCGCCCAGGCGCTCGACGACCGCGGCGTTGAAGGGGCTGATGTAGCCCTGCAGCATCTTCGACCCCGCGCTCGTCGGCCATTGGCGCGTGACGAAGGCATCCTTGTGCGCGATCGGCACGCCCAGCAGCGGTGCCGCGTCGCCGCGAGCCAGGCGCTCGTCGGCCACACGCGCCTGCGCAAGCGTCGCCTCCTCATCGCGGGCGACGAAGGCATTCAACTCGGCGTGCGCGTCGATGCGCGCGAAGAAGGCCTGCGCGAGCTCTACGGCCGAGACCTCGCGCGCGCGCAGCTTCGCAGCCAGCGCGGCGACGCCGAGGCGGTGCAGGCCTTCCCCGCCACTGATCGCACCGGGTTTCGCGCTCATTCGATCACCTTGGGCACGAGGAAGAGCCCGTCCTGCACCGCCGGCGCATTGCGCTGGTTGGCGCTGCGGTCGTCGGGCTCGGTCACGAGGTCGTCGCGCAGCCGCAGCGACACCGGACGCAACGCCGCCAGCGGCGTATAGAGCGGCTCGACGCCGGCGGTGTCGACGGCCCGCATCTGCTCGACGATGCGAAAAAAACCGTTGAGCTGTTCGAGCACCGTCGCCGCTTCGGGCGCGGAGAGCTCGAGGCGGGCCAGCTGCGCGATGCGGGCGACATCCTGCGGGGTGAGTGCCATGGGGCGTGAGGGCGGTAGAAGGGGATGGTGAGGGGTCGGACAAGCCGGCGCGCGAAGCCACTGCCTCCCGCTGCCGGAGCGCGGTCGGCGCGGGGCCCTGGGCCCGCTCGCGCCCGGCCGACGCCGAGGGAGGATGCAGTATTATCACTGGCTACCCGAACGCCTTCTCACTGCAAGAGCGCTGAGCCCGCCGGTCCGCGGCCGGCCCACGCCGGCATCGCTGGTGCAGGATCCGCTCGATACCGCCTGCGCCTCGTCGGCCCCGACCCCGCCACCATGTTCGCCTCCCTGCGCCGCTATTTCTCCACCGACCTGGCCATCGACCTCGGCACCGCCAATACCCTGATCTACGTGCGCGGCAAGGGCATCGTGCTCGACGAGCCCTCGGTCGTCGCGATCCGTCACGAGGGCGGCCCCAGCGGCAAGAAGACGATCCAGGCCGTCGGCGGCGAAGCCAAGGCCATGCTCGGCAAGGTGCCCGGCAACATCGAGGCGATCCGCCCGATGAAGGACGGCGTGATCGCCGACTTCACCGTCACCGAGCAGATGCTCAAGCAGTTCATCAAGATGGTGCATCCGCGCTCGGTGCTGCGCCCGAGTCCGCGCATCATCATCTGCGTGCCCTGCGGCAGCACGCAGGTCGAGCGCCGCGCGATCCGCGAATCGGCGCTCGGTGCAGGCGCCTCCGACGTCTACCTGATCGAGGAACCGATGGCCGCGGCGATCGGCGCCGGGCTGCCGGTGGCCGAAGCCTCGGGCTCGATGGTCGTCGACATCGGCGGCGGCACGACCGAGGTCGGCGTCATCAGCCTGGGCGGGATGGTCTACAAGGGGAGCATCCGCGTCGGCGGCGACAAGTTCGACGAGTCGATCATCAACTACATCCGCCGCAATTACGGCATGCTGATCGGCGAACCCACCGCCGAGGCCATCAAGAAGAACATCGGCTCGGCCTTCCCCGGCTCCGAGGTCAAGGAGATGGAGGTCAAGGGCCGCAACCTCTCCGAAGGCGTGCCGCGCTCGTTCACGATCTCGTCCAACGAGATCCTGGAGGCGCTCACCGACCCGCTCAACCAGATGGTCAGCGCGGTGAAAAACGCGCTCGAGCAGACGCCGCCCGAGCTCGGCGCCGACATCGCCGAGCGCGGCATGATGCTCACCGGCGGCGGCGCGCTGCTGCGCGACCTGGACCGCCTGCTGGCCGAGGAGACCGGGCTGCCGGTGCTCGTCGCCGAGGATCCGCTGACCTGCGTGGTGCGCGGCTGCGGCATGGCGCTCGAGCGCATGGAGCGGCTGGGGTCGATCTTCACCTCCGAGTGAGCGCCGGAGCCTGAAGCGGGGCCGCGTGCCATGCCGCTGGGTACGCTGGATCGCACGCCGCCGCCGTTCTTCCGCCAGGGCCCCTCGGCGCTGACGAAGCTCGTCTTCTTCGCGGCACTGGCGATCTTCCTGATGGTGGCCGACGGCCGCATGGGGCTGATCGAACCGCTGCGTTCGGGGCTGGCGGTCATGCTGCTGCCGGTGCAGCGCACGCTGATGGCGCCGGTGGCCTTGTGGGATTCGGCGCGCGGCTACCTTCAGGGGCTGGATCACGCGCTGCAGCAAGCGCGCACCGCGGACGAGCGGCTCGCCCGGCAGTCGCAGGAAACGCTGCGCGCGGCTCAGCTCGCGCTCGAGAACGAGCAGCTGCGCGGCCTTCTCGGGCTGCGCCCGGCGCTGCCGGTGCGCACGCAGGCCGCCGAAGTGCTCTATGCCGCGGCCGACGTCTTCTCGCGCAAGGTCTTCATCGACCGCGGGCTCGCGCAGGGCGTCGTCGCCGGCGCCCCGGTGGTCAACGACGCCGGCGTGCTCGGGCAGGTCACGCGCGTCTACCCGCTGACCTCCGAGGTCACGCTGCTGATCGACAAGGATGCGGCGATTCCGGTCCTCAACACGCGCACGCAGCAGCGCAGCGTGGCCTTCGGCGGGCATCAGCTCCCCAGCGGCGGCGCACTCGAACTGCGCTTCCTGCCCGCCAACGCCGATGTCCAGGTCGGCGATGCGCTCGTGACCTCGGGCCTGGATGGCATCTACCCGCCGGGCCTGCCGGTGGCGCGGGTGGCGATCGTGCAGCGCGGCGGGGAGACCGCCTTCGTGCGCATCCTGCTCGAACCGGCGGCAAGGACCGACGCCGTGCGCCACGTGCTGCTCGTCGAGCCCGTCGAGCGCCAACTGCCGCCGCGACCCGAGGCGGCGGCATCCGCGGCTGCGCCCGGTCCGGCGGCCAGTGCCGCTTCCGAAGCCACGGGAAGACGCCGATGATCATGCCGCGCAGCTCCGACCAGCTGCTGCTGCCGGTGAACCCGCTGTTCATCGGCCTGAGCCTGCTGCTGGCGCTGGCGCTGAACATGCTGCCGCTGGGCCGGCACGCGGCGCGGCCCGACCTGCTCGCCGTGGCGCTGGTGTTCTGGAACGTCCACCAGCCGCGCCGAGCCGGCGTCGGCGTGGCCTTCATCTTCGGGCTGCTGATGGACGTGCACGAGGGGGCGCTGCTCGGGCAGCACGCGCTGGCCTACACCCTGCTGAGCTACGTCGCGATCACGATCCACCGTCGGCTGACCTGGTTCTCGCTGCCCGAGCAGGCGCTGCACGTGCTCCCGGTGTTCCTCGCCGCGCACCTGGTTGCGCTCGTCGTGCGCATGCTGGCCGGCGGCATGTTCCCCGGCTGGTGGTGGCTGGGCGCGCCGGTATTCGAAGCGCTCCTGTGGCCGCTGGCATCGCTCGTGCTGCTGGCGCCGCAGCGTCGGGCGCCGGACCCGGACGAGAATCGACCCCTATGAGCCTCGCGGTGCGCGAGGGCGGATCGACGCGGAGCCATCGGCCCGCGCTGGCATGACCGAATTCAAGAACCTGGAGCAGGAACTCGGCCGCTTTCGAGTGCGCCTCGTGGCGGCCGCGGCCTTCGTGCTGCTGGCCTTCGCACTCCTCGGGGCCCGGCTCGTGCATCTGCAAGTGCTGCGCCACGACGAGCTGGCGACGCAGGCCGAGGCCAACCGCATCACCGTGCTGCCGGTGGTGCCCGAGCGCGGCCTCATCGTCGACCGCAACGGCATCGTGCTGGCGACCAACTACTCGGCGTTCACGCTCGAGGTCACGCCCTCGCGCGCCGGCCCGCTCGAGCCGCTGGTCGATGCGCTGGCGCAGGTCGTCGACGTCACGCCCCGCGATCGCCGGCGCTTCCGGCGCCTGGTCGAGGACGGGCGCAGCTTCGAGTCGCTACCGCTGCGGACCAAGCTGAGCGAGGAGGAGGTGGCGCGCTTTGCCGCGCAGCGCTTCCGCTTCCCCGGCGTCGAGGTCAAGGCACGGCTGCTGCGCAGCTATCCGCTCGGCGAGATCGGCAGCCACCTGCTGGGCTACATCGGCCGCATCAACCAGGCCGAGAAGAAGGCGATCGAGGACTGGCCCGACGAGGAGCAGGACAACTACCGCGGCACCGAGCACATCGGCAAGCTCGGCGTCGAGCAGGCCTACGAGCACGAACTCCATGGCAGGACCGGCTTCGCCGAGGTGGAGACCAGCGCCGGCGGGCGCCCGGTGCGCACGCTGCGCAGCCAGCCCGGGACGCCCGGCAACACGCTGACGCTTTCGGTCGACATCCGGCTGCAGGCCCTGGTCGAGCAGATGTTCGGCGAGCGCCGCGGCGCGCTCGTCGCGCTGGACCCGAGGAACGGCGAAGTGCTGGCCTTCGTCAGCAAGCCGACCTTCGACCCCAATCTCTTCGTCGACGGCATCGATGTCGACAGCTGGCGCGAGCTCAACGAATCGATCGACAAGCCGCTACTCAACCGCGCGCTGCGCGGCACCTACCCGCCGGGCAGCACCTTCAAGCCCTTCATGGCGATGGCCGCGCTGATCAGCGGCAAGCGCGCGCCGGGCACGGTGATCCACGACGGCGGCAGCTACACCTTCGGCGGCCACGTCTTCAGGAGCCACGGCGACGGCGGCCTCGGGCCGGTGGACATGACGCGCTCGATCGTCAAGTCGAGCAACGTCTACTACTACTCGCTGGCCAACGAGATGGGTGTGGACCTGATGCACGAGCTGCTCTCGCCCTTCGGCTTCGGGCAGCTCACCGGCATCGACCTCGAGGGCGAGGTCACCGGCGTGCTGCCCTCCACCGCCTGGAAGCGGCGCGCCTACCGCCGGCCCGAGCAGCAGCGCTGGTACGCCGGCGAGACGATCTCGCTGGGCATCGGCCAGGGCTACAACAACTTCACCATGCTGCAGCTGGCCAGCGCGACCGCCACGCTGGCCGCGGGCGGACAGCGCTTCAGGCCGCACCTGGTGCGCGCCATCGAAGACCCGGCCACGCACGCCCGGCAGCCGCTCCCCGACCCGACGCTGCCGCCGCTGGCGCTGGCGCCCGCGCACGTGGCGCTGGTGAAGAACGCCATGTACGGCGTGACGCAGGAGGGCACCTCGGCGCGCGTCTTTGCCGGTGCGCCCTACCGCAGCGGCGGCAAGACCGGCACCGCGCAGGCGGTGGGCATCCGCCAGAGCGAGCGCTACAACGCCGCCAAGCTCGAGGAGCACAAGCGCGACCACTCGCTCTACATCGCGCTGGCGCCGCTGGACGCGCCCACCGTCGCGCTGGCCGTGGTGGTCGAGAACGCGGGCTTCGGCGCCGCCGCGGCGGCGCCGATCGCGCGCCGCGTCTTCGACTACCTGCTGCTGGGCCAGGTGCCCAGCGAAGAGGACATGGCGGCCACGCGGGCCGGCCGCTCGGCGGCCCCCATCGGGACGCCGCGCCGCGCCGAGGACTTCGTGCTGCCGGGCCTGCCGCCGCCGGCGGCGATCGAAGCCGCGGCGCCGGCCCCCGAGCGCACCGCGCTGCTGCGATGAGCGGGCTGCGCAGCGTCTACGAGCAGCCCTCGCCCTGGCAGCGGCTGCGCCCGGTGTTCAGCGGTTTCGACGGCCCGCTGGCGCTGGCCATGCTGCTGCTGGCGGCGATCGGCCTCGTCACCATGTACTCGGCCGGCTTCGACCACGGCACGCGCTTCGTCGACCACGGGCGCAACATGCTGCTGGCGCTGGCGGTGCTGTTCGTCGTCGCCCAGGTGCCGCCGCAGAAGCTGCAGCGCCTGGCCGTGCCGCTGTACCTCCTGGGCCTGCTGCTGCTGCTGGCCACCGCCATCCCGGGCCTGGGCATCACCAAGAAGGGCGCCACGCGCTGGCTGGACCTGGGCATCGTCATCCAGCCCAGCGAGATCCTGAAGATCGCCACGCCGCTGCTGCTGGCCTGGTGGTTCCAGAAGCGCGAGGGCACGCTGCGCGCACCGGACTTCCTCGTCGCCGCGGCGCTGCTCGCGCTGCCGGTGGCGCTGGTGGCCAGGCAGCCCGACCTCGGCACTGCGCTGCTCATCCTCTTCGGGGGCCTCTACGTGATCTTCTTCGCCGGCCTGTCGTGGCGGCTCGTGCTGCCGGTGCTGCTGCTGGGCGGCGCGGCGATCGTCGCGCTCGTGCTCGCCGGGCCCTCGATCTGCGTCGAGGGCGTGCGCTGGCCGGTGCTGCGCGAGTACCAGCAGCACCGCATCTGCACGCTGCTCGATCCCACGCGCGACCCGCTGGGGCGCGGCTTTCACACCCTGCAGGGGATGATCGCCATCGGCTCGGGCGGCCTCACCGGCAAGGGCTTCATGAGCGGCACGCAGACGCACCTCGAATTCATTCCCGAGCGCACGACCGACTTCATCTTCGCCGCCTTCTGCGAGGAGTTCGGCCTCGTCGGCGCGGTGCTGCTGATGCTGTGCTTCCTCTTCCTCATCGCGCGCGGCCTCTTCATCGCCGCCGAGGCGCCGACGGTGTTCGCGCGGCTGCTCGCCGCGGCGACGACGATGAGCCTGTTCACCTACGCCTTCGTCAACATGGGCATGGTCATCGGCATGCTGCCGGTGGTCGGCGTGCCGCTGCCCTTCATCAGCTACGGCGGCACGGCGATGGTCTCGCTCGGTCTGGCGATCGGCATCCTGATGTCGGTGGCGCGCAGTCGCCGGCTGATGCAGAGCTGAGCCCGGCCGCAACCGGGTCCGCCGCGCGGTCCGATCATCCCGGTCGATGTTGCTGCTGCTGCGGTGGCGCGGCGCTGCCAGCGGGGAAGCGCACCGTGAACAGCGCGCCGGGCGCGTTCGCGCCGTTGCCTGCGCCTGCGCGCGGATGCGCGTCCTCGACCGAGATCTCGGCACCGTGGTGCTGCACGATCTCCTGCACGATCGCAAGCCCGAGGCCGGTGCCGTCGACGCCGGTGCCCAGCGTCCGGTAGAAGGGGCGGAAGACCTGCTCGCGTTCGGAGGCCGGGATTCCCGGCCCGCTGTCCTCGACCTGGAGCACCGCGACCTGGCCGAACGGATCCTCGACCACACGAGCGGTCACGGTGCCCCCGTCGGGCGTGTACTGCAGCGCGTTGTCGACGAGGTTGCGCACCAGTTCGCGCAGCAGCACCGGCTGCGCCTGGACCGTCAGCGCATGTGCGCCTTCGGGCCCTTCGTAACCCAGGTCGATGCGCTTGTCCATCGCCTTGGGAACGAAGTCGCGCACGGTCTCGCGCACCAGCGCCGCCAGGTCGACCGACTCTCGCCGCAGTGCCTGCTCGCGGTCCTCGGCGCGCGCCATCGCCAGCAGCTGGTTGACGGTGTGCGCCGCGCGCTGGCTCCCGACCGCGATCTGCTGCAGCGTGTGCTTGAGCGCGTACGGGTCGCCCTGTCCACGGTCGATCTCGCGCTCGGCGATCTCGGCCTGCGTGCGCAGCCCGGCCAGCGGCGTCTTCAGCTGGTGCGCCGCATCGGCGAGGAAATGCCGCTGTGCGCTGATCGACTGGTCCAGGCGCTGCAGCAGGTCGTTGATCGCGCGCACCAGCGGCGCCACCTCCTCGGGCACGCCGCGCTCCTCGATCGGGCTCAGGTCCGTATTGTCGCGCCGGCGGATGCGCTGCTGCAGCTCGGCCAGCGGGCGGATGCCGCGCGCCAGCGCCAGCCACACCAGCCCGACGGCCAGCGGCAGGATCACGAACTGCGGCAGGATCACGCCCTTGATGATCTCGGTGGCCAGGCGCGAGCGCTTCTCCAGCGTCTCCGCCACCTGCACCAGCGGCCCACCACCCTCGCCGCCGGCGGGCGATAGCCACAGGTAGGCCACGCGCACCGGCTCGTCGTTCATCTCCTCGTCGCGGTAGCGCACCGCGGCCGAGCCCGCCGGCTGGTCCAGCGGCACCGGCAGCTCGGCGTCGCCGGCGACAAGCTCGCCCCGCTGCCCGAGCACCTGGTAGTAGACGCGCGTCTCCTCGTCGCTGCGCAGCAAGCGCGCCATGACGCCCTCGATCTCGCGCTCGGCCCGCCCGCCGGCCGGCCCCTGTGGCGCCCCCTGCCTCGTCGCCGACGACAGCGCGCCGATCTGCGCCGTCACCTGGGCGGCCACCTCGTGCGTGAGCTCGCCGAGCTCGTGGTCGTAGGGCCGGTTCGCAATGCCCTGAGCGACGATCCAGGTGAGCGCCACGCTCATCGGCCACAGCAGCAGCAGCGGCGCGACCATCCAGTCCAGGATCTCGCCGAAGAGGGAGACTTGCTCGCGTTGGGCCATGGCACGGTGGCGCACCGGCGCGAGGGTCGATCAGCGCCCGCCTGCTGCGGCGACGCCGCGCACGCGCACGCTGCTCAGGCGGCGATCTTCTCCAGGCAATAGCCCAGGCCCCGCACCGTCGCGATGCGCACCGGTCCCTGCTCGATCTTCTTGCGCAGGCGGTGGATGTAGACCTCGATCGCGTTGTTGCTGACTTCCTCGCCCCACTCGCACAGCCGCTCGACGAGCTGGTCCTTGCTGACGAGGCGTCCGGTGCGCTGCAGCAGCACCTCGAGCAGCGAAAGCTCGCGCGCCGAGAGCTCGATCATCTGGTCGTTGATGTAGGCCACGCGCCCGGTGGCGTCGAAGGACAGCGGCCCGTGCTTGATGATGTTCGACGCCGTGCCCAGCCCGCGGCGCGTGAGCGCGCGCACGCGCGCCTCGAGTTCCTGCAGCGCGAAGGGCTTGGCCATGTAGTCGTCGGCGCCCAGATCCAGTCCCTTGACCCGCTGCTCGACGCTGTCGGCCGCGGTCAGGATCAGCACCGGCACCGCCGAGCCGCGCGCGCGCAGGCGTCGCAGCACGTCGAAGCCGTGCATCTTGGGCAGCCCCAGGTCCAGGATCAGCAGGTCGAACTCGTGCGCGGCCATTGCCGCGTCGGCCTCGGTCCCGGTGCGGACCTGATCGACCGCGTAGCCCGTGCTGCGCAGCGAGCGCAGCAGCCCGTCGGCCAGAAGCTGGTCATCTTCGGCAATCAGAATCCGCATGGCTGTCTCCCGCGTGCCGCCTCGATCCGGAGCAAGGCTCCGGCCCGGCGATCGTCTTGCGTCGTCGGCTGCCACATTCTAGGCAGCTCGCGCAGCAGCGCCCAGCCGCACGCCCCCAAAGGGGGCCCCCGCAAGAGTTCCGAAAAGGCTCGAAAGGCCGGTCCGGCTACTGTACAGACATCCAGTTTCAACGATAATGCGCCCATGAAGGAGAAACCCATGGACGCACCCGTCAAGCCGCAGAACACCGAGAAGGCCAAGGCCTTGCAGGCGGCGCTCGCCCAGATCGAGAAGCAGTTCG
>Ga0209200_1001107_pt1 | contig 28260 bp, 23 predicted proteins | sample AD_UKC033_MetaG_FD_184406 | JGI IMG/M metagenome (GOLD analysis project Ga0209200, IMG submission 184406) | Active sludge microbial communities of municipal wastewater-treating anaerobic digesters from USA - AD_UKC033_MetaG (SPAdes) (version 2) | ecosystem: Engineered > Bioreactor > Anaerobic >... | reverse complement strand
AGCCGACCCAGGCCTCGTTGCCGCTGCACGACAACGTGCGCGGTCCCGACTACTACCACTGACGAAGGAGACACAGCCCCATGATCGCCGCACACACCCTGGATCAACTCAAGGCATTGCGCCTGCACGGCCTGGTCGCCGCGCTGAACGACCAGGCCACCAGCACCGCGGCAGCCGGACTCGGCTTCGAGGATCGGCTGGCCATGCTGGTGCAGCGCGAGGTCGACTGGCGCGACGGCAAGCGGCTTGCCCGGCTGCTCAAGGCCGCCAAGCTCAAGGTCGGCAGCGCCAGCATCGAGGACATCATCTGGCGCGATTCGCGCAGCCTGGACCGCCACCTGATCACGGCGCTGGCCGGCTGTGACTGGGTGCGTCACGCGCGCACGATCCTGCTCACGGGTGCCACGGGCACCGGCAAGACGTGGCTGGCTTGTGCGCTGGCGCGGCAGGCCGCGCGCTGCGGCTTCACGGTGCTGTACGCGCGAACGACGCGGCTGATGACGGAGCTGCGCGTAGCGCACGGTGACGGCAGCTTCGCTCGGCGCTTGGCGCAACTGGCACGCATCGACGTGCTCGTGCTCGATGACTTCGCCGGCGCTCCCATGGACGCGGGCGAGCGCACCGACCTGCTCGAGCTGCTGGACGATCGGGTCGGCACGAAGGCCACGCTGATCACCAGCCAGATGGCAGTCAACAAGTGGCACGCCTGGCTCGATGACCCGACAGTGGCCGACGCGATCCTGGATCGCATCGTGCACTGCTCGCACCGCATCGCATTGAAGGGGCCATCATTGCGCAAAGGCGAGCAGCAGGAGGAATGCCAATGATCGCTTCGCGCATGAACCCGCACACCGACCGTCGCGCGTCGAACCCGGTCTGCCCACCGCGGCGGTCGTTCGTCGCAGGCGACGCCCGCCGCCGTGGACCGGCCTGCGCCGATCAACAGCAACCGACGATCGCCTTCGGCGCCGCGTTGCCCACCCCGGCGAGGTTCGCCGGCGTGGACAACACGGTCGATTTCAACGTCATCGTAGTCGCCTGAGATACCATGCAACCGCTCATGCGCGCGAGCCTTCCTCGACCACGATCACGCTGAAGCGCCGGCTACGATCAGCCTGAAACGACCGGCTACGATCGCTGAAATCCGCACGCAGGGGGCGACCGGCCATGCAACTCGTCCTGATCTTCGGCGGCGCGATGATCGCGCTGCTCGTCTTCGGCACGCTGTACAAGTTCCACGAGGTGCGCAAGACGATGAACTGGCGCCAGGTGCCGGGGCGCATCGTCGCCTCGCGCGCCCGCGCCCGAAGAGTGCGTACCGCGCAGACGCACGACCGCGCGCTCGGCACCGGCGACCACCAGATGCGCAACTTCGCCGAGATCGCCTACGAATACCGCGTCGGCGGCCGCAGCTACCGCGGCACGCGGGTGAGCATCGGGGAGGACCTGGGCGACCACGATGTCGAGGGCCGGCTGGCGCGTTATCCGGTGGGCCGCGAGGTCACCGTGCACTACGACCCCGCCCGGCCGCAGGACGCGGTACTGGAGAATGATGCCCCCGAGGGCGTGTGGCGCACGATGGCGATTTTCATCGGCGTGCTGGTGTTGCTGCTGGTGGGCGGCACCCTGGGCTTCGACGCCGCCGTCGAAGGCCTGCGCCAGCGCCTTCAGCGGCCCGAGCGCGCGCTGCCCGCGGTGGCGCTGGCCGCCATGTCCTTGTTTGTCGCGCTGATGGCGCGTGCCGCGGCCGCGCAGGCCGAGGCCGCCCGCCACTGGCCGACCACGGAGGGGGTGATCGAATCCTCCGGCGTCGAGGCCTTGCGCATGTTCAGTGCCGGCAGCGAGCACACGCTCCGGCGCATGTTCCGGCCCGACATCGTCTACCGCTACCACGTGGGCGCGGCCGAGCTGAAAGGCTCGCGCCTGCGCTTCGGGGGCCGCTTCTATGCGAGCTTGGACCGCCTCGCCCGCCACGATGCCGAGGCCTACCCGGTGGGCCGCCGGGTGAGGGTGCATGTCAACCCCGCCAATGCATCCGACGCGGTGCTCGAGCCCGTCGCTGCCGGCCTGTGGCTGGCCTGGAGCCTGTCCGCGGCGCTGGCGGCGGCTGCGCTGTTCATGGCGCTGGACTGAGCGTCACCCGGCCTTCGCCGGGCGGCCGGCGCCCCAGGCTGGCCAGCCACAGCCCGGCGAAGGTGATGGCGGCATTGGTCAGTAGCAGTTCCAACCCGATCCGGCAGGCACCGAACCAGCGCGCCTGCTGGGCATCGATCAGCGCGCACAGCGCCGGTGCGAGCAGCGCCACCGCCGGCACCCAGTGCTCGCGCGGGCGCCTGCGGGTCAGCAGGACGAAGGCGACGCCCGAGCAGGCGATCTCTGGGGCCTGAATCCGTGACCTCAGACCCCGGTCCAAGAATATGTCGGCCGCCATTTTGCGCAGCACGGTCGCTGTATGGAGATCGACTTGCGCCCGGCCTGCCCGGGGCCCGATTTCTCCGCTGAACGCCGGCAATGGCGGCGTTCTCGGGTCGATTTCAGGTGCCGAGCGTCGTCGCCGGTGGTGTTGTGGCCGCTGTGGATGGTTTTCGGCTGGGGTGGCTACTGGATGGATCGCGCCGCTCGGCTGGGTGTGCGTTCAGGGCGTGGCCGCGACCGCGCCTGCGAGTTCTCCGTGCAGCCTGGCAAACGCCGCCGCTGCACGGTCGTTGGCGCCCAGCCCGAGCACGAAGCGCCGGGCATGCTCGACGATGCGTCCGGCGCGGTAGATGAGCTCCTGCATCACCGTCTTGATGCGCCTTCGCTTGGCCGCATGGCGGATCGGCGCATCAGGCCCGAGCAGCGCGCTCTGGCCCATCAGGCGCAGGATGTTCATCGCCAGCGCGGCCAGCTGGCACACGAGGTGGTTGGTGTCGAACTTGCCCGAGGGCAGCCGCTGCAGGTCAAGCTCGCTCTTGAACGCGGCATGGAACTGCTCGTGCGTGCCGTGGCCGGCGTACAGCGCGATGAGGTCCTGGGCACCGAGGTGCGCCGGCAGACTCGTGCTCCAGCCTTCGAGTTCGTACTGGGCAACGAGGAGTTGCTGGCCGTGTCGGTCGATGGTGCGCTCCACCAGCCGCAGCACTCGGCGCAGTGGGCGCTCGATGCCCGGGACGACGAGCGTGTCTTCCCACAGCGCCACGCGCTTGCCCGGGCGAGGCGACTGCCACAGCCCGGCGTCGAGTTGCCCGGCCAGGCCCGCGGCATCGGTGCCGCGCGGGTTGCACTTGATGAGCCAGTCCACCTGCGGCAACCCCGGCGCGTTGCACGCGTGGATGGCGCGCATGAGCTTGGCCGAATCGAAGCCCGCGTCCATGCGCAGCAGCAGCGGCGCCTTCGGCCCGGCCGCGCTCAGGCGCTGGGCCATCGGCACGATGCGCTCGACGTTGAACTCGGTCTGCGCGGCCGAGTGCTGGGTGCCCGGGCGCAATGCCAGTTCCAGGCAAAAGCCGTGCTCGCCCAGATAGGCCGCCAGCGGGCAGTAGCCGTGCACGCCGGCATACGTCCTGCCCACGCCTTCCTTGGCGGTGCCGCCGTTGTCCATCGCGAAGGTGTCCACGTCCAGCGGCAGCCAGGGGCAGGGCAGCACGCCGTAGTCGGGGCGCTGGCCGGCCAGCAGCGACTCGATCATCGGCGGCACGTGCTCGAACATCTCGCTGGCCTTGGCATCAAGTCGCTGGCGCAGCGTAGGGCTGGACGGCAGCAAGCCGATGCCCAAGGCCTGCTTGAAGAACGCGTCGCCACGAAAGCCTTCGACGGCGTCGAAGTCGCTCTTGCCTTGCACCAGCAAGCCGAGGTAGCTGCGCACGATGTCGCTGTGGCTCACGCCCGTGCGTACCGGCAGCGCAGCGTCCAGTCGCCGCCAAGCCGGATGCAGTGCCTGCAGGTAGTGCCCCACCAGGGCCAGCCCGGCAACGGGCGTGAGGTCGTAGTCGAGTTGGCGGACATCGATGCGGCGCATGGCAGCAAATTGTCCGCAGCGCCGACGACAAACTCACCCCGGACTCACCCGCAGGGTGCAGGACTGTCGAGGTGAGGTCGCGGATTCAGGGGAGAGCCAGGGGCGCTTTCCGGAAAGCGCGCCAGGAATGGCATTTCTGCCGAACGCGCAAAGCGCGATGCCCGCCAGGAATCGCCAAGCCGGCGCAAGCTGCCCGAATACCAGTACGTAGATTCCCAGGCCGGACAGAAGAACTCCGAAGGTGCCGACGAACAGGCGCTCCGAGAACTTCATCGATCTCTCCGCAAATGACCGCATGAGGTCCGGCGGATGAAGGCGACCCCCATCCCGCCGACTCGACGGGAAGTGCCCGTAGACATCGGGTCAGCCTGCTCCCAGCAGATGATCGTACGCATAGGCCGCAGCGCCGACGATCGATCGTGTCCCATCGCGTGGTGCAACTTCACAGCCCGGACAGGCTGAGATGCGCGCGGTGCTCATCGCTGCACGGCTGGCAGGCGAGCCGGCGCAGTATCGCTGAGGGTCTGAAATCCCTCAAGCACGCCAGCACCTCGTGCTCGGCGGTGTCCATCAAGCTGCCGATCTTGGCGAACTGCTGCGCCACCAGGCGCTGCACGTTCTTGGTCTGGCGCAGCCGCAGCAGGTAGGGCTGCTCCAGCGCCTCGCGCACCGAGTGCATCAGGCTCGGTCGCAGCCATGCGGCGCTGGCCTTCTCGCCCATGTGCTGCAGCGCCCGGCGCAGCGCGTCTTCGCTGACGACCTTGTTCATGCCCAGCGCAATTGCATGCGCCCGCCCAGCGTGTCCACCACCTGCGGCGCATCGGGCTGCTCACCCACCTTCGCGCGCACCGCCAGCCCCTTGCGTCTTGCCTCACCCATCCGGTGAGTGTGCCGCTCTCCTCAGAGGTGGAGTTGACCCCGTTTCGCGGACACCTCATCCTCAAGGAAGAAGGAGTCCGATATGCCGACAACGAAGCCGCCGTACCCGGCGGAGTTCAAGCAACAGATGGTCGAGCTGGTGCGCGCCGGGCGCACGCCGGCCGAGCTTGGGCGCGAGTTCAAGTGCAGCGCGCAAAGCATCTCGACCTGGGTGGCGCGCGATGCGGCCGACAAGCGCGCGCCCCAGCGGGCACGCCCGGCGCGCGAGCGCGACGTGCTCAGCAGCATCGAGCGTGAGGAGCTGGCGCGTCTGCGCCGCGAGAACCGGCAGCTCAAGCTGGAGCGCGACATCCTGGCAAAGGCTACGGCCTGGTTCGCAGGCAAGGACGCCAAGACGTCCATCGGGTCTACGAACTCGTGAACGCGAACCAGGCCGACCTTCCCGTGCGCACGATGTGCCGCGTGCTGCGCGTGTCTTCGAGCGGCTACCACGACTGGCTGCAACGCGCGCCCAGTGCGCGCTCGATCGACGACGCGGTGCTCGTCGAGCGTATCCGCCAGATTCACGCCGACTCCGACGCCACCTACGGCCGGCCGCGCGTGCGCCGCGAACTGCTCGCGCAAGGCCAGATGGTCAACGCCAAGCGCATCGCGCGGCTGATGCGTGCACACGGCATCCGTGGCGTCAGCCGGCGCCGCGGCTTCGTGCTCACGACCCGGCGCGACAAGTCCCAGGACAAGGCGCCCGACCTGGTGCAGCGCCGCTTCGTAGCCGACGGCCCTGACAAGTTGTGGGTGGCCGACATGACCTACGTTCCCACCTGGGCGGGCTTCATCTACTTGGCCGTGGTGCTCGATGCGTGGAGTCGACGCGTGGTGGGCTGGGCCATCGGCCAGGACATGACCACCGAACTCGTGCTCAAGGCGCTGAACATGGCCTTGCAGCAACGCAAGCCTCGCGGCGTGATCCACCACAGCGACCAGGGCAGCCAGTACACAAGCCTGGCATTCGGCAAGCGCTGCAAGGAAATGGGCGTCAAGCCCTCGATGGGCTCGGTGGGCGATGCCTACGACAACGCGATGGCCGAGAGCTTCTTCGCCACGCTCGAGTGCGAGCTGATCGACCGGCGCAGTTGGCCGACCAAGGCCGAAGCGCGCATGGCGTTGTTCACCTGGATCGAGGCTTGGTACAACCCGCGCCGGCGTCATAGTGCGCTGGACTATGACTCGCCGATTGACTTCGAAGTGCGACATCGCCAGCGCGAACGTCAGGTTGATGTCCCAGGAAGTGGTGTAAGTCCACAAGCGCGCGCGGCGGGACGCGAAGGGTTGAGCCCGTAGGGCGAAACCCGTAGCGGCCTGCCGCGCGCGGCGCCGCCGGCCGCCCGCTTCGGGGTGGCCATCGTGGCCCCGGATATGGTTGAGGTGCAAGCCATCCAACCTGTCCGAAGGAGATTCCACGATGACCACCGCCACTATGGCACTGGCCGAGCTCACCGAGAAGGGAGCCGACATCGACGTGCTGCGCCAGATGGTGCAATTCATGGCCCAGCGCCTGATGGAGATCGACGTCGAAGGGCGCTGCGGCGCCGGCTACGACGAGAAGGCCCCTGGCTTGCGGCTGAACAGCCGCAACGGCTACCGCGAACGCGTCTGGGACACCCGCGCCGGCTCGGTCGAGCTGCGGATCCCCAAGCTGCGCCAAGGCAGCTACTTCCCGGAGTTCCTCGAGCCGCGCCGCACGGCCGAGAAGGCGCTCACCGCCGTCATCCAGGAAGCCTACGTCCAGGGCATCTCCACCCGCTCGGTGGATGAGTTGGTCAAGGCACTCGGGATGAGCGGCGTCTCCAAGAGCCAGGTCAGCCGGCTGTGCGCCGAGCTCGACGAGCGCGTGGGTGCGTTCCTGAACCGTCCCATCGAAGGCGACTGGCCGTACCTGTGGATCGATGCGACCTACATCAAGACGCGCGAGGCCGGGCGCATCGTCAGCGTGGCGGCCATAGTGGCGGTGGGCGTGAACACCCAGGGCGATCGCGAGGTGCTGGGCATGAAGGTCGGGCACTCCGAGGCCGAGCCGTTCTGGACCGAGTTCCTGCGCAGCCTGAACCGGCGCGGGCTGCGCGGCGTCAAGCTGGTCATCAGCGACAGCCACGAGGGCATCAAGGCCGCGGCGGCCAAGGTGCTCAAGGCCACCTGGCAGCGCTGCCGCGTGCACTTCATGCGCAACGCCCTGGCGCACGCGGGCAAGACGCAGCGGCGCATGGTCTCGGCAGCCATCGGTACGGCGTTCGTGCAGGAATCGGCCGAGTCCGCGCGCACGCAGTGGCGCAGCGTGGCCGATCAGCTGCGGCCCAAGTTCCCCAAGCTTGGCGCCCTGATGGACGAGGCCGAGCATGACGTGCTGGCCTTCACCACCTTCCCCAAGGCGCACTGGTCGCAGATCTACTCCACCAATCCGCTGGAGCGGCTCAACGCCGAGATCAAGCGGCGCACCAACGTCGTGGGCATCTTCCCCAACGACGCGGCCATCACCCGGCTGGTCGGCGCGATGATGCTCGAGCAGAACGACGAGTGGAGCCTGAACCGTCGGTACATGCAGCTCGAGGGCCTGCAGGCCTTGAGCGATACTGCCCCCACTCGGCTGCCCGCTGTGGCTCGCTGAGTACCGTGCAGCTCAGCCTCGTCCGGGCTGTGGAGCTACACCACCAGCCGGGACACGACCACCGGGCGCGCGGTCGCGCGACCTTCACAGGTCGCGCGTGGATTGAAACGTCTGTCTGGCGCACGACCGGGACACCGACACGGTGTCGCGCGACCTTCACAGGTCGCGCGTGGATTGAAACCGCATAGAACGCGTGCAAGGCCTTGCTGCAATGCGTCGCGCGACCTTCACAGGTCGCGCGTGGATTGAAACGTCTGTCTGGCGCACGACCGGGACACCGACACGGTGTCGCGCGACCTTCACAGGTCGCGCGTGGATTGAAACCAGTCCATGCCCGCGTCGAGGATGACGACGCCGTGGTCGCGCGACCTTCACAGGTCGCGCGTGGATTGAAACATGTCGGTGCCCGCAACCGCGGTCGCCTGCTTGAGTCGCGCGACCTTCACAGGTCGCGCGTGGATTGAAACAGGATGCCCAGCAACTGACCGGCGCCGGTGCCGTTGTCGCGCGACCTTCACAGGTCGCGCGTGGATTGAAACCGCCGCTACGCGCAGGCAGCCATCGAAGCCAACGGGTCGCGCGACCTTCACAGGTCGCGCGTGGATTGAAACTCGCCGTTGGTGAGCGCGGCATCGGCCCACTTCTGGTCGCGCGACCTTCACAGGTCGCGCGTGGATTGAAACGTCCACGTGATCTCGGCGATCGCGTTGCCGCGCCGTCGCGCGACCTTCACAGGTCGCGCGTGGATTGAAACTCCGGCGAGCCAGCATACGTCGCGCTCGACCTGGGTCGCGCGACCTTCACAGGTCGCGCGTGGATTGAAACCCACTCCTCGCGGTCCTGCGCGATGCGGTCGAGCGTCGCGCGACCTTCACAGGTCGCGCGTGGATTGAAACCCCCGTTGCTGAATCCGTCAATTGCGCCCGAATATCGTCGCGCGACCTTCACAGGTCGCGCGTGGATTGAAACCGCGACGTCTGGCCTGACGGTGAGAGTCTGGCGGGTCGCGCGACCTTCACAGGTCGCGCGTGGATTGAAACCAAGCCAAGGCCGACAAGTCCGCCGAGATCCTCATGTCGCGCGACCTTCACAGGTCGCGCGTGGATTGAAACCGGGACAAGGCGACGACCAAGTCCAGGCTGCTGGAGTCGCGCGACCTTCACAGGTCGCGCGTGGATTGAAACGACTACGTGTGCATGAACCGCATCGTGTGGGGCGCGTCGCGCGACCTTCACAGGTCGCGCGTGGATTGAAACGTTATGGATACCCGCGGCAGCCCTAAGGTTCTGCCAGTCGCGCGACCTTCACAGGTCGCGCGTGGATTGAAACGTCCAGGGCTGGGCCAGCGAGACGCACGCCCAATGTCGCGCGACCTTCACAGGTCGCGCGTGGATTGAAGCGTGGCGCGCTGCGACGGAGCAGAGCCCGCACAGACCGAGGCGCGGCGCGCCCAGGACGAGGACTGTGTCGCCTACGCTGCATGGCACGCTCTGCAGCCTGTGGGGCCCGCCGTCCCTTGGCGCAGGCACGCTTGGTCGCCTGCGCATTCCGACGGGCCCAAGCGTCTCGCCGGGTCCGGACGCGCCAGCCTGCGCGACCCGTAAGCCGACGAGGACTGGCCCTCACCGCTGGCCACGCTCTTCGTCCAGGCGTTTGCGCAGCACCCGCAGGCGCTCGAGGTCCGTCTCGTTCTGCGCCTTGTACTTCGCAGCCACCGCAGCCATCTCCGTGCTGATCGACTGCTCCCAGGCCGCGCCCGCGAGGTTGTTGCGCGCGCGACTCTTGCTCTGCCGCAACGCCTGCAGCTCGCGGTCCATTCGCGCATTGCGCTCGTCGATGCCGGCCTCGATCTCGGCCACAGACTGCGCGAGCGCCTGCACGCGCCGCTCGTGCTGCATCCCGGCCAGCATCCGCTGCTCCACAGTCGGTCCCGCAGCGGCATCGCCAGCGGTCTGGTGGATACGCACCGTCGACTGCGTCTGCTCGGCTGCGCAGGGCCGTTCCTGATAGCTCACGCGCCCATCAGCGCCCTTGCACTGGTAGACCGCGTGGGCAGCGATCGGCGCAGCCAGGATGACCAATGCCAGCATCTTCATGGCTCGCCTCATGCTGTACCACCACTTGGCATCTTCGCATTTGCGAACAGGTGACACAAGAACCCACAGTTCGCCTCGACTCCGCTAGTCCTCGAACTGCCCCCGCGTCGCGCGACCTTCACATCTGGCGCGAGGAGCTTGAAACAAGGCCGCGAGGATGGAGAACCGCACAAGCGGCCCCGACGAGCCGCGCCTAAGATCGGTGCTCCGCAAGCGCCGCGACCGGTAGCTTGCTTCGCATCGCTTGACCTCGACCCGGATGCTGCTCATGCAGCGCAGCGCACCTTCTCTTCGTCGTCTTGCCTTCGTCGCCGCAGGCTCCATTTGCCGTCTGCGTCGGAGCCCGCGCGCTACCAAGCTGTGCGCTGCGCAGAGCGCCGCCATGGCGCTTGCGGCCGGCCTGCTCGTGTGCGTGGTTCCGTCGGCACAGGCCCAGGCTGTGCCGCCCACGCTGAGCCTGGAGTCGCTGCCGCGGCCGAGTACGCCGCCGCCCGAGCGCGGGCTGGTCGTGCCGGCGCAGGTGCAGCGCTGGCGGCAGGAGGGGCAGGCCTACGAGTATGGTGAAGGCGTCGAGCCCGACGCGGTGAAGGCGGCGCAGTTCTATTGCCGCGCAGCGCGCTATGGGGATCCCGAGGCGCAGTACAGCCTGGCCTGGATGCTGACCAATGCGCGCGGCATCGAGCGCGACGAGGCGCAGGCCGCGCACCTCTTCGCGGCCGCGGCCGAGCAAGGCCACGCGCAGGCCACGGCGATGGCGCAGCGCCTGGGCACGCCGCGCGGCGAGCCCCCGCCCTGCCTGCGTGCGCCCGAGGAGGACCCGCCCCTGCTGGCGCAGCGCGCGCCGGCGCCGCCGCGCGTGCTGCTGCCCCCCGGGGGCGGGCGGCCCGCGCCCTTCCCCAGCCCGACGCTGCTGCCACCACCGCCGCCGCCAGCCGGCGCGCCGCCGCAGATCGTGCGCTTCGTCGAACTGGTGGCACCGGAGTACGAGTTGCAGCCGCACCTCGTGCTGGCGCTCATCAAGCAGGAATCGAACTTCGACCCGCTGGCGGTATCGCCCAAGAACGCGCAGGGGCTGATGCAGCTCATCCCCGATACCGCGCGCCGCTTCAAGGTGCGCAACATCATGGATCCGGCGCAGAACCTGCGCGGCGGCATGGCCTATCTGCGCTGGCTGCTGGCGACCTTCGAGGGCGATCTTGCCCTCGCGCTCGCCGCCTACAACGCTGGCGAAGGCGCGGTCGAGCGCTACCGCGGCATACCGCCCTATGCCGAGACGCGGCTCTACGTGCGGCGCATCATCGCCGCCATCAACGGTCAGCGCTCGCACCCCTTCGACGCCAGCGTGGCGCCGCCCTCGCCGATGCTGGTGCTGCTGAAGGCGCGGCTGGCGCGCACGAACTGAGATGCCGAGCCGCGCGGCTCGCTTGACCACGCGACCGGTCCTGACCAAGATCGGCCCCCAAGGCGCGCTGCGCCGCGCGCGCACCGCGACACCGCCTGCATCATTCAGAACCCTGGAGCCGCGCACCATGAACCCTTTCCGACACCTGCTGCTGGGCGCGGGCAACCAGCCGCCGCTGGGCACCTGGCTGGTCAGCGCCAGCGCGCTGCTGGCCGAGGCCGCGGGCCATGCCGGCTTCGATTTTGGCGTCATCGACATGGAGCACGGGCCGCTGGACATGGCCGACGTCGTGCACCTGCTGCAGGCGGTGGCGGCCACGCGCATGGTGCCGCTGCTGCGCGTGCCCTGGAACGACACGGTGACGATCAAGCGCGTGCTCGACGCCGGCGCCACCACGCTGCTCGTGCCCTTCGTGCAGAACGCGGCCGAGGCCGCGGCGGCGGTGGCGGCCACGCGCTATCCACCGCAGGGCGTGCGCGGCATGATGGGCATGAGCCGCGCCGCACGCTACGGCATGCAGGCCGACTACCTGACCCACGCCAACCGCGACATCGCGCTCGTCGTGCAGGTCGAGACCGAAGCCGCGCTGGCCGAGCTGCCGGCGATTGCCGCCGTCGACGGCGTGGACGCGATCTTCGTCGGCCCGGCCGATCTCTCGGCCTCGATGGGCCTGCCCGGGCAGTTGCGCCACGCGCGCGTGATGGAGGCCATGACCGGCGTGGCGCAGCAGTGCCGGGCGCTGGGCAAACCCGTGGGCAGCGTGGGCAGCGAGCTCGAGGTGCTGGCGCAGTACCGCGCCGCGGGCTTCGACTTCATCGCCGTCGACTCCGACCTGGGCCTGTTCATGCAGGGCGCGCGCAGCGCCTTGCGCGCGCTGCGCGGATGCGAGGGCGAGCACGTGCACGACCTCGCCGCGGGCACGCGCGAATCCTGAGCCTGCAAGGGCGCCGTCGCGGCGCCGGCCGCGTCGTGCAGGACGCGCGCCTACACTGCCGCGCCATGAATTCCCGCCTTCTTCGCCTGCTCGCGGCGCTGGCCTGCGGCCTGGCCCTCTCCAGCGCCGCCCTGGCCCAGCTCGTTTCCACGTCGAGCACGGCCGCCGCCAGCGCCGCGCAAGCCTCGGTCTCCGCGGCGGCGCAGGCCGATGCCGCGCTGCCGCCCATCCCCGAACGCGAGCCGGCACCCGGCGACAGCGCGCAGTGGCGGCGCCTCGTGCTCGACAACGGCATCAAGGTGCTGCTGCTCTCGGACCCCAAGCTCAACGTCTCGTCGGTGGCGCTGGCGGTGGCCGCGGGTTCGCTGGACGATCCGCCCGCGCGCCAGGGGCTGGCGCACTTCCTCGAGCACATGCTCTTCCTCGGCACGGCGAAGTATCCGGATGCGGCGGAGTTCGACGCCTATTTGCGCCAGAACGGCGGCAGCAACAACGCCTATACCGCCGAGGATCACACCAACTACTTTCTGGCCATACGCCACGAGGCCTTCGAGGGCGCGCTCGACCGCTTCGCGCAGTTCTTCATCGCCCCGCTGCTGGACGCCCGCTACACCGAGCGCGAGATGCACGCCGTGGCCTCGGAGCACCAGAAGAACCTCGAGAACGACCGCTGGCGCCTGGAGCAGCTGCAGACCGTGGCCTTCGCGCCCGGGCATCCGGCGCGCCACTTCGGCACCGGCAGCACGCAGACGCTTGCCGGCGTCAGCCGCGACGAGCTGCTGGCCTTCTACCAGCAGCACTACAGCGCCAATCGCATGGCGCTGGTGCTCACCGGGCGCGCCGGGCTGGACGAACTCGAGGCCTGGGCGCGCAAGCATTTCGGCGCCATCGTCAACCGCCGGCTGCCGCCCACCGTCTACGCGCGCGACTACCTGCCGCCCAAGGCCGCGCTGCGCATGCTGCGCATGCAGCCGATCAAGGACTTGCGCCAACTGCGCCTGCTCTTCCCGCTGCCGGGCCAGCGCGCGGACTGGCCGCACAAGTCGGCCGAACTGCTGGGCTTCCTGCTCGGCAACGAAGGCGCGGGCAGCCTGCTGGCCGAGCTGAAGGCGCGTGGCCTGGCCACCAGCCTGTCGGCCGGCGCCGACTCGGCGACGGCGCAGTACGGCGCCTTCGAGCTGCAGATCGACCTCACGCCGCAAGGCCTGCAAGCGGTGCCGCAGGTGCTGCAGACGGTGTTCGCGATGGTGCGCGTGCTGCGCGAGCAAGGCCTGCCGGACTACGTCTTCCACGAACGCCAGGTGCTCGCGGGCCTGGACGAGCGCTACCGCGATCAAGGCGAAGGCGAGATGCGCGCCGCCACGCTGGCCAGCCGGGTGCTGGACTACCCGCTGGCGGTGGCCGAGCGCGTGCCCTACCTCTGGCTGAGCGAGGACCGCGCCGGCTTTGCCGCGCTCGTGCAGCAGCTGCGTCCGGACAACCTGCTCGTCACTTTGGTCGCCAAGGGCCTGCCGGCCGACCGCGTCGAGCCCTATTACGGCACCCGCTACAGCTACAGCGAGGACGCGGGCGCAGCCTACGCGGCGCTGCTCGATCCGCCGCGCCTGCAGGCGCTGGCGCTGCCGCCGCGCAACCCCTTCGTCCCCGCGCACACGGACTTGCAGCCGCTGCAGCCCGCGCATCTCATCGACGCGCCGGGACTGAGCCTCTACCACGCGCAGGACGGCGAGTTCCAGCGTCCGCAGGCCGCGCTGCTGCTGCGCCAGCGTCTGCCGCGCAGCCTGGCCAGCGCACGCAACGCCACGCTGCTGCGCTTCTACGAAGCCTGTGTGCGCGAGGTCCTCAACGAGACCACCTACGCCGCCGCCGAGGCCGGCCAGCACTTCGTCTTCCACGCTTCGCTGGAGGGCGTGCTGCTGGCCGCCGACGGCTGGGACGAAGCCACGCCGCGCCTGCTCGACGCAGTCGTACCCAAGCTCGGCGACTGCACGCTCGAGCCCGCGCGCTTTGCCGACCTGAAGGACAAGCTGGTGCGCGAGCTCAGCGCCTTCGAGACCGCGGACGCCTACCGCAGCGTGCTGCAGACGCGGCGCGCGCTGCTGCGCGAGTTCCATTTCACGCCCGCGCAGATGCTTCCGCTGGCGCGCGCGATCACGCTCGACGAGCTGCGCCGCTTCGCGCGCGGCCTGCACGCGCAGGGCAAGCTCGAGGCCCTGGCCTACGGCAACGTCGGCCCTGCCGAGGCCATGCAGACGGTGCGCCGCATCGCCGCCGCGCTGGGCACGCAGGCCGTTCCCGAGGCCGAGCTGCTGCGGCCACGGCAATGGATGAGCGCTCCCGGACAGACGCTGCGCAGCAGCCAGGCGCTGCAGGTCAACAACTCCACGCTGCGGCGCGAGTACCTGCTCGGCGACGACGGCCCGCGTGCGCGTGCCATCGCGCAGGTGCTGGCGGCGGTCATCGCCGAACCGTTCTATACCGAGATGCGCACGCAGCAGCAGCTGGGCTACATCGTGCAGGGCGGCGCCGTCGAGGACGAACGGCAGACGCTCATGCTCTTCATCATCCAGTCGGGCGACTACGGCGCCGACGAGCTCGAGCGCCGCGCCGATGCCTTCATCGCCACCTTGCCGAGCCTGCTCGAGGATCTACCCGAGGAGGCGTGGGCGCGCGTCGTCGCGGGTGTGCGCGCGCGGCTCCTGGAGCGCGACAAGAGCATCGCCGAACGCGCGCTGCGCCTCTTCGCGCTGGCCTACGAGCACGACGCCGACTGGGCGCGCACGCAGCAGACGCTGCAGGCCCTCGCCGACCTGAAGCGCGAGCAGGTGGCGCAGGCGCTGGTGCGCGCACTCGACCCGCAGACGCGGCAGCTGCGCAATTTCCTGGGTTACGCGCGCCATCACCCCGCGCCGCCGACGCTGCCGGTCACGGTCGGTGACGACGACGCCGCGCGCGCGGCCTGGAAAGCCGCGCAGCGCTACGAGTGAGGGCGGGTCAGGCGCGGCGGCGGCGCGCACCGCTGACCAGCCCGAGCGCGGCCAGCAAGGCCAAGGCCGCCGTCGACGGTTCGGGAACACTGCCGCCAGGCGGTGTCACCGTGCCGACCACGTTGGTGAACGAAAAACTGAGGTCGTTGTAGTCGAATGGCCCGTTGAACAGGTCTTCGAAACTGACCAGGGCCTCGTCGGGTGCCCAAGCGGTCTGCACCCGCGCGTGGGCCTGCGAATCCGGGTTGCGCGAAGCAGGACCGGTGAAGTAGTCCTCGCCCGTGTTGTTGACATGCAGCCGGAAGATCAACTCGGTTCCCGCGGCAAAGGTACCCAGGCTGACCGTCGATCCGACCGGACTGCTGTGGTTGTTGAACAGGAACGCCCCCGTGTTCTCCAGGTACAAGTCATTGCTGTAGGCCGCCGAATTGCCCTGATACGTGGCGACGACTTCACCGCCCCCGGCAATGACAAGGAAGCCTTCGCTTCCCGGCGCGGCGATCGGGAAGGCCTGGGCGGAAGCGCAAAGCAATGCCGCCGACGTGACCGCGATGCGAAACAGGATGCGCATGTTCAACTCCCTCGTCACATGCCGGAGCGGGGCCGATGCAGGGCTCCAGCCGACCTGCGCCGTCATTGGACGCCGGACACCCTCACCGCGAGAACCCCGCGTTCAAGGGATACGCAGCCCGATCTGCGCCTGCGCGTGACGCGCTACACTCAGGTCGTACTCTGGCCTGCGGCGCGCAGGACTTCAGCCAATTCGCTCAGCCAATCCGGCACCGCCGCGGCGGGCACGAAGCCGTGTTCGGCGCCGGCGTCCAGCACGTCGACGGGCGCGGGCGCTGCGCGTGCGCCCAGCACTTGCGCGCAGGCGTCCTCGAAGCTGTCCTGCAGCAGCAGATGCGTCACCGGCACCAGCCGCGCCTGGCCGCGGCGGTGCACGCGGCCGAAGCGGCGTGCGAGCACGCGCGCGTTCCAGGGGCGGTCCAGATGCACGAGCTGCGCCTGCGGCACGCGCAGTTCGAGCGCGCTGCCGCCGGCGTCGGCGACGAGCAGCACGCGGCAGGCGGGATCGTCCTGAAAGCGCGTGCGCGCGGCGTCGCGCGCCGCGGCGCTCTCGGCACCGCTGCACAGCGCGGCCTCGATGCCGGCTTGCGCAAGCGCCGTCTGCAGCGCCGACAGCGCCTGCGGCCACTGCGCGCAGACGACGGCCTTGGCCACCGGGGCTTCGGCGTCGTCGAGCAACGCCTGCAAGGCCTGCGCCTTGGCGGCTACGACGGCCGGCGCCTCGACGCCGGCGCACAAACGGCGCAGCGCCTGCACCTGGGCTAGCAGCTGGCGCTGCTGCGCGTCGGCCAGCCAGCCGCTGCGCTGCGCGCGCGCCACCGCCGCCGCCAGCGCCGTGGCGAGCGCCGCATGCTCGGCCTGCACCGCCGCGGGCATGGGCACGCGCCGCAGCGACTCCACGCGCTCGGGCAGCTGCTCGCGCACCTCGTCCAGCGTGCGCGCCAGCAGCACGGCGCCCAGCGTGCGCGGCAGCGCGGCCAGCTCGTGCAGACCGCACAGGCCGCCTTCCTCGTCGCGCAGTCCGTGCGTCTGCAGCAAGGCTTCGTAGGCGCCGAGTCGATGCGCGTCGACGAAGGCCACGCGCAGCGGCAGTTCGGCCGGTCGCTGCAACCAGTCCGCCGCCGGCAGCACGATCGCCAGCGGCGCGGCAAGACGCAGCAGCGCCGCGGCGCGCTCGGCGTCGATCCACAGGCCGCTGTCGTCCTCGTCCACGATCACCAGCTCGGCCTGTGCGGCCTGCACGGCCTGCAAGGCGTCGGCGTCCTGCGCCACGCCCTCCAGCGCCGCGAGCGTGAAGCCCGTCGCGTCGGCGGGCAAGGCCTGCTGCCACCGCGGCAAGCGCGCGGACGGGGCCAGCACGAGCACGCGCTCGACGTCGAAATGGCGCTGCCACAGCAGCGCCGCGGCCAGCGCCTGCCGCGCCGGCTGCAAGGCCGGGGCATCGGCGAGGATGGCGCGCCCGGCGCAGACCGCAAAGAGCGCGCCCTCGACCTGCAGCGGCAGCAGCGGCCGGCCATGGTCCAGGACCAGCGTCTGCAGCTCGACGCTGCTCGGGCCTTGCGGGAACAGCGTTTCCAGCCGCTGCACGCGCGCCTGCACGTCGCGCGCGACCGCCAGCTGCGTCCACAGCGCCTCGTCGACCTCGATCTCGTGGCCGGCTTCGCGCGCCGCGCGCAGCAGCCGCGCCAGGCCTTGTGCGTCCAGCGGCGAGGCCGCGAGCGTCTTGCGCACGCTCTCGTCCAGCGCCGCGGGGCAATCCAGCCCCGGCAGCCACAAGGCCTGGCGCCGCGCGCCCTGGCGCAGCGCGAGCCGGCTGCCCGGCTGCTGCGGCCCGCGCGCCAGCGCCGCTGCGCGCGCGGCGTCGGCTTGCAGCGCGGCGAGCACGGCCTGCAGATGCGGGCACTCGCCGTGCTCGGAGAGCTGGAAGTCCAGGCAGGTGCAGAGCGCGCTACCGGAGTGCGCCGCGCGCAGCGTCAGCGTCGCCGGCTCCTCGTCGGGAATGCGTACCGCATAGTCGCCGAAGAGGGCGCCGTCGGTCGGTGCTTCGATCAGAGGCTCGATGGCGGGCGCGGTCTGGGCGCGTGCGGCCGGCGCGGACTTGGCGGTCGACGCCTTCCTGGCGGTACGGGTCGTGACCCCGGTCTTGGCGCTGCGCACTGCGCGCTTGGCCGGGGACGCGGCGCGTGGGGGTGCCGGTGCCGGTGCCGGTGCCGGTGCCGCAGCATTTTCCCCATCGGCAGTCGTATCGAGAGTCGCAGCGGCGCTGCGGCGCGGCGCGCGCTTGCGCGTGGCGCTGGTCGGCGCCTGATCCGGTGCGCGCGTGGTCTTGGTGGGCATGGCTGGTCTTCGCGAAGAGGGCGCAACTGTAGCCGCTGCGGGGAAACCCGCAGTGCCGGACGCTGTCGTGAAGCGGCGCGCCGCGCGACGTCCCTTCGGCCGAGTCGGCGATGACTCGCTGTTAAATTTTTGCCCGCGCCGAATGCGCAAGCGCGCGAAAGCGCTGCCGCCGCGCGCAGGACAGGAGACAAACCATGCCCCAGAACCGCCCTGCGGTGGCCGGCGATGCTCGAGCGCGCCGCTAGCTTTGTCACGCGCGCCTTCGAGGTCCTCATCGTCGTCTGCCTAGCCGTGATGGGCGTGCTGGTGCTCGGCAACGTCGTGCTGCGCTACGCCTTCGACTCGGGCATCGCCATCTCGGAGGAGCTCTCGCGGCTGCTCTTCGTCTGGCTGATCTTCCTGGGCGCCGTGCTCGCCTCGGCCAAGCGCATCCACATCGGCTTCGACGGCCTGCAGCAGGCCGTGGGCCCGCGGCTGCGGCGCGTCTTCAAGCTCTTCACCGGCGCGCTCATCCTCGTGGGCTGCGTGATCTTCGTCGTCGGCGGCTGGCGTCAGGTGCAGGTCAACCTGGGCAACAGCTATCCGGTGATGGGCATCTCCTACGCCTGGCTGTACGGCGTGGCGGTGGTGTTCGGCGTGGCGCTCGTGTTCCCGGTCTGCAACAACCTCATGCGCGCCTGGCGCGGCGACGACGAGCCCTTGGTCGAAGACCTTGGCGGCCGCATCGAGACCCTGGCCGAGCGCATGGGCGCCGAGCCGGCGGCGCCGCGTGCCGAACGCAGGGACGACACGCAATGAGCGCGCTCGTCTTCATCGGCAGCCTGCTGGCGCTGATCGCGCTCGGGCTGCCGATCGCCTTCGCGCTCATGTTCGCGGGCATCGCGCTGATGCTGCTGAGCGGCCAGTTCGACGCGCAGATCGTGGCGCAGAACGCCATCGCCGGCGCCGACAACTTCGTGCTCATGGCCGTGCCCTTCTTCATCCTGGCCGGCGAGTTCATGAACGCCGGCGGCCTGTCCAAGCGCATCGTCGAGATGGCAGGCGCCTTCGTCGGCCATCTGCGCGGCGGCCTGGGCTACGTGGCGATCTTCGCGGGCATCCTGCTGGCCAGCCTCTCGGGCTCGGCGGTGGCCGACACGGCGGCGCTGGCGGCCATCCTCGTGCCCATGATGCGCCAGGCCGGCTACGAGCCCACGCGCGCCTGCGGCCTGATGGCCGCCGGCGGCATCATCGCGCCGGTCATTCCGCCCTCCATCGGCTTCCTCATCTTCGGCGTCGTCGCCAACCTCTCCATCACGCGGCTGTTCCTGGCCGGCATCGTGCCGGGAATCATGATGGGGCTGGTGCTCATCGCCGCCTGGTGGATCGTGGCGCGGCGCCAGCAGGTGTCGGTCGCAGCGCGCGTGCCCTGGGCGCGGCGGCTGCGCATTCTGGGCCGCGGCGGCTGGGCGCTGATGCTGCCGGTGATCATCATCGGCGGCCTGCGCTCGGGCGTCTTCACGCCCACCGAGTCGGCGGTGGTGGCCGCCGCCTACGCGCTCTTCGTCGGCCTCGTCGTCTACCGCGAGCTCGACGGCGCGAAGATCTACGAGTGCCTGCTGTCGACGGCGCGCACGACCGCGGTCGTGCTCGTGCTGGCGGCGCTGGCCATGGTGGCCTCCTACATGATCACCATCACCGACATCTCGGGCCAGGTCGGGCAGTGGCTGCAGACCTTGTCGGACCATCCGCTGGTGCTCATGACGGCGATGATGGTCGTCGTCTTCTTCGCCGGCATGGTGCTGGACTTCATCCCCATCGTGCTCATCTTCACGCCGGTCTTCATGCCCATCGTGAAGGCCGCGGACATCGACCCGATCTACTTCGGCGTCGTCTTCATCATGAACTGCTCGATCGGCATGATCACGCCGCCGGTGGGCGTGGTGCTCAACGTCATCAGCTCGGTGGGCAAGATCAGCATGAGCGAGGCCACGCGCGGCATCCTGCCCTTCCTCGCGGCGCTGATGACGCTGCTCGTGCTGCTCATCCTCTTCCCGGCCCTGGTCACGGTGCCGGCGCAATGGTGGCGCTGAAGAGCGCGCACCGCCAACCCCGAAGGAGACTCCGCATGAAAGCTCGCACCACCTTCGCGCTCGGCCTGCTGGCCGCGGTCCTGAGCGCACCCGCTCTGGCCGCGATCAGCGCCAAGTTCGCCGTCACGCTGCCCGAGAAGTCGCACCAGGGCCAGGGCGTGGCCAAGTTCGTCGAGCTCGTGAAGGCCAGGAGCAAGGGTGAGATCGAGGTCAAGGCCTACTACGGCGGCGCGCTCGGCGACGACGTCAAGGTGACCTCGGCGCTGCAGGGCGGCACCATCGAGTTCACCGTGCCGCAGACGACCACGCTCACCGGCATGGTCAAGGCCTACGAGATCCTCGACTTCCCCTTCCTCTTCAAGAACAGCGCGCAGGCCGAGAAGGTGCTCGATGGCGCGACCGGGCAGAAGCTGATGGACCTGCTGCCCGCGCACGGGCTCGTCGGCCTGGCCTACTGGGAGAACGGCTTCTTCAACGCCACCAACAGCAAGCACCCGATCGCACGGCTGGAGGACTTCCAGGGCCTGAAGTTCCGCTCCATCCAGGCCAGGATCACGCAGGAGACGATCAAGGCGCTGGGCGCGAATCCGGTGCCGCTGGCCGTGCCCGAGCTCTACACGGCGCTGGAGACGCGCACGATCGACGGCCAGGGCACGCCCAACGCGGTCATCGCCGCGCTCAAGCTCTACGAGGTGCAGAAGTACCTCTCGATCACGCGCCACAGCTATGGCGCCTTCATCCCGCTGGTGTCCAAGAAGTTCTGGGACCGGTTGAGCCCGGCGCAGCAGCAGATGCTCAAGGAGGCCGCGCAGGAGGCGCGCAGCTACCAGCGTGAAGTCGCGCGCGCGCAGTCCGAGGGCGCGCGCAAGCTCATGGTCGACAAGGGCGTGCAGGTGAACGAGGTCAGCGAGGCCGAGCACGCGCGCATGCGCAAGGCGGTGCAGCCGGTGTGGGACATGTTCACGCCCAGCGTGGGCGCCGACCTCGTGAAGGAGGTGCAGGCGCAGCTGGACTGAAGCGCGCCGCGCCCTACTCCTTCCAGGAATCGAGGTAGCCCGCCACCTTCACGCCGCTGGCCGCGGCGTCGAGCTCGAGCGGGTAGCGCGAGTCGATCATCACCGCCACCTCGTCGGTGTACTTGCGCTCGCCCTTGTTGTTGGCGGCCGCGGCGGCGAAGGCCTTGGGGTGCGGGCCGTGGTGGAAGCCCGAGGGGTGCAGCGTGAACATGCCGGGCTTGATGTTGTCGCGGCTGAAGAAGCTGCCCTGGTGGTAGAAGATCGACTCGTCGAACTCGTCGTTGTTGTGGAAGAAGGGCACCTTGAGCGCGCCCGGGTCGCTCTCGATGGGCCGCGGCGCGAAGGTGCAGACGATGATGGTGTTGGAGAGAAAGGTCGCGTGCACCGTCGGCGGCAGGTGGTAGCGGTCGGAGAGCAGTTCGCGGATGTCGCGCCAGTTGAGCTTCACCGGCACGCAGTCGCCGTGCCAGCCGACGGCGTCGAGGAAGTTGTAGGGGAAGGTGATGGTCGTCACCTGCTGGCGGCGCTTGGCGCGCACGCGCGTCTCGAACTCGCCCTGCTGCGCCTTGAAGGGCTCGTCGATCTTCGGCGTGTCGAGCACCGCCAGATCGAACTGCGCATGCCGCCCGGTGATGCCGCGCTCGGGGATCTGGAACAGGTCCTCGGTGGCCTCGATGGTCAGGACCTCGTTGCGCACCTTGGTCTCCAGGCGCCAGCTCGTGCCGCGCGGGATGTTGATGTAGTCGCCCTCGCGATACGTCATGTGGCCGTAGTCGCAGAAGAACGAGCCCTCGCCGCGGTGGAAGAAGAGGATCATGTCGCCGTCGCCGTTGCGCGCGAGGTCGGGCATGGAACGCTCGAACTTCCAGAAGCAGACCTGCGTCTGCCCGTTGTGCATGAAGCGCTGCGCCTTCCACGGGCAGGGGTCGCTGTCGGCGAGGCGGTTGAGGTCCAGCAGCGTGAGCTCGAGCGGCCCCTCCCACTTCGTCCAGCCGGTGGGCTTGTGCTTGTGCAGGATGTGGCTGGCGGGCCCGAAGAAGCCGTTGCGCCCGTGCTCGCGCTCGTACAAGCCCTCGGGAATGTCGCAATGGGCCTGGCGCGTGTAGACGCCCTCGGCCTTCGGGAACGTGATCGGGTTCTTCATCGGGGCCTCTGCAAAACGTGTGGATTGAAGGGATCTGCGCCGCCGCGGCCGCCTCTCCCCCTGCGGACCCCGCCATGCCGGACAAGGGGCGCGAGGATTCTCGTGCGGGCGGCAATCCCCTGCTGCCCCTGCTGCCGTCCGAGACGGCGCCGACCGCGTCGGCGTCGATCCTGCCGCCGGATTGCGCTGTGTCAACGCGGCACCGGGCACCAGCCTTCACGCTCGCGGGTCGATTCCACGGCTGCGGCTCCGCTGCGCATGGTCAGCATTCGCCGCTCCGACACGAACCCACAGAAGGCGCTCGACGATGCTCTGCCCGAAATGCCACCGCCCCCTCGCCGATGCCGAGGGCGAACCCTACATCTGCTGCGCGGACGCACCCGTGCAATGGCGCTGCACCGGCTGCGGCAAGCTCAGCGAGGGTTTCGCCTTTCCCTACGGCAGCTGCCCGCACTGCGGCGGCAAGCTCGAATTGCGCGAGGATGCGAGCGCACGCGCCGGCGCGCAGGCGGCGACGCTGGCCGCGGTGCGCACGGCCTTCGAGATCGAGCTCGGCGGGCGCGCGTTCTACCAGTGCGCCGCGCTGGAGAGCGACGACGATGCGCTGCGCGCGCTCTTCGGCCGCTTCGCGGTGATGGAGGGCGAGCACATGGAGACGCTCTCGCGCCGCTATCACCTCGACCTGCCCAACTCCTCGCCCGCGTTCCGCCTCGAGACCGCTGCCGTCTACGCGGGCGCCAGCGCCTCGCCCCGCAGCGCGCAGGAGCTTTTCGAACTCGCGATCGCGCTCGAGCAGCGCGCCGCCGCGTTCTACGAGGAGCGCTCGCAGCACTGCCCGCCCGACTCCGCCGAGCGCCGCCTCTACGACGAACTCGCGGCCGAGGAGCGCGAGCACGCGGCGCTGCTGCTCACCGAGTTCTCGCGCTGGCGCGAGGGCAAGCCCGGCTTCTTCAGCCCGGTGACGCCGGCCGGCCAGGGCACGCCGCTGAACGCCGCGCAATTGCTGCTGGCGCCGCACGACGGACAGCGCGTGGCCGTCGAGTGCGGCGACGAGAAGCTCACCTACGCCGAGCTGCGCGACCGCGTCGGCCGCGCCGCCGCGGCCTGGCGCGCGCGCGGCCTCAAGCCGGGCGACCGCGTCGCCGTGAAGCTGCCCGATGGCCTGGACTGGATCGTCTGCTGGCTGGGCACGATCTGGGCCGGCGGCGTGGCCGTGGGCGTGAACCCGCGCGTTCCCGCGCCCGAGTGGCAGTACATCCTCGAGGAAGCCGGCTTCAACGTCATCGTCGCCGAGTCCGACGCCGACACGCCCGAGCCCTGGCGCTCGCGCCTCATCACGCTGGCCGAAGGGCGCAGCCTGGTGGCCGCGGCGAAACCCGTCGAGCCCGCGCTCGTCGACCCGGAGACGCCCGCGTTCTGGCTTCACACCTCGGGCACTTCGGGCAAGCCCAAGGCCGTCGTGCACGCGCACCGCTGCGTGCGCGAGGTCGGCCGCATCTCGGCCGAGCGCATGGGCATCCGCAGCGACGACCGCCTCTTCGCCAGCTCCAAGCTCTTCTTCGCCTACCCGCTCACCAACCTGCTGCTGGCCGGGCTGCGCCTGGGCGCCACGCTCATCCTCGACCCGCAGTGGCCGACGCCGGACACGGTGGCGCAGACCATCATCGCCAAGCGCCCGACCATCCTCTTCAGCGTGCCCTCGCTGTACCGCACCATCCTGCACGACGGCCGCGCCGCCGCCGTCACGCAGGCCGGCGTGCGCATGTGCATCTCCGCCGGCGAGGCGCTTCCGGCCAGCCTGCGCCAGGCCTGGCGCGAGGCCACCGGGCTGCCCATGATCGACGGCTACGGCGCCTCCGAGGTGCTGGTGCTGGTGCTCACCGCCGCCGAGGGCGACGACGCGCTGCAGGCCTCGCCCGGCACCGAGGTCGAGCCGCTGGATGCGCAGGCGGTGGCCGCGGGCACGCCGACGCGGCTGCTGATCCGCAGCCCGATGCAGGCGCTGGGCTACCTGGACCGCCCGGCGGCGCAGGCCGACAGCTTCCGCGACGGCCGCTTCTGTCCGGCCGACCTGTTCGTGCGCACGGAGAGCGGCAGCTGGCGCTTCGCCGGACGCGAGGATTCGATGGTCAAGGTCAAGGGCCGCTGGGTGAACCTGGTCGACCTCGAGGAGCAGCTCGGCGCCGGCCTGCCCGGGCTGCGCGAAGGCGCCACCGTGTGGGTCAACGACGCCGACGGCATGGGCTCCATCGCCTACTTCTACGCCACCAGCGCCGAAGCCGAGGACGCACTGCTCGCCGAGCTGCAGCGCCGCATCGCCACGCTGCCGCCCTACAAGCGCCCGAGCCGCCTGCTGCCCATCGACATGCTGCCGCGCACGCCCACCGGCAAGCTGCTGCGGCGCAAGCTGCAGGAGCTGGAGCAGGCGATGAGCTGAGCTGCGCAGGCCGCGCTCACTCCACGCGCTCGCACACCAGTTCGTCGCGGTGGCCGAAGCCCAGCGAGTTGTCGATGAGGTAGAGGCGCTGCGGCCGGAAGCGGTACCAGGCGACGAGGGAGAGGGCGCGCGCGATCGCCAGCGGCGCGGCGCCGGCGCGGCCGACGAGCGGGAAGCGCCGGCCGTACAAGGCGATGGCCTGCTCGCGCGCCTGCCCCTGCAGCGGCTCGCACACGCCCTCGGCCTGCAGGCCCTTGATCTGCGGCCAGTCGCTGTAGTCCTGCTGGATCGTCACCGCGCAGCGCGGGTTTCGCGTCAGGTTCTGCGCGTGCCGCGTCTGCGGCTTGGAGAGGAAGACGAGGTCCAGATCCTCGTGCGCGTAGAAGACGGCCGCGGCCCAGGGCAGCTCACCGTCGAAGGTGGCCAGCGTCATCACGTGGTGCGCCTGCAGCAGCGCCAGCGCGCGCGCGCGCAGCGCACTCCGGGATGCATTCACCGCGGCGGCTCCGGACCCTCCGCGCCCGCGGTCGCCTCGGCCCGGCTGCTGCCGCCCTGCTCCTGCAGCCGCTTGAGGCGGTAGGCCAGCTGCGGCCGCGTCAGGCCCAGCAGCCGCGCCGCCGACGAGAGGTTGCCGCGCGCCTTGTCGACCGCGGTCTCGAGCAGCATCGCCTCCACGCGGTCCAGCGTCATGACGCCATTGAAGACCGCCTCGCACAAGGCCTTTCCGGCCTCCCAGTTGCCGCCGCCGAGGCTGTCGACCATCTCGAGTCCGGCCTCGTGCAGCTGCTGCGTGCTGCTCGGGAAGAGGTGCTGCACCTCGATGCGCGAACCCGCGGGCGCAAGGATGACGCCGCGCTCGACCATGTTCTGCAGCTCGCGCACATTGCCCGGCCAGGCGTAGGACAGCAGCGCGCGCTTGGCCAGATCGGTGAAGCCCCGCAGCTTCTTGCCGTTGAGCGTGGCGTGCTTGTCGAGGAAGTGGCGCGCCAGCGGCGAGATGTCCTCCTTGCGCTCGCGCAGCGGCGGGATGTCGATCTGGTAGGCGTTGAGCCGGTAGTAGAGGTCGGAGCGGAAGCGCCCGGCCTTCACCTCATCGGCGAGCTTCTGGTTCGTCGCCGCGACCAGACGCACGTCGACCTTGCGCGGCTCGCCGCCGCCCAGGCGCTCGACCTCGCCCTCCTGCAGCACGCGCAGCAGCTTGCTCTGCGCGGGCAACGGCAGCTCGCCGATCTCGTCGAGGAAGAACGTGCCGCCGTCGGCACGCTCGAAACGGCCCGGACGCGCGGTGAGCGCTCCGGTGTAGGCGCCCTTCTCGACGCCGAAGAGTTCGGCCTCGACGAGTTCGTGCGGCATCGCGGCGCAGTTGACGGCGACAAAGGACTTGTCGGCGCGCCGGCTCATGCGGTGCAGCGCGCGCGCAAAGAGTTCCTTGCCCACGCCCGTCTCGCCCAGCAGCAGCACGCAGATCTGCGTGCCCGCGGCCGCGCGCAGCAGTTCCCAGGCGGCGCGAAAGCCCGGCGACTGGCCGATCATCTCCGCGCCCATGCCGTCCTTGAGGTCGATCGTCGAGCGCAGCTGCACCACCTGCGTCTGCAGCTCGAAGAGCTGGTCGGCGATCGACTCGGGGGTGAAGAAGCGCATGTGCTGCGCAGCGTCCTCCCACTCCTCGACCGGCTTGCCGACGATGCGGCAGTTCTCGTACCCCATGCCCACGCACTCGACTTCCTTGAAGAGGATGGGCCGCCCCATGAAGGCCGAGCCGTAGCCGCAGGCGTAGCCGATCTGCGTCCAGCACACGGGCTCGTGGTGGATGCCGTAGTAGTGGCGGTGCCACTGCCCCTCCCAGGAGTTCTCCCAGATGAACTCGCCGTAGAAGCGGCCGCTGCGGCGGTCGAGCTCGAGCGCCACCGGCTGCACGCGCACGATGCCCTCCAGCGTGTGCAGGCGCGGCCCGGTCATGAAGGCCTCGGCGTCGGGGTGCTCCTGCGCGCGCTTGCGCGCCAGCTCGGCGTCGCGCACGCCCGAGGCATAACCCATGCGCATCAGAAGCCCTTGCGCGCGCTCCATGCCCAGGGTGTCGATGAGCTCGCGCCGCAGCAGCGCCTGCGCTTCCGCGTGCACGAGCAGCATGCGGTTCTCGTTCAGCCAGATCTGCCCGCTCTCGGGGCAGAAGCGCACCGGCGGATGCGAGGGCTCGCCCGCATCCGGCGGCGTCACGCTTCTCAGACGCGTCATCGGCCCACTCCGTGGTCGGCAAGCGCCGCTTTTAGGCGCTGGACAGCAATCAGGCCTTGAACAGGGTCAATTTCGACCGGTCCCTAGGGGATAACGCGTATCCGCCGGTACGACCCGCCCACCTCCTGCCCGCACTTGATCAATTGATGCATTCGGGGCGGATGGCCGGACCGATTTCACGAATTGAGCAAGTGCACTGCGGGCGCATGCAGCCCCCGCCCCGGCCGGCCCGAGCGAAGCGGCGCGTCGGGATAGGGATGAACCCTCGAAAGCAGGCCGAATCGGCGCCCGGGCCGCGGACTGGCACGCCAAGTGCAAACAGGCCGGCACGGCTCGATCAGGGCCGGCCGACGTTCCACCCTCGAACGAACAGGAGACATTCAATGAAGTTCCCGGTCCCGCACGACGTCAAGGCCAAGACCATCCCAGGCACCGAAGGCTGGGAGCGGATGTATCCGTACCAGTACCAGTTCGTCACCGACGACCCCGAGCGCAACCAGTACGAGAAGGACACGTTCTGGTTCTACGACGGGCTGCACTACCCCGAGCCGCTCTATCCCTTCGACACCATCTGGGACGAGGCTTGGTATCTCGCGCTCTCGCAGTTCAACAACCGCATCTTCATGGTGCCGCCGGTGCGGGGTGTCGATCACCGCATGATCAACGGCTACGTCTACATCTCGCCGGTGCCGGTGAAGAACCCGGACGAGATCGGCAGCCGCGTGCCGCACTTCATGGAGCGCGCGGGCTATTACTACAAGAACTGGGACGAGCTCGAGGCGAAGTGGAAGGTGAAGATGGAGGCCACCATCCGCGAACTCGAGACGTTGCAGATCCCGGCGCTGCCCGAGATGGAGGACATGAGCATCGTCACCGACGCCATCGGCGAATCGCGCGGCTACCACCTGCTCAAGGCCTACGACGATCTCATCAACCTCGGCATCAAGTGCTGGCAGTACCACTTCGAGTTCCTGAACCTGGGCTACGCGGCCTACGTGTTCTTCCTCGACTTCGTGCAGAAGCAGTTCCCGAGCATCCCGGCGCAGCGCGTGACGCAGATGATCTCGGGCATCGACGTCATCATGTACCAGCCCGACGAGGAGCTGAAGAAGCTCGCCGCCAAGGCCGTCGAGCTGGGGATCGCCGACCTCGTCAAGGCCAGCCCCGAGTGGAGCGTCGTCGAGGCCGGCCTGCGCGCCAGCGACAAGGGGCGCGAGTGGCTGATGGCGCTGAACCTCGCCAAGGAGCCCTGGTTCAACGTCTCCACCGGCACCGGCTGGTTCCACCACGACCGCTCGTGGAACGACCAGATGAACGTGCCGCTGACGGGCATCCAGACCTACATCGACAAGATCCGCGCCGGCGTCTCCATCGAGCGCCCGACGGAGAAGGTGCGCGCCGAGCGCGACCGCATCACCGCCGAGTACCGCGACCTCATCACCAACGAGGCCGACCGCAAGCAGTTCGACGAGCTGCTGGGCTGCGCCAAGAC
>Ga0209200_1001102_pt1 | contig 28297 bp, 17 predicted proteins | sample AD_UKC033_MetaG_FD_184406 | JGI IMG/M metagenome (GOLD analysis project Ga0209200, IMG submission 184406) | Active sludge microbial communities of municipal wastewater-treating anaerobic digesters from USA - AD_UKC033_MetaG (SPAdes) (version 2) | ecosystem: Engineered > Bioreactor > Anaerobic >... | reverse complement strand
CGCTGTACCCGGCGTATGGCCTGGGACAGGGTTTTGACACCTATGTGGACTGTACCTCCTATGCCCAACTCAGCGCCGAGGAGGTCAGTATGCCGGGTATCGCCACCGGGGGACCTCTGCAGCGCGCGGCGATGGCGGACATCTCCAGCCCACGCGTGTTTGAGGCCGTGCACAAGTGGCTCGCGGATGGACCACGCCGACCGTTCTTCCTGTTCGTTCACCTGTACGACTGCCACTTCGATTTCATCCCCCCGGCGCCGTATGACCGCCGGTTCGACCCTGATTATCACGGCTCCGTCACCGGGCGCGACTTCATCTACGACGATACCATCAATGCCCGGATGCCCAAAGGCGACCTCGCGCATCTCATCGCCCTGTACGATGGGGAGATCGCCTGGACGGACGCCCACGTGGGCAAGATCGTGGCCGACCTCGAGACCCACGGGCTGAAGGACTCCGCGTTGCTCATCGTGCTGTCCGATCACGGCACCGAGTTCTTCGAGCACGGGCAGAAGGGGCACCGCCATACGCTCTACGATGAAGTGATCCGCATTCCGCTGCTGGTGCGCTTCCCCGGTCGAATCACGCCCGGCTTGCGCCTGGCGGGGCAGGTCAGGATCATCGACGTGGCCCCGACGGTACTGGACCTTCTGGGGCTCACCGTGCCGCCCGAGTTGATGGGTCAGACGCTGGTGCCGCTGCTGGAGGGCCGCGAGTTGGCGCAGGAGAACCTGGCCGTCAGCGAACTGTTCACAATGGGACGGGCACTGCGTGCCTTCCGCCGGCCGGACCGCAAACTGATCCGCCAGGAGCAGACCGGCGAGGCCGTGGCGTTCCATCTGGCGACCGACCCGGCCGAGCGGAACCGCCTGACTGATCCCAGCCACATCGTGGTCCAGGCGGCGTTGCGCGACGCGGAGAAGGCGGGCAAGTGGCTTACCCAATTCCGGCAGCTCTGGCCGGTGCCGGCGGTGGTGCCGCACCTGCCGGAGAAGGTGCGCGAGCGGTTGCAGAGTCTCGGCTACATCGGGGAGGAGGAGAAACCGAAGTGAGGCGGGTCCTGCGAGGTACCGGTCTCCTGCCCTTGGTCTTGGCCCTGCTGCTGCCCGTGACGTGCAGCCGACGGGACGCCGGCACCATCAGGAAGCCGACGGTCCAGGCGGATGCAACCTGGCCGAACGTACTGCTCATTTCGGTCGATACGCTCCGCCCCGATCACCTGGGCTGCTACGGTTACCAGCGCCCGACGAGTCCGCGGATCGACCAACTGGCGGCGGAAGGCGCGTTGTTCGAGAACGCCATCAGCAGTACCTCGTGGACCTTGCCCGCCCATGCCGCCCTGTTTACCGGCCTCGCTGACAGCGTGCACCGCTGCCAGGACATGGATCAGCGTCTGGCGGACAGTCACACCACGCTGGCCGAGCGCTTGCAGGCGGCCGGGTACGCGACCGTGGGCTTCTTCTCCGGTCCGGCGCTGCATCCGGTGTTCGGGCTGGGGCAGGGGTTCGACAAGTACGTGGACTGTACATCGTTCAAGGACCTGACACTGAAGGTACTGGCGGCCGGGCAGAGCCTCGACGGCGGTGTCGTGCAGGGCGCGTCCAACGCCGACGTCACCAACCCGCGCGTCTTCGAGGAAGTGAGGAACTGGTTGCATGACCACCAGCGGCGACCGTTCTTCATGTTTGTGCACCTGTGGGACGTGCATTTTGATTTTATTCCGCCCCCGCCCTACGACCGCATGTTCGACCCGGACTACACCGGGACCGTCACGGGACAGAACTTCCTGCTCGACCCGGCCATCAACGCCAAGATGCCTCCGCGTGACATCCGGCACCTCATGGCGCTCTATGACGGCGAGATCGCCTGGACCGACGCCCACGTCGGCAGGATTCTGGATGAGCTGGACGCCCTGAACCTGCGCGACTCGACGATCGTCATGCTGGTGGCCGACCACGGCGAGGAGTTCTTCGAGCACGGGCACAAGGGACACCGTCACACGCTCTTCGACGAGGTGATCCGCATCCCCTGGATCGTGCGTTACCCGGGCCGGCTGACGGGCGGGCTGCGCGTGCCTGCCCAGGTCCGCATCATTGACGTGATGCCCACCGTGCTGGAACTGCTCGGCATGCCGCTGGCCACCGACGTCATGGGCAGCAGCCGGGTCCCGTTGCTGGAAGGGACGCCCACGAAGCCGACCGATGGAAGTGACATGGCGGTCAGCGAGTTGTTCTCGGCCGGGCGGGAATTGCGGTCGTTCCGTCGCCTCGAAGGCAAGCTCATTCGCAACGAGCAGAACCAGCAGACGATAGCCTTCGATCTGCGGGCGGACCCGGCGGAGAAGCAGGCCGTGGTGGACACGCGGCATCCGCTGCTGCGCCAGTTGCAGACGGACATGGAGCGCGCGACGGAATGGCTGAACGGCTTCCGGAAGCGTTTTCCGGCCGCCGCCGCCGCGCCCAAGCTGCCAGATGATGTCCGCCGGCAGCTCGAAAGCCTCGGGTACGTGGGGGGCGACGATGCGCAGCCGGATACCGCTGCCGAGCAACAGCCCAGCGGGTCACCGACGCAGCCCGATAACCGGCCCTAGCCCCCCTGCCTCCCCACCCCCGGTGCGTACTGGTTGCTGCGGAAAGCGACCCGTCGCCGGGGACGCCCGGTCCGACGGGCGGCTGTGCCCGAGCCCAGGGCCGGCATGCCCGCCGCCAATCGCGTGCCTGGCTCCAACCGCAGCGTGCCGCCCCGTCGCGGTGGGCATGTCGCGCCACGCGCGGGCGTGGTGCACACGATTCACGAGCCGTTTTTCCGTTTGAAGGCGGCGCCCCGTTGCACTACAAACTCATCAGTGATGCCGTGGCACGGGCCTCCCGTCCGCGGGTGGCACGACCCGTGGCACGGGCGTCCCACCCGTGGGCTCCAGGGCAGGACGCAGCGGCCGTTTGTGGGGTAGAATCCCTGACCCAGGGCTTCGACGGCAGTCCCACCGCGGCGGGTGAAGCCGCCCTGCGGAAGTGAGTAAAGCAGTGCGACGTGCAGGTTTGAGGCTACATCACCGTGGGGAATGCCGCGACGCCAGCGCGCCGCGGGTTTCGTGCCTGTTCAGCGTGGCGCGTGCCATGCCCTCACCCGCCGCAGGCGGGGGTGGGCATGTCGTGCGGCAGCAGAGGCATGCTTGCCCGCGACTGGGGTCGCGGGAAAGCACGGCACCCATGACGCCGAAGACACTGAGAACGTGCCGGGCCGCCGCCCGCGCGGGGCTCGGATATCCGGATGGGCGCACAATTGCGCTCGGCGCCGTACTGATGCTGGCGGTGACCGCCCCGGCTTTCGGGTACATCGGGCCCGGGGCGGGCTTCGCGGTGCTGGGTTCGTTCCTGGCGGTGCTGGCGGCCATGGCCTCGGCGTTGCTGACCTTGCTCACCTGGCCGGTGCGGTGGGTCGTGCGGGCAATCCGGGGCCGGCGGGCGTTTGCCCGCAGCCGGGTTAAGCGCGTGGTCGTGCTCGGGCTCGACGGGCTGGAGCCGACCCTGCTCGAGAAGTATATGGCCGAGGGGCGGCTGCCGAACTTCGCTCGCCTGGCGGAGATGGGGACATACTGCCGGTTACGAACGACCCTGCCGGCCCTGACCCCGGTCGCCTGGTCGTCGTTTCTGACCGGCTGCAATCCGGGCAAACACAACGTCTTCGACTTCCTCACCGTGGATCGCAAGGGGTACGTGCCGGTGCTTTCCAGCGTGCACATCGGCGGCAGCACGCGCACCGTGCGGCTGGGTCCCTACCGCGTGCCGCTGGGGAAACCCGAGGTGCGTTTGCTGCGCAAGGGCCGGCCGTTCTGGAACGACCTCGGCGCGCACGGCATCTTCAGCAGCATCATCCGCATGCCCATCACGTTTCCGCCGGAGAAGTTCCGCGGGACGCTGCTGTCGGCCATGTGTGTGCCGGACCTGCGCGGCAGCCAGGGGACGTTCAGTTTCTACACCACCCGACCCGAGGCGGAGGACATTTACACCGGCGGGGAGCGCATCCGCGTCCAGCGGCAGGGCAAGGTGATTGCGGCGCACCTGATCGGACCGCGCAATCCCCTGCGTGCGGATGAGGAGGTCATGCGCGCTCCGTTCACCGTTACCTTCAACGGTCGGCCTGACTCTGTGGAGTTGAAGCTGTGCGGCACGAAGCACACGCTTATGCGCGGTGAGTACACGCCGTGGATCCGTTTCCACTTTCGCGCGGCACCGGGGACCAAGGTGCACGGCATCTGCCAGTTTCTACTGTTGTCCACGGAGCCGCACTTCGAGTTATACGTTACACCGCTGCAGCTCGACCCGGCGCAGCCGGCCCTGCCGATTTCACACCCGTGCGTGTTCTCCACGTATCTCGCCAAGGCGCAAGGGCCGTTCGCCACGCTGGGATTGGCGGAGGATACCTGGGCTCATAACGAGCGCATCCTGCAAGACCCGGGTTTCCTGCACCAGTGCGTGGAGGGCGATGCTGAACGCGAGGTCATGTTCTTCGATGCGCTGAACAAGGTACGGCGCGGTCTGGTGGTGTGCGTGTTCGACGGCTCGGACCGCATTCAGCACATGTTCTGGCGTTATCTCGATCCACGGCATCCGGCGCACGAGGGCTTCGGAGAACCGCGTCTGCGCGACGCCATCCCGGAGATGTTCGAGCGCATGGACCGCGTCGTGGGCCGCGCCTTGGCCAAGTGCGACGACGAGGATACTGTACTCTTCGTCATCAGCGATCATGGGTGCAAGAGCTTCCGCTATGGGGTCGACCTGAACCGCTGGCTGATTGACAACGGATACCTGCACCTCAAGGAGCCGCCGGCAGGCAGAAAGTACCTGGCCACCGTGGACTGGTCGCGCACCCGCGCGTATGCCCTGGGCCTGGCGGGCATCTATCTGAACCTGGAAGGGCGCGAGCGGCAGGGCATCGTGAAGCCCGGCGCGGAGGCGGCCGCGTTGCGGGCCGAACTGTGTACGAAGCTCACCGGCCTGCGCGACCCCCGGCATGACGACGTGGCAGTGGTAAAGGCGTACAACGCGTATGACTCTTATGTCGGCCCCTATACGGAGAACGCGCCGGACGTGCTGGTTGGTTACAATGAAGGTTACCGCGTGTCCTGGGAGGCGGCCATCGGGGACATCACGGACACCGTGTTCCACGACAACCGGAAAGCGTGGAGCGCCGACCACTGCATCGACCCGCCCCTCGTGCCCGGTGTGCTGCTCTGCAACCGGCGCATCACCACGGAGGGGCCGCGCATGACCGACTTCGCCCCGACGATCCTGAGCCTCTTCGGGGTGGACGTGCCCAGGCACCTGGACGGCAAGGTACTCGGCATCGACGCCGCCGAGCCGGCGGCAGGCGGGCAGGCGAAGGAGGTGGCGCATGTCGGGTCGTAAGCGCGCCCTCGGCCGGCGGGAGTTTCTGAAGACGTCGGCCGCGCTGGCGGCCGGGGTGGCGAGCGGTTGGCAACCGGCCGGCGCGCGGGGGCGAAGCTCACGCGCGGGGCGGGGCGGCAAGGTCATCGTCATCGGCTTCGACGGCATGGACCCGTTCCTCACCGAACGGATGATGGACGCCGGTGAGCTGCCTGCCCTCAGCAGCCTGCGGGCGGCCGGGGGCTATCGCCGCCTGGGGACCAGCATCCCGCCGCAGACGCCGGTGGCGTTCTCCAGTTTCATCGTGGGAGCCGGCCCGGGCGTGCACGGCATCTTTGATTTCATCCACCGTGATCCCGCCCAGCAGTACATGCCCATGTTTGCAGCCGCCGGCAACTCGCGCGGCAGCGGCTACTGGGAGGTGGGCGAGCACAAGCTGCAGATTCCCTGCTGGCCGTTCGGTCACGATCCCGCCCGCCCGGTGATCTTCCGGCAGGGCACCCCCTTCTGGGACTACCTGGACGGGGCCGGCGTGTCGACGCATGTGTATGAGATTCCTTCCAATTATCCCGCAACCCCGTCGCAACATGGCCACCATCGCGCTCTGGCGGGGCTGGGGACGCCCGACATGCTCGGGACATACGGTACGTATCAGTTCTTCTGTGAGCATGGTCCCGCGGAGCCGCGCCCGGAGGCCGGCGGCCTGCGCAGGGGACTGACCTTCCAACAGGACACGGCGCGGGGGCGCATTACCGGCCCGACCAACACCCTCCTGAAGAACCCCGCCCCGACGACGGTTGATTTCGCGGTCCACCGCGACCTCGACGCGCAGTCGGCCGTGATCGACGTGCAGGGTCAGCGTCTGCTGCTGCGTCGCGGCCAGTGGAGCCGCTGGGTCCGACTGAAGTTCCGTTTGCGCATGCCGAGCTTCCTGCCCGACGAGCACCAGAGCGGCATCTGCCGTTTCTATTTACAGGAGGTCGGGCCGAGGTTCCGGTTGTACGTGACGCCGATCAACATCGACCCCGCTGACCCGGCGCTGCCGATCTCCGAGCCGCCGGGGTTTGTGCGGCGGATTGCCGACGACCTGGGGCGGTTCTACACGGCCGGTTTCCAGGAAGACCATAAAGCGCTCTCCAACGGCGTCTTCACGGATGAAGAGTACGCCGCCCAAGCCGATTTCGTGTTGCAGGAGCGCCGCGAACTATTAGAATACGCCCTGCGGCACTACGATGACGGCATGCTGTTCTTCTATTTCGCCTGCACGGACTTGCAGCCGCACATGTTCTGGTGGGACTCCGAGCAGAAGCACCCCGTGCGCGACGCCGAGCAGGCACGGGCGGGCCACGAACGAGTGAAGGAACTGTACCGGAAGATGGACGGCATCGTCGCCGACCTGCTGGCCCGCTACGGCGAGACGGCCACGCTGCTGGTGATGAGCGATCACGGCATGGGCAACTTCCGGCGGCAGTTCAATCTATGTAGTTGGCTGCGCCAGGAAGGGTACATTCACCCGGGCGACGCGACCTCGCTGCTGGGCGGCGTGGACTGGTATCGCACCCGCGCGTACGGGCTGGGACTTAACAGTCTGTACTTGAACCTGAGAGGGCGGGAGCGCGACGGCATCGTCGAGCCCGGTCCGCAGCGGGAGGCGTTGCTGGACGAACTGGCGGCCAAGCTGGAGGCGGTGCGCGATCAGGATGGTGCCCCGGTGATCCGCAAGGTGTATCGGGCCGAGCAGGTGTATCGGGGCCCCCAGGCGGCGTCGGCACCCGATCTCATCGTCGGGTATCACCGTGACTACCGCGTGTCGTGGGGATCCGTGCTGGGCGAGATGGGCAAGAGCGTGCTCGCGGACAACAACTCGGCGTGGTGTGCGGATCATTGCCAGGCGGCCGAGGACGTACCGGGAGTGGTGTTCGCCAATCGCCCGCTGGCGGCCGAGGGACCGCAACTGGAGGACCTGGCGCCGACGATTCTGGCGCAATTCGGCGTCGCCGCGCCGCCGGAGATGGTGGGACGCAGTATCCTGTCCCCGCCGGCCCCGTAGCCGGGGTCGGGAAAGGAGTTCGCTTTCGTGCCCAAAATCAAGCTCGATCCGCATCTGTACGAACGCGCCCGCCAGGTCGCCCAGGCCGCGGGCTACGCCAGCACCGAGGAGTTCATCGTCCACCTGATCGAGAAGGAACTTGCCCGGATCGGCCCCGCCGACGACGCCAAGCAGGTCGAGGAGCGTCTCCGCGGGCTGGGGTACATCGAGTAAGCGAGCCGGCAGGCGTCGAATGGTGGAAGCAATCAACTGGCTCCTGCTGACCGTCGGTGACGCCGTGCAGTGGCTCTGGCACGACGGCTTGGCGTACTTGGGCGCCCCGTTCGTCTGGGCAGGGCAGGCGGCCAATCCGGCGCTCGCCCCCGTGTTCACGTGGCTCAACGCCGTTTGCAGCCCGGTCGCGCGGGTGCTGCTGGCGCCGGTGGCAGTATTGCCCGGCTGGCTGTCGAACACGCTTCTCTCGGCCGGGGTCGGCGTCCTGCTGCTGGTCGCCTTCAAGTACACCTCCAATCAGCAGGCCATCGGGCGTGTGCGCGACTGCATCAAGGCGAACCTGCTGGCCATCAAGCTGTTCAAGTACGACCTGCGCGGGATGTTCAAGGCCCAGGGGCGGGTGATCTGGTCGGCCGCGAAGCTGCTGCGCTATTCGCTGTTCCCCCTGCTCGTGATGCTGGTACCCATGCTGCTGCTGCTGGGGCAGATGGGGCTGTGGTATCAGCATCGCCCGCTGGCGGTTGGCGAAGAGACGCTTGTAACGCTCAAGCTGGGAGGCGAGCCGGACGCGCCGTTGCCGGCCGTCGAGGTGACGGACGTGGCCGGCGCGGTGCTCACCGGTCCGCCGGTGCGGGCGACGAGCCTGCGCGAGCTGGTCTTCGGCATCCGCGCGACGACGCCCGGCTATCATCAAATCATCTTCGACGCGGGTGGTCAGCAGGTGACCAAGGAACTGGCCGTCGGCACCGGCCTGATGCGCGTCAGCGCGGTCCGCCCCGGACCCGGCTGGACCACGATGATCCTGCATCCGGCAGAGCGCCCCCTGGCCGCGGACTGCCCGGTGCAGTCCATCCGGATCGACTACCCGCCGCGGGACTCGTGGACCAGCGGCAGTGACTGGTGGGTCGCGTACTTCTTCGTCGTGTCGCTGCTGTGCGCGCTGCTCTGCAAACCGCTGCTGAACGTGCGCATCTGAGTGCCGGGTGCCAGGCTTTCACCGCGACGCAAGTTGCGGGTGAGCATGCTGCTGCGCCCTGTGTGCGCCCTTGCGTCTTCCACCCTCACCCCAGCCCCTCTCCCTGGAAGGGAGAGGGGTTCAAGAGTCGCGTGCTTCATCAGTCCCCCAGGTCCCAAGGACCTGGGCCACCCGCCACGGGCCCGGGCCGCCTACGCTCATTTCGCAAGTTCGGCGGAGAACTCGTACTGCCCGGCCTCCAGTTCGCATGCCAGGGCGTTGCCGGTCGTGTCCACGACGCGCACGCCGGTTGCCTGGGCAACGGGCCGGCCGCTCTCCAGCGCAGTCTGGGGATTCCCCGTCGGCAGGTACAGGGTGGCCGACGTGTTCGCCGGGACCGTGACTGTCACCGTGATCCGGGCATCGTCGAGCCGCCAGGCACACGCGATGCGCCCGCGAATCGAGTGGTACGCGCCCTGCGCCCACGTCAAGCCCCCGCCCGGCTGCGGCCGGAGGATGAAGTGCCTGTAAGCGGGAACCGCGGGATCGGGGTTGATGCCGATGATCGTACGGAACATCCACTCGCCGACGGACCCCAGGGCGTAGTGGGCAAACGAGTTCATCCCAGGATCCTGGAAACCGCGCCCCTCGACGTAGCCGTCCCAGCGCTCCCAGATGGTGGTCGCGCCGTGGTCGATGGCGTAGCCCCACGACGGCATCTTCCGATTGGTAACCAGCCGATAAGCCTCGTCCAGGCGTCCCGCGCGCGTCAGCTCATTCATCAAGGGAACGGTGCTGTGGAAGCCGGTGGAGAGCTGGCCATCATACTTGCCGAAACACGCGACCATGCGCTCGACGGCCGGCGCGCGCAAGGCCTCCGGCAGCAGGTCGAAGTCCAGGGCGATGGCATAGCCGGCCTGTGTATCACCACTCATGCCCCCCTCCGCATCGACGTAGGCCTGCTGGAAGGCCCGGCCGACGTCGCCGGCCAGTTGGGCGTAGCGCCGGGCGTCGTCGGTTCGGCCCAGCACCTCGGCCATCTGGGCGACGAGTTGAGCGGAGCGGGCGAAGAAGGCCGTGGCGAAGGCGTCCTTCGGCATCGCGGCCCCCGTCTCCGGCCAGCCCGCCAGCTTCAGCGTATCGGCGTTGAGCCAGTCGCCGTAGTCGTTGCCGCGCTGGTTCTTCCAGAGCAGGTCGGGGTTGTTCCGTTGAATCCAATCGACCCAGCGGCGGGCCGAGTCGAAGTGTTGCTCGAGCAGGCGTCGGTCGCCGTAGTTGCGGTAGTGACACCAGGGAACGAACACCCCGGCGTCACCCCAGGCCGCCACGCCGGAGAAGCGCGCCTCAGGATCGAAGGGGTGGGGAGCGAAGTCAGGGTAGCGCCCGTCGGCGGCCTGGGCGTCGCGCAGGTCCGGAATCCACTTCGTAAGGAACGCCGCCATGTCCATGCTGAAGCACGCGGTCTGTGCAAAAGCGAGGATGTCGCCGGTCCAGCCCAGGCGCTCATCACGCTGCGGGCAGTCGGTGGGCACGCCGTGCAGGTTGGCACGCTGCGTCCAGACAATGTTCTGCCAGAGCCGGTTGAGCAGCGGTTCGGAACAGTCGAACTCCCCCACGGGGCGGGCGTCTGAGTGCACGACGCAGCCGACGAGGGCGTCGGTCGAGGGCGGTTCGGTCAAGCCTGCGACTTCGACGTAGCGGAAGCCGTGGTACGTGAAGCGCGGCTCGTACACTTCGACACCCGTGCCGCGCAGCGTGTAGCGTTCGGTGGCCGCGACGGCGCGCAGGTTGTCGGTGTAGATCGTGCCGTCGGGGTTGAGTACTTCGGCGTGCCGCAGCGTCACCGTCCGCCCGGCCGGGCCTTGCACCTTGAGGCGACACCAGCCGGCGAAGTTCTGCCCCAGGTCGAATACATGAACGCCCGGCGCCGCCTCCCGCACGGACACGGGGACGATCTCGCGAGTGATCCGAATCGGCTCATTGGGTTGAACCGCCAGCCGGGCCTGCGGTACAAGCGCCTCGAGCGCGCCGGCCGCCGACCAGCTCGAATCGTCGAAGCCCGCCTGGTCCCAGCCCGGCATCTCCTGCCGGGCGTCGTAGACCTCGCCGTCCAGCAGATCGGCCGCGCGCAGCGGCCCGCCGGTCGTGCAGCGCCAGGACGCATCCGACAGCACGCGCTCGCACCGCCCGTCCCCATACTCGACTTCCAGTTGCAGCAGCAGGCGCGGCTGTCGCCCGTAGAGCGCCCGCGGCCGACCGCCGGGCACGATGTGCGTCAATCCCACCCGTCCGGCGTACCAGCCGTCCGCGAGTTGGGCGCCGATCACGTTGTCGCCCCGCCTCAGCAGCTCCGTGACCTCAAACGTCTGGTACTGCACTCGTTTATGATAATCCGTCCACTCCGGCGCAAGCTGATGGTCGCCGACGCGCCGCCCGTTGAGGCGCAGCTCGTACAACCCCAGGGCCGTCACGTACACCACTGCCCGCCGGGCTGTGTCGTCCTCGGGGAGGCGAAACGTCTTGCGCAGCAGCGGCGGCGGCAACGGGTCCAGCCCGGTGAAGCCGTGTGACTTCAGGTCGCTGTCGACGAGGAAGCGGGTGGACCACTCGGGCCGCTCAATGCTGTCGGAGGCGGAGACTGCCTTGCCCACGGCGACGCTACGGTTGGCCGACACCACCTGCAACTCCGCCAGTGCCAACCCGTAGTGACCCGGATCACGCTCGCGCAGCCGCGTCGCCACCAGGCGTACGTAGCGTCCGCGAAGCTGCCGAAAGTCATAGGTCTCAAAGTCGTTGCCGGGGTTGGGAACGTCTTCCCGCGTCCGGTCGAGCGCCGTGACGGCATCCGAGAAGTCCGGCTGCGACGCCACCAGGATGCGGAAACGCAGGGGATACAGGAAGCCCGGCGTGTCGGGGGACCAGTTGTAGGGCCGCGCGGGGAAGAGACAGATCGTGTCGATGTCTACCACGTCGCCCAGATCGACGCCCACCCACTTCTCCGTGTCCGTCGATTCGGCGAGTTCGCTGTGGAAGCCGTTGTTCGGAGGTCGCACCGGCGGAGGCGGCGTCGGATCACCGATCCAGCGGGCCTGCCAGTCGGTGGGCTCCAGCAGTCCCATCGACCAGCGCGCCGGCGCGCTCCACGACGACGGCTGCCCGTCCTTGTCCCAAACCCGCACCTTCCACCACACCTGCTGCCGCGCGCGCAGGGGTGGACCGGCATACGCGATGTGCGTCGACTCACTCGAGGTGACCTTACCGGTGTCCCACAGGCCGCCGGTATCGCTCTCGAGCGTGGCGCGGTCCTGGGCCACCAGAATCTGATAGGCACTTTGCACGGCGCCGCGGCGTGAGTCGACCACTTCCCAGGACAAGCGGGGCTGCGTCTGGTCGATGCCGAGCGGATCGACCAGGTACTCACAGCGCAGGTTCGCGGGCCCCGCCGGCCCCTCAGGCGTCGCCCCGTCACGTCCGTCTCCGCGCGGCGCGGCCAGAGTGCCCATCACCATGAGTGCTACGATGCTACGCATTGGATTCCGCTCCATCCTCGCTGGTGTTCCACCGGGTCCGCCGCGGCGCCCGTGGGGCGCTACGCGCGGCAGCCCGGACGCTACACCCGGCTGGAGCGTCCGTCAAAGCGGGATGCCCGGCGTGCCGCCGTCCGGTTGTGCCGCCGCCTCGGTTTCCGCTATGCTGCCGCCGGTAAGGGGACGCGCCGTGAATGCAGCCATGCTGCCTTTACCCAATGGGACCACGCAAATGGGAAACTGGGAGGGTGGTATGCCCAAGCCGAAGGCGCCGGCATGCGGTTGCGGGAGCCGCCTGTCGTCGGGAAGGCATGGCGGCGCTGCGTTTGGCCATGCCACCCCGGGTAGAACCCGCGATATTGCGCGTGACCATGCCACCCTGGCCTCGTTGTCGGTTTCCCCCATGCGGGGAGCCGTTTAGTACAGGCTTGTCGGAGGCGGGCCGTCCTGAGCCGGTGGTGGTCTCGCCCCCCAAGGAGCACGCCTTGACCAACGAATTCACTGGGCGATGGCCGCTCGCCATGCATGCGCCGGACGGCCTGTTCAGCATGTCCGTCAACGTGCTGTTCGGCGTGGTCGTCGTTGCGCTGCTGGCGGCCGCCTGCCGGTCGCTGACGCGGCGTTATGACCAGCGAGCGGTGCCGGTGATGGGCGTACTTGCGGCCTTCGTGTTCGCGGCCCAGATGGTCAACTTCCCGGTGGCCTCAGGCACCACGGGACACCTGTTGGGTGGCACCTTGACGGCCATTCTGCTGGGCCCCTGGGCGGGGCTGGTGGTGATGACTGTGGTCGTGGGTTTTCAAGCGCTGCTGGGCGATGGCGGCATCACCGTGTTGGGGCCCAACATCTTCAATATGGGTGTCGTCGGTACCTGCCTGGGCTACTACGTGTACCGAGCCGTGGCGGGCCAGCGCGAACCTGGAGGCAACGCCGCCCGCGTCGTCGGGGCAGCCTGTTTCGCGGCGTGGCTGGCCGTCGTGCTCGCCAGCGCCTTTGCGAGCGTACAGCTTGCGGTCTCCGGCACGGCCAGTCTGTCGCGGGCGTTGCCCGCCATGGTGGGTGTGCACATGCTGATCGGCATCGGCGAGGCGCTGATCACGGCCGGCGTGGTCGCGTTCGTCGTGCGGACCCGCCCCGAGCTGCTGTATGGGCAGCAGGCCACCGATGCCAAGCCATCCGGACGCGGCGTCATCGTGGTGGGTCTCACCGGTGCGCTGGTGGTGGCGGCCGGGTTGTCCCTGCTCCCGATGTTGTGGGACTACCCGGACGGGCTCGAACGTGTCGGCCTGGAGCGCGGCTTCATCTGGGAGGAGCCTGAGTACGGCCCCGACGGCGCCCTGGCGCAACTGCCGGCGTATCCGCTTGGCGTGCGCCTGGGTATGCTCAACGATCAAGTAGGAGTGGTGCACCGCTACGACTCGTGTGCCACGCCGTTGGCCGCCGGCGATGTCCTGCTGCGGATCGATTCGACGAGCACGCCTGACCTGGCGGCCGCGGCGCAGGCGCTGGGTTTCGACGCCCAGCGGCGCTGCTTTGGCACATCCGTGGGTAGCGGACTGCATGTGATGCTGTGGCGCGATGGACAGGAGCGCCAGTTCGACATGTCGTCCGCGACCGCACCACGCGCCGGTACCGTTACGCCGCTGCTGGCGCTGCTCCCGGACTACGCACTGCCTGGTATGCCTGTGCTCCTGGGCACCAGCTTGGCGGGTGTGCTCGGCGCGCTCGTGATGTTCGTCGTGGCCGGAGCCATAGGACGGCTATTGGTGCGAACGCCGTGGCGTCCCACCCACGTCCCCGTCCCCCCGACGCCCAACTCGCCATAGCCCACCCCCGCCGGACAGACCGCCGAACGGGGTTGCACGGCCGGGCCGGGCGCGTATACTCCCCCGTCGGTCCGGACGGAGGAATTACGGCAGTCACACGCGGTCAACTCAGCGCGGGCCTTGCCCGCAACCCCAAGCGTGGCACGGGCGTCTCGCCCGTGGGTCCACCGGGGGAGTATGTGTTTAAGGTCTTAGGCGTGATGGGCGCCATGCCCTCCCGCGACCGCGGTTGCGGGTGAGCATGCCGCTTGCAGCCGCGGCCCATGCCCGCCCCCGCCTGCGGCGGGTGAGGGCATGGCACCCCCGTTGAACAGGCACCCGGCGGGACGCCGCTGCCACGGAATCCTCGCGGCCCGTGAAGCAGCCGCGTGTTAGTAGGGCGGAGCGAATCCCCCACGGATGGGGACGGGGGCAGATAGGGTCTCGATCACTGCCGGACGCCCGTGCGGCGTTCGGGGACAAGTGTGCTGCATGCACGTACCTTTGTTGTCAGGAGTCAAGGCAGATGTTCAAGAAAGTTGCAATGTACCTGGTGGCCGCGCTCGTGGGAGCCGGCTTGTTTGCGGCGGCCTCGGCCATGTCCGAAGAGCCCCAGCAGCCGCCGATGAGCATGGAAGAGATGATGAAGAAGTACGCGGAGCTCAGCAAGCCCGGACCCGAGCATGCCCAGTTCCAGAATTGCGTCGGTAAGTGGAAGACCGAAACCAAGATGTGGATGGGCCCTGAGCCCACCGTCTCCGCGGGTACCAGCGAGATGGAACTGATGTTCGGCGGCCGGTTCGTTAAGGAGCAGTTCCATTGCCTGTCGGCCGAGATGCCCTTCGATGGAGTCTCCATCACCGGCTACGACAAGGCCAAGAAGAAATACGTGTCCATCTGGTTCGACAGCCTGTCCACCGGCTTCATGGTGTCCGAGGGGACGTACGACGCGACCACCAAGACCATGACCATGTTCGGGGAATCGGTCGACCCGCTCATGGGCCCCGTGAAGAGCAAGAGTGTCATACGTGAGGTCTCCAAGGACAAGACCGTCATGGAGATGTTCATGCTGCTGCCCGGCGGCCAGGAGCAGAAGTCCATGGAGATCACCTACACCCGCGGCGGGGCATAATCTCCGGCGGGCTTCAAGGGTGGCATGCCCAAGCCCGCTGACAGCGGGCGCCGGCATGCTTCGCCGCCTGCCACCTGCTTGCATAGAGGGAGGGCATGGCGGCGCTGCGCTTGGCCATGCCACACCGTGGGGCGCGCGGCGCTGCGCTTGGCCATGCCACCCTCTGCAGGCTGCCGGCTCTCCCCCTTGCGTCCCCCGGTGACAGCCCGCCGGGGTGGCCAAGTGCCCTCGTTTGGGGTAGAAACCGCTGTCGCGCGGCCCGAGAGCCTGCGCGATCCGGGCGGCCCGGCTGCGGGCCGCCGCGGGGTCCGGCTCGGCGCCGGGGCGGGGGCCCCGGACGCGGGCCGTGGCCAGGGAAAGTCGGAGCGAGGGAGTAACGCGATGCTACCGCCGTATGCACCGGAACCGTACGTGAACTTCAGTGAACCCGGTCCGCGCGACAAGATGCTGGCCGCCCTGCAGAGGGTCAAGGGCGAGCTGGGGCGGACGTATCCGCTCTGGATCGCCGGCGAGGCCATCACGCCGAAGGAGACATTCACCTCCACCAGCCCGGCCGACCCCGACCGCGTGGTCGGCGTCATCGCCAAGGCCAATGCCGACCTGGCGGACCGTGCCGTCAAGACGGCGGCCGAGGCGTTCCAGACCTGGAGCCGCGTCGATCCGGACGCCCGCGCCCGCATCCTCATCAAGGCGGCCGCCATCATGCGCCGGCGCATCTACGAACTCAGCGCGTGGATGGTCTACGAGGAAAGCAAGAGCTGGATCGAAGCGTACGCCGACGCGTGCGAGACGATCGACTTCCTCGAGTTCTACGGCCGCGAGATGATGCGCCTGAAAGGCGCCCACCCGGTGACCCCGTATCCCGGCGAGGAGAACGAGGTGCGCTACCTGCCGCTGGGCGTGGGGGTGGTGATCCCGCCGTGGAACTTCCCACTGGCGATCTGCACGGGGATGACCTCGGCCGCCCTGGTGACGGGCAACACCGTGGTGCTCAAACCGGCCAGCACCGCGCCGGTGGTGGCGGCCAAGATGGTCGAGTGCCTGCACCAGGCGGGTTTGCCGAAGGAAGTGCTCAACTTCGTTCCCGGCCCCGGCGGCAGCGTGGGCGACACGGCCGTGTGCCACCCGCTGACGCGCTTCATCTCGTTCACCGGGTCACGCGAGGTCGGCTGCGGCATCTTCGAGAAAGCGGCCAAGGTGCAGCCCGGCCAGATCTGGCTGAAGCGCACCGTACTGGAGATGGGCGGCAAGGACTGCATCGTGGTGGACGAGACGGCGGACGTGGCGGCCGCGGCCGAAGGCGTCGTCGCCGCCGCGTTTGGCTTCCAGGGTCAGAAGTGCTCCGCGTGCAGTCGGCTGATCGCCCAGGAGTCCGTCTATCAGAAGCTCCTGGACGACGTGGTCGCGCGAGCAAAGACGCTGACCATCGGCGACACCACCGGCCCCGAGAACTACTACCTGGGCGCCGTGATCGACGCCAAGGCCCACAAGAACATCAACGAGTACATCAAGATCGGCAAAGGCGAAGGCCGGGCCGTGCTCGCCGACGGCAAGGTGCCCGCCAAGGGTTACTTCGTCCCGCCGACCATCATCGCCGACGTGGCGCCCAACGCCCGCGTCGCCCAGGAGGAGATCTTCGGCCCAGTGCTGGCCGTAATCAAGTTCAAGACGTTCGACGAGGGGTTGCAGATCGCCAACGGCACCCAGTTCGGCCTGACGGGGGCGCTGTACTCGAACGATCGGATGCGCCTCGAGCGCGCCCGGTACGAGTTCCACGTGGGGAACCTGTATCTCAACCGCAAGTGCACGGGCGCCTTGGTGGACGTGCAGCCGTTCGGCGGCTTCAATATGTCGGGCACGGACTCCAAGGCCGGCGGACGCGACTACCTGCAACTGTTCCTGCAGGGCAAGAGCATCGCCGAGCGACTGTGAGCCCGTGCGGGCGGGAGGCTGGACCCATGCCGGAGTGGAGCGGCGAACTGCTGGGGCGTGAGTTCACGCTCAGCGCCGAGCACGCCGTGCGCCTCTTGATCGCCCTCCTGTTGGGTGGGGTGATCGGGATCGAGCGCGAGCTGCGCGACAAGCCGGCCGGCCTGCGCACGATGATCCTCATCTGCGTCGGCGCGGCCCTCTTCACCATCATCTCCGAGGAATTCGGTCCCCCCATCGGGGAGCGCACACGCATCGCGGCCCAGATCGTCACCGGCGTGGGCTTTCTCGGCGCGGGGGCAATCCTGCGGGAGGGCAACTACATCTTCGGTTTGACCACGGCCGCCACCATCTGGGCCGTCTCCGCGGTGGGCATGGCCGTAGGCTTCGGACGCATCGCCCTCGGCGCCTTCGCCACCTGCGTCATTCTGATCTCCCTGTTGGCCTTCCACGAGGTCCAGCGCTGGCTCGACAGCCTGCGCGACCTCGAGGAGTACATCATCGCCACCCGCAACACCGACGAGGCTCTCCAGCGCGTCTACGCGCTCTTTGCGGACGCGAGGCTGCGCATGCTCTACCGCAACTGGCATGAGGAGGGCAACCAGGTCGTCTTCACCATCCGCGCGATGGGGACCAAGAGACGCCACGAACAACTGCGCTGGAACCTCGTTCGCTCCACCGAATACACCTTGCGCCGCGGGACCATGGGGTAACGGCTACGGACCCGTGTGCCACGACCTGACCACGCGCCCCCGCGGCGCGCCCGCGGACCGTACAGTGCCGATGCGAAGCGTAAGGGTGCCCTGCCGCTCCGAACCGCGACCGCCAAGGAATGGCCCGCCGTCCGCGCCGCCCCTGGCCTCCCACCTCGGGCGGCTCAGCTTCGGTCCCGGTGACTCTTGCCCGGCGGGCCGGGATTCGGTAGGTAGTTGTCGCCGCACCCCCGGGGGGCCGGGCCTCCGTTGGCGGCTGCCGGGTTTGGCGACAGGCGGCGCGGACGCCGCTGGAAAGGAGAGCACGACGATGACCACGTCCCTCTTGGGAGTCCTGTTGTGGGCGGCTCTGCAGACGGCAGCAGGTCAGCCCAGTCCCCCACCAACCGCGACCGGCCGGCCGGCGGCGCCGCAGCCCGCCCCGGTGACCGTGGAGGAGTGCGTCACGTGCCACACGACCACCACGCCGGGCATTGTCGGCGACTGGAAGCTCAGTCGGCACAGTGGCTCCGACGTAACCTGCATCACCTGCCACGGCGATGGGCATCGCACCAAGGAAGACGTGGCCAAGACGCGGATCCCCACGCCCTCCACCTGCGCGGAGTGCCACGAGGAGCAGGTCGAGCAGTTCACCCACGGCAAGCACGCCCTCGCCTGGGCGGCCATGAAGGCCATGCCCACCGCCCACTGGCAGCCCATGGCTCTCATGGAGGGCATGAAGGGCTGCGGCGGCTGCCATAAGATCGGGCTGAAGACCGAGGCGGAGATTGCGGCGCTGAAGAAGGACGGCGCCGGCTTCGGCGTCGCCTCCTGCGATGCCTGCCACACCCGCCACCTGTTCTCCGCCGACGAGGCCCGGCAGCCGGAAGCCTGCCGAACCTGCCACATGGGCTTCGATCATCCCCAGTGGGAGATGTACTCCGCCTCCAAGCACGGCGTCCGCCACGCGCTCAAGCAGACGGGCACCCTGCCGCCCGCGACGGCCGCCCCGACCTGCCAGACCTGCCACATGGTGGAGGGCAACCATGCCGTCAGGACGGCCTGGGGCTTCCTGGCCGTGCGCCTGCCCATGCCGGAGGACCCGCAGTGGGCGGCCGACCGCGCCACCATCCTCCAGGCGCTCGGCGTCCTCGATCCGGAGGGCAAGCCGACGTCGCGTCTGGACGTGGTGAAGGCGGCTGATGTGGCGCGCCTCACGCAGGAAGACTGGCAGAAGGAGCGCGACCGCATGCTGAGCGTGTGCAACGGCTGCCACTCGCGCAACTTCGCCGCGGCGGAACTGGCCAAGGGCGATGACATGATCAAGCACGCGGACCACCTGATGGCCGAGGCGATCCGCGTGGTCGCCAAGTTGTATCAGGACTCGGTGCTGCCCAAGCCCGCCAGCTACGGCCATGCCTTTCCGGACCTGCTGACCTTCCACGACGCGCCGACGGTCATCGAGCAGCGGCTCTTCGTCATGTTCCTCAAGCACCGCATGCGCGCGTTTCAGGGTACGTTCCACGCCAACCCGGACTACGCCCTGTGGTACGGCTGGAGCGAGATGCAGCGTGACCTGACGGAGATCAAGACGCTGGCCGAGGAGTTGCGACAGCGCCCGCACGCAACAACAGCCGCGAAGGCTACGCCGCCGCCGACATAGGTTTACGCAGAAGGAAACACAAGCTCATCCCGGCGCGCTGCCTGTGTGGCATGCCTGCCCGGGTGGCACGTGTGCCCGGGTGGCATGCCCAAGCCCGCCAACGGCGGGCGCCGGCATGCTCTGCCGTCCGACGCCCGTTGGCACAAGGAAAGGCATGGCGGCGCTGCGCTTGGCCATGCCACCCCGTCGATCAGGCGGCGCTGCGCTTGGCCATGCCATCCCCTTGGCACGAATCACGATGCTTCGCGCAGCAGCGTGGCGGGGGGCAGGCCCGTCGGTTCAGGCGGACACGGCCGCCAGCTCGGGTGTGAGTGCCGGCGTCGGGGCGGGAGCGGCCGGGGCGGGCGCCGGCGTGTCGATTAGCTCCTTGGCCAAAGTGGCGAAGTCGCCCTCGCGGGTGAGAAACGCCTGCACGATCTCGGGATCGAACTGCGTGCCAGTGCCCTCCTTGATGATCTGGAGGGCCCGCTCGTGCGGCATGGCCGCCTTGTACACCCGTTGGGTGGTGAGGGCATCGTACACGTCGGCGACGGACGCGATCCGCGCCGCCAACGGGATGTTCTCGCCGGCCAGACCACGGGGGTACCCGTTGCCGTCCCAGCGCTCGTGGTGCCCGCTGGCGATGCCCTCGGCCATGTGCAGGAACGATACCCCGGGGGTCCGCGCGATGATCGACTGGATCGTCCGCGTGCCGACCTCCGTGTGGGTCTGCATGATGACACGCTCTTCCGGCGTGAGCTTGCCGGGCTTGAGCAGGATGCTGTCGGGGATGGCTACCTTGCCGATGTCGTGCAAGGGCACCGCCCGCTGCAAGTCGTGAATGAACGCGTCGTCGAGGACGGCACGGTACTTCTCCGACCGGCCCAGCTCCTCGGCCAGCAGCACACAGAACCGCGTGACGCGGTCGAGGTGCTTGCCGGTGTCGTCGTCGCGGTGTTCAGCAAGCTGGGCGAGGGCCACGACGATGGAATCGCGGGCTTCCTCGCGTGCCCGGCGGTTCAAGGCGTCGTGGATCGCGCAGCCGGCCACGCTGCACAGCAGATTCAGGCACTCCAGCTCCGCCGAGCTGAACGGCTTGTTATCGTAACGCTCGGTGACGTTGAGGACGCCGACGGTGACTTCCGTCTCGTTCATGGCGCTGCACACCAGCGGCATCGAGGCGTAGATGTCGGTGCTGTAGCGGGCAGGCTGGTCCGCTGACTGGCTCGCGTGCTGACCGACGGTGGCTTGGCGCCTCTGGAACACTTCCCCGGCAACGCCCTTGCCGATGGGAATCTGGATACGCTTGGCAACTTCCGGGTCGATTCCCACGCTGCGCGCGATGGTCAGATACTCGCGATGTGGGTCAGGCAGCAGGATGGACAACCGGCGGCTGCACGTCAGCTCGGCCGCGGCCGCCAGCGTCGCGTCCAGGATGGCTTCCAGGTTCTCCGCATTGGAGAGCGCCTGGGAGTAGTCCACCACGTGCGTCACCAGCCGCGTGTGCTCGCCGCGCTCCTCGTTGAGGTGCACGAGAATCTTGTGGCTGCGGCGCAGGCGGGCCAGCACGCCGGCTCAGTTCATCCAGGTCCACCGGCGCCGGCAGGTACTGCTCCGCCCCAGTCTGCAGGGCGGTGAGCATCTCCACCGGGCTGCCGCCGGAGCCCAGCACGAGCACCGGCACGTCGTGGGTGGCCGCGCTGGCCTTCATGCGACTGATCAGCGACACGCCGCTCACCCCAGGGGCCCGGTACGCCGTCACCACCAGGTCCGGCGGCGAACGATCGATGACATTGAGCGCCGCCTCCAGACCGTCGGCCTCCGTCACCAGGTATTCGGCCCGTTCGAGGGCGGCCCTGCACAGGTGGCGCCGTTGCAGGTCACTGTCCACCAGGACGGCCCGCAGGTGCTCGTCCCCGGCGGCCTGGCGCCGGTCCGGAGCGGGCTGGGCGTTTGGTTCCTGCACGATGGCCGCTGCCTGGGTCGGTCGGCTGCCTTCCGCATTTCCGGTGGCGTTCGGATCAGCGACGCACACCCGGTTCCGCCCGCTGCGCTTGGCCGCGTAGAGGGCATCGTCCGCCGCCTTCAGCATGTCATCGGGCGCCTGCATCTGCGCCGTGCGTCCCGCCACCCCCAGGCTGACGGTTACCTGGACCTTCTGGTCGTTGAGGGGAATCTGGTTGTGCTCGACGGCCGCGCGCAGGCGTTCGGCCGCTTTGGTGGCTTCCGGCTCCGTCGTTTCCGGACAGAGCACCAGAAACTCCTCGCCGCCCATCCGACAGGGAACGCTCCCGGCACGCAGACTGGTCCGCAGGACGCGGGCCATCTCCTTCAGGACCGTGTCGCCGAACGCATGCCCCCAGGTGTCGTTGAACTTCTTGAAATGGTCTATATCGAGGGCAATGCACGACAGTGGAGCGCCGGTCCGGTCTACGATCCGCCACTGTTCCGTCAGCCGCTTCATCGCCTCACGCCGGTTGACCAGCGTCGTCAGCTCATCGGTCGTGGCCAGGCGCAGCAGCTTCTCGTTCGCCTCCTCGAGCTTGTCGGCGAACAGGGCCATCTCCGCGTTGACACGGTGCACCTCGCGTGTGCGCTTCTCCAGGGCACCCTGCAGGCGGGCGATACGCTCACCGGCACGCAACCGCGCGATCAGCTCCCGGGCGCTGAAGGGCTTGGTGAGGTAGTCGTCCGCCCCCGCCTCAAACGCGGCCACGATGCGATCCGTCTCCCCGTGCGAGGTCAGCACGATGATGTAGATGAAACCGACCAGCTCATGCGACCGGATGGCCTGGCACAATTCCAGGCCCGTCATCCCCGGCATGCTCCAGTCCGTGATGACAATGCGCGGCGCCTCCGTCAGGATCATGCGCAGCGCCTCTTCGCCGTTGTTTGCCTGAAACACCGTGCGACCTGCGTCGGTCAGATGCCGACGCAACAGAACGAGCGCCGCCGGGTCGTCATCAACGATCAGAATGGGGAAATCCTCGGCTTCCGTCATAGATGCCTCCCCGGCAGGACCGGTCCCCACGGATTGGGACGCACGCCTCGCGGAACTGGGCGCGGGCCGGCCACGTCGACTCCTTGCCCGCACTACCTCGAAGCCGGCGCCAGACGCAAGTCCGCGTGACGTCTTCACCGCCGAGAAGCTCGGGGCACGGACCAACCCGCGACACTGACGCTTGTACATCGGCACTGGCGCAAGTGAACCTGACCGGCAACGCCGAATCCGTCTGCCGCGCGGATCGACGCGCCGCAAGCGCGGACAAGAGACTTGCTTATCGGTCGGCTTGAGGATGCCCAGCCAACTACCGGACGTTTGCCGTCGGTACCGGTAAACGTCGCCGCTCTGACGGGTTGGCCGTTGGCCGCGGGCTGCCGGACGGGCGTCAGGAGTGCGACCGACCGCCCGGACGCTGACCGCTCTTCAGGGTCGCATTGGCCGACGCCCCGGGCGAGCTTCGCGCCGCCTGCTCGTCGTCGTTGAACGGGCAGCCCGCGCAGTACGGGTAGTTGACCCGGCGACGCCCCCGGCACACCGCATCCGAGATGAGGATCTTCGGCTGGTCGGGGCAGTAACGATGGTACGCGTTAACGTCCTGCGTCATGGGTCCGCGGCGGAGATTTCGCCGCCTCACTGATCTTGGGTAGCCGAGCCCCAACTATACCCCCCGCGGGGGCTCGTCTCCAGTCTTCCGCCGCCCAGGACCCCCCCGATCTCGACCCGTCAGCCCCCCTTCTCCCTGGGGCCACCCTCCCCCGCCCCCCCCCCACCTGCGGCGCCGCCCGAGACCCCGCCTTCGCCGCGACCGCGTAGCGTCCTTGCCGTCGTGTGCGGCGTGGCTTGCACTTTCTTACACAGACCAAGTACTTCGCCATCCCGCCCCGGATTGACGCCCACTGCCGACGCCTGCTACACTTCGCCGCGCCCCAGACTCAGGCGGACTGCACCGCGGCGCGGGTGTCGGCTCCGCACGCTGCTTTGTACGTTCCGGGACGCCCGCCGGCGACCTCGAGTACTTCTTCTGGAGCGGATGGATTTTATGAACCAGCGCGCATACCCAGGTGTCGGGGTCGTGGCCATCGCAGTAGGGTTGGCGATCCTGTTTGGCCCACGTGGATTCGCACAGTCGCCCGACGACAGTGGGGCACCCGCCCAGCCCTTTGCCGGCGATTCCGGTGAGCCGACGCCGGCCCCCGAGCAGGTTGCCCAGGACGAACCGCCCCCGGCGGAGGCCCGACCCCAAGCGGACCTCGTGCAGGCGCTCATCACCGGCGACGCGGCGGACCCTGCCAGGCTGCTGCCCTACTTCCCGGATCCCGAGGCGGCCCGCACGGAGTCCCTGCGTGTTGCGTCCGAGGCCAGCGCGGCCGCCAGAAGGGACGACACCTTCCTGCATCAACGCTTCGTCTCCTGGGTGGAGACGATCCGGCGACCGGAGCGCCAGGTGCATCTGACTCTCGAGGACGCGCTCCGCCGAACGCTGGCCAACAACTACGGGCTGAAAGCACAAGGCTACAACCCGGCCATTGAAAACACGCGCGTCGTCGAGGCGCAGGCGGCCTTCGACGCGGTGCTCTTCGCGGGGACGAGTAAGGAGAAAACGGACCAGCCGACGGCCACCGCGTTCAACGCCAACCTGACGGACACCTTCGCCGCCCAGGTCGGCGTGCGCAAGCTGTTGCCCCTGGGGACGCAGGTCAGCGCACGCCATGAGATCTCGCGTCGCTTCACCAACCTCAGCTCCCAGTTCCAGTACCTTAACCCGTCCTGGACCAGTGACGCCGTGTTCGAGCTGCGCCAACCGCTGCTGCGGAACTTCGGCGTCGATGTCAACCGGGCCCAGATCGTCGTCAGTCAGAACAACCGCCAGGTGAGTGATTTGGCCTTCCAGCGCGAGGTGCGTGACCTGGTACGCAACGTCGAGGAGCAGTACTGGCGGCTGGTGCAGGCCCGTCGCGACGTCGTCATCTCCGCCCAGGTGCTGGCCGATTTCGAGCTCATCTATCAGCAGTTGGAGGCCCGCAAGGACTTCGACGTTACCCAGGTGCAGCTTGCGGCCACCAAGGCCCGGCTCGAACGCAGCAAGGCCGCCTTCGTCCAGGTGGCGGCCAACGTCCGCAATGCCCAGGACCGGCTCCTCACCCTGCTGAACGACCCGGAGCTTGACCTCGCCGATGAGCTGGAGCTCATTCCCGATGACTTCCCGCTGCCCCAGCCCCTGACCGTGGACCGGCTGGCGGAAGTCCAAACCGCGTTGGACTGCCGACCGGAAATCCGCGAGCAGGAGCTGCGCGTCGCCAGCGCCAAACTGCTGGCCGGACAGGCGAAGAACGCCCAACTGCCGCAACTTGATCTGGCCTTTCGATTCACCTCCAACGGGCTGGCGCCGAATGCCGACCGAGCCTTTGACCAGATGACGACCAACAACTACCTCGACTACTACGTCGGGGTGGAGTTCGAGTGGCCCATCGGCAACCGCGGCCCGCGCGCCGCCTACCGGCGGGCCCTGCTCCAGCACGCCCAGGCGGCCGCCGCCCTCAAGCAACAGATCGAGTCCATCATCCTCGACGTGAACCTCTCCCTGCGGCAGTTGCTCACCGCCTATGAGCAGATCGGGCCCAACTTCGAGTCCGTCCTGGCCGGCGAAGAGGAGGTGCGCTCCATCGTCGCCCGCGCCGAGCGCAAGGACATCAACACGCTGAACACTGAACTGAGCGCCCGCGAGTCGCTGGCCCAGAGCCGCCGCAACGTCATCGACTCCATGATCGGGGCCAACGTCGCCCTCATCGATCTGGAACGCGCCAAGGGGACCCTCCTGCGCTACAACAACATCGTCGTCGCGCCCCAGGGAGAATGACGACCCCGGCCCTCCCCCGGCTCCGGCGCGGCAAGGATCACGCACTTTGACACTGCTGGTGACGCTCTGGTGGCTTGGGTTCCTGACGGCCGTGGGGCTCTGCGCCGGCAGCTTCCTGAACGTCATCATCTACCGCGTCCCGCGCGACCAGTCGTTGCGCGACCCACTCTGGTCGGCTTGCCCGGTCTGCGGGCACCGCATCCGCTGGTACGACAATCTCCCGGTGCTCAGCTTCCTGTTCTTGCGGGGACGCTGCCGGGACTGCCGCCGGCCGATCGCCTCGCGTTACCTCGTCATCGAGCTGGCGATGGCCCTGATCGTCCTGGTGTTGCTCGATGCCTTCCTCATCGGCCGGGTGCGCGGCGGGCTGGGTACCACCCTCTTCAACCTTACCGAGCGACTCGCGTTTGACTGGCCGATCCTGGCGGCGCACGTCATCCTCTTCGGGTGCCTGCTCTCCTTGGCCGCCATCGACCTGGAACACTACTGGGTGGACATCCGCTTTACGAACTACGCCGTCGCGGCAGGCTTCATCCTGCATATGTGCTGGACGCCGAGCTACCCCGGCCAAGCCACCGCCTGGTTTCGCCCCTCCCCGGTGCTGGCCACCGCGGCCGTACTGGCTTTGGCCGGCCTTACCGTCACCTGGCTGTACCTTGTCTTTCAGACCGCGCTGGCCTTGGCCGTCCAACCGGACGACGAGGCGGACGACCTCGGGGCTCCACCGCCTGGACCCGCCGACAGCGAGCACCCAACGCCCCGCCCGCCGCGGAGGGGCCTGGCGTGGCTGACCGCATGGGTCGCGCTGGCGCTGTTTCTTGCCCTGGTAGCAGTCGACGGGCTGGGGACCAAGCTGCCCCACGCGCCCCGGGCGCTCCTGCCGCTGGGGTTGTTCTTTCTCCTCATCCTCCAGCAGAGCAGCATCCCCCGCGAGGCCGACGAATGGATCGTGACCGCCATCGAGGAAGAACGCGGCAGCGCTCGAACGATGGTGATCGAGGAGCTTCTCTGGCTCTTGCCGGCCGTGGCGCTGGGGGCGTTCGGCATCTGGCTGGCGGCCGGCAACACCGAGGTCGCCGCCCGGATCACGGACCTGTGGCGCCAGGAGTTCCCCATCCCGGCGGTGGCGCCCCTGCGCCACTGGGCACCGCTGACGGGGCTGGCGACGGCCGCCGCCGGCTACGTGGTGGCCGGGGCACTGGGTTGGGCCGTACGCATCTTCTTCACCCTCCTGTTCGGACGCGAGGCGTTTGGGACGGGGGACATACACCTGATGGCGGCCGTGGGGTGTGTCGCCGGCTGGCCGGTGGCCGTGCTCGGATTCATCGTCACCTGCGTGCTGGCTCTGGCGGGCTGGCTGGCGACGCTGCCCTTCAAACGCACCCGGGCGATCCCGCTGGGCCCCTGGCTAGCGCTGGCATGTTTGACCGTAACGGTGTTCTACGACCGCATCGTGGCTTGGCCGCTGCTCAGCCGGACCCTGGACGCCTGCCGGATGTTGCTGCGGGGCTGACGGCCCCCGCCGCCTCGTCGCCAGGTGTGCGGTGCCTGAACCCCTCTCCCCGCGGGAGAGGGGTAGGGGTGAGGGCGGGGGAGGCGAAGGTGCCCCCACGGGCCACGAACGTGCCCGCCCGCCATGGGGGGAACTCTCAGTACGAAGGGAGAGGAGCGGGACTCAGACACCGCACACGTGGGCGTTCATCCGTCCCCCAGGTCCCGAGGACCTGGGCCACCCGCCACGTGGAGCGCTTGCGTTCGCCGGACCGCCCGGTATGTTCAGCACCGGGAGGGGCCCGGGCCGGCCGGTTGCAGTCGGCTCCGGAGGCGCGGAACGTGCGGCCCACAGGCCCCCCGCCGCGATCGGCAGCGAGTTGCTCTCGGGTTGCCCGCGCGGCAGGAGGACAAGCAACGCAACAAGCCCTGCCGGTTGGCATCCGTTCCGCCCGGCTCGGCGGTCCCGATCCAGACAGTGAATATACCAATCACGGGAGATGAGCAATGAAATACGCACAAGTGACAATGGCTTTGGCACTGCTGGTCCTGGCCGGCGGCTGCGCCAACAAGGACGCCGGGCAGCGCCTGGGACTGCTCGAACAGAACAATCGTGATCTGGCCAACCGGGCGAGCGCCTTGCAGGGCGACCTCTCCAGTTGCGTTGCCGAGCGCAACCAGCTCGCCCAGCAACTGGCGGCTGCCCGCGGCGAGGCCGATCAACTGCGCGCCCAGCTTGCCAACCTGCCCATCCCGGAGCAGGCTCCGCCGGGCTGGACTCCCGTGCCGGGCGGCGCCATGATCGCCATCGAGGACAGCGTGCTGTTTCCAGTGGGCAAGGCCACCCTGCGCGACGGCGCGCGGCGCGTCCTCGATCGGGTCATCAGCACGCTGCGCAGCGAATACGGCGACAAGGACGTCCTCGTCATCGGCCACACCGACAACCAGCCCATCAAGAAGAGCGGCTGGGACGACAACTGGCAGCTCAGCACCGAGCGGGCCCTCTCGGTCGTGCGGCACCTGAGTACCCAGGGGATCGACGTCGAACGCCTGGTGGCGGGCGGCTGTGGCGAGTTTCGGCCGCTGGTGCCTAACACCAGCACCGACAACCAGACCCGCAATCGCCGCGTGGAAATCTACGCCCTCGAGCGCCAGATTCGCTAGAACGATGGCGATCCACGTGCCCGGCGTACCGCGCCGCCTGGGTGCCACGCGTTCCCGCGACAGAGTAGGTGTTTTGCGTGGGTTCATGCCCTTGTGCGCCTCGGGCAAGGCGACGCGTGCGGTGTCGAAACCCCTCTCCCCCCGGGAGAGGCGTAGGGGTGAGGGCGGCGGTGGCAAAGGCGTTCCCTGGTGCAGGAGCGTGCTTGCCCGTAACGCGGAAGACGCTGAAACCGTATGCGACGGCAGTCGCGGGAAACCATGCGCAGGCCCGAGCGCGCAGCGACCCATCATCAGGCCCCCAGGTCCTGAGGACCTGGGCCTAGTGTTTGGCCATTTCATAGTAATCTGGGCGGGTTCGCAAGCGAACTTGGCGGAATGACCGAGGGAGAGTGGAGCGGGAACGCCTCTTGACAGCTTCCGGGCCTGGTGGTATCTAGTTATATGACTAG
>Ga0209200_1001097_pt1 | contig 28416 bp, 24 predicted proteins | sample AD_UKC033_MetaG_FD_184406 | JGI IMG/M metagenome (GOLD analysis project Ga0209200, IMG submission 184406) | Active sludge microbial communities of municipal wastewater-treating anaerobic digesters from USA - AD_UKC033_MetaG (SPAdes) (version 2) | ecosystem: Engineered > Bioreactor > Anaerobic >... | reverse complement strand
AAGACGTTATTTTCAAATCACCGCGCGCTTGACTCGTTGAGTATCTCAAAGGCCCCAGACTCGGCTTGGAGTGTACTTTTGCGTGTCCTGTTTATTATTTCTCTTTAGAAGACGAAGTTCCTCCGAAAAGAGAATCTTTTGCGGAGATGCCTCTGGCGCCGGGGTTTGATTTTGAATGTCCATTTGTTCTGTTGAAAGACGGTCTCAAGAAGTCGAATCCCACAATTACGGCAAATTATCATAGGATTTCTACGCTGGTTTCGAGCTGTTTCTCCGGGAAGCCTCGCAAAAGCAGCTTCTTTCTTCAATGCAAAAACATCTTGGCTATATCATAAGATCAAATGAGAAGTTCGACTAAAAGCTGAGGAAGCGTATATAGACTCTTTACTGTTTTTCTGCTTCCGAAGAAAAACGTGGATTCATAAGCGGAATAACAATTGGAGGTGTAAGTCCTGCCTGCCCTGTAAATGATAGAATAGCTGCGCGTAGTACTGGTAGCAGTATTGAAGTACCGCTCTCAGCAACCATTTTTTCTAATGCCTTTTCTTCGAGGGTTTCTTGGCATTCGAAGACACCCTCCATGCTTGCCTTTATCGTAAGATAATCTGTCTCATCGGCTCTACCAAATGCTGTTAGAGTGAGCGCAAGAAGACAGTTCTTCCTACCGTCTTCTTCGATAATTCTCGTCTCTCTACCGAGTTCAATAGATATCACGATCTCATTTTGTACTGGAGTGTAGGAGAAGGAAAACTCCTTTATCAGATATCTTTTCATTTGAAGTATCGCTTGTTCCACTCTATGCATTTATCAAGCCGCCTCACTCGGTTTCCATCTAAAATAGCTTTCATTATTCTTCACCGAAATTACGGGAATATATATAGGAATGTATTTTATTACCTCTCTTGTTATTTCGGTTTTTCTGTCAGTTATTCCAAGATCTACATTCAGTCTTCCTTCAAGACAGGCAGAGATCTTGACAAGAGTCTCTAAGCTAAGATTCTCTTCTCCACGTTCAATATTTGAAACGTATGGCTGCTTAAAACCTAACAGCTCACCCAATTGTTTCTGCGAAAGACCTCTTTCTTTTCTGTAGCTCATTAACTGACTGGCAACTTGACCCTTAATCCTACCTATAGCGAGAGAATCTTCAACATTGTAGGTCTTGGCAACTTGGTCAAGAAACTCAGCGAAAGATGAATTCCTCTTGATGGCCATTATTTCACCCCTTTCGAACTTTGAATCCTTTATTATCGCTCAACCATTTATCCGCCAGACTTTCAGCTTGTTTAACTGCCTTAACATAATCTGCTGAGCTTTTCTCAATGAACACCATAAGCAAAACACAGACCTCTTCAATACCATTGCTGGGAAAAAAACACAAACAACGAACATTCAATCCTTTTCTAATCAGCGTAATGCTGTTAATGCTCGTACCATGCAACTTTTCCAGTAGACCGGACTTTCTGACTCCTATAGGCCCATCTCTTTCATGTACCTCTTCGAAGAAACCAAGCTTGTCCATAACAGGAGCTACCCTATTATTATGCTTGTCCAGAAAATCCAGAAAACAGGAATTGAAGCTTTCTGATCTTATGATTCTCATCGCACACCTCATTTATAACCTATAACTTATGTAATTATGATTCGAGGGAATTACAATCACGGTTGATTAGGTTAAAGTATGCACGTTTATTCTCATTATTCTTCCGCTTTCTCATGCATGCAGTTTCCTGGGCGACAAGAAACGGCATATACTGCACTATTGGCTAGAAGTGGTTCGCGTCTTTGACTGCCAATGTCTCGCCAAACCTCAGAGCGGAGAAGCCAAATAACACCCCTTCGCATTCATACATCCCCCAAACGCTTACGCAACTGACCTCGGGTCCGTCCCTGGCAAAAAGAACACTGAAGTGAATTCTTCCACTTCGTGGCCGTTTCTTGCCATATGGTTGCAGTAATCTTCTTGAGTCAGTCTCTGAATGTCTCATGATCAAGCAGTTGGACCTTGACATTTCTTCGTAGGTTTTCCCGGAACCCCTAATGCTAAGGATCTCGTAGGCTCTCTCCCTGATTTTATTGCTATCCTCCTGAATTTAATTACGACACGTCTGTTATTTTACATCACTAAACATTCAGAACAAAATACACTAATATGATGTGATTAGTAGATAGTTAGCCTTGTCAAGCCCTTAAACTGACAACAGTGATCGTTTTTGGAAGAGACCGCGGCTCTCTTCAACCTTGCGAATCTCACTTAGTTTGAGGGAAACAATCAAATTGGGAATCGCCTCAGTTCACATGAGAATTCATCAGCAGAACCAGAACCTGCCTACGACTTGCAGAATAAATGCAGAATAAAACTTCTCGTCTGCAGAATGAACGGCAACCATTTCAGCTATGCATCTCACTGGAGAAGAGCCGCCTTCTTCACCTTTCAGAATCGGATGTTTGCCTCCTTTACCAGACAAACCCTTCCAAGAGAAAACTCATCTTTGACAGCAAGGAACCCAAAAGGCGCTAAAGAAGGGCTGAATTGAACGGAAAGCAAGACGTACCACCGCATTTTCAAATGACCGCGCGTTTGATTCGTTGAGTGTCTTAAAGACCCAGCCCCAATTTAGGGTTTTCTTTTGCGGGTCCTGTTTATTGCCCTTCTTTAAGAAAGAAGCTCCTTCCGAAAAAACAGAAGAAATGAAGTAGTCAGGTTTTCAGGTCTTGAATCATTTTCATTTAAATCTAGGAATATCGGCAGGTAGTCCTACTCTCATGAAAAATCTCGCGAAGGCCTGGGCGAGGTGTTCTCTGTACGGAGGAAGCAATCGAAGCCGGTCTCCTTGTCTTCTCAGATGTTCTATCAGAAAGTCATAGTGAACACCGTAAACGTTTCTAAAATCAACTACCAAGAAGTCCTCAGTGAACTTGTCAATTTCGCTCTTGTTCAAGAGATGGAATGCATGAAGATGCCCCCTGCGAAGATCTTCCTTTCCAGAGCTCTTTCTGAAGTGAGGAACTGAATTCTCTATTGCCCTTAAGGGCCAAACCGGACAGACAAGAACCAGGTCAATCTTCTTGTTTGCTAGGTCACAAGACTGACTCATGATCAAAACATCATAAGTAATCACATCGGCCTCGACCTGTTTGTATTCCTCGATCGTAGCTGGTGGAACAATAATTGGGCATGAGTACGAAATCACCTTGCTCTGGCGGCTGGCCTTTCTCAACCGTTCTATACCAGGGATACTCTGCCATCACAATCACCTAGAACAAGTCAACGTCATCCAGTCGATTTGGCTGACCTTTCTTCACGTTTCTAATGGTCAATCTAATCTTGTACCTTGCTTTCGGGGGCAAATGGCCTGGCAGAGGTACAGAATCCCTAGCTTCTCTCACACTGGGAACGATTTCTGAAGTTCCTGTCTCCGAGAACCAGACAGGAAACAATGTATCAAGCACAGTACCAGCGTCGGCAAAACCACTTGATCCGCAACCCGATTCGATTATCCTTGAAGGATTCAATGTCTTGTAGAGTGCTGATTCTGGGAATTGCCTAAACAAGACAGAGGAATTCTCGAAAACTGACGAAGCAGTCCCGTTTGGCAATACATAGGAATCGAATTCTCTAACAGTAATAGCTAACATCACTGAAACCTCCTGAGTAAATCACCTTCAATCAACCCAAAGAACCAATCGTCCGCCAAAGAGTGAGCTTCAGAAACCCATTTCATGATTCTCACAACCGGACTGAGAGCTTCGTCGGAGATCCTTACAATCTGGGTATCCCAGAGCAGAACATCTCTCTCACCTTTCTTGGCTCGCATTACCCGGAAATTAAGTTGACTATCTTCTTCCTTTGTCGGAAAAGCATACCTAAAATCAAATGCAGTAGGGTTCTTGTCTAAACTGCATTTCTCAAAGAGTTTGTTATCTATCCCAGCGTTCACTTTCAGATTCCTCTGCAAGAAGCAAAACAAGTCTTCCGAAGTGTAATCAAAATCTATTGCATCAATATATCTGAGGGAAAGCATATTAACCTTCAGGTTGATGTCTGGATCTGGATAAGACTCGAAGAAATCTTTGATCAAGCGGCTAATCCTGCCGCTAAAATCATCCCACGAATAGTCTTCAGTCGCATTCAGCGTGATAACTCCGGGTCCCAACTGCACCAAAGGCCAACACGCTTGCCCTTTTCGGAACCGGTGCTGAACAACAAAAGGCGCCATTTCATCAGGTATAGAAGCTGATGGAAGCTGTTCGTGAAAAGGATATTCGTCACGAATTCTACTGTATAGGCTCCCCAAGACTATCCTATAATGCGGATCGATTATCGATCCTGACTCCTGGGTTTTCAGAGCCCAGCGCAGCTCAAATATTGCCTCAACTAGAGGTTTGTTCTTAAGAATTGGCCACTTCATGTTAAACATCAATCTCATACAGAAAATACTTACATTCTGGCTTATTAATATATTATCATACGTTACTTCTCTCCCGGATTTCCAAGCCAATTCCCAGATGATATAAGTCAGCAATTAGAGAAGATCTCGAAGAATTCTGAAGAAGAAAAAGACACGAACCTCAACAGAATTCTTTTCTCTGGAAGGACTGAATTGCAGTCGTCAACCATGTCAAAAGATAGATAATTATCATCAAGATCCAAATAGGGAGAAAAAAAGACTGATCTCAACTCAAAATACGAAGTCCCTATTTTCGAGAAAAGTCAACACTGCCCTTTGACAGTTAGCAATCCGAAAGGTGCTGAAGAAGGGCTAAATTGAAAGTAAATCCAGACGTACCACCGCATTTTCAAATCACCACGTGCTTGATTCGTTAAGTATCTCAATGGCCCCACACTCGATTTGGAGTGTTCTTTTGTGGGTTCTGTTTATTGTCTCATGAGAAAAATGAAATCCTTCTGAAAGAAGGGCCTCTACTGGCGGCTGCCCTGTACAGCGGGGTTTGATTTTCAGTGTCGCCATATTCTGGCGAAAGACGGTCTCAAGTAGACGAGTACCTAATCAGCAGTAATTATCATAGGATTCCACGCTGATTTCGAGCGGTTTTCTCCGGGAAACCTCGCGCAAGCAGCCGCTTTCTTCAATACAAATATCCTCTGGCTATATCATATGATCAATCTAGATGTTCGATGAAGGCGAGCTAGCTGATATGACCACAGAAGAATACTGATCAGACTATTCCCTGTTCTTTTCTTTTTTCTCTGACAAGGTGTTTTTTGAGAGTGACTGAGGCACGTTGATCAAAGGTATTCTTATAGGGGGATTCATTCCAGCCTGCGAAGTGAAAGAGATAATCGCGGCCCTAAGAAGAGGGATCAGAGTTGCGGTCCCGCTAATCATGCAAAAGTCTTCGAATGTTTTGTCTTCCATATTCTCGGGAGCTTCAAACCTACCCTTGATTGTTGCATCGAGCTTCAAAGCCATCTTTCTTCCGCTTCGACCCCTGACTTTGACTGAGAGAGACAACAAGCCGAGGAGGCAACCGTTATCGGCACGCCCATATTCAAGCTCTGGATCATGCAGGTCCAGCGAAATTGACATGTTTTTGACCCCCTCCTGGAGAGTAAACGAAAAATCAGAAATTCTGTGCGCCAAGAAACGGAACTCGGCATTCACTGGCTCAGGCACTATTCTTCATCCCTTTGATGCTTTGATTGCCAACGTACTCCCATATTGAGACTCGCTCTTCAGAAGAATCTGGAATCGAAGTATCATCTTTGAAGTCAATCTCAAGAGATACACGACCTCCGAGTTTGTTGACAACGTCAAAAAGCTTTCTTATTGTGAAGTTATAGTCGCCACTTTCGATCTTCGAGATCATTGCCTGGCTGCACTCTAGTTTTTCTGCCAGCTCCTTTTGTGAAAGGGATTTATCCGCCCGATAGTTAATGAGAGCTGCAGAAATATCCGTCATGACTCCAATCAAGTTCAACTCAAATCTCGTGTCATCGTCTGCCGACTCTAACAACAGTTCTCTGTCTCTCTTGAATGGAGGCTCTGGATTTTCAGTATTCATTCTTCTCTTTCTATCGCCTTCAACCCATGAAAACATAAACAACTACACCTCCTAAAACTTGCATACATTGAATCCCCGACCGGTCCATTCACAAATCCTCGACTTCAGTCTCTCGATCGCCTTCTCATACTTTTCATCGGACTCATCAAAGAAGACAAGATAAACAATAATCTTCTTATCATTGAAGAAGCAGAAAAGAATCCTTGCGTTTCCTGGATCATTCCTCTTCGTCTCCGTAAGATGAAGAGAATATATCGAATAGCTGGTCTTCGTACGTCTCAAAACCTCCAGGCGGGAAGATCTTCGCGGTTTTGCAAGTTCCGTTTTCAGATAATTCTCCCCCGCCTTCTCCAGCAGCTCGGTGAGCAAAAACCTATTCTTTATCAGATCCTTCTTTCTGGAGCGATTCTTTTCTACGTACTTGTCAAATTCCCTCTGCATTCTTTCGTCGGATAAGACATCGATCTTTCTCTCCATCTTACCTCTATTTATAACTTATAAGTTGTATTATTGTAAGAACGATCCGTAACGATTATTACTCGTTACAACCATCTTGGGTCAATTAATAAGGCATTGCTCGCGATATCAAATGATTTCCATGAGCTTTCGGGATGGTTTAAGTAATCCTCTTGAGTTGATCTCTGGATGTAGAATAATTGGTAAGTTGGACTTCAACATTTCCTCTGCAACTGGTTTTCTCTTCGCGAGAAACCTTGAATATTCACTAAGTTCCATTGATTGCAACAAGCACAAAGCACTTTCTTATTGCGAGATATTCGCAAGTTAATATCTGTAGCCGGGCCAGTTGATCTACTTTCTCTTACTATCGAAAGTTGTTTAAGCAGACGGGCATAGTTCGCCTCAGTTCACATGAGAATTCATCAGCAGAACCAAAACCTGCCTACGACTTACGGAATAAATCCTACGATGTCAGATATACATTTCATAAACTGTTGTCGAATTTCTTTACCAAGAAGAGATCGTTCTGAACTGAAGACGTTTGTCCCAATGATAGATAATTGAAGTAGCCGGGCGGGCGCCCGGCTTCGGTTCAGCTATGTGAATATGGAGTGGCAAAACGAACATGTTACCCTTTGACTGTTTGCTATTCACCGGAAAGCATCTATTGAATAGGGTTTGCTTCGGTCACCTGCTGCGTACCTGCAATGGTGTGCTGATTTTTCCCCACCCATTCCTCAATAATCTCCTTCCCCTCGAATAGATCAGCAATGGTGATCGATTCGCCGAGCTTGTCTTCGTAGAAGTTCTGAAAGCTTGATCCTCTGGAGCCGGAGAGATCGAGGATCATACCTGCTATTATGTATCTTCTGCTTTGCTCTGGCTTGTCGAGGCTCTCGAGTGCCTTGCCTGCGAGAAAGTAGCTTTTCGGAGTCCGGGGATCGAGCCTCAGCAACTTCTGAGCCCATGCGAGGGCATCGAGAGGCCTGTCAGTATCGAGATAGAGATAAACAAGCTCTTCCACAGCTTTCATGTTGTCTTTGTCTTCCGAGAGTGCAGCCCTGAACATTAGTTCGGATTTGTAAGGCTTCTTTCGCTTCTTGTAGATCTTTCCGAGGAAGACCATTCCTTCTATGTCATTCGGTTTCCTGGAATAATGCTCTTCAATGAGAGACTCTGCAGTCTCTGTGTCATCGAAGAGATAAGCGATATGTCCGAGATCCCACAGCTCTTCCTCGTTCAGAGTTACCCACCTTTCGAACTCGCTCGCAACTGATACGCCCTTCTCAGCCTCAGAAGCGCATTGACTACTTTCTCCATTTAGAACTGTTTCTGAAACACTCTCCTTCTTTGAGAGATCGTTTATTATCTCGCGATAAAGCTTGGCCGCTTCTTTCCAACTTCCATCCAGAAGCAGAGCCATCGTCTTGGTTATTCTGTCTTCCATGATATTTCTCCTTTCGTCGAAATAGTTGCAAGTTCTGAGTTGCAAGTTGCTTAAAATCCGCTGCACGCTTGAAAGCGGAAAACCCGCTGATCGCTGGAAAGACCGCTGAGAACGAAAAATGTGCGTTATGTCAAAGATTCAGAACAAAGACATTCAACAATATGCTGTTCGTTTTCCTTAGCTAGTCGGTGTTACCATAATCCTGGAGGTGAGCTTATGACCTATTCTTACGAAAAACTCGACGTCTACAAACTCAGCATGGCCTTTGCATTTGATGTCTATCAGACAGTCTCTTCGTTCCCTGAATATGAGAAATTTGGCCTATCTTCCCAACTTAGGAGAGCCGTAATATCCGTTCCTTCCAATATTGCTGAAGGCTCAGGGAGACAGCACAAAAAGGAATATGCACAATTCCTCTTTCTCTCCAAAGGCTCTCTCAGAGAGGTCATAACCCAGCTTGAATTGTCAAAGATGCTCGGTTACATAAATCAAGAGACTCATGAAGAACTCCGTGAAACTGCTGATCGACTTCACAGAATGCTCAACAGGCTAATCTCAAGTCTCAAAGTCTCGCCCGACTGAGAAGTGTTCCCAAGCTCTTCGCTCTTGGCTCTTCCCAGCGGGTCCATGCTCTACCCAGCGTTCAGCGATCAGCGGGTCTTTGGTCTTCCAGCGGATCTCTCGTCCAGGCCACATACCTCTCCCTCTTCTTCTCGCGGTAGGACTTGACTCCTTCCAGCCGCATGATCGCGGTCCTCTCGCCCAGCCTGCTGAAGATCCTTGCCCCCACGGTTTCATCGAAGTCGGCCAAGTTCAGGTTGGAGGTTATTATAGTTCCAGCCCCCTGTTCATACCTATGGTTTATCAGTTCGAATATCTTGTCTGTGGTCATCTTGTTTTCCGTCTCGTTGCTGAGGTCGTCAATAACGAGAAGGTCAACCCCCGAACACTCCTGTATCTTCTCGGAGATCGTCTTGAAGTCTCCGATCTTCAAGGAGGGAGCGGTTATGAAGGCGACGGTATCTCCCATATTCACCGCCTCTATCGCAATTCCCGCCGCGAGGTGAGTCTTTCCGGTGCCGTAGCCTCCCAGAAGGATGAAGTTCGATCCTATCTTCCACGCCCTGTGTCTCACATACTTCTTCGAGAGGTCGAGCGCCCTTTCAGTCACTTCATCTTCAGCGATGAAGTTGTCCAGTCTTCTCTCCCAAAGTCCTTTGGGAAGAACTTTTATCAGCCTCTCCATGTTCTCCTTTACCCTTCTGAATTCTCTGTATATCGAGCACTCGTACATGAGGTCGCTGTACTGTGGGTCTTCGCTCGCGTAAATGATATACCCCCCGTAAGGGCACTTCTCCGGACCGGGACAGTTCCTCATGCACTCTTCTATCGCCTCGTCTTTGCTACACGGTGTATTTGAGGAGTTCTTCGAGTGTTTTGGGTCTTTCTCTTGCGGGATTCTTGAACTTTTCGATAGGATCTCTAAACGATCCAGAATCGCTCCAATCTTTTCTTCCATTTCTATTCGCTCTCCTTCCGAATGCGCCCCTTAGAAGAGGCTGCATAAGATATTCGAAGCCTATCTCTTCGAGGACTTCGTGTTTCGATCTGTCTATCGCTATGATCGCGTTCTTAATCTGAGAGGGATAGCATTTATTGAGGGCTTCTCTCAGCAATGGGATCCATTCCCTCTCGAAGGGCCCTATTATCGCCTCCCATGTCTCCATAACGTCTCTCTCGTACCTCGAACAGGAGTCGAGATAGGAGAGATCCTCTTTCTCTGCATCTTCCCTGTCCGGATCATTCTTCTCGAACAGCGGAACAATCAGACAACCTTCCGCCTGCACTTCTTCCGGAGGTCCGCCTTCGCCTTTACGCAATTGTTCATTCCCGTTCGATTTGATTCCGGAAACGGCCATTTCGCCGGGAGGGCTCTCTACGGGATCGACTGTGTGTTTCTCAAATGAGTTGGTTGATGGCTGACTGCTTGGCGAAGGGCTATCATACCCTCCATTCTTAACCCCTTTTTCCGTTGATTGCGAAAGTGAAACTTTCGTTTCTCCGTAAGGAGAAAGAATGTTTTTTTCTCTTGTTTTGTTTACTTTACTTTTCTTTAGTTTAGTTTTGTTTATATTACTAGCAGGCGTCGGGTAGGCTTCCGGTAGGTCTCCAGTAGGCCTAGAGTAGGTCTCGGGTATGGTCTCATCTTTAATGACGCTATTCTCTTGTTCATGAACAGACGCTTTCGCAACCCCGCAGGGTGGTGTGTCTTGAGTAGGTCTTGTGTCGGCCTCGGGTAGGTCACGGGTAGGTGTCGGGTGCGCCATTACTGTATATTTTCCCGGGTTATGTCGGTCACCCGTTTCATACGCCAACAGACCGAATTTACACAGTTTTCTCCTCGCCCTTATGAGCTGGTCCCTGGTGCAGCCGAACACACTCTGAACTATCCCGTTTGGAACTATGAAACTCTCGGGCCATCTCGCGTTATTCGCATAGTCGAGTATGAAGAAATAAAGAGACGTCTCGAGAGAGTTGAACTTGTGTATCTTGTTCGCTATCCAAAAGTTGTTAATCAGTTCTATGTAATTCACGGTAAAACCTCCATAGAAATAGTTGTCCGTCAACGGTTCGCCGTTCTCCGAAAGAGCCTGGTCAATGGCCTAACCGCTCTTATGTTCTCTCGGTGAACCGTTAACTCTCTTGGGGTTGGTCAAGATCTTACGAACCCGCTACCCCGTACCCCCAGCGTTCAGCCTTCAGCGGCTCTGCGAAACCTCCTCACCGGCTTGAGTTTCTCTTTCTTCTCGTACGCTTCTTCGGGAAGATAGTCGACCAGCTCCGAAAGGTTTCTGAACGTGATGAATTTGAATGGATCTGGGAGGCCGACGACTGTATCCAGAGCAGCCGCTAGCTTGTAATTGTCCTCGATTCCCAATCTCTCTTTGATCAGACTTGCAGTTTTCTTAATGAAGTCGTTTTTTCCCCACTTGGATATATCTTCACTCGTGTCTGCACGATACGAAGTATCCTTGTAATATCATTATTTAGTAGTGACGGGTTTTCCGCTGCCGGATTATCCGCTTTCGGTTTTCCCGAAGTCGGGAAATCGGATTGCGGGTGAACCTCGCTCAAATACGGAGTTTCGTAAATCAGGTACCTCACTCCGTCGAACTTGCCCTTCGTTCCGCGCAACTTCACCTTTTTCACATAACCGGCCTTCTGCAGTTCTTCAATTCCCTTTCTTATACTTTCCTTTCCATCTTTAAAATTCCTCCTGATCTCGGAGAGCCGAAACTCCCAGTCATCGGGTTTGGAAAGAAAGAAGGCGAGAAGCCCTTTCGCCTTGCATGAAAGAGAAGCGTCGTTAAGGAAACTCTTGTCGATCGCCACGAAGTTTCTTTGCTTCTTCACTCTGAAAATAGATGGGGTATTAGATCTCGAGACTCTCAATTAGTTCTCTCCTTTCTTCAACTACATTTGGATTGGAATCGCGATTCCTGTCGTAGATCTCGTTCATAATCCTGTGGTACTCCCTGTGAACTCTTTCCTCCGAGGAAATGTTACGGAAACGATCACGATAGGAGCTAGCTAATCTTCCTGTGCTAGAATCTCTTTGGGTAAAATATCCTTTGTACCTTTTCGGATCTCTTCCAGGAGATCCTTTTTTCCTCTTGCCATTTTGCACACCTTCTTTCGTTTTGAGTTTTTTCTTACAGAATCGGAGCATAGAACTCCGACTGGACCAATCATAATCACAAAGAAACCCCGATTCCAACTACTTAAAGATCCTTTAAGTTTTGTTACAACTAATTGCCTTAATAACTCTTCCAGTGCTTCGGAAAATGACACAGTTGGATTTCACCTCTTCTCCCTCCTTATTTGCTTTGTGTTCGGCTGTTTCTAATTTCTAGCCTCATATAGGATCACCTCCTTTAGCAGAGCCCGGAATTCCTTAGCGAAGAACGACCGTCTAACCATCCAGAGTGGTTTTTCGAGAGCGGGACTGACTAAATGAATTCCACCAAACAAAGAATCCGATGCCTAGAGATCTTCAATCACTCCGTCATTTGCCTGGAGATCCTTAATCACTCCTCATTCATCGAGAGTTCAGAAAATCGAATAGGCTCTTCTTGCTTTCAGAAGACCGGTCTGCGCATATCAATCATCATTTTATAGATTCAGAACTCCAAACACCAAGCTCAGGTGAAATTCACCTATTTTCATGTAGATGAAATCTAATAGTAAAAGATACAATCATTTACTCCGTTTCCCGAAAAGGATAATCACTCGTCTTCGAAAGTCTTCTTATCCAGGTAGTGATTTGTAGTTATGATTTCCTAGATTGCAGTGTTTGATACGCCTTTTGTTTGCTCAAATGGCTGAGAGCATTAGTGCCTATTCAAATGGGGATTTCGATACTTCTTGGAAGTTTACGATGCCTGCGAAGAGTACACAGGGTAATTTGATTCGTCCTCAGGAGTCTGCTGTCTCAAGTCTGCTTCACACCCAGCAATCATCTATGTGTATTGGAAAAACCTGCGACAAATCCATTTGAATCTAGAGACGCAGAATGCTGCGATTATAGCGTGAGAGACAGGTCTTATGGTCAGCGTAATGCATCATAATTGAATCTACTCAAGAGAGTCAGTATCAACTTGAGATCAGATGACGTTACAATTGAGCGGCAGTCTTTTCACTTGGCGAAATGACAGTCACGTTGTTATAATCTATTTACCTAACGTGGAGGATCTGCTATATGCCGCCAAACTCAAAAACACACCTTAACAGAGCGTTTGACCATTTGGATAATGTCGTTTACATAATGGCCGAAGTTATGAAGGGAAGGAGCGCAGAGGAGATAAAACGTCATCTTGTCTCGGACGATCCCTTTTCGAATAGCTCCGAGAAGTACAGAAAGCAAGTATCTAGCTGGCTCATTTCAGACTACGTGAAGGGTTTCTCGCCTGAAGCTCTTAGAGTCTTCGCGCGCATAATGACTTCCGAGAGTATCGACACGCAGACGAAGAGAGAGATTTTATTCTGGAAGAACTGCGAGAGAGACGAACTGGTGAGGGCAATCACAGTCGAGCTAGTATTTCCGGCTTACCATAAAGGAGCCGCCTTTCTGCTTCGTGAAGACGTCATAGATTACATCATAAAGAAAAAAGGCTTTACCGCATATATGTCGGACAAGAGGGTAACCAATTACCTCGCCATAACCACTAAACTCGGAATGGCAAGCGCGAATGGAAGAAACATAGACCTGAACTACTTCCGCCCGACTAAGAAGAGCGTTATGGCCGTGTTATACTTCCTCTTCAACTCGGGAATGGGACCTTCTAAAATCCTGCACTCGGATGATTTCAAATGCCTTCTCCTGGACGAGAGGGATCTGGTCTCTTACCTGGCGGAAATGAACGCTTCGAGAGTAATAGAGTTCGCTATGGCCGGAAACATAGTGAGACTGGAACCTAAGATAGATTTCGAGGTGCTGCCGGATGCACTTGAAGAATAACCTTTCTCTTTCAGAGAAGCTGAACATACTCTCGGAAAAACTCGAAAGGGTAGATTCACTTACGAGTGAAACCGAAGGCTCGAAGGCCGTGGTCCTTATAGTCTCTCCCAAGGAAGAAACGACAGCCATCCGGGAGCTTAAGATACGCTTTGAGGGCAAGTTGAAGCTGCTCAACCTGGGAAGCGTCCTTTCGGAGACGGCCACCAGTTATGGGATGGACAACCTAGCAGATGACTTCTCCTTTCTTGGAAAGTCCTGCATAAAAGACTTCGCTCATCTCCTGCACTCGAATATGACAGAGCGCATAGTGAAGGCCTCACAGGAAAGCTCTCTAACGGTTATACACAGGCTGGGCATACTCAACGGCTTCTTCGGTCTTAATCCGTTAATAGAAGAAGTGACGGGTAAACTCGTCAATCCCGTTCTATTTATCTATCCGGGAAAGAGGAAGGAACACATACTGACCTTCCTGGATGGAAGACATACAACTTCGATTTACAGGGCGCTGGTAATTTGAGATAGAAGGACTAGGGGGTAAGGGGAATGAAGATAAAAGAGCTTCTTAGGATAAACATAGACGACGAAGTCCCTCTCGTAATAAAGGCCGGTGAGCAGGACCTCGCCGTCGAAGAGAAAGAAATCTCCCAGTACATAGTCACCCACCAGATAGAGAAGCACCTTGAAGCCTTCCTGACGAACTACAAGCTTCTCTCTACTGACAGGATAGGTGTGTGGATCTCCGGCTTCTTCGGTTCGGGAAAGTCCTACTTCGCGAAGATAATAGGTTATCTGCTTACGAACCACACTCTGCCCAAGGGAATAACGGCCCGAGAACTCTTCAACGAGAGACTGAGCAACTGTTCGAACCCGGAATTCATAAAGGGAAACATAAGGGCGCTGAACAGCATAGCGAGTACCGTCGTTATGTTTGAAATGACGGCAGACAGCTCTCTCAATATGGAGACGATACAGCAATCTATCTTCAAGAAGTTTCTCGAGACCTGTGGCTACTCCTCATTCCCTAACGTAGCGATAATGGAGTATGAACTAGATACATTCGGGCACCTCGAAGAGGTACGCAATTACATAGAGCAGAGCGGAAACGACTACTCGAAGGTGGCTCAAAATGTCGGTGAATTCCGTCGCCACGCTGTAAAGGCTATGACCGAAAGGCTTGATTACAGCGCGGATGAAGCGAGTGAATTCCTGAAATCTGCGGTAAACAAATACGATAATCTTTCCCCGAGCGTTCTTGCCGAACACTGCGTCGACTACACGAGAGAGACCGGAAAGAGACTCGTCTTCATAGTGGACGAAATCGGGCAGTACGTGATATCCCTCAAAGATAACGAAGACAGAATACTGGCCCTGCAAGGAGTCGCAGAGGCCTTCGCCTCGAAGGGAAAGGGCTCGGTCAGGCTAATAGTAACCTCACAGGAAAAGCTAGACCAGCTAATAGCCAACAGAGACTTCGACAAGCGGAAGCTGGGCAAACTGACTGACCGTTTCGAAGTGAGGCTCGATCTCACATCCGAGAACGTGGATGAGGTCGCCCGCGAAAGACTGCTGAAGAAAAAGATAGAGGCAGAGCCCCTGTTCGAAAAGACGATGCGCGAAAACCAGGGGAACATAACTACCCTCAGCGACACGAACGGCAATTACAGAAAGACCGAAACAAAAGACGATCTTATGACTTACTACCCCTTCCATCCATACCAGTTCCAGCTACTCCCCGATCTAGTGCAGAACACAATAGGCTCGACATATTACCAGGCTACGGCCCGCAAGTTTATCTTCCTCGTCGATTCAATACTGAAGAATCTGAAAGACGAAGAGTTCGGCCGGATAGTGAGCGCCACCGATCTCTTCGACGCCTTGGGCCCCTCCTTCTTCGGTTCGGGAGTAACCCATCTCGTGAATAGTGCCGACCAGTACAGGGGAAAGAACGTGAAGGCCTCAGACATACTCAAGACTCTCCACATAGTGAAAAACCTTAAGAATATTGGCGCTAGCGAGACTGTAATAACCCGTATGCTCTGCAAGAACATGTTCGACAAACAGTACGAGCTGACTAAGGAAGTCAAGGATGCCCTCGACTACCTGGAAAAGGCCAGATACGTTACCCGTTACAACGGAGAGATAACGCTCGTAACCGATCTCGAGAGGGACTTCATAGCAGAGATGGAAAACACGGTTATTGACATACCCAAGAGAAACGAAGAGATAGTCCGTCAACTGCTGAACATCTTCAACTACAAGGAAATCCGTTACGGAGAAGGCCCCTACATTCCCATAGAATGGTACCTGGACAACGCAGCGATCGGCGGCAAGAAGAAGGGTCTCCAGGTTCGCATCGCCTCATTTGCCGGTGTCGATGTGGAAGGTCTCGAATTCGAGTCTATGAACCATCGCGATACGGTCTATGTGATCCCTGAGATAAACGAGACAATAGGTGATCTAGCCAGGGAGATAAAAAGCCTGGACGCTTCATTGAACTCCTTCAGAACGAAGAAGACGGGAGAAGGCATACACGAGATCCTCACGAAATACGGCAGGATAATGAACGACAAGAGAAACGAACTGGGCAGGGAGCTGCGAAAGGCAATAGACTCGGGACAGCTTCTTTACGAAGGCGAGTTAAAACCCACTTCCAGCCTTATAAACGAACTCAAGGATCTCCTCAAGGAAAAAGTCATACCCGGCCATTACACCGAAATCACCTTCACGACCGCCACAAGCAAGGATATAGAAGGAGCATTGACAAGACCGCAGAACACGCTGAAAACGCTTAAGGTAGATGACGACCACAGAGTCTTCAACGACAATGGAGACCTGATCGAGACACACAAGATCATCTCACCTGTAATAGCCTCTCTGGGAGAAGATCAAACGGGTGAAATTCTGCTCGAGAAGTTCTCGCTCGCTCCGTACGGTTGGACCCCAGAAACGATAATCTATTCAATAGCCTGCCTCATACGTGGTGGGAAGATAATGGTGAACAATTCGGACTCTTACGGTAAGGCAGAGGTCCATAAAGCGTTGAAAAGCGTGAGCGAATTCAAGAAGGCCCGTATACGTCGAAGTGTGGTGCTCAACCCATCCGACAAGCAATATCTTATGGACATCATAAACCCGCTGCTGGATGACGGGAGGCTGTCGTTACAGTCACCGAGGAGCGAATTCATTTCCCGGGCGCTCGAGGCGATGAAACATCTCGACAAGAGAATGAATGTACTGAAGAAAAGGATGGAAGAACTCGGTGCAGAAGTTAGGTGGAACCTCGACACGATTAGAACGATGCTAAACATTCTCACCGGTGGCGATAACGACTGTCTTGACGTCTTTCTTCGTGAAAGGGATTCGATACGAGAGCTGAAGGAAACTGCCGACAAGACGGAAAAGTTTCTCGAGAAGAACTACGAGCTCATACGTAAGCAGAAGGTCTTCCTCCAAGAGCTGGAGGGTGAAATCTCCAAAAACGCCTTCGGGAAGGAGCAGAGCGAAGAGCTCTCCTCGCTCTTGAAAGACTACAAGGACACTCTGCCCAGCATAGCCTCCTTCGGCACCGATCTCGACAGCATCTTCGAGAGACTGCGCAACACCTACAAGAGTTACTTCAATCCCATTCACGATGAGAGAGATGAATGGCTGGCGAAGATAAACAAGTATCTCGACTCCATACAGGAAGAGAAAAACGCACTGGGAAAGAGAGCGGGAGATCAAGACTGGTTCATAAGACCCAACGCCCCTTGCGGAGAGCTTGAGATACAGTTCTCCATTAAATGCGAGAAGTGCCACACGGGTCTCAATGAAGCCAGGCTTTACATAACAGACTTCGAGCACAGGCTGGAAAGGCTTGAGGACTCCTTCGACAGTTTTATGCGAGAAAAATCACCTGAAGAGTCGAACGGTACAGGGAAAGAGCCTGAAGTACAGCCAAAGAGACTGAGACTGAAGAGAAAGCTCACCTATGGTGAACTCAAAAACAAGTTGGAAAGACTCTCCGTTTCGGAAGACACCGAGCTAGAGATAGAGCTGGAGGACTGATATGGCCGATCTCGAAAAGACGATAATACAGATTCGCGAGACTCTGGAGCGATCGTACCCCCTACTTCTGAAGCAGTGCGGCATTACAGAGAGTAATGATACGGGAAACTCCGTGGCAGGCTTCGAAGAGCTGCGAAGCCGGATACTTCCCATAATACTGGCAGATGAGAAACAGCTCGGTGCAAAAGAAGCGAGAAAGAAGTTCGTGCAAGAGGCCTCATTCACCACTCTAAACAGGCTGGTCGGATTGAAAGTAATGGAAGCAAGAGGGTTGATCGAGCGGACGTATGTCACCAAGAACATAGACACCGGTGGAAAGAGCGAGGCTCATTTCCTGTATCTCAGCAGAAATCCGCGGGCAAACAGCGAACCGGGCCAGGGAATAAACACCGTGCTGGAGGAAATCTTCGAGACTCTATCGCAGGAGCTTCCTCAACTGTATAACGGCAGTCGTTACGGCTTTCTCCCGCGACCAAACGACACGGTGACTGTAATAGATCTTATAAACTCCATAGCTCAAGAGGAATGGCTCAAGGACGACATAATAGGCTGGATTTACCAGTATTACAATGTCGCCGAAAGGCGGCAATTGAAAGACAGTAAGGCCAAGATAGACCAGTCTAACGTTCATTACCAGTCGCAGCAGTACACACCTAGTTGGGTTGTCAAACACATCGTAGACAACACTCTTGGTAGGTACTACCTAGAGATGTATCCCGATTCCCCGCTGTATGACGAGATAGAGATACCCATTCAAAAAGAGCAACTTAAAAGGGAAAGGGAGCCAAAAAAACTTGAAGAAATCAAGATACTTGACCCGGCCTGCGGGAGCGGCAACTTCCTCCTTTATTCCTTCGAGCTGCTCAGTAAGATGTACCGAGAGAGAGATTACAACAGCGATGAGATTTCATCGCTTATCCTGAAGAACAACCTCTACGGAATCGATCTCGACGACAGGGCTGCACAGCTGACAATCCTCTCCCTATACCTGAAGGCGAGGACACTTGACAGGCATAAGAAGAAGTACACTATGAACGTCGTATCGGCAGACTTCCACCTTTCCGATTCCCTTGAACTCACAACCGTGAGAAACAAGTACAGGAGCGATACCACGGTGCAGGATTTCATAGACCTTATATGGAGCCAATTGAAGGACGCCAGCGCCGTCGGCTCTCTCCTGGATATAACCGGGGAGCTGGAAAGGCTCAAGGAGAAGCGCAAGAAGAGCGATGTGATGTTCTTCAGTGAAGAGGCCTGGAGCGAGACGGAGATAAAAGTGCTGGAAGACATAAAAGGAGCGGTATCTTCGAACAGGGAGTACGGCGAGTACATAGAACAGGGGATGAATTTTGCCGAACTTCTGATTCAGAAGTACGATGTGGTAATTGCCAATCCTCCCTATCTCGATTCGTCGGATATGACGGACGAGTATAAGAAGTTCCTGAAAGACAGATTCAAGGGCTTCGACAAGAACCTGTATGCGGCTTTCATTAAGAGATGTGCCGATTTCGTCGATGAAGGCGGTTATGTCGGTATGATAACCCCCCAGACGTATATGTTCATATCCAGTTATGAGAAAACCAGAGCCTTTATTCTAAAGCGATTCAACATACAGAGTTTTGTGCACGTAGGCCTTGGAGGTATTTTTGAGCGCGGCGTGGACGTGGATATTGCAATCTTCTGTATGAAAAAAACAGACGAAAAAAGACCAGCTGTATTTGTGAAGCTAAACCAGTTCAGCAGGACTCCGCAAGAACCATTTAAGAAGAACCATATGTGGGAAGCCATAGAAGCTCTGAGAACAGACGTTCATAGTGATCTCACTTACACACTAAACCAGGCCGAGTTCAAGAAGATCCCGGGCTATCCCTTCGTTTACTGGATAAGCGATAGGATAAGAGAGCTTTTCAAGAAGTACAAGCCCCTGATGAAGTATTCAGACATCGTCGTGGGTTTGCAAACTGGAGAAAACGACCGTTTCCTCCGCTTCTGGTGGGAAGTAAGGCAAGAAGACATCTCGCTAGATTACAAGAGCGATAGAAAGAAATGGGTTCCCTACGCCAAGGGCGGACCTTACAATAAATGGTACGGGAATTTGTGGTGGGCGATAAACTGGGAAGATAACGGTAAAGAGCTTAAGGACTTCTCTGGATCGGTAATTAGAAACGAATCCTACTACTTCAGAGAGGGGTTGACTTATACTTTAACGACCAGTTCAGGGCCTACTTATAGGCAAATGCCCATCAATCACATTTTTGATGTAAAGGGAAGTGCTATCTTTCCCAAGATGAGTTCAGATAGAGAGTTTCTCTCGGTACTGACCTCGAGGTTGTTTTCGTATGTGTCTCTGTCAATAAGACCAAACGTTGACTTCCAAGTTGGAGACTTGAAAACCATACCAGTTCCCGATCCATCAGCCTTGGGGAGTAAAGCCATAAGTTCGGATGAGATGCAGTCTCTTCTGGGCAGTCTCTCTTCTTGCTCTCGGCTTTTAACTCCACTAACCACAAGTCACCAATCACTGTCCACTTCTCCTGTAACTCTCTCCTCCCTCGCGCAGGACTGCATAGAGCTAAAGAAACAGCTGTACGGCTTCCACGTTATGGAACGCGACTTCAAACACGATCCGCTCTCCTGGGGGTTGAAGGAGTTAAGAGAAGAGGGCGGGCAAGTGAGGGTGAAAGACGCCCTGAAGAAGTTCCTCATTCATAAGGCAGAGCTAGAGGCAAGACTGCTAATAAACGAGGCTGTAAACGACGAACTGGTATTGAAACTCTACGAACTCCTGCCCGAAGAGCTCACACTTTTGGATGTGATTACACAATCCGGGCTCTTGGGGTCGCTCACGGAAGATGCACCTTCTGCTCTTAACGTAGGACGGGTCCACGATCTGGGACGAAGGACGCAGGACGGCTCTTCAGACCTCTACGCTGCCGTTCTCGAAGTACTTCAGTCCGAAGGAGTGCCCGTCGGCGCGTACCCTGCCAGAGACCTGAGAGAAGACGAGAGAAAGACACTCAAGAAGCTTTATCTGAAACATAGACACGATAGAGGCTCCGGTAAGAGCGAGGCTATAACGGGGATGGAGTTCGGAATAGTCGAGGAACTGGCTGGGACTCTGAAAGTCAGCCCCGTAACCGTGGTTGAAGAGCTGGCGAAGATTGACGCCCTTCCTGCAGAGGCGGTTAAGGACGTTATCTCTGAACACATACAGGCGATAACGCTAGAGATAATGCGAGAGGACAACGACGGGATACTGTCATTATCCACAGACACGGGAGAGACCTCCATCGTTACCAGGATAGTCGAGAAATGGCGCGAGCTAGGCATTGGGGACACGTATAACGAAGTAGAAAACCTGCTGGGCAAGAGGCTGGAAGAATACCTGCTGAAGAGCTTCTTCAAGGATCACTCCAAGAGGTATATGAGCCGACCAATAATCTGGCAGCTTACATCGGATAAGGGGAGCGTGAACTTCTTCGTTCTCCATCACAGCTGGAGCTACGACAAGCTTCTTCTTCTGAGATCGAAGTACCTGGGTGGTGTTAAGAGGACACTTGAAAACACGCTGGCCACCGAACTGGACGAAAAGAACAGAGAAAAGCTAATGGAGAGACTGGCCGAACTGGAGAGATTCTCAGAAGCCCTCGGCGAGCTGCTTGACGGGAGCTATCTCCCGGAACTGGATGGAGGCGTCGCCAAAAACATAGCGCCTCTCCAGAATAAAGGGCTGCTAAAATTCGACGTCCTCAGCAAGAAGCTTATGGACAAAATGCTGAAAGTGGAGTGGTGAACGATGATTCAGTCGGCAGCAAACTATAAAATATCGGCGCTATTTGCCATCGACGGAAAGATAAGATATGAGATTCCGAAGTACCAGAGGGAGTATGTTTGGGGCAAACGGGAATGGGATAACTTGTACGATGACATCTACGAGAATCAGGACCACTTTCTCGGTTCTATGATCTGCATAGACAAGGGAGTTGACGCACTGGACGTCAAACCGCTCGAAATCATCGACGGCCAACAGAGATTGCTAACAATCTCAATTCTTTATCTAGTTGTATTTGCTCGGCTCAAAGAAGGGAGCAATATGCGAACTGACGACCAACGTTACTCTAAAACGAATCTGAAAAACCTTAATACTATAATGAACCTAGAGAACCGTCTCGTGCAGAAACCCGAGGACAGGAGAACTCCCAGGGTTATACCTTCTTTTCAGAACAAGAACTATTCCGACTACCTTTCTCTTCTCAGTGAAAACGGAATAATTCAATCAACCAATGACAGAGCTCCATTTGCCGGAAACAGAAGAATATACACGGCATTCAGGTATTTTCAGAGCAAATTAAATGAGGAATCGGAAGGGCAAGTAACTGATTTTCTCGACCGACTGAATTCGGCAAGTATGGTGAAGATCGAAGTGGCGAATCACGCCGACGCTTTCACCCTATTTGAAAGCCTAAATAACAGGGGAATACCGCTGTCTCCTATGGACATAATAAAAAACAAGATGCTTGCCGAATTAGAACGAACTAACGTGATGGAAGTAGATGATGCTTTCAATCGTTGGAACAGGATAATAACTCATATTCCTGAATACAGAGATCAGGAGAGGTTCTTGAGACAATACTACAACGCCTTCAGATACAGAGAAGAAGTACGCTTTCCGGGAATCTCCAAAGCGACTAAATCTAAGCTAATAACCATATACGAAACTCTCATAGAGAAAAACCCAGATAAGACGTTGCAGGAACTGGTCCAGAAGGCCGAAATTTACGGTCGCTTCTCTGTTTCTTTCGAGTCCAGAAATGGCGAGGAGTTTAGAAATCACCTATTCGACCTCCAGAACGTTGGAGGCGCACCCGGTTATACTCTGCTGCTGTACCTCCTCTCCGAACACGGTGAAAAAGAGGATCTAATAGTAAAAGCATCGGAACTGCTGGTGAAGTATTTCATAAGGAGGAACATAACGGACTTTCCCGGAACACGCGATCTAGATAAAATATTCATAGACGCAATAGACTTCTGCGAGTCACAAAAAGAATCTTTTAGTATGCAGACAATAAAGGATTTTCTGACAGACAGGAAGAGATTTGCCCCGGATGAACGCTTTAGAGAGATGCTCGCCGGAGATATCTATGACAACCCGGAAGCGACAAGGTTCATCCTGACGAAGATCGAGGAATCTCGTTTTACACGGGAGAACAAGCCAAACTTCTGGGAAAGAGACAACAACAACAATCTAGTTTGGACTATCGAGCACATATTCCCAAAAGGCGAGAACATACCCGATTCCTGGGTGAAATCTGTCGCAGGTGGGGATAAGGAAAATGCCAAGTTGTTGCAAGATCAGTGGGTACACAGACTGGGAAATCTCACTTTGACAGGGTACAACCAATACCTTTCCACATACTCATTCGAGAAAAAGAGGGATAGGAAAGACACGAGAGGAAATTACATAGGCTACAAGAACGGGCTCTTCCTTAACAGTGATCTGCGAGACAAAGAAAACTGGACTATTGAAGATATCGAGCAAAGAACGGAAAAACTGGTTAATCTGGCCTTCGAGCTTTTCAGAGTATAACTCTGGTCAATGGAATTAAAAGGAGCGCTCTATGTACTTACTGGACATCGTACTGACAAGACTGGAGAAACTGGATGCCTCAATTCCAGTAGTGTTGAAAGACTCCGATCTCTTACTGGGCGATAGCCTCACTTACTTCGAGGACAAGGGCTGGCATTGCCTCACGTTAAAGGATTTCGAGCGGGAGTTTCTCACTATGCTAGAGGCGGAGAGTCTTGTCCAATCGGGAAGAAAAGTAATCGTATATATAGCCAACCACTCGGAGAAGGAGCTGGTCTATCTCGCGGAGTACTGGGACAGGGGAAATGGAGAGCTTGTATCTGCGATAAACCTGCTGAGTGAATTGAGGATAGACCGGAAAGACTTCAAGAAAGACTTCCTGGTCTCTCTTGTGAGATACGGTCTGCCAAAAGATGAAGACTGGTGGCAGGCCCTGAAGAAACGCGGCTTGGAGAATATAAGCAAGATAGTTAAGGAAAGCCTCTGGGAGCTGTTGAGCGACAGCAGCTACGCTTCGAGTCTGTTGGAAGCGGAGAGGGAGTTTATCTTCACTCATTTTGCTAATGCAACGTTCGATTTGAAACTGACGGCCTCTTCAACACCAGAAGAAGCGGCAAACCTTATAGCCGAGAAGATACTCGAGGCCTCCTACAAGAACAAACCGGGCGATGAGCTTCACGAATACTACAGGGAATGGACGGGATTGAGCGAGTGGGAAGAGAGCCTTCACCTCCATGCAGAGAAATTCTCCAAGAGCCACAGAGAGGAACTTATCGCACATATAGACCTCTTCGAAAACGATCACAGGCACCCATTTACTGTCATAGAGCGAGAGATATTCGAGAGAAGAGCAGAGGCTCTCTTACAGGAAGAAGACGCCGCACAGGCGATTGAGTTCGCAAAAGAGCGGACCAGAAAGAGAAAGAAGAGAGTTGAAGACAGAGATGCAGGAGTCTACTGGGAAGAACTCCTCTGGCTCGAGCCACTCCTGGAAGAACCCGACCTCTCGGGCATAGGCTCGCTGGAAAGCTTCCTCTCGGTTTACGGTGACACTCTCTGGAAATACGACTCTCTCGACAGGAAGATCAGGAGCTCACATCTTCCAGAGAGACTGAAAGCCCGGGCTGTGGAGAAAGTAACTCAGATAATGAAGGTGGTATCCAATCACTGGAAGAGCCATTACGATCCTGCAATTCAGTCCGAACAGGCAGGCCTCCTGTACAGAATACTTGAAGGCGAGGGCAAGAAGGCGGTAATCGTAGTAGATGCTCTCAGGTACGAGCTTGCCTGTGATCTTGAACTGAAGAGCAAGGTGAAGATCGAAAGAAGACCTATACTGGCGGTGACACCGACGGAAACACCCGTGGGAATGGGGTCTCTTTTCTCCTCTGGTGATATTGAAAAGATTCTGAAGGACAGAAAAGTCCTCATAGTGGACAAGAAAACCGGCAAGACACTGGACAGCGTTACAGCCAGAGAGGACAACCTGAAAGAGCTAGTGCCTGGAGTTGAGATATATGATTTAGACACCGATCCTCCTACTGCGGATAAGCTGGTTATTAAGACGGGGGATATAGATTCATTGGGCCACGAAGCGCTTATAGAATTCTATGGCAGCATAATGACTAAACTGTCTGAAAAGGCCGACAAACTACTGAGGGACGGTTACGAAGTACACTTCACGAGCGATCACGGCTTCTACCTTCCCGTGCCCGGAGAGACCGTCAAACAGGACAAGACGCTCAGCTACTCATCCGGGGTAAGGTACAGCCTTAACAGCACCAAACCAGATGAAGGAAAATACGAACAGGCCGGCAGCAGCTTCATACTGTACGCCAACAGCGGGAACGTATTCAAAGACTACGGGGGCCACTTCTGGCACGGAGGGATAACTCACCAGGAAGTGGTAATCCCTCACATCGTCATAACGCCGATTGTCGGAGAGAAGAGAAAGAGAGTGAAGATTGGAAATAAAGACCGATTGAAAGTCTTACAGAAGGATCACTTCGAAGTCTTCCTCTTCACTGAAATCGACCTGTTCGGTATCGCTCCCAGGGTGTATATACAGTGCCTGGGCGAGAAGTTCGAGGTGGAGGAACCCGTCGAAGATCAGATCAGCCAAACTGTGAAGATAAATGCGAAGAGCGGTGATTCCTTCAAGATAGAGGTTAGAGATTTGGAAGACGGTACTCTTATGGACTGGGTAGAGTGTGAATATCTGCCCACAAGAGAGCGAATCTTCTGAAAGGGGGAGATAAGAGTGGAGCTGGATGCCCTTGACCTGAAAGTGCTCAAAATATATCCCGAGTATGTGATAAAGAAGTCGCTCGTTAGGAACTTGAAGATAGGCTATAACGTTCCTTCATACGTCCTGGAGCACCTGCTTGGAACATACGCCGACCTGTCCGATCCCAAGGACATAAAGGGCGTTGAAAACGTCAGGGAGATACTGGAGAAACACTTCTTAAGACCGGATATGGCAGAGCTGGTGAAGATGCAGCTGAGGGACAAGGGTTTCTTCAGGGTGATCGACAGGATAGACGCCTGGTTAGACATAAGGCAGAACGAGTACGTGGCAGGACTGCAGAATCTGAGCATAAAGAACGGGGTAATAACTGACGAACTTGTCAAGGAGCACCCTAAAATGCTGCTCGGTGGTATGTGGGCGATAATCGATCTGATCTACGACCACAATACATACCCGGGAAGGCCCTTCGTAGTAGAGAAGATTCATCCCATACAGCTCAGTAACTTCATTAAAGACCAGTTTGTGGGTAGACGGAGTGAGTTTACGGTGGGCGAGTGGACCGACCTCATAATCCGCTCTATAGGACTGGAGCCGAAGAAGATGGACGAGAGGCAGAAGCTCTTCCAACTTCTCAGGCTCGTGCCTCTCGTGGAGAAAAACTACAACCTCGTGGAACTCGGACCGAGGGCAACGGGGAAATCGTATATTTACCGTGAAATCTCGCCTTACTCCTTCCTTCTCTCCGGCGGTAACACTACAGTCGCCCAGCTTTTCTACAACATAGCCACACGAAAGGTCGGCCTCGTAGGAGAGTGGGATCTGATCGCCTTCGATGAAGTTGCCGGCATACAGTTCAAGGACAAACAGGCGCTGCAGATGCTTAAAGACTTTATGGAGGCCGGCTCATTTGCAAGAAAGGTCGAGGTAGTTGCCGAGGCCGGTATAGTCTTCAACGGGAATATTAACGACGATGTTCAGACTCTGTTGAAGATGTCTCATCTATTTGAACCATTCCCCGTGGAGATGCAGGACACCGCCCTGCTTGACAGAATCCACGCCTACCTTCCGGGCTGGGAAGTGGAGAAATTAAGAGCCGAGCTATTCACCGATCACTTCGGTTTCGCAATAGACTACTTCTCCGAGGTTATGAGGTCCTTAAGGGGAAGCTCCGCGGTAAACGCACTTGATAAACACTTCAATCTGGGGAGCCAGCTGAACAGGAGAGACGAGAAGGCGGTCCGAAAGACTCTATCCGGCTTGTTGAAACTGCTTTACCCGGACGGGGAGTACACGAAAGAAGCGATAGAAGAAGTCCTGACCTTCTCCATAGAATGCAGGAGGAGGGTCAAGGAACAGCTGAAGAAACTGGGAGGACTGGAGTTCTGGGACACGAACTTCTCGTACATAGACAAGGAGAGCAAGAAGGAAACCTATGTATCTGTGAACGAGGGAGGGAGCAAGGCTCTCATCTCGCAGGATCCGCTACCTCCGGGGGTTGTTTACACTGTCTCGATAGCCGGTGGAAAAACGACACTTCTGAAGGTCGAAACGATAGTCATTCCCGGTTCGGGAAAGCAGAACATAAGCGGCGGCGGAACCAAAGCGAAGGAAGCGCTCAAGACCACGGTCTCCTGCATAGGTTCTAACCAGCGAAAGTACCTGCCATCCAACTCGGCTTTGAAAGACTACGACATAGCAGTACAGTTAACCCCTATGATAGGCAGTGAAGTGGGCGATGACATAACCGTCGCCATCTTCGTCTCCATACTCTCGGCTATCCACAAGAACACCCTGAAGAAGGGATTGGGGATAATAGGAGATATGACGATAACGGGGAGCCTCAAGACCACACTGTCCTTCGTCGACAGGGTAACGATGCTCGCAGAAAACGGAGCCAAATCGATCACCGTACCCTTGGAACAGATGGCAAATCTCGCAAGCGTCTCTATGGACACGATCTCCAAAATCATCCCGATACCCATCGCCGGACCCGAAGATGCCTTTATGCGCGCCAGGCTCGATGATTGAGGGTTGAAGGAGACGATGATCATATGAACAGGGTCAGACTCCATTTTTCATACTAAACGAGAAATCGAAAACAAAAGTCTGCGAGAATATTCCTAAGGACAGAAAAGAAAAGTCAAGCGGGGCTCTTTACATGCTCCGCCCAAAGGGACACCTCCATGCAAAGAGATTATGCCACTATGGTTCACATGAAAGCCATCTAAGTTTATCGTTAAAGAACGAGATGCGGAAACAAGTTCAGAATGACGGATTGTCGCTCTTTTAGTCCAGCAGAATGAAACAGCTCTCCACATCATACTGATTCAAAGGACCGAGCATCAACGCAATGGAAAGAAACGGAACTCCGAAGGACCACAAAGGATTGTAAACTACTTCCAATATCGAAAGTAACTTCTGCCCCCGGAAGTACTTTTTCTGGAGTTTATCACTTAATCTTCTGAAAATAGCTGAACAAGCCAAAGTGTTTTCAGAAACGAAGAATTTTGCCACTACAAACTCTGTATTCAGAGAGTGAGTTCTTCTTGAGGCGTTACCTTGTCGGGTTGTGTTATCTTCATTAATGAAAGAATCTTCGAAGCAAGGGGTAGTGATTTGGCTTTCATGTAGTAACTTTGCTCACCATGGCTGAACTTCATCACTTTGAGTGAGTTTATCGCTCGTTGTATCTCCTGGGTTGAAGTGTGTATTCCTTTCTTTCTCATTCTGAACTCAAGCTCTCTTTGCACCAAGAATGCAAGGAAACAAACAACGAAATGACCCTTTATCCTTCTTGGTGTCCAGTGGAACATCGGTCTCACTTCAAGATTGCTCTTCATTATCCTAAAGGATTCTTCTATCTTCCATAAATCATGATGCTTGGATAGGATCGTTCTTGGATCAACCTTCTTCTCACTTGTCTGGATAGCATAGTATCCGTCTAGCCTGCTGGATTTCTCTATCGCATCTTTATCCAGAACCCACCTGGCATTGTCTGCGTTTATCTGTTTGAGATATTTCTTTCCCCCACGCTTGTTCGCGGCATCGATCTTCGATGGTTGTGCTAAGAGCTTTGTTGCTTT
>Ga0209200_1001095_pt1 | contig 28454 bp, 23 predicted proteins | sample AD_UKC033_MetaG_FD_184406 | JGI IMG/M metagenome (GOLD analysis project Ga0209200, IMG submission 184406) | Active sludge microbial communities of municipal wastewater-treating anaerobic digesters from USA - AD_UKC033_MetaG (SPAdes) (version 2) | ecosystem: Engineered > Bioreactor > Anaerobic >... | reverse complement strand
GCGCCGCGGCGGCGAGCGGCTGCGTGGCCCGATCGCATCGGTGCCGCTGGACGTCGGCGACACGCTCGTGCTGGTGGTCGGCAAGGACTTCGAGAAGCGCAACAACCTGCGGCGCAACTTCGTCGTCGTCTCCAACCACCGGGTGCAGAAATTCACCGACCCGCGCAAGGGCCTGCTGGCGCTGGCCGGCTTCGCAGCGGCGATCATGCTCTCGGCCGCGGGCGTGGTCGACTTCCTGAAGGCGCTGCTCGTGCTCCTCGTGCTCTATCTGCTGCTGGGCCTGGCGCGCGTGGACGACCTGCGACGCAACATGCCCTACGAGATCGCGCTCGTCATCGCCTCGTCGCTGATCATCTCGGACGTCATGGTCGACAGCGGCGCGGCCACGCTGCTGGCGCAGGGACTGCTGGCCGGCGTCACGGACCTCGGGCCCCACGCAGCGCTGGCGCTGGTGCTGCTGATGACCTGGATCCTCACCGAGCTGATGAGCAACAACGCCGCGGCGGCGCTGGCGTTTCCGGTCGCGCTAGGGGTGGCGCAGCAAAGCGGCTTCGATGCGCGGCCCTTCGTGATGGCTGTCCTCTACAGCGCCAGCTGCAGCTTCCTCACGCCCTTCGGCTACCAGACCAATCTGATGGTGATGTCGCCGGGGCGCTATCGGATGACCGACTACGTGCGCGCCGGCGCCCCGATCGCGCTCGTCTACCAGGCCGTGGCCCTGCTGGCGATCCCGGTGTTTTTCCCGTTTCGCTGAACGGGGCCGGCGCTGCCGCAGCCGATTGCAGGAAGTTCGCACGCTGTTTCGCCTGTACCCGCGTCCCGGCCGCGCTGCTGACCGCTAGCATCACCGCCGCGCGACCCGGTTCTCCCTCGTTGCCCGTCGGCGACATGGACGGGACGCTTGCATGAGTGTCGACGCCTCGACGCGCTACGACCTGCAACGACGCGAAGTGGCCCTTGAACGCGCAGATAGGCAGTGAACTCATTCACCGTCGCCTTTGAGATATATAAAGGTACTTTCAGCTGGAATCCATGGACGCCGCCGATCGCATTCCGGTACTGATGTATCACCGCATTGGTGAAATCTATCATCCTGCTGAACGGAGATACTGCGTCACGCCAGATCGGTTCGATGCGCAGATGAGTTTCTTAGCTCGTCGTGGATACCGCGCCGTACCGATCGAGGCGCTGGTCGCTTGGCTCGAAAACGGCTCGCCTCTATGCGAAGGTGATTTCGTCTTGACATTCGATGACGGTTACAAAGGTGTCCTTGACTACGCAGCACCCGTTCTCGATCGCCTGAACTGGCCGTTTACCGTTTTTCTCGTCACCGACCTTCTCGGTCAGTGCGATGCGTGGCCTCGCAACGACGGCTCCGACAGCGCTGCCCATCCCTTGCTCACCGCCGACGATGTGGTGAGCATGGCAGCTCGCGGCGTCAGCTTCCACTCTCACACCTGCCGGCATCGCAGCCTGCGAACGTTGGATGACGACACCCTACGACACGAGCTAATGGCATCTCGCGACGCACTTCGACAGCTCCTCGGTACAGGCGATCACTACATCGCCTACCCCTACGGGCATGTCGACGATAGAGTGGCCAGGGCCGCACGCGAGTCCGGCTACACCGCAGGCTTCTCGGTTCGGTCGGGCTTCAACCGAACCGATGTGGATCGCTTCCGCATTCGTCGCCTCGACGTCGCCGGTACGGACACGCCCGCGGCGTTGCTTCGCAAGATGAAAATGGGCAGCAACGATGGCAGTCGGCGTGCCGCGCTACGCTACATGACACAGCGTCTTGCCGACCGCCTTCGCTTCCACACTGCATGAAGGCCATCTTCTTTCCAGCCGCAGGGTCGGCGACAAGAGGCAGGCGCACCGTATGAGTTCAGGGCAAGCGATGCGCCGAGGCGCGGCGTGGGTTCTGATCGGCAAAGCCGGTGATCAGTTCCTGGGTTTTGCGTTCGGTGTTGTCCTCGCTCGGCTTCTCGCGCCCGAGGTCTTCGGCCTGTTGCTGACCATACAGGTCTTCACGGGCTTGGCCGGTTTCATCTCCGGCGGCGGCATGGGGCAGGCGCTGGTTCGCGCCCGTTCGGTCACCAAGGCCGACCTCGACATCGTCTTCACGATGCAGCTCATGGCGGGTTGCGTGATTTACACGGCCTTCTTCCTGAGCGCACCACTGTTCGCGCACTGGTACGACGAACCCCTGTACACCGACCTGCTCCGAGTATCGGCACTGAGCTTTCTCTTTCGTCCTCTGATCAACCTTCCCAACAACATCCTGTTTCGTCAAATGCGCTACAAAGCGCGTGCAGGTGTCTCCCTGGCAACATTGCTGGCATCCAGTGCCGTCAGTATCGTCTTGGCGTACTTGGACTATGGAGTGTGGAGTCTGGTTTGGGGCGGGATGGCGGGTTCGATCGTGCATGCAGCCCTAGCAGCAAACCTCGCGAGTTGGCGACCCGGCCTTTCGACCGAGTTCAGGCGCGGAGCCGAACTGGCCCGCTACGGCTTTCTGGTCTCCGCGAACGACATCGTCTACTACATCCGCTCGCAGCTCAGCATTTTCATTCTCTCGCAGCGCCTAGGACCTGCCAGCGTCGGGCTCTACAACAAGGGGGAGAGCTTGGCACGCATGCCTTTCCGCTTCGCAGCGGGGTCGGTCTACGACGTGTTGTTTCGCGCCTTGGCCGCCGAGCAGAGCAATTTGGACAAAGGCCGTTATCTGTTTGTCCGCAGCATCACGCTGGTTGCGGTATATGCGTCACCGTTATACGTGGGCCTCATATGGCTCGCCGAGCCCCTGGTGCGCGGGGTGTATGGCCCCAAGTGGGTCGAAGCCGCACAGCCGCTACTGATCCTCTCGGCTGCATGGCCATTCTGGTTGCTCGACAACTTCTCGGGCGCGGTAGCGGCGGCCCACGATCAGTTGCACAAAGAATTGCCCATTCAGGTGACCTCGGTCGTTGTGACCGCGCTCGCCATTGTCGCAACGTTGCCGTTCGGACTGTCTGGAGTTGCGTGGGGAATTACTGGTTCTACGGCCTTCATTTCCATCCTCATGCTGAGAATGGCTCTGACGACCCTTCAAGCTCGCTGGTGGGATGCGCTCGTCGCACTCATTCCGGCAGCGGCGCTGAACATCCCGTTGGGCCTTGCACTCTGGCTCGCCAATTGGGCCATGCCGCGCGCGCTCAAGGAACATGACTTGTTGCACGTCATCGCGCTCGGGGGCTTTGGTGGAATCGTCTATGCTGCCTTATTCCTGCTGATGCCACTGCCCACACTGGCGCCCGAGCAGCATCGCTGGCGTAAGCTGCTTCGCCTGCCGTCTTCCAGTGTTCCGATTTGACGAGTGGACCCGTGCCGATTTACAGAGCCGCATGTCACGGTCGGTACCGGGTTTTGAAACGGATGCCCCGGACGTCCGCGTACGCGAAGGAGGCACAGTTCTTCACATCTCGACGTGCGAGACTCATCGTCGGGGCGACGGCCGTGACACGCGGGCCGATGACAACGGCAAGCTTGGTCGTCGGCGCCGTCGCGCATCACGTCGATCGCGATGTCAGCGCAACCGCTGGCTCCCCCAGCCGAGCCTGGCGCGTGAAGACGAAGTGTTGGCAACGTGAATCCACCGGCGCGCCCTTTGGCAAGGGTAACGACATGCTGAGGGAAAACGGAGCTCGACAGGAACGGCGCCCAGCGATCGAGCGCGACGGAAACGGCGGACGCCGGACGCTTGGCTGGCATGGTTTGCAAGTCAAGGACTTCGACGTGGTAGACGCCATATGTCTGTTGGCAAAGGATTGAGCGGCGAAGTGCTGGGTACGACCCCGCTCGTGTCCATCGTGATGCCCTGCTACAACGCGGCCCGGCATTTGGAGCGCAGCGTCGGCAGCGTGCTCGCGCAGACCCTCGGCGAGTGGGAATTGTTGGTCGTCGACGACGGCTCCACGGACGAATCATGGGCGGTCCTGTCGAGCATGGCGTCGCGGGACGCGCGGATCCGCACGTTCCGACAGAGGAACGCTGGTGCACCAGCGGCGCGCAATCGCGCGCTGGACGAAGCGCTCGCACCGTGGGTCGCTTTTCTAGACGCAGACGACACCTGGGAACCAGAATTCCTCCAAAACATGACGACAGCGCTCGGAGCCGCACCGGATGCCGGAATCGCCTACTGCGGCTGGCAGCAGCATGGTTTGGGTGGCGGGCGCGATACACCCTTCGTGCCACCGGATTACGAGGCCACGGAAAAAGTCGAAGCCTTTCTTGGAGGCTGCCGTTGGCCCATCCATGCGGCAGTCACCCGCCGTTCGCTGATCGTATCGACCGGCAAGTTCGATCTCACCTTGCCCACGTGCGAGGACTACGATCTCTGGCTGCGCCTCGCGCCCCAGGTGCGCCTTGTCCGAGTGCCCATAGTGCTGGCGCACTACTGGCATCATGGCAAAGGTCAGACGACGAGCAACCGCGCCCGCATCGCACTCGACCATTGGCGCGTGCAGCGCAAGTTCCTGGACGCGCACCCTGAGCACACTGCACGGCTCGGCGTGCGGCGTGTGCGCGAGCTCACAGTCGGGGAGCTACTCGAACGCGGCTACATCGCATACTGGCAGCGTGACCTGTCCGCAGCTCGAGCGATCTTCCGTGCTGTGATGAAGCAAGGCTATGGCAACACGCGGGACTGGGTCTACATGCTGCCCGCTTGGTTGCCGCAATCGTGGCATGCGTGGCTATTGCAGCGTCGCGACTCATTCAAACGTACACCCAACTCACGCTGAAGCGCCATCACCGAACAACTATTGCCGAGTCGGCACGTCATATTTATGTTGTTGACCTTCGCATTCTGCACCTACAACCGCGCTGCTCGGCTGGACCGGCTGGTGGCTGCCATGCGCGCGCAGACCTGCCCGGTGCCGTTCGAGATCCTGGCGATCAACAACAACAGTACGGATAACACCGAAGAGGAGCTGAGGCGGCTAGCGTCATTGCCCGGACCGACCCTCCGCTGGGTAACGGAGCCAGTGCAAGGCATCGTCTCGGCACGCAACCGTGGCATCGACGAGGCGATGAGCAGTGACATCCTTGTCTTCATCGACGACGACGAACTCCCCGTTCCAGGCCTGATCGCGGCCGCGGCCGATGCAATCCTGAATGAGGGTGCTCAGTGCGCTGGCGGTCGCGTAGAGGTCGATTTCACGATCGTGAAGCGTCCGCCCTGGCTGGAGGACAACTTGCTCGGCTTCTTGGGAGCGCTGGATCATGGTCCCTCAGCATTCTGGATTACCGATGACAGCACGCCGGTATGGTCCGGGAATATCGCCTATGACATGCGCCTGTTCCGAGAAAATGCTGATCTTCGTTTCGACAAACGCTACGATCGGGTTGGCAATGTCACCGGAGGCGGGTCGGACGCTATTCTGTTCCGCGCCTTAATGAAGAGTGGCGTAAAAGTCCGCTACCGCCCTGATATGGCGGTTCTGCACGCGGTCGAAACATGGCGACTGACGAGACGCTACTTCCTTCATCTGCACTATCGTGGCGGGTTGCGGCAAGGTCAATTTCGTGCGCCCGATTACCATACTACGATTTTAGGCATCCCGCCATTCATGGTCGGCCAGTTGATGCGCCAAAGCAGAAAGGCAGCGGGCATGTTCCTGGGTAGACGCCCCGGCGCCCTTCGACAGGCCATGAACGCCGCTCATGCCCTGGGCACGATCGTCGGTTATCGCAAGCGCGCCTGATGCGCCTGACCGTGCTCATCTGCACCCACGACCGGGCCGCGCTGTTGGCCCGGGCGGTCGCCTCGCTCGACGCCGCCGCTCGCCCGGCCGACTGGGTCGTGGACATCCTCGTCGCCGCCAACGCCTGCCGCGACGGCACCCATGACTGGCTGGCACAGCGCGCTGCCGCTTCCGCTCCCGCGCTGCCTCTGACCTGGTTCGCGGAACCGGTGCCGGGCAAGTCGCACGCGCTCAACAGCGCGCTGCCGCGCATCACGGCCGACCTCGTGGCCTTCGTCGACGACGACCATCGGGTCGACACCGACTACCTGCGCGCCGTCTGCGCGGCCGCCGATGCGCACCCGCAGGCGACACTGCTGTGCGGTCGCATCCTGCCGGATTGGGACGGATCGGAACCGGAGTGGGTGCACCACGACGGGCCGTATCGGATCTACCCACTGCCCGTACCCCGGTTCGATCTTGGCGAGCAGCCCCGCGAACTCACGGCCGACGTGGCAATACCCGGCGGCGGGAACCTGGCTGCACGCACGACATGGCTTCCGGTGATCGGTGCCTTCAGCACCGACATGGGCCCGACCGGCCACGACCTCGGAGGCGCCGAGGATCTCGACTGGGTGCTACGCGCCTTGCGCCTGGGTGCGCGATTACGGTACGAACCGTCGATGCTGCAGTACCACTACGTCGACGGCCGGCGGCTTACCCTCGCTTATCTGATGCGCAAGGCTTACAGACGAACGGCCTCCACGATCGGGCTAGGCGAATCGCGGCTTGCCGGGGGCGTCCCCAGGTACCTTTACCGCAAGCTCGTCGAGTACGGTTTCAAGGCCTGCACCGCGGTGGGCTCGGCACGGCGGCGCTTCTATCTCGTTCGGACGGCCGCCGCGCTCGGCGAGCTGGCGGGTCATCGGCAAGCGCGGCGTCAATCCAGGATCGCCTCGCAACCTGGCAACACCATCCAGCAGGACATCCGGCCGTGAAGTTGCGCAACCTCCACAAGCTGCTCGACCCCGAAATCCGCGCCAAGAATCTGCAGGCGCTGCGCTGGGCTGCGCGCGGCCGCCTCTGGGATCTCACGCGCCCCAAGGTGCCCGATCCGGTCTTCGTGATCGGCTGCTCGCGGTCGGGCACCACCATCACCTACGAGACCCTCGCGGCATCGGGCTGCTTCCTTTCGTTCGGCTGGGAAATCCCGCAGTTCTGGAACGCTCTGCACGGCCCGCTGAACAACGGCTGGGCTTCCGAGGCGGCCGACGCAAGCGATGCCAGGCCCGAGCATCGCAGCGCAGCGTTGCGCTACTTCTACGAACGCCTTGGCCCCGGGTGGGTGCTCGACAAGACCTGCATCAACGTGATGCGCGTGCCGTATCTGTACAAGCTGTTTCCTGAGTCCAGATTCGTGTTCATCCAGCGCGACGGGCGCGACAACATCAGCTCGATGATGGACGGCTGGCGTGTCGGCAGGAGCGACGGCCGCTTCGAGCTGTCGCAGTTCTTCGGCGCCTTTCCGGAGACGGTGGCCATCAACGACGGCGAGTTCAAGGAGTGGTCGTTCTTCCTCGCACCGGGTTGGCGGCAGTACAACCGCGCGAGCCTCGAAGAGGCATGTGCCTTCCAGTGGATCAGCGCCAACCGGATGGCTCTCGATGCGCGCAAGCGGATCCCGCCACAGCAGTGGGTGCACCTTCGCTACGAAGACATCTTCGAGCGGCCGGTTGAGATGTTCCGCGAGGTCTTCCAGCGTCTGGGCCTGCCGTTTTCAACGGCCATGCAGGAGCGCTGCGCGAACCTGCAGCCCACGAGCGTGGTCAGCGGCAAACCCAAGCAACAGAAGTGGAAGGATCACAACCCGGAAGCGATCGAGCGCATCCTGCCGGTGATCACGCCGATGATGCGCGAGCTGGGCTACGACCCTGAGGGCTGACACCATGCCGGCTGCGCCTACGGTCAGCGTCGTCATTCCCGCCTACAACGCGGCATGGTGCGTGCGCAAGGCAATCGATAGCGTGCTTGCCCAGGACTTCGGCGCGCACGAGATCATCGTCGTCAACGACGGCAGCACCGACGACACGCTGGCCGTGCTGCGCAGTTACGACGGGGCGATTCGCATCGTCGACCAGCGTAACAGCGGCTTGTCGAGCGCACGCAATGCCGGCATTCGGGCGGCGACGGGCGAGTTCGTCGCGTTTCTCGATGCCGACGACTGGTGGCTGCCCTCCAAGCTGGCACGCCAGGTCGATCTGCTGCATGCGCGGCCGGACGTCGGCTTCGTCTCGACCGCGGCGCGGGTCGAAGACCCGCAAGGGCAGTTCCTGAATGCCTGGCCATGCACTGAGTGCAGTGGCCCCTTTCTGCCATGGCTCTTCGGCGCCAATGGCGATGTCGCCGGAAGCGGATCGGCGGTGATGGCCAGGCGCGGGCTCTTCGAGCAGGTCGGCGGCTTCGACGAGACGCTTCACAGCCTCGAGGATGTCGACATGTGGATGAGGCTTGCGGCAGTGACGGGCTATGCCTGCGTCTCAGAGCCCCTGGCTGTGATCCTGAAGCGGCCGGGCAGCATGAGCCGCAATCTGGACGTCATGCGGGCGTCGGCGCAGCGAGTCATGCGAAAGAACCGCCAACTATTGCCACCGTCGTATCGCGGCAATTATTGGCGATCGTGTATGGCTGGCATCCACGCCGACTACGCGAAGTGGTTGTACCGTGAAGGTCGGCGTGGCGACGCGCTGATCGAGATAGCGCACATGTTGCGCCTGTCACCGGGACGCCAGGGTCGCTTGGCGCTAGGATTGTTACGGGACATCGTACTCGGGCGCTCAGTATGACCGGAATGGCAAGGAAGGAGTGACCCTTGCAGCAGAACGACTGCAGCGGACTCATCGCCAGGGGATTTCGATGAGTATTCAAAAGAATTTGGTCTTGGGCGTCCTGATTGCTGTGACAACATTGGGTCGCGCAGAGGCCCCGCTCCCGTACAGCGCCTCACCAATGGAGCTTATCGCGCTGCCCGAATACTGCCAAGTCAGGCTTGCTCCAGAGGGACGGTACAGTTCGCACGTGGTATCCATGTGGACAGCCCGGGTCGGCGGACGCGACGTCTGGCTGCACATTCATCACTACTGCCACGGAATCAAGTTCATGAACCGTGCTCAATCGACGATGACACGGCAGCATAAACAATACTATCTCCAGCAAGCAGTCCGTGAATTCGACTACGTGCTAAGCCGCTGGTCCAAGGACACACAACTCTGGGCTGATGCGGCAATGCGCAAGCAGATGGCAGAGATGTTCTTGAAGTTTGCCTGAAATCGAATCAGGTTCGATGCCAAGGCAAGCAACAAAGAATGATACGCAGAATATCATCATATTCCTGAGATGGGCGGATCGTGCATTTCTGCCCTGACATTGGAGTACGACGGCGACGCCGACACCTGCGCAGCACTTGAGCGCGACCTTCTCAGGGGCACCGCGATCGCGCCGGCGCTGCTCGATGGAGTCCATGACTTCGTCGCCGAACGGGACGGCGCGACGCTCGTCTACCGCGCCGGCACCGGCCTCACGCACCGGTTCCATCGCCTGGACGCGAGCGGACGGCTGCGCGTTGGCGGAACGATCGCCTCGGTGCTGGGCGGCGTCGCCCCATCGATCGACCGCAGCGCCTTGCAGGAGTACCTGCGCCTCGGGGACATCGCCGGCCCGCGCTCCATCGTCGCCGGCGTTCGCGACGTCGAGGCCGCGCATCTGCTGACCGTCGCGGAGGCGAAGCAGACCTCCGTCGCGTGGCCTCAGGCTGCCGTGTCGACGAAGGAAGCCGGTGTTCGCAGCTTCGAAGATGCGCTCGAGCGCTTGGACGCCATGCTACGCCGTGCGATCGGACGGCGCCTTCAAGGCCTGGAGCGCCCGGCCGCGTTCCTGAGCGGCGGGGTCGACTCGGCGCTGATCTGCGCGCTGGCGGCGCGGCAGGGCATCCCGATCACCGCGCTGACGGTCGGTTTCGACGACGTCGAGCTCGACGAGGCGCCGGTGGCAGCACGCATCGCCGCCCACCTGGGCGTCGAACATCGCGTGCTGCGTTTCGACCGCGAGCAACTGCTCGCGGCGTTCGAGCGCCTGGCGCGCGGCATGGATCAGCCGATGGCCGATCCGGCGACGATGGCGACCTTGCTGGCCTTCGAGTCGTGCCGCGAAACCTTCGACGGGGTGCTCGACGGAACCGGCGCCGACGAGGCGGTGGGTGCCATGCCGCCGCGCCATGTGCGGCTGGCCGTCGGTCTGGGCAGCCGCGTGCCGTTGCCGCTGCGGCGGCGTCTCGTATCGGCGATGGCAAAGCATCCGGCACTGGCGGCTTACAAGCCCCTGCTCGATTTCGAGCACCCGGCCGAACCGCTGATGCGCTGGAAGCTGTTCTCGCACGCGGAGATCGAAGCCTTGACCGGCGAGCCTGCCCGGCTCGAGGAGACGGCGTTCTACCGCACCTTCTCGCGTTTTCCGCGCCACGCCCATTTCGAGCGTTACAGCGCGCTTTACGACGTCATGCCCGGTGACCGGCTGACGCAGGCGATGCGGCTCAGCGGCCTGGACCTGCGTTTTCCGTTCTGCGCCCGCGACCTGAACGCCTTTCTGCGGCAACTCCCCACGAAGTGGCGCCATTTGCCGGGGCAGCCCAAGCGCATCCTGTCGACGCTTCTGGCACGCTACGTACCACCCGACATCTGGGACGGACCCAAGCGCGGCTTCACCTTCCCGCTGCACGATTTCCTGGCCGGCGACGACTACGCGCTGGTCCGGCAGTACGTGCTCGAAGGGCGCTGGCTTGGACGCGGGTTCCTGCGGCCCGAAGCGGTGCAAGCGCATGCGCGACGCTACATGAGCGGCGAGCAGCGGCAGCTGTTCCGCGTCTGGACGCTGGTGGTCCTGGGTGCCTGGCTCGATGCCCATGAAGACCTCGACTGTCCGCCGCCACGTGCCTGAACCGATTTCTCCGACCTCCGAGTCGGCGCCGCCGTCCTCGCTGTCGAGGATCTCGGCCTTGCCCGCCTTCCCCGCGGCGCGCCCGCTGCGGGTGTTGATGTACACCGCCTACCTGGCGCCGCAGTACAGCGGCGCCGCGCTGCAGGCGCTGACGCTCGCGCGCGAACTGCGCCGGCGGGGCCACCACGTGGAGTTCATCACCAACCGCTGGCCCGGACTGGAGGAGACCGCGGAAGTGGATGGCTTCGCGGTGCGGCGGCTGGAGCCCGGCCGGCTGCGCAAGCACCGCGAGTTCCGGCTCTGGCTGAACATGCTGCGCTACGTGTGGCGGCGGCGGAAGGACTTCGACATCCTGCACAGCCACGGCGCCTATTACACGCATGCTTTCGTCGGGCCGCTGGCCCGGCTGCTGGGCCTCAAGTCGGTGGTGAAGGCGAGTCTCGCCCGCGACGACCTGCTCGGACTGAAGCGGGGCCTGGTCGGCCGCATCCACCGCTTCATGCTTCGACGCGTCGACGCCTGCGTCGGCATCAGCAAGGACCTGGTGAACGAGTTCGTGCAGGGTGGCATTGCGCCGCGCCGCATCGACCATCTGCCCAACGGGGTCGACCTCGCTCGCTTCGCGCCAGGGTCGCCGGGCGAAGCGGCGGCGCTGCGTGAACACATGGGATTGCCGCTCGACCGCCGCATCGCGCTCTTCGTCGGCGTGCTCGACCAGCGCAAGAACATTCTCTGGCTGGCCGAGCAATGGGTTGCGAACGACGCCTTCGGCACCGACGCGCTGCTCCTCGCCGTCGGGCCGCAGAGCCGCGACGATCCCGACGGACAGCTGCATGCACGCCTGGGCGCACTCGCGCGCGCGCACCCGGATCGCTTTGCGCTGCACGATTTCCACGCCGACGTGCGGCCTTACTACCGCTGTGCCGACGCACTGATCCTGCCTTCGTACAAGGAGGGCCTGCCGAACGTGGTGCTCGAGGCGATGGCATCCGGCCTGCCCAGCATCGCGGCCCGCGCCAGCGGCAGCCAGGAGCTGATCACCGAGGGGCGGACCGGCGCGCTCTACGAACCCGACGATGCGGCCAGCCTGGAGGCCGCGCTGCGGTGCGTGTTCGGGCCGCAGGGCCGGGAGATGGGCAGCCTGGCGCTGCAAGAGGCGCGGCGGCTCTACGCGATCGGGGTCGTCGCCGCGCGCTACGAAATCCTTTATGCAAAGGTGATGGGCTGGCCGCAGGCGGGCGAGCGGCCGCTGCTGATGCTGACCGAGCTGTACCTGCCGACCAAGGGCGGCACCGCGGTCATGTTCGAGGACGACTGCCGTCGCCTGGGCGGTCGCTCGATCCACGTGGTGACGGCCGCGGTGCCGGGCGACACTGCCTTCGACATCGGCCACCCGAACAGCGTGCACCGCCTGAACCTGCGGCGCTACGCGTGGATGCGGCCGGAGTCACTGGCGATGTACCTGCGCATGTTCGGGCGCGCGCTGCGCCTTGCTCTGCGGCATCGCTTTGCGGCGGTACTGGCCGGTCGCGCGCTGCCCGAGGGTTTGGTCGCCTGGTGCGTCGCGCGGCTGTGCCGCACGAAGGCCCTCATCTTCGCCCACGGCGAGGAGCTGACGAGCTGGGGGCGCGGTCGCAAGTTCAAGACCATGTGCTTCGTGCTCCGGCACGCCGACGCCGTGATCGCCAACAGCGACTTCACGCGCGAAACGCTGCGCTCGCTGATCGGCGTCCCGCCGCAGCGGATCGTGATGGCCTATCCAGTCGTCGACCCGGAGCGCTTCCGTCCCGGACTCGCGCACGAGGACCTTCGCGCGAGCATCAGTCTGAATCCGACGGACAAGCTCGTGCTCTCGGTCGGCCGCCTGCAGCGGCGCAAGGGCTTCGATCACGTCGTGCGCGCGCTGCCCGGGCTGGTCGCACGCGGCATCGACGTGCATCACGCGATCGTCGGCAAGGGGGAGGACTGGGACTACCTCGAGCAACTGGCGCGAGAACTGGGTGTGAGCGATCGGCTGCACCTGCTGGGCCACGTCGGACCGGAGGACCTGCCGCGCTGGTACAACGCCTGCGACCTGTTCGCGATGCCCAACCGCGACATCGGCGGTGACACCGAGGGCTTCGGCATCGTCTACCTCGAAGCCAACGCCTGCGCCAAGCCGGCGCTGGCCGGCTGCACCGGCGGCACCGGTTCGGCAGTGGAGGACGGCGTCAACGGACTGCGTGTGGACGGCGAGCGCGTCGACGCGATCGAGGACGGGCTGGCACGGCTGCTGCAGGAGCCGACGCTTGCGCAACGCCTGGGGGAAACGGGCCGCGAACGGGTGCTCGCGCATTTCACGCCAGAGCGCCGGGTTGCGCTGATCCGCGAACTCGTCGCAAGCTGATCGCGGAGCGAAGAAGCCGGCGCGTCAACGGCCGCCCGTGCTGCGCGCCGCAAGCCGGCTCGCGGCGTTGCCGAGAGCCGCCACGCCAAGGAGTCGGAGCAGCTTCCAGAGTCGCCCCTGGCTCCGCAATCGCTCCCAGACGAACCCAATCCGCTCCCGCGTGCCGGCAACAAGCCACTCCGGATCCTGGCGCTGCACGATCGTGTGCAGCTCCCAGGTCGACATGAAGCGCACGTCCGGCTGCCGCTGCCGCACCGCGGCGAGCAACGCATCGAGTTCGGCCAGCGCCTGATCACGGGTCTTCGCGTCAACGATGAAGTTGTCGCGATGGTTCTCGAGCAGACAGGGGCGGCCCTCGGCCGTCTTGCGCTCGAAGACGCCCAGCGCGTGCGCCGCGCCGCGCCCTCTCGCCGGCTCGAAATAATCGGTGCGCACCAAGTATCCGATCTCGCCGCTGCAATCGCCGTTGGTAATCGGGCCCTCGTCGCCGCAGGGTAATCCGTCTGCGCCGCGAGCCGGGTACCGCCATCCCGGGGTGACCACGCAGCGCAGCCCGGCATCGGCCCAAGCCTGCTCGACCTCGCGCGTCCACACGAAGGTCGGCGGCACTACCACGCGCGGCGGTTCGCCGACGATGCGCGCGTAGGCCTGCACCTCGGCGGCGACGGCGTCTTCGATCTCGGCAACACCCAGGGACCGCGAAGGCAGCGTGCGCGCGTCGACCCAGCGGCTTTGCAGGGGCGAGGGCAGGTCCTCGGTCGTCGCCGGCACCGGCTGGCGCAGCCAGGCCTGCACCGCGGGGTCGGCGCTGGCCATCAGCGTCGGCGGCCAGTAGTGCTCCATGCCGTGCAACTGCAGGGCGAAGACGCCGCGCGCGGCGCCCTCCTGCAGCGCCTGCCGGATGGGGGCGAAGCAGGGCGCGTCGAGCTCGACCGCCCGGTACTGCCCCGTGCGCGCGATCGCCGGGCCGTCGGGCACTGCCAGCACCAGCGCCAGGCTCATCACCGGCGTGCGGCCGGCAGCGTCGCGGTGGCCTTGCAGCACGTCGCCGATGCGCTGCAAGGCCTCGGCCTGCGCCAGCGGCCCGGCACCCCAGTCGTCGCTCTCGACGATGAGGACGGGAACACGCAGCACCGGTTCGCGCCAGAGCCGCGCAAGTGCATGGCGGTAGCACCCCAGCACGAGTGCGGCGGACACGACCCAGACCGCAAGCAAGAGACCGATCGCGTCGACGAGATCCAGCATCACCCGTTCGATACGGAAATCAGAAATCGAAGTAGATGAACTTCTGCGTGGCGCCACCAAACACCACGACGAGAAGCGTCAGGTAGGCATAGGCGACGCCACGCAGCACGAAAGGCACGCGCCACCACCAGTCGATCCCGTACCGTTCGCAGAACCCGACGATCCAGGGCTCCACCGCGGCGAGCAGCGCCCCGGCAGCCACGATGGCAATTTCGTAGCGCCGAAATGCAACCGCGCCGACACCAGCATCGGCAAGACCCACCATGGCTTCCAGAATTTTCGTTGCCGATGCGAAGTTCTCTGCGCGAAAGAAGACCCACGCGATCAGCATCAGGCCGAGGGTCGTCGGCAATCCTGCCCATGACAGCATGCGAGCGGTGCCACTGCCTGCTCGTACTCCCAGGCGCTCGATGCCAGAGGCCAGCACCCTCTGCCCCACCAAATAAGTCCCCTGCAAGGCACCCCAGATGACGAAAGTCCAGTTCGCGCCATGCCATAGGCCGCCTAACACCATTGTCGTCATCAGATTCGCATAGGTGCGCGATGTACTGCCTCGGTTACCTCCCAATGCGATGTAGAGATAGTCACGCAGCCATTGCGACAAGGTGATGTGCCATCGGCGCCAGAACTCAGACGGGCTTCGACTGTGATAGGGATAGAGGAAGTTGCGCGGCAGCACAACACCGAAGAGCATCGCGAGGCCAACCGCCATCTCGCTGTAGCCGGAGAAATCGAAATAGATCTGAAGGGCGAATGCCAGCGCGCCGATCCACGCCGATGCAGTACCCAATGCCGATGGATTTCCAAACGCCATGTCGGCAATCGGCGCAAGATTGTCGGCAAACAGGACTTTCTTCACGAGGCCCGCCGCGAAGACTGCACCGCCCAGGCGAAAGGCATCGGCACGCAGAGGTGCCAACTCGCCCAGTTGGTCGATCAACTGACCCGGGCGCAGAATCGGCCCTGCAATGAGGTGCGGAAAGAAGGTCACATAGAGGCACCAGCGCGCGAAGCTCACCGGCTTGGCCCAGACGCGACGATGGGCATCGAACATCGCGCTGAGCATGTGGAACGTGTAGAAGCTGATGCCCAAGGGCAGTGCCCAGCGCATCCAGCTTGGCGCCTCAGCGGGCGTCGATGCGCCCCACCAGGCACCGATGGCCAGCAGCGATTCGGTTGCGAAGGCCATGTACTTGGCGACGCCAAGAAACAGCAGGTTTACGCTGACCGCAGCGGTCAGCACACCACGCGACGGCCCTCGCAGCAAGCGGAGGTAGAAGCGGTAGTTGATCGCGAGCGATGCACCTAGAAGCAGCAGGTACGAAGGCTTCCAGGATGCGTAGAAGATCAGACTCGCAGCGAGCAACACGCCCGCCCGCTGACGCTGGGTGGATGCGCCCGCGTATAAGGCCAGTGTGACGACGAGGAAGACAAGGAAGCTGAAGCTGCTGAAAATCATGGGCGCCACTCCAGCAGTGGAGGGTCAGCCCATATGCGATCGAGCGCGTGGGCAAGCAGCCGCGTGTAGCGCTGTGCCCCGCGGTCATTAAGATGGCCTGGATTGACGAACTCCGAGCCGACCCGCTGCTCAACATCGTCGAGGGAAATCAGCGGCAGGCCACGCTCCGCCAGTTCGTGCGCGATACGACGATAGGGAGTTGCCTCGGGACGCGTGCCGGCGCGAAAGAGTACCTCGCGGCCCAGCAATGGCGGATACACGATTGCCACGCGGACTCCGGCCTGACGCAGCGTATCCACGATGCGCCAGAGATGGCGGACATTCGCGGCACTGGGCGGAGTCGCACTGCCGGCCTCCTGCGTCGCCGCCGCGCCAGTATCCTGCAGACCTCCGAACCCGGCGCGATAGCCCAGATGCAATTCGGCTGCACCCCCGACTGGATCCACACTGTTTGGGAGCGCGGCCACTAGCCGTTGCAAGTTCGCTGGCTCACGAAGCTGGCGCAGGTTTGGACTGAAGCCATAGAGACGAAAGCTTGCGCGAAAGGCGTCGTGCCACTGGCCGTCCTCGAACATGCGGGTACGGTCGGCAAGAAAGACATCCTGCCCGAGCGTATCGATCGGCTGCAGCAAAGCTTCGTCGAGTGCGATGACTGCCTGCCGAACTCCTCCGACACGCAGGCATCCAGCGCGGGCGACCCTGTCCAGCGCGCCAGCCAGAACGCGGGCATCGGCTCCTGGAAGTCCGAGATTGAATGCCGAGGCCGGCCGGTATGTGATTCCGGCGGCGAGCAGGGTCTTTGGGTCGAACGCGTTATCGGCGCGGCTGTTTCCCAGAATGAGCAACGCCGGGCAATGCTGCTCCGCGTATCGAACCTTGTCGACTGCCCGGCCAACGGCAAAGACGGATCGGAATCGAAACGGGAAGTCATCCGTGTGCAGCCACGCCTCGATAGCGGCGAGGCAGAGCAGAGCGACCAGCAGCCCGCGTCCCACCCGCGGTGATAGCGGCGTCGCGTTCAAGGTGTGAACCGGAAACCGTCCGAGGCTCAGCCGGCACGCAGTCCAGCGAGCGCGGAGCCCAGGGTGAGCGGAATCGAAGGTGCCGGCAGCTCCTCCGCTTTCCGTTTCAACTGAGTCGCAGGCGCGTGCTGGCGCTTGATGATCGCGTGCACGACGACCACGACCGCGACCAGGTGATAGAAATAGTCGAAGTAGGCCAAGCCTAGGAAGGCGCCCGCCGACGCGTAGCCGATGAGGCTGACCTGGATCATCGCCGCCAGGTCGCGCGCCCAGGTGTCGTCCGGCCGCTTGCGCGCCATGCGGATGATCGAACCGCACTTGAGCCAGGTGAACCCGAGCAGCGACAGGAACAGTGCGAGACCGACCCAGCCATGCTCGCCCAACACCTCGAAGTAGATGCTGTGCACGTCGCGCACGTTGGTCGGGTCGGGGGCGTAGAGCGCGAATGCCCCCGCCTGCCAGGTCTCGAAGCCTCCGCCGAACAAGCGCGCGTTGGCAAGATGGTAGGCCGTCCACCACGCGTTGATGCGCCCCTGGGCTGAGGCGTCCTCACCGTAGGTTTCGATGGTGTTCATGCGCTCGAACCACTCGGGGGGCATCAGGTTGAGCACGACCACCGCGACGACCGCGACGAAAGCGGCGGAGACGATCTTGTTGCGCGACTTGAGCCAGAAGATGCCACCGGTAAGGAGGAGTGCCACCAAGGCTCCACGCGACTGCGAGCCGATGGCCGCAACCGCGGTGAGGAACATCGCAGCCGCAAGCCCAAGACGAATTAGCTTGTTCTTCTCGGTCAGATGCAGGTAACGGATCAGCGGGATGGTCACCACCAACGCCAGGGCCAGCTCGTTGTTGCCCTCGATGAAGGTGCCCGGAGGGCCCTGGACGCGATAGACGCCCCCGTGCGCGATCGTGAAGAGGCCTCCCTTCACGCCATAGAAACCCAGCGACAGAACGATAGCCCAGATCAACAGGTGCACCCGCTCGCGGCTGGTCAGCAGCAGCAGGGTCATGAAGGTCAGGATCTGGATCTTGATGACCTTCTCATACTGGATGATCGCCAGATCGAAGTACAAGGCCTGCGTCGTCGTGATTCCCATCCACAGGATGAAGATCACGAGGATGGCCACCTCACGACTCCACACCATGCGCTTGGCTTCCCTGGAGACAAGCATGCCCACGAGCGTGACGAGCGCCACGATCATCACGACGGGCGTGCTGAGCATGAAGCCATAGCACAGGCGGTGCGGGTTCAGGTAGCCGAGGCCGGCCATCAGCAGGATGCCGAGGAACGGGCGTTTCAGGATGAAGGGCAAGGCGCCGAAGACCACCGCCGCAACGAACAGGTCACGCATGGGCCGGCACCTCCGGCCGGACTTTGCTCACAACGTAGCGAAACTTCCCCGACTTCTCGGCAGGGATGGCGTCGACGAAGCGCAGATCGATGCTCACCGCCTGCCCCAGCCGGCGCCTGAAACCGGCGACGATCTCGGGCGTGCGGCCGGCGCGGTCGAATCCGGGGCCGGCGACGATCTGCACCTCGGTGCGATCGAGCGTGTGCTGCACGATCTTGAAACCCTGGACGCCGGGCAGGTCACGCAGGATATAGATCAGCGCCAGGCCGTGCATCACCGTGCCGTCGGCGGCGACGACGAAGTCAGTGCTGCGGCCCTGGATCTCGCGAAGCGTGGGCAGACCCCGGCCGCAGGCGCAGGGCGCGGCGCCCATCACGGCGACGTCGCCGGTACGGTAGCGCACGAAGGGGAAGTCGCGCGTGGCCAGGTGCGTGATCACGATCTCGCCGGCCTCGCCGTCCGGCACCGGTTGGCCCTGGGAGTCGAGCAACTCGACGATCACGTCCTCGGCGGTCAGGTGCATGCCGCCTCGCGGGCACTCGTGCGCGATGAAGCCAGCGTCGCGCCCGCCGTAGCCGTTGGCCACGCGGCAGCCGAAGACGCGCCCGATCGTCTCGCGCTGCTCGTCGTAGAGCCGCTCGCTGGTGACGAAGGCCACCTCGATGCCCAGATCGTCCATGCGCTGCCCGCGGGCCTGCGCATGGCGCGCGATGTGGCTGAGCGCACTCGGATAGCCGAAAAGCATCTTCGGGCGTTGCGCGCGGATCGCGGCGACGAAGCCGTCGAGCTTGTTCTCGCTCATCTCGAAGGCCGGCAGCAGGGTCGTGCGCAGCAGCTTGTCACGCAGTGCGCGCACGCGGTCCTGCGCGCCGAGTTCGATCGGCGAACCCCAGACCACGATCTCGGGGTCGCCGATGTCCACGCCCCACCAGCGCGTGGCGCGCCACTTCGCGGCAACGTCGTGACTCACACGCTCCTTGCCGATGTAGAAGACGAGCGGCTCGCCGGAGGAGCCGCCCGTGTTGAAGCGCGCAAGACCGTGCGCCTGGTCGTGCTTAAAGCCTTCGGTGTGGGCGCGGATATCGGCCTTGGTCAGCAGCGGCAGCGCCTGCAGGTCGCCAAGCGACTTCACGGCAGCGGGATCGAAGCGCAGGCGCGCGAAGAGCTCGCGGTAGTAAGGCACATGCTGGCCGATGTCGGTGAGCAGCGTGCGCAGGCGCTGGAGCTGAAGCGCCTCCAGACGCTCGCGCGGCCACCACTGCGAGTCTTCGAGCGCGCGGCGGACCGCCACGCTCTCGTGCCCCTTCAGCCGTTCGTGCAGCGGGAAGAGCAGGCCGCAGACGACGCGGGTGTAAAGGCTCTTGGTCATCCTGCTCGTCGATGGTGTCAGCGGGGCGACCGCGCGGCACCGCGCCCGATGCCCTGGTACTCGATGCCGAGCGAGCGCATCAGCGCCGGGTCGTAGAGGTTGCGACCGTCGAGGATCACCGGCTGCGCGAGGCTTTGCTTGATGAACTCGAAGTCGGGGTTGCGGAATTCCTTCCACTCGGTGACGACGAGCAGCGCGTCCGCGCCCTGCAGCGCATCGTGTGCACTGGCGCAGAAGGAAAGCCCCGCCATCCCTTGCAGCACGCGGCGCGCCTCGTCGAGCGCCACCGGGTCGTAGGCCTGCACCCGCGAGCCACGCGCCAGAAGCTGCTCGACGATCACGCGGCTCGGTGCCTCGCGCATGTCGTCGGTATTGGGCTTGAAGGCCAGGCCCCAGAGCGCGAAGGTTCGGCCGCTGAGATTGGCGCCGAAGCGCGCCACCGCCTTGTCGACGAGCACCTGCTTCTGCCGCTCGTTGACGCGCTCGACGGATCGCAGAATCGCGAGCTCGACGTTGTTTTCCTCGCCCGTGCGGATCAGCGCCTTCACGTCCTTGGGGAAGCAGCTGCCGCCGTAACCGGTGCCGGGGTAGAGGAAATGCGTGCCGATGCGCGGGTCGCTGCCGATGCCGCGGCGCACCATCTCGATATCGGCACCGACGCGATCGGCCAGGCGCGAGAGCTCGTTCATGAAGCTGATGCGCGTGGCCAGCATCGCGTTGGCCGCGTACTTGGTGAATTCGGCGCTGCGCACGTCCATCAGGTGCAGCCGGTCGTGGTTGCGCATGAAGGGGGTGTAGAGCGCGCGCATCAGCAGGATCGCGCGTTCGTCGTCGGCGCCGAGGATGATGCGGTCCGGGCGCATGCAGTCCTCGACCGCCGCGCCTTCCTTCAGGAATTCGGGATTCGAGACGACGGCAAAACCGAGGTCCGAAAGCCCGCGCCCGTCGAGCACTGCGCTTACGGTCTCGCGCACCTTGTCGGCAGTACCCACGGGGACCGTACTCTTGTCGACGATGACCTTGTAGTCGGTCATGTGCTGTCCGATGCTGCGCGCCGCTGCCAGCACGTACTGCAGGTCGGCCGATCCGTCCTCGTCCGGCGGTGTGCCCACACCGATGAACTGCAGCGTGCCGTGCGCAACGGCACTCGCGGCATCAGTGGTGAACTGCAGCCGTCCGGCCGCGGCGTTGCGCTGCACCAGGTCCTGCAGGCCCGGCTCGTGGATAGGGATCCCGCCGTCGTTCAGAAGCCGGATCTTGGCTTCGTCGACATCGAGGCAGACGACATGGTTGCCCATCTCCGCGAGACAGGCGCCTGTGACGAGACCGACGTAGCCGGTGCCGACGACGGTGATTTTCATTTCTGCTCTTTCACGCCTGACCGTCGACCAAACGGCAGCTGGATGCCATCAACGAACACAGGATCCGCCCCTCGCCGTCACGCCGCGCGGCGCGCTGCCGCGGGCACACAGGCTTTCGCATACACCCGTTCGAGAACCGGCGCCACCTGGGCCCAGGTGTAGCGCTGCACTTCGCGCAGGCCCGCCTCGCGCAGTTGCCGGGCAAGCATCGGATCATCGAGCACGCGCAGCAGCGCCCGGGCCATCGCTTCGTGATCGCCGGGCGGGACCAGAAGCGCGGTCACGCCGTCGCGCACGATGAACGGCACGCCACCGACGGCGGTGCTCACCACCGGCACGCCGCTGGCCAGCGCCTCCAGCACCGAGTTAGGCATATTGTCGACACGGCTCGGGTTGAGCGAAATGCGGCAGCCGCGCAGCCGCGCCGCCATCGCGTCGCGGTCCAGGCGGCCGCAGAACTCGACCTGCCCCGCGATGCCGAGCTCGACGGCGAGCGCGCGCAGCGCCGCTTCCTGCGGCCCGGTGCCGGCGACGACGAGACGCGCCGCGGGCTGCAGCTTCAGCACCTGCGCAAAGGCGCGCAGCGCGGTCGCGTTGTCGTAGATCGCCTCCAGGTTGCGGGCGACGAGGATCTGCGGCGGCGCGGCGGCAGGTGCCTGTTCGTCGCGATCTTCGGCCGGGCGAAAGCGCTGCAGGTCGACGACGTTGGGAACCACCTGGGCGGGCATGCCGTGCCCCGAGAAGACTTCCTGCAGGAAACCCGAGGGGACGATGAGCGCGGCCGCGCGGCGCATGCCGGCGCGCACGAGGCGGCCCGAGCGCCGCAGGAACTCGTCCGCCTCACCGCCGCGATAGTTGACGACGACAGGCTGCCCGCGCAGCCATGCGACGCCAATGGCGGGCGCGGCGAAGAGATGCCAGGACCAGCCGGAGTTGGCCATCAGGTGCATGACGCGATTGCGCCCCGCGGCGCGCCAGAGCGCCTGCAGGTAGGGCAGCAGGCGGGCCAGCGCGCGCAGGCCGCGCACCTGGCCGACCCAGGCCGGGCGGTAGGGCGGATTCGTCGGTACCAGCTCGACCCGCGCGCCTTCGCCGCGCAGCAGTTCGGCGAGCTGCCGCGTCTGGTTGGCCATCCCCCCGGCCGGCGGCGGCAGGGGCCCGACCAGGGCCACGCTCAGGTCGCGAAACCTCATGCCGCAAGCGCCTCGCGCGTGAGCGCCCGGTACGGACCGACGTAGTTCTGCACCGAACGCGCCCAGTTGCGCTCGCGCTCGACGAACAGCCGCCCGTCGGCGCGCAGTTTCGGCCACTGCTCGCGCCGCGCGAGCAGCTGCAGCACTGCCTCGGCCAGCGCCTGCGCGCTGCCCGCCTTGAAGAGCCAGCCGGTCTCGCCGTGGCGGATCAGCTCCCTGTGGCCGCCGACGTCGCTGGCGACCAGCAGACGGCCCTGCGCCATCGCCTCCAGAGGCTTGAGCGGGGTCACCAGCTCGGTCAGGCGCATGCTGTGACGCGGGTAGGCGAGCACGTCCACGAGGTCGTAGTAGCGCCGCACCTCGGCGTGCGGCACACGGCCGGTGAAGACGACGCGGTCGGTGAGGCCCAGGCTTTGCGCCTGCGCCTTCAGCGCCGCATCCTGCGGACCGCCGCCGACCAGCAGCACGCGCACATCGGGTCGCTTGTTCAGCAGTAGGGGCAGCGCCTCCAGAAGCAAATCCAGCCCCTCGTAGGCGTAGAAGCTGCCGATGAAGCCGAGCACCGTGGCGCCCGAGAGCCCGAGGCTGGCCTTCAGCGCCTCGTCGGGCACGCCGCCGGGTTCGAAGCTCTCGATGTCGACGGCGTTGGGGATCACCGTGACCTTGGCCGCGGGGATCCCGCGGGCGACGATGTCGCCGCGCAGGCCCTCGCAGATCGTGAACACGTGGGCGGCCTGGCGCAGCGCGTGCGTCTCCATGCGCCGCGTGAGGCGGTAGCGCAGGCTGCCTTCGGTCGTGCTGCCGTGGTCGACGGCGGCGTCCTCCCAGAACGCGCGCACCTCGTAGACGACCGGGATGCCGCGCCTGCGACCGACGCGCAGCGCCGGCAGCGCGTTCAGCACCGGGGAGTGCGCGTGAATGAGCTGTGGCTGCACGCGCTCGACGACTTCCGAGAGGCGGCGCTCGAGCTGGCGCATCAGCGCCATCTCGCCCACTCCCGGCAGCTTCGATGCACCCTCGGGCGTTGGCGTCCGAAAGAAATGCCAGCCATCGACGCTCTCCTCCGGGCCACTTGGCGCCGTGTGCTTGGGGCTCGTCAGGTGAAAGGTCTCCCAGCCGAGCGCGCGCTGCCCGCGCAGCAGCGCAAGCGTGCGAAACGTATACCCGCTGTGCAGCGGGATCGAGTGGTCGAGAACGTGCAGGACGCGCAAGCTCATGACCGGCAGAAAGCGAATCCAGGCCACGCCCGGCAAGACCACCTCATCTCAAGCCGCCTCCGCCAGCGCCGGCACATGCGGCGTGCCGTGGCCGTTGACCGAGGCGTCGACGACGTTCCTCAGGAAGGCCTCGAACATCAGCAGCGTCCACAGCGGCGCGCTGTAGTCGCGTGCGCCGGACTGGTGGGCGTCGAGCAGGTGCTGCAGGTACGAGCGGTTGAACCAGCCGGTCATCTCCAGGCGCGGGCCGAGCACGGCCTCGCGCACACGTTGGCGCAGCGGGCCGCGGAACCAGCGCGCCAGCGGCACGGCAAAACCCATCTTCGGCCGGTAGAGCACGTCGGCCGGCAGGTGCGGCTCCATCGCCTTCTTGAAGAAGTACTTGCCCTCCTGCCCTTGCACCTTCATCGACGAGGGCAGTGTGGCCAGCCACTCCGCCAGCTTGTCGTCCAGCAGCGGTTCGCGCACCTCCAGGCCGTGCGCCATCGAGGCGCGATCGACCTTGGTGTTGCAGTCGCCGACCATGTAGGTCTTGATGTCCAGGTACTGGATGAGCGCCAGCGGGTCGTCGGTACCGGCGCGCTGCGCGTGGCGCTCGAAGAGCTGCAGCGCGTCGTAGCCGGCGAGTTCGCCTTTCAGGCGGTCGCTGAAGAGCTGCGCGCGCATCGGTCCGCGCAGGATCGACACCGAGTGGAAATAGGCCTCGACCGCGGTGCGCGCCATGCCCTCGAAGGTGGTCTTGGCGCGCAGGAAGCGCGGCGCCCAGTCGGCCTTGGGGTAGACGCGGCCGAGCAGACCGAAAAGCGGGCGGCGCAGCCCCGCAGGCAGCGCCGAGCGCATGCGTTCTTCCATCAGGTGCATGCGGTAGCGGCGGTAGCCGCCCATCATCTCGTCGCCGCCATCGCCCGAGAGCACGACCTTGACGCGCTTGCGCGCCATTTCGCAGACGCGATAGGTCGGGATCGCCGAGCTGTCGGCATAGGGTTCGTCGTAGAGGCGTGCGAGCGTGTCGATGAGGTCGAAGTCCTCGCTGTCGACGATCTCGAGCTGATGGTTGGTGCGGTAGCGGTCGGCGACCATCTGCGCGAAGGCGCTCTCGTTGAAGGCCGGGTCGTCGAAGCCGATCGAGCAGGTGTTGACCGGTTCGCTCGAGAGCCCGGCCATCATCGCGACGACGGCGCTCGAATCGACGCCGCCCGAGAGGAAGGCGCCGAGCGGCACCTCGGCGATCATGCGCAGGCGCACCGATTCGCGGATGCGGGCCACGAGCTCGGCCTGCGCGTCCGCCAGCGAGATCGGGTTGTCGAGCGTGAAGCGCAGGTCCCAGTACGGGCGCGGCTGCGGCAGCGGCTTGCCGTGCTCGATCAGCATGCAGTGCCCCGGCGGCATCTTCTGTGCCTGACGGAAGACGGTGCGCGGCTCGGCGACGTAGCCGAGGGCGAAGTACTCCTCGATGGCCAGCGGGTCGAGGTCGCGGCGCATGCCCCCATGCGCAAGGATCGACTTCAGCTCCGAGCCGAAGAGCAGCGTGCCGTCGTCGAGCAGCGCGTAGTAGAGCGGCTTGACGCCCAAGCGGTCGCGCGCCATGAAGAGGCACTGGCGCTTGCGGTCCCAGATCGCGAACGCGAACATCCCGCGCAGGCGCTTGAGACAGTCCTCGCCCCAGGCCTCCCAGGCGTGCACGATGCACTCGGTGTCGCTCTTGGTGTGAAAGACGTGGCCCAGCGCCTGCAGCTCGGGGATCAGCTCGCGGTGGTTGTAGATCTCGCCGTTGAAGACGATGACGACCGTGCCGTCCTCGTTGAAGAGCGGCTGGTGCCCGGTGGCGATGTCGATGATCGACAAACGACGATGCCCGAAGCCGAGCCCTGGCTCGATGTGCAGGCTGCCCTCGTCCGGCCCACGGTGCGTCTGCGTCGCGTTCATGCGGCGCAGCACGACGTCGTCGACGGGGCGCTTGCTGCGGGTGTCGAAGATGCCGGTGATGCCGCACATGAGGGTTGGATCCTGGGAAGCTGGGTCGCGTTTGGTCGCAAGGCACGCCGTGCGTGGCGAGCGAGGATCGTAGGCGAGGGAGGAGGCCTGCAAGCAGGGCGGGCAGCCCCGCGGACGGGACGCGCATGACATCTGCCACGCGGCCCGAGGCTGCGTAGGCGACGCCGAGCTTCAGAGCACCGACCGGTCGGTTTCGGGCGCTTGGCCAAAACACCAGCGCAGCGGCCGCGGCCACCAGGGCGGCTCACAGACCACAACCGTCGCAACGCGGCGCCAGCCGGCTGCACGAAAGGCCGCGAGCGACGGCTGATTCGAGTACCAGACACGCGCGTACAAGGTCTGAAAGCCGCTGTCGAACATCTGCTGAGTGGCGTGGCCGATCAGCCTGCGCGCAATCCCTCGCCCACGGTGACTGCCTGCGGTGACGATCTCGACCAGCTTGGCCTGCCCGTCAGCCAAGGGCCAGAAGTTGCGTGCCTCGTAGCGTGCCCCCCACCAGAAATAGCAGACCGCGACGAGATCCTGCCCCTCGAACCATCCAAATCCGCGCGACTGCTCGCCTCCATACCAGTGACGATCACGAATCGTCGGATTCGAGGCCCCCTCCACGTCACCGTCAGCGAGCGGCCGAACCGGCACGTCCGTAGCGCGCTCCACCTCTGGACTGCCATCCGCGGAATCCTTGCGCAGGATTCGATAGACCTCGACTCGCCCAAGAAAAGGCGCTGCCAGACCCCGCAGGACAGCCTTCACGTTGACCCCGATCGCACGAGGCCAAAGCGGAGCATGCGGCGCACACGCGCTTTAAGACCCCAGCGCGCGGCTACGCGCCCCAGGCCGCTTGATGCATCCTGCGCCATGCCGTGCAAGCCAAGCCATAGGCGATTCTGCAGTGTGGCGCGAACGAACATCACGTTGGCGCAGCGCCGCTCATGTGTCGCGAACAGCCGCTTGTGCTCGGACTGCCCCTCGGTGAAGTCGAAGAAGCGCGCGGCAGGGCGTCCGAACAGGTCTTCGAACGCCAACCATTGCAGCACCGTGCCAGCCGACAGCCTCATGTAGTCGGGGTCGTAACCCAGGTAAGCGTAGACGTACGAGTCGTCCCTGATCGGGCAGTGAAGATACGCCACCGGCCGTTCGCCGTCGAACAGCAGGTAGCCCCGTACACGCTGGTGCGAGGCATCCTCAATCAATTTCGCCAGATAACCCGGCTCAGCGGGCATTCCAGCGTCCAGCAACTTCTCTTGGTATGTACGGGTCGAAACCTGACGCGCCAGGCGGTAGTACTCGTGCATCTGGTCCACACGGTCGTACACACGCCAGTCCAGCTTCCCCTGGCAATGATCCTGGAACTTGCGTACCTTGCGACCGATCGTCGAGCGCGTTTTCGAAGAGAACTTCGCTCGGTACGCCTCGAGGCCGCAGGACATGTCGATGTAGTAATGCACATACTGCGAAGTGACGTAGCGGATCCAGTCGTCGATCCGGGATCGACGGGGCAACGGATCAGTAACGGGCTGTGCACGGCAGTAGTAGCCTTGACTTCCGGGCAGCAAGGGGTCTCTTGGCGGCTGCCCTGTATCCGCTGGCCCCTCGGCGTCGGAAAGCTTCACGCTGAATACCTGCAATGGCAGGCTATGGGCCATGATGACTCGGTCCCCGATGCCGAACTTCAGCGGCACCTCGCGCAATTGCCAGTCGATCACCGCAAACCCCGGCGCCAGGCCTGTTCGATCATCCGTTTAGAGGTTCTGAGTGCATTGGATCTCAGCGGCGACGGTTGCATTCGCCGCGCGGGTGGTGTCCAACCGTGGAACCCGCGCGTGTGAAACACATCTCGGTGCCGATCCAGGAAGTTGATCAGCGCAACGAACCTGCGAAGCACCACCGGATCGAGCGCCAACTTTGACGGCGTGAACAACTCGAAGTTATGGGAAAGGATGACGAACGTTTGTCTTCCTGTCTCCAGCGCCTGCCAAAGCATGGCTTCGAGCTCCGGCCATGAGCAGGCAGCAAGCTGTGCGTGACGAAGCCTCCCGAGCCCGTCATCGAAGACCGTCATCGGAACCTCGGCGACTGGCCCTTCCTGATACACGTCGGCTAGAACGGTCCCATCTGCGAGACCGCTGTCCGGGCCATACATCGTCGCGTTGTAGCTGGCGTCGAATGCAATGCCGACTTCGCGCAAGGCATGCAAGGTCTCCAGATTGAAGCCAAAGCTTCCCGCCCGGAAGGCATTCACATCGCCCGCCCCTGCGCGCGCCAGCAAGTCCCGCCCCCTCGAAATCAACGCCTGCTGGTGAACCCTTGGATACTGCCGCAGGAGTGGCCGCTTGCGCGGGCCTTGTTGCGGCAGCGGCACCATCGGCGGATCGACCTCATCGGCCCACTCCGGATGCAAGTGCAGTTGCACCTCCTGCCGATGAACCTGGAGCAGGTCAACGATTTCGCTCAGATAGCCCGAGCCGAAACGCTCGGAGAACAAGGGTTCGACAAAGAAGACGCCCAACAGGTTCGCGTCACGCAGCGCCCGAGCCTGGTAGGCGAGTCCGCCCTCGCCGCCCGCATGCGGACCGTGGACGTAGGCCTGGAAGGCCGCCGGGAAGCGTGCATCCAGGTCTTTCCAACCGTCGCACCAGATCTCGACGTCGACCGTGAAGAAGACATCCATCGCCCGGTCACGTCCACCCGGACCGCAACGCCCGCAGAGAGTGCTCGCGCCGCAGGATGACGTCGTCGACGAGGCGCTTGCCGCGGGTGTCGAAGAGGCCGGTGATGCCGCACATGAGGGGATGAGATCCTGGGAAGCTGAAGAGGCTGAAGGGGCAAGGCGTCGCTGCGCACGCCGGTGCGGCGAGCGAGCGAGGATCGTAGGCGAGGAGGGGGCGCGGCAGCAGTCGGGCCAGCCGCGCGAAGCGGGCTCGCATGTCATCTGCCACGCGGGCGGCGCTCCGCGCGTGACCAAGGCCATCGGTCCGACGCCGGACGCTACGCGAGGTGAAGTTGAAGTTGGACTTGCCCCCATCCCGCGGACGGTTAGCGGCTTGGTTCTCAAGCCGGTTCGATCACCTCAGCCGCAGGGTTATCCACCGGCGGCGTGGCGCCTGCCACGCAAGCGCCGACGGTGGGTAACCCGT
>Ga0209200_1001092_pt1 | contig 28564 bp, 37 predicted proteins | sample AD_UKC033_MetaG_FD_184406 | JGI IMG/M metagenome (GOLD analysis project Ga0209200, IMG submission 184406) | Active sludge microbial communities of municipal wastewater-treating anaerobic digesters from USA - AD_UKC033_MetaG (SPAdes) (version 2) | ecosystem: Engineered > Bioreactor > Anaerobic >... | reverse complement strand
CGCAATTCTTTATCTACTTCTTTATCTACTTCTACTCTACTTCTATCAGCAAAGTCACGGACAGTCTCGATTTGTCCCGGACAAACTGACGTTTTATAGCTTTCTATCATGCTTCGTATTTCCTCGGATCGCGTCTGCGACTTGTCGATGAACTTGTATATCTTGCGGCATAGTATCCGTCCGGTGATCTCGTCTACTTCAAACAGTCCTTGTTTCAACATGAATTGCATCATCTCGCTGATCCTTGCCGTGTCTCCACGGTACTGTTCGGCTAGGTCTTCGGCGGTTTCTTCAAGCTCAGGGATGGGGTGGTCGGACGATAGCGATTCTACGATTGACTCAACGATAAGGTTGTACAGGCCGTATCCTTCAAGGCCATATTTCCTAATAAGACGGTTGATTTTCACATCGTTTCTCATGTTTGCGTAATGTTTGAAAAATTGCATCCTTCCTCCTGAAATAAAAACGGGCCACACTCACCCCACCCTGTCGGGTTTCTCGCGGGGTAGTGCGGCCCTAGTGCTTTGTGGCACTCACGGAGGCGAGAAATCACCGTCAATGCCATGTACGGATCAATACAAGTCCTTGTACTGATACATACAATATACAACGAGACATAATATTTGTCAAGTGCTTTTATACGAATAAAGCGGCAAAGGGCACTCTCTGGGAATTGTGTTAATATCCGTAATGAATGTCTGTTCCCACGAAAGAAGCTTTCGCTCAAGCAATCCGCACTTTTTCCGCCGTGCGACAAAGCACGGGCACTCCGAGCACGACTCAACGAAATCCTCATACCCTTCGCAGATTATTTTTCTCGGAGTAACGTAGGATGCGTCTACACGTCGATGGCGCGCAACATAGTCGTCGTCAATTTTAATCATTGATCCTCCTTTCTTGTTCTTTGCTTAATCAGATACTCGTAATACATCGCGGTCGTGCTGCGTCATCTGGCGGTAAATATTTCTCCAAAACGCCTCATGATTGTCAAAGTAGCTAGGCTTACCAACGTGCCACATGTTACACCGCTTGCACTTATAAACACGCGCAATAAAACCTCGTCTCTTTAATTCACGGCAGGCAGCCCATGCCGCTTCTTCATTCTTGTGTTTTACCTTCTTCGCGCAACTGATCCTCTTTTTCATCTACCCTCCTTGTGCGCTGTTTGGGAGCATAATACCAGTAGAACCGCACCAATGTCAAGAACCATTCGCGCGAATCCTGATATTTTTTGAACACGTCGCGCATCTTCCATTCCTCGCCATCCCACACCGCAACCCACCATTCGTTGTTTGATCCATATCCATTCTCCTCGCGCAAAATATCGTAAGCCGCGAGCTGGAGCGCGTGTTTCACCGACCGTCCGAAGGAGCGCTTCTGGTCCCACGTTTCGCTCTCCCACAGCATGTCGGGCTTTCCGCAAAACATGTGATTGCGCGAGAACAACGGTTGCTCATGGAGAAGGAGCTTTCCGGGCTTGCGCTTGTCCACCAGCTCCGCGAACTTTTCAAGCATCAGATCGAAGTTGGTATCTCCGGTGTCAAGGTAGCGCTCTATCCGCGAGTGCCGGTCGATACCGTCCAGCCGCGCGGCCTCGTATGTTTCGTCGTCAACCCACACTTCGTCGCGCGGAAGTAGTTGCGACACCGACGGGACTTTTATCCCGTCGATGTAGTGTACTCTGGTTTCCTCGTTGTATTCAAGCATGATCGGCCATCTTGTTAAGCTCGGCGTTCATGGTTTCCTCGTTCCACTTGTGGGCCTCGCAGAACGCAACTGCCTTCGCCACAGTGTCAATGCCGACAGACTTCATGCCGTCTTTGGTCTTCTGTGGGAGAGACTTTAGTTTGTCTTGCGGCGTCGGCTCGGGCGGTTTAGGTTTTTCAAGATATTTCGATCCGTCCCACCTACCGGCGTAAATCTCAGCGCCAAACCCGAGAGCCTTGAACGCCACGGAAAGCGCATCGGTGACGGCCATCTTGTAGCACTCGTCGTTGGTGTAAAGATAGTCCTTCTCTTTTGAAATCATCATTGACCCGCCGATACCCTCGACCGGCTGGCTGGTGGATTCGCCATCACGGTAGAACACGTCAACGCGCGCGAACGCCATCACCTGTCCATCGGCTCCGGGAACAGTCCACAGTTCTTTTATGGTGTACCACCACCCTATTCCACACGGCCCGAAAACATCGGTCGCCGCCTGAAAGCGCCACTGCGGATTGATGTCTGTCATTCCTTTGAGGCGACCGCCGCCGATTGTTTTCAGTGATGTCGGGTCTGGCTTGTGAACCTGATCCCATATTCTGCGATTACTCATTCTCGCCCTCCTTGATTTTCTCGGCTGCCATCTCCTCGCCGATCTTCATCAGCGCCTCGGATACAGCAGCGCGGAACGCCGGATGTACCTGCCCGTTGCGGGAAAGCAGTTTTGCGATCTGGTCTACGTTATGCATGTCAGTCCTCCTTGTCAATTTTATTCCATGCGCCGTCTTTGAGATGATACACACCATCGACTAGTCGGCTTGCGTCTATCTGGTGTTGATTCGAGTTTCCACAGCCCATACCAATACCAATTCTTTCAACTACTCCCCATATCGCAGGACATCCGTTTTCGTCGTGCTGGTCATTTGTAAAAACGCTGTTGTTAACCCCAAACACAAATGACGCGCTCTTCGGGATGGACTTGTGTGCTCGCTGAATAGCTACTTTTGATATTCCAGATTTACCACACTCTGACAGAAAAGATGCAGTAAATTTTTTGCACGATAGATATTCGTCTTTGAGCGCTTTGATGCTTGTTTTCATTTCAGATAACGATTGCTCCATGTCATAAATTTTTTTGTCAAAATTCATGTCAGTCCTCCTTCTTGATTGATTCGAGTAGCATACGCTCGATGACAGCGCCGCGCTTCACCTTTTCCGCGCGGACTATCTTTGCGACATAGCGCTCGATCTTGTCGGCAGCGCTCTTGTGCAGCGAAACCGAAAACGGTACTCGTGGGTCAGTCGTCATCGCGCCTCCGTGTAATTTAATTTGATGTCTCCACCAATCGGCGAAGCCTTCGGGTGTACCGTAAGTCATGAGCCAGCGGTTAAAGTAATAGGTGCGGTCGTTCATGATGTCCTCCTTGTGCTTTGCCCGGCCGCCTTTCGTCGAGGGCTGCGCGGGGCTGTGAATCTATTCTACGAGCTTGAAGCGTCGGCTGTCGAAAGCGTATTCGTAGTATGTTCCGTCCTTTTTCGTGAGAATGGAAAAATCGTTCTCATCGGTATCGTGATTGCCGCCAACGTGCGCTTTGGTTACGATCGGGAACACACGGAAAACTTCGGCCACTTCGCCAACCGCCGGGAACATCGCATCACGGTACTCCTCGGAAATCCAGCACACCTTATCGCCCGGCTTCAGATCAAGGTGCTGCATTTCCTCGAACACGCGCTCGCGCTCCTGCCCGGTTACGGCCTTCGGACCATCGTCATTGGAACCACCCGACAGTAATGCCCTCAACAGTTCTTCTTTACCCATGCTTACCTCCTAGCGTTTTTGGTCGCCACCAATTAACTGATTACAATGTCGTCGATATTGAAAAATAAGTCAATCCAATTTTGTAATTTTTTCTGGGCGCGGACAAAAAAATACCGCCCATTGCTGAGCGGTAAACTCGCCGGGTGGCGAGGCCCGACAGGTATCGGGCAGGAGGTCCACATGGACGCGGGGAAGCCCCGCAGCGAGTGGAGATTCAAGGTGGCATGAGATGTTGCGCGTGTCAAGTTTTTTTTATTTTTTGCTTGACATTTCCGCGCTGGAATGGTACTTGTAATGTAGGTTGCGATTGTTGGCTCCATGTGAGAACGACCGGCCGGTACAGCGCATGTCAGGCGTTGCCATCGCAACCAACTGGACGACGAACACCAGTATAAAAACGGCTATCGAGGCCCACACTGCCAGCGTAGCGAAAGTGTGACCCTGCGCGCCTCTTGACAATGCGAAATTCGCAGGGTTTTGTGGGCGGTCACACAAATGGCGTTTAGGGTGTGAACCAGACATCGGTGGGGTGGGCATCGGTGGCGGCGGGTGGAAGCCCCGTTAATCAAACACAAGGAGAGCGCCATGTATTGTTTTATTTGTGGTTATAACATACTATCATCATTCAGCGGTATTGGTGGACGTAATTGGCAGTTGTCTTTTTGGCCGTCTTTTGTCGTGCGGCGTCACTCTGGAGACTGGATCACAATATCGTTGTATTGCTTTTTCTGGACATTCGAGATAAGCGTATTCAAAAGTATTTTATAGGGGCGCGGAATGGTTCGACGCGACACAAGCCCAAAGCGGAACGTCGCGGACCCCGGCTCGATACCGGGCGCGTCCAAATTTTGAACTGCATCTCTTTGAATTGCCGGTGGATCGCCCGTAGGCATACCCGCTAATGGCGAGTTTTCGGGGAACAGTGGTGCAGTTCAAAAATTGCGTCGTGGTGAAATGGAGCACCGCCATAGCCCTTGAAGGCGTGGAGATGTCGGTTCGACCCCGGCCGGCGCAAATCGCGGAAGATCGGACGACTCGCCGCGTGATGTAAAATTTATGTAAGGCAGGTTGCGATAGCGTAAATAATCAATTGTACGAACCGTGGATATGCTCCCGGTGGAATAGTAGCCGCCGGGAGTAACTCACTTCTGATTTAAATGCTTCCATGTATAACCATTCACTATTCCGTTAATACATCCCATTGAGACATGATACATTAACGCCAATTCCCTGAGTGTATGATTCGGACGCATTCTATGTATTTCAATTACTTGATTTTCTGATAATTTACATCCACTATGGCGTTCGCCAGATTGAGCAATGGATATTTTCTTTCTTGTGAGATCGCTATGCTTGACTCCGATCAACCACGTCTGCTTTCCTTTTAGCGCACGCGATAAATTCTCTTTATGCTGCTCAGAAAACTTGCGCCCCTTTCTGTATTCCGACATCTTTTTCTTTGATAAATCAGTATGCTTTCTCCCTAAAGTATTACCCGCTGTACGGCAAATATTATACCCATATTTTCTAACATAAGACTTAAAACTGTCTAGCGCTCGTTGTTCATAAAAAAGCAGTGTTTGTATGTCGCAATATAGCAAAACAGAATACCTAAAACATGATTCTGTGTATTTATTATATGCATGTTGTAGTAGTTGGTTCTCGTGTGTTCCTCGCCTGAGTTTATTTTTATGTCTCACCCAACGCTGATATATATCTTTCGCGCTACCAATATATTTCTTACCATTGGCAATGTTTTCGATAATATATATTCCTGTCATATTCAATCTAGCTTATCCCAACACTCCTGAAAGCGGATGTTGTCGGGGAGGTTCTTCGCGTCTTTGCAGTATTCAAATCTTCGGTAGGCAGAGCAGTCCCGCGCGAACGGTGCGCAGATAGATTTGTCGGTGTTCTTTTGGTTGTAATACATACACCTGTCGAAATCATAACAGGCTTGCGGCCCACCGGCGTAATCGTTTTTGTCGGGCATGGACATACAACACGCGACAAGTACGCAGAGACAACATAGTGATATGATTATGCGCTTCATACAGGCTCCGTTATTCTCTCGATAAGTTTACCGCGGGTATCGTATCTTTCAATCACTCGATACGCCGGATATGTCCACACAATCGGCCGACCGGTGCAAAAATCTACGTCTGTTGTTTTGGGCCACCACCACGAATGCAGCCCTGTGCCAGTCCCAAAATAGTATTTATCTCCATAGCTCATTTCATCCACCTTGATATGGTGGTGCAAATCTTTGGGCTACCGAAAACCCCATGTATGCACACATCACAATGACTAGACTATCGGCGTCGAACTTGTCAGTCGCAAGAAACAATATCACGCACAAAATCACGACTTGCAGCTTGCGCGAAAGCAGCTTGTCAAGGTAGTAGTCTACGCGCTTTTGTCTCATGCTATTTGTGCCTCGCTCTCGATACGATACAGGAACTTACCGTTGTCCTCTTTGAAAAAATACGGTACACCAGTTTTGCTACCCTGGCCTAGGTCGATGTGTATATGGATGTTCCCGGTGGTGTTGTCTATCCCCGCGCGGTAGGGCCAATGGTTGAGCATGTGGGCAAATAAGTGGTTGTAGGCCGCGATAGGGGCATAATCTTGATACCAGCGAAGCGTGATGTCAATCGCGTTGTCGGGCTTGCGATGCGGAGAGCCGATGGGATCGCGCGGGCGGTCGCCGCTTGTCACCACGAAGTCAAGGTGTTTCCGCGTATAGGCTTCCTTGTACTCGGAAAAAAACTTGACAAATTCTTCTCTTACATTCATAGTGTCACCTTATTATGGTCTTTAAAAACTGTCAAGAACATTTTACCAGTGCGAGAAATAAAGAGAAACCTGCGGCGACCACCGAAATCAATACCCACCTCTGAACTTTCAGGACTGCGGTACTGACGGCGGCTTTCTCGACGCGGCAAAGCTCTTCTCGGAACTCATCGCGCATGTCCGCGATCTGCTTTTCGATTCTGTCTATACCGGCGGTAATAAGCGTGATCTCGTTCCGTGTCATTGTCGTATCCTATGCTGCGTATGTGCCCACGTAGGCGTAAAAATTAAATATCCCAGAGCGTGGACGGGTGTGTGGGCCGGTGCGTGGGGTGCCGTTTGTGCCGTCGGTGACTGGGCCTATGAGTTTTCTCCCGGAGGACGTGTCACCCGTACCGAATCCACCGTATGCCGTAGTACCCGCTCCCGTTGTTGTCTCGAAATTTAATCCCTGCATCGCATCCCTTTGCGCCAACCCCAGCACATTATACAGGCCGTCGTTCATGATCGCCGCGTCAGTCAGCTCTTTGTGCCGCGCCGTCGTGGTACTTCCCGCAATGCGGTGCGGGTAAATGCTGATATTTGCCGAACTCGCGGTTTTTGCGCCACCGGTGAGTCCTGAAGCCGAGCAGGTAATCACGGCCGACGAACTGCCGACGTTGGCGAGCGTAACGCCCGTTATCTGATAATCCCCGGCCGGTATGCCACCTATGGCGTCCGGTAGCGTGAGTGTCCCGTACTCGCGGTCATAAGCGTAGGCCTCGGCGAGCGCGAGCATGAGGATGTAATTTTCGGGCTGTTTCGTGGTGCTACCCTCGTTGAACCAAAGCGAAAACGACGTTGCGCCGGTGATCTGGTACGACGTGATCGGAAACGTCGTGGTCTTGCTGACGGATTTCGTGATCTTCCATATCCGCGCACCAGCAGCCGCCGTGCCGGGTTCATTCACGGTTGCCGCCGTATCGGATGTCCGCGTGGCAATAAATCTAAACTGATTAAGTTTCTCGATGAAAACGAGGTCGCCGACGGCTATCTCGGGATCAAAATTTGTGCTGCTTCCGGTCAGTGCCGTTCCCGCGAGCGTCACCGTCCCGGAGAGTACCGCAGACGACCAGCGCGGGCCAGCAACGATTGTTCTTAGGTATGGGACATAATCGACGTAATTAGCAGCACTCAGCGTTGAAGTTGGAGTTGCCAAGTTAAACCACGGGTCTAACGAAGATAGAGTAATCTCCTCTTGAGTAATAAGAGATTGCCCAACACGATATGGAGAAATTATACTACCAGAAAGAGTGTCGAGGTCGGCGCGGGCGTTCAATGCAAGGTCTTGAAGAAATTGGTTGACAGATTGCATGTACCGGCTCATTCCGGCTTTATCGTCGGGGGATGGTATGAGCGGCAGTATCGGTGATTTATTGGTTTTCATTTCTCAATCTTCTCAGTTCGGCGTTAAATTCCTTGCTGCGTATGCTTTTGAGTTTATAAAGTTGCCTATCGAGCCTTTCCTTTTCTTCATCGCTGGCACGTTCATACCGCCGATGAAACATCTCTGCGCGAGTACCGGCATCTTGATACTGCAAGTCACGCCACCACCTTCCGTCAGGTATTCCAGTCAAGCTTTTTTTCTCGTTTAATTGGCGCAAAAAATACCGGCGCTGTTCCCTCGGTTGCGTGTTGATGAACTCAACAGCTTCTTCCTTCGAGATTCTACCACGTGCGTATTCATCGGCAATCGCGTCAAACTCACGGCGAACCACAGCCCTTTTTGTAGCGCGTTCCCGTTTGATTCCTTCTGACTCCTGTTGGTATGGAGCAAACGGATCAGTCGAACGCAAAGCTTTTCTGATAAACGGAGCCTTGCTAATCATCTCTTGCATCGTCTGGTCGCGCATGTCTTTGGGTAGTTCACCAAGCATAGCACTCATGGCCCCACCGGTAAGAGATGTCCATATATTACCGCTCGTGAATACCTGTTCGAGAGCGTACTTAGTTCGTTCAGGTGACATTCCAGTTGCTTCTCCGAGTTTAACATAGGCTTCTGGAGTATAGCGGTTATATTCCTGAGACGGTTCAATCCCTTTGCGACCGCGCCATATATCCTCGTTGCGCCAAAAGTTCTTGTTGGCCGCATATCCAAGCATGGCCTCGATTGTTGGGGGAAGAACGCCGGTAGGAACTATTGGAAGCCCGTCTTCAAACGCCATTGACAACTGGTTTGATTTGAATGTATCACCTATCGAGGCTGCGGCGAGGTTCTCAAATATTGACGCGAAGATGCGTTGCGACTGATCTTTGGCTACCTTGAAATAGTAATAACGCTTGTCCCCGTTCTTGTCGTAATAATAAAGCGGGGTGGTGAATATAAAGTTTGACGCTTTCTCGCGGTCGGGAACCTGTTCCCACGCCTCGGGGTTAGTCATGCGGTTGGCATAATATAATCCCGCAGCCATAGTTCCAATCTGTCCGACTTTATACGTGAACTTTCCGGGGTGGTCTGCCGCATATCTGAACACACCGCGCGTACCTTGTATGGCAGCGTTTAAGTATGGTATAGCAGAGTCAGCGGCCTTGACAAACGACCCACCCTGCGAGAAGTCAAGATAGTTTCTCGCGGCGTATGTGGCCCGCATCTCGGCTCGTGATGGGTCAATTCCTTCTTTGGCTGCGTTTTTAAGGGCACGCTTTCTGAGCGCAAGCCGCGACCATATCTCGGTAGTTTCTCCAAGATACCCCATCACGCCATAGAGCTTGTCAAGCGCCGAACCCGCCAATCCTGGTCTACCCTGGTGAGTCAAGAACTCCATTCCGCCGCCTTGCTGAACGTATTTCAGGTAGTCTCCCTTACGTAGCACGGCATCCTTCGCTGTGGATACGAGGTCTACTGCCTGCTGCCCCACCGCTTTTGGGAGGAACGACGAATACTCATCCGTAGTGAGAAAGATATGTGCAAGGTCACGAGCAAAGTTTGTGACTGCAAATTCAGGGTTTAGTCCTGTAGCCATCGGCTTTAATATTTTTGATCCCGACAACCATCCTATCGCTGAAGACAACTGTTTCGATATTTGCGGGTCTGAAAGTACCCACTCTTTCGCTATATCTGACGGCATTTCTAGATAATGACGTTTGCCATTTACCATAACAGCGACAATCTCATTGCCCGCAGTTGGAGTTGGCTCGCTCATACCCCACTTGTATTTCTGATATTGTTTTGATATTCTCTTGAGTACAGCTTGATCTTCTGCGTTTCTAACATTTTCAACCATCTTCGCTATCTTTCCGGCAGAGTATTGCTTCCGCTCTCCGTCTATATATGTATCAACTATGATAGCGTCATCAGCAACCTCCTTACCATTATAAAACAATTTCCTCTTAGGTATAGCAACATGCACAAGTCCGTTGTCAGGTACTTCTTGCGCGAGTTTAAACAATTCCTGGTTCGCGCTGTTTTTCATAATACGTGCATTGGTGCGTGATACAACTTCGGCCATGAGAAGTCGAGAATTATTTTCCATGGCCTGCTCGCTGCCTTCTTTCAACGCCTTGATTCCACTAGAAGGCACGGTAAGCTTTGTACCGCCGAAAGTATAGTTTTGCTCTGGGTCGATATACTGTATGAATCTTCTCGGCGAGTAATCTCCTTTTGAAAGAAGCGCCTGATAAGATGCATCGTCAAGTAAGCCTGCCTGTTTCATTTTACCAAGCTGTTCTTGCATGACTCCGAAGTACTTGTCTGCGCGGTCATTCAATGCTTTGAATCTTTGTGGATCAGATTCGGCAAGTGCTTTTAGGTACTCCGCATGGTCTTCTGGTGTAAATCCTTTGGTGTTGGCAACGTCTTTATATTTACCAATAGATACTGTGCGGCGGGAAGCAATAATCCTGTTAAGTTGCCGCTCGTCATCGTGCGACAATCCTTCGTAGATTGATCGACTGTACTTGTCCAACTCCATGTCTGTAATGGCAGAAGCACCGCGAGCTAAGTCGTGACGAATAGCGGCATCTTCTCCAATCGGTCCAAGTTTTTTCAAGTCCTCTTTGACGTTACCGCTGGTATCTACCAAACGTGTTTTGGCCTTGCGAAGAATGTTAGGTATATTCACCTTGTGAAGAGTGGAAATCTCTTTTTCGCTTGCGTCATACATGGCATCAATAGCCTGTATGGCCTTGCTAGATGGTTTTGTTGGAAGTATTCCTAGGGCTTCTGCTTTAGTCTTTACCTGCCACGGCATAATGCTAATTGGTAGTTGAGTAACCGCTTCAACCGCCTCGCGGACTGGTGCAAACGGAGTTTTCGTAAGCATTGACAGCCCCCTCGCTCCAGCAAGACCGATTGCGAGGTTGATCGGCTTTGTTTCCTCTTCGATCCCGCGAATGGGTGCGGTATTTCCCATACGTTTGGCTAATTCTACTTCTTGTTCGCTTTGTTGGCGTAACGCGGCCTCCTCCTCGTCGGTCATAAATGGGTTGATCTTTTGAATTGCCCGCCCTGCCATTTCTGCCAAGTTGGTATTCCTCAAAGCACGATCTAAGTAGTGCTCTTCGTGTTGCGGTGCGCGGCGTGTCTCCTTCGCTGGCACTATCTCACGAATCTTTTGTGGTTCTTCGTATGGCCCTATCTCGCGTATGGACTGCGCGGCCTTGTAGGGGCCTATCTCCTTGACGGTAGGCTCCTCTTGATACGGACCTATTTCACGAATATCTGGCATTACAGTTTTCTCAATCTCCCGTTTTGGTACACCATGCGCTGTCCGTTGACTTCGTATTCATAGCCTTCCTTGTACTTAATCTTTGGCTGTGCGACCGGCTGGTTCTTGTTGGCCGGAGTGTTGTCAGCCACATTGCGCGTGTCTAGATCGTCGCCCGACTGGTATGATAAGTATGGATTAATAAGAGAGTTGTCCATTCGCGCGACGAAATTTTGCTTTGTCTCGGGCGTCTTCCCTTCGAGTTGTCTCCTCCGCGCCATTAGGGTTGAAAGCGTCTTTTCGTCATTAGCCTCTCTTGCGGCGGCAATCTGCTCGTCCAGTTTTATAAGATCACGGCGCAGCGCTGAAGAATCTTCGGAGTCAATCGGAACCCAATTCTCGCTGTCCTTCGGAACCTGTCCTTCTGGTAGATATTGCTTGCGCTCACTTCCGCGCTCCTTCCAGAGAACCTTCTTTCCTCCACCAATACCGCCACCGAAAGTTGGCCTAAGCTCTTTTAAGCCAGCCGACATATTCCACCCGAACTTGTTGTCCAGAAGTTTGAACTTGTGAACCATGTCATTGTAGGCGTCTTTAATAAGACCCTGTTTACCACTTGCAAGTGCGGCATCGTACTGGGCTTTATAGTAGTCGTATTGGTCTGTGGCCTGTGCTGAAACCGGAGACGATTGCATATTTCGTGCTTTCATCGACTCGTATTTCGCTTGAGAGTTTTCTACCTGAGCAATTCTCTTTTGTGCGGCGGCAGCCTTAGCGTCGGTGTATTCCTCTCCTTGAGGCTGCATATCTATTGGCCCTTCGCGTTCATACGCAGAGCGTGGCAGCTTTTCCATGAGGGCGCGAGCCTTCGGCCCAAATCCAGTTTTAGCTTCTTCAAGTAGACCAGTCCCGTATCCGCCCTGTTTTGCCATTTCTTGATTTGCGGCCTGCATCGCAACCTGCATCTTGTCGGACATTGATACTTCTTGCGGATGCTCCATTGAACCGCGCATCTGCCCCGCAAGTCCACGGCCTGCAACGCTAAAATCTTCTGGACGATTATAATTATCGCTGAATAGCCGATAAAGCAATCCTTTACCCTGTGCCTTATTAAGCTCCTCGGCAGCACGTTTGGCGTCCCCTAGGCTCCTGAACATGGCAAACCGCTGCATGGCCTGAGCGCGCTCAGCTTGCCGTTGTTCATTGGCCGTGCGCGTCATCTGGTCAACAACTTGCATCAGCCTAATGTTTGAATCGTCACGCGGTATATACTGCATTCTTAGCCTCCAAACATGCCTGCTATTTGAGTTCCAAAATTCATGAGATTTTGTCCAGTGCCAACGGCCTGATTTATCTGTCCCAATAATCCCTGACCGCCCTGACTGTAATAATTCTCTTTTGCCTTAACGCCAAGAGAGCCACCAAACAGTCCGCTCATTCCCGAAAGAGCCTGCATCTGCCGCGCGAGAGCGTTCTCTTGCCCCTGCTGTGACTGGAGAAGTTCGTTGTAGAACAAATTCCCTCGCTGTTGAGAAAGCTGGTTCTGTAAATCAGAAAAAGCCCGGCCAAGTGTTTTTGTCTTTGCCGAGGAGTGGAATTTCCCGCCGTACTGTTCTGATAGCTGAGGAACGAGAGTATTCTGAAAAGCATACATTGCCGGGTTTGCCATCGTATCCTGATAGAACGATTCTATGTCGGCTTGCGAGCGATTGTATGTGTTCTCTGGATTAAGCGCCATCTGGTTCATCTGCGCGTAAATACCCGGCGTGTACTGCTGCGCGAGTTGAGTTTGCTGCTTTAACAGTGCCGCCTGTTCCGGCGTTAGTGTTGATACAGACTTCATCCCGGCACCGCTTCCACCGAAAACCTTTTTCTTGAGCTTACTTGCGAAACCCATATTGCCTCCTACACCCCCGCGTTGTTAAATCCAACAACGAGCGATTCAATCTCAAAGTTCGCCCCGCTTACATTCTCGATGTAGAAGCGAACCTGTGTGCCGCGCATAAGAAAATTAACAATGCGCTCGAAATATTCCGTTGTCCCCGCGAGGTCAATGTTCCCCCACCCGGACCACTCACCGCCGAAGTTGACAGAAGCCCTCACGCGAAGCGCACCGGTGCTTGACTGCGATATACCAATGAGCAATTCAAGGAGCTTGAAAAGCTGTCGAGGGTCGTTCAGCGGATAGTCCCGCGTGGTCATGTTCGCCGTTATGTCAGCACCATTGTCAGTACCAGAACCGAACTCGTAAACGTATCCGTCTTTGTCGCCAAAGAGATAGGTCGGAGTTCCACCATACGCGAGGAAGTCAGTCCACGATTCGCCGGAAGCGAGAAGGTCTGCCCACGTTATCGCGGAAGCATCCCACGTCGCCCACGTCTCGGATGAGTCTGAATACCAGTACCCGAAGGCGGTCATCTGCTGCGGGAACTCCCATATCGACCACGAGTCGTCGATGTAATTATAGACATATGCCTTGTCGGGATAGTCTGCCGAGGTCGGTACAAAGAGCGCATAAAGGTGCCTGTCAAGCATCTTCGCTGAAAAGGCCCGGTGCGACATACCCGAGTTCAGACTGCGGATCATGGTGTTTACGATAGCATCGCCTATGGGTACGATCTGCATCCCGTCAAACTTGTAGATATTATCGGTTCCCATAAAAATGTGAAAATTCCCGAAGTCCTGAACAGTCCTGATCGAAGGTGTTCCGATGCCGTTGATGTGGTTCTGCTGGAACTGGAGAGGGTCGGTAGCAGAGCCGGTCGGTCTGGCAACGGTGATCGATTCCTTCTTGTAGACAATGACGTTCTGCCCGAGAGCCTTCATCCCAACGACTTCATCGTTGGTATTCATGAAGTCATAGTACAGCCCCTCTGCGTAGCTTTCGGGGTCGCCAGCATCAGACATTTCCAGAGTGAACGGCTGATCGTTACCGGCGTCGATAGTCCAGCCAAGATACAAGTGCTCGAACCCCACAGAGCCGAAGTATCCGCAGTAACGCGCGACATTCGGAGTACCGCCCAAGTCCGCGAAGTATCCCGTGCCCGTCCATTTTTTCGGAACCTCTATCCCGTTTGTCACGACCATTATTCGCTCATACGTCTTGACCGGGAGCGCAACGTCGTGCGGCTGATCTTCATCGTTTGTCCAGCACTTCCTTATGACATACGTGCCATCGGTAACGGAAGGAGCATTGGTCGTGAGCGTAAGCGAGGTCGCGCTTGCGAACGCGGAAACGGTGTACCATGTATCGGGAGTGCCGCTTGCGTTCGGGTCGGTCGTTCCGAACTTGATCTGGTAAACGCTGGTGGGCCACGACGACGACCAGCCCGTAGCAGAACCGGTCACGGTCGCGGCGGCGGTGGTAGCCGTCACCGTACCGTCTGTGTGGACTTCGGTAATGAAATCCCACTCGTCATCGGTGGAGTCGTACTTGTAGGCGTCCCGCGTGGTGGTGGCCACGAGGAACTTGTTTGCCGTGCCAAGAAGCTCGTACCACGTCAGGGAGGTAACGGCTCCGTTCATCTGGTTTCCGAGCACGGTATAACCGGGGCGGCGTTTCACCTTGCCGTCCTCGAACATTATATTAACTCCGTCGGAGAGCTTATCCTCGGGGATAATCCTTCGATGAAGGTCTTTGAATATTCCGGTTATGGTTGTTAAAAACTTTCTTTCCACAACAAAGCCCGTAACCTTTTAAGGTTGCCGGGCTTTATCTTATCCGAAGGAAGGTAAAGAATCCGGGGATGTTTTAGTCTATACTGAAAGCAATTTTGCCACTGTCTCCGACTGCTACAAATCTTCCAGCACCATACGTCATACCCTGTATTACCGATGTTTCAAAACTTGTAGTTGTTGACTGCATCCATACGTCGCTATCCATCGACCATCCAATTTTTCCACCATCTCCACCGGCAACGAATTTAGACTGTACGGCAGCAACATCCCTGATAAGGCTAGTTCCGAAGCTCGGGGTCGCGGCCTGAGTCCAAACATCACCGTCGGCAGAATAGGCGATCTTTCCAGAAGTACCTACAGCAATAAATAAACCTAATCCATTATAGGTAACACCCCTGATAAGGCTAGTTCCGAAGCTCGGGGTCGCGGCCTGAGTCCAAACATCACCGTCGGCAGAATAGGCGATCTTTCCTCCATCCCCTACGGCAACGAATTTACCGTCGCCATAGATCACTCCGTCTATAATAGTACCTCCGAAGCTCGGAGTCGCGGCCTGCGTCCACGTATCACCGTCAGCAGAATATCCAATCTTTCCTCCGTCTCCAACTGCAACGAATTTCCCATCGCCATAACATACATCATATACCGATGATGTTCCGAAGCTCGGGGTCGCGGCCTGAGTCCAAACATCACCGTCGGCAGAATAGGCGATCTTTCCGTCTTCTCCAACTGCCACATACGTTGCAGACCCATAGGCGACTCCATAAATCAAACTCGTAGAAAAAGACGGAGTTCCCGCCTGTACCCACACATCAGCGTCGTCAGAGTATGCAATTTTACCGGAAGCGCCGACTGCAACAAATTTTGTACCGTATACAACATCACGGACTGCCGAAGTTGAAAAACTCGGAGTTCCAGCCTGTACCCATTTCTGACCAGCGTTCCTCGGGGAGTAGAAAAGCCTCATCGTAATGTACCCCTTCGTGCGGAGTTCGTCTTGCTGTTCAGCGGTGAACTCGCCCATGTTCTCGTCGTACACCGTGCGGGTGTAGTACGGTTCGGTGACGATAACGTCACGGTCAACGTACTCGATTTCAGTAAGAGTGCGGTCGTCACAGGCCCACAGCCACACACTCAGGAATACGATGAACCACCATCCCCACTGCTTGCGCCACATACCTTTCGAGTACGGGCGCGGCCACTCCACGATAAACCATATCGCGCTGAGAATCCATCCTGCTCCTATCATGTTCATACCTCCACTTTATTGATAGTGGCAATATAGAGAGGTATTTGCAAAAAGTCAAGTATTTAATCATATTTTGTTCCCACAAGTGCCGCTCTCCACGTCGTCCCCGCGTCAACGGTGGTCATCTGGTATATCGTGACCTTGCTCGCCGTGGTATCGCGTGAAGGCTCAGTAGCGAACGGCCACTTCACCGTGGCGGGCCACGTCACCGTCGCCGAACCAGACGCGGGGTTGGTGATCTCGATCGTGAGCATCGACGCCACTTTCTCGTCGTAGGAGTTTGAAGGCACGTTGGTAATGGCAATCGTCACCGTCCCCGATGTGGGGAGGGTCATCGTGTGGTAGTCTCCTTCGGTCATGTCGATTGTCACAGTACCAGCAGAAACTGTTCCTAATTGGTTCAGCGCGTAGGCAATAGACCACGGAGGAGCCTTTAGTCGCTCCTCGACGTCCAGCTTGACGGTTCTGATTTCCTGAGCGCCAAGACCGGCTTTATCGGTGTTCGCCGGGGTGCTGGTCGAGTAGACGTTTGTATAACGGGAAGCCATTATTTACCTCACAGAAGATTGTGGCAAAACGGACAGGTGTACCCGGCGGACTTAACCTTGACCGGAACTACCTTCTTGCACGTCGAACAGTATAATTTCATTAGCAGTCTATGTACGGGAGAACCACGTTCCCGTTACTCCTTGTGAAGTGCTTATTTTTCATAAGCTGAATCTCTGAGTCTGACATCTCCTCCCACACCTGAGCGGCCTGCCATTCGTGACGACGCTTCTCCTCGAACGACGCGAGGTAGTAAGCAATGGCGTCGGGTGCTTCTTCCGTGAGAGAATCGGTGTGAGTCAAAAACGTAGTCGGCCGCGCGAGGTACTTGTAGTACTTCATTTCCAAATACGTCGCTTCATCGGTCATCGGGAACAGCCTCATGGTGTTCTCGTAAATATCATAGTAGAGCGGGTGCGACTGAGTTCCTCCGATGTCGAAGCCTTCTTTGTCCTCGGTCCCCATCGGGAGTTTCGTCAAGTTGATTATCCCGTTGCACTTGCGAATCGAGTACGCCGCCGCTGCCTGCGTAGGCCCGGCAGTTGCAAGCGTCAAGTTCGTGGCATCGGTCACGGTGAGTATTTCGTACCACGTAGCGTCGTCCCAACTGATCTGATATTTCTTCCCCGACCAGTCGGCCTCCCACGCCGTACCAGTACCTACGACGGCTGTGGTCGCGGCGCATTCAGCGGAACCAGTCTCGTATTCCGCAGAGTCAAACCGTAAAATTCGCACAGGCCCGATCTCGACTTTGAAGTCTGAAGGAAGCGCAAGCGAGCGCGTGTAAGCGGGAACGGCAACGCCATATTCCTCCTCCATCCACCAATAGTTGTAATCGTCCATCACTTTACGCATGAAGTTGGCAATCAAGCCCTCGGTCACAGCTTGGGCCTGCGTGGTAAGAGCGGCGGGAGGGGTCGTGTCCCCGTAAACAAGAAACATCGCGCGATTGTATATTTCCGAGAGCGTCATCTCCCCCTCCCTAGTAATACGGTATGGGCTGTATCACAGCGGGTATGGCCATCACCTGTCGCTGTAATACGTTCCACCGTCGCAAGCTTTCCACGTTCCAGAACAGCGTGTAGTACTCGTGGTAAAGCTCGATCAATTCTGCGTCGGTCATGAGGTCTTTGCGCTCGACCTCGTGGCACCCTAGCCGCCGATTGGCGTTGTACATCCGGCAAATAAAAGGACGCCGTTCGTAAACGGTGCACTTGCCGTCAGATAAAAAGGCGCATGTCCCGATAGCGTCGAAGTTGTTGCCATCCAGTAGGGACTTCTCAAAGTCCGATACGTGAAAGGGCGTCTTGCAGCACTTGTTCCCGCACTGTGAGCACGGAGTATCGGGTATGCGCGCGTAGAGGTCATATAACAGCCTGAGCTTCTTCTCGTGTGTCAACCGGGTCCTTCTTTGAGTGTTTCTTCGCCAGATCGTCGGCGCTCTTTTCGTCGTCGTAGAACTCGCTCTTTGAAATCGGTATTCCGGTACACTCGGCAGGATTGCACTCGATGCAGTCTTTGTCACATACGAAGTATTTCTCTTCGCGGACGTTGAACCGGTGCATCTCAATAGGGATGACGACTTCCCCGCCACCGCCAAGCTTCTGTCCGCCCTCGCGTCTTTCGCTCTGGATCACCGCATCGGTGAAAGGAATAACCGAATCCAGACAAGCCGTTCGTCCGGGGACCACAAGAGGTTTTCTCTGTATGGGTACGTTGGTCGTGTATCGCTCGATTGCGATGTTAGCCCTGCTGATGACTGCGTGAATCTTCTTCTTCATAAATCTTCCTATAATGAAAAGTCAGGGGGGACTTGAAGCCCCCCTGTTGTGTTACCCGCTGCAAATCGCAAGATAGTGAGTCGTTACGCCGTTCTGCTGTGCCGAAGTACCGATGGTGATTCCCTTTGAAGCTCCGGGAGTCGTACCACTGGAAACAGTCGGGTCGCCGCCGGTGTAAGGAGTGAAGCCGTTCGACGCTATAATGTCGTCGTCGCCTTCACACATGTACGCACCGGTCGCGTCGGACATGTTCTTCTCGTACACAAACGTCTTCACCGCGTCATCGGTCATCGAAATAGTCATGAAGAAATCGGGTATGAATCCGAGTTCAATGACCTGCGCTGCCGAACTTCCGGTGAACGTGCCAGTTTTGATTATCGCCATAGTTTTCTCCTTACCTCCACGCCTTGTAATAGAGCGTGGCCCCTAAGACCTGAAGGTCCGTGTCCGCGCCAACCGTGAACCCACGCCCACCACCGGGAGTCGTACCCGAAGAAATCGTGAACTCAGCCGCAGTATAGAGGCTTATCCCGAGAGAGGAGGTGAAGGTCAGCGGATCGTCGCTGTAAATATTGTAGTCGGAAGCCGTCGAGAACGTGCTCGTCGCTCCCACCCATGAGGCACCGGCGGTCGCCTGAACCGTCACGTAACCAAGACGAACATGGCCAGCGGAAGTCGCGGCGATGTCAGCAATGGCAAGCGCTTCGGTCGTGTGATTGAACACGGTCGAGTTAGGCCCGGTTGCAATAGAACCATCGTCAAGTTTCTGAGAGAAACCGAAGGCTCCCCACTTAGACTTGTCGACCGTAGACGCCGCAGGGTTTGAAGTCCCGGCCGCAGTCGAGGTGTAGCCCGCCGTCGCCTGCGAATACACCGAAGCGTAGTTCACATAGGCTTTCGTCGAGGTGATACTCAGTGTCGCGGGTTCGAGCAGACCGGTCCTTCCGTGAGCCACGGGAACGATCTTGTTCGCGGTCCCTTCGTCCATGTCGCTGGTCCACCACATCTTCACACCGTTGTCGGGGTTGAATATCTCGACCGCGCTGGGGTGAAAGCCGATCACTTCATTGATAGCGGCAAGAGACGTCGAATCGCACAAAAGCGTGCCGGTAAAAACCTGTTTATCCATTGTAATTCTCCTTCAAAAGTTGGATGAACGACGGGGCATGGTTAGCCCCGTCATTTCAGATTTTACGTACCAGCAAGCTTGCTTTCGCACTCAATTCTGCATGCACAGCTATCGTTGAGAATCGTGGTTACGTGTTCGACGATCGCGCCGACGGTTGAACGCTGTTCGAGCGGTCCGCCTTCGGTCTTGCGGTCGTGTACGTAAGTCCTTACGCCGCCTTCCATCTCGGTACAAGCATAGAATCCCTTGCCGACAACGAGGTTCGAGTACACGGTGACGGTATCGGCACCGGTCGATGCCCAGGTTTTGACGTTCGTAGACATTATGAAACGAACGCCGGAAACGTGCGCGCCGATCTCGCCGGGATACAGGCTCGAATAGTTGGCATAGTGCTGAACCGGGATGAAACCGGAGGTCGCAGGTGCCCAGTAAGTCGTGTCCCCGCCGCGTATCCACTGTGCAATCGTCGGGTGGATGAAGCACAGATAAGCTTCCGGTATAGGCGAAGAGTCGTAGCCAGAACCGGTCTTTATCATGGTCTGTATCTTTTCGACGTTCGCGTTTTCCAGAGTCGAAACCGCAGCGCGGAGGTGGTACGGGGTAAACACGCCGTTGTCAACAACGGTGCGAGCACCGGAAGTCGAACCTACGTTGGTCGCGGTCACGCGGATGTAATTCGTTCCGGCGTTGATAACCGAAGCGATGGTCCGGTCAACGGTGTTCCCCATCATTTCGCCCATGAGTCCGACAGTCTCCGATATAATCGGGTCGATGTCGGTCATCTGAACCATGTCGGTTATGATGGAGTACCCGCCATACTGCCCGATGGTGGACGTGATCTGAGTATCGTCCAGAACGAGCGGAGAAGGGGTTACGCCTTCTTCCAGCGGAGCGGTCTGAGCGGCCAAGCTTTCGATTCTGCGAAACTTGATCTGGTCGCCCGAACGCATTTTGAGCGGTCGCATTTCTGCGGCTGCCTTGTGGATGAGGCGCGGCAAGAGCCTCTGAAGCAGGCGCTTGTCGTAGTAAGTCCTTATAGGACTGGGTATGTCAGTGGTTTTGGTGTAATCCATTGAGTTGTCCTGATTTCAACTCGTCTAGGAAGAATAACCCTCAACCCGCCGGACCATCTTGTTGAATTCATCGCCGAGAGGGTCCATCTTTGCGATTCGCTGTGCCTCGTCCAGAACGGGCGAGGCCGAACCGCCGACGACCGGAGGGGGTTTCCCTAGATTAGCGTCAAGTTTTTTGGAAACCTGACCTTTCTTTTCTGCCTGTTTGCGATTCATGAGAGATTCGGCAAACTCGTATGCAATCTCGGGACCGCGCGGGTGCTCCATAATAATCTTGTCGAACCCGCGATATATAGGATTCGTGGCAATAAATTCGTCGAGAATCGCCATGCGGTCCTCGAAGTCCTCGTTGGCACTCACCCTAGCCACGCTTTCGCGGAAAGAGTCCTGAAATTGTCGCTTTGCTTCTTCGGCCTGACGCCTCGATTCCAACCTCCGCAAGTCACCGGCGGTAAGAATGTCATCGTCCCTGAACTCGTCCTGCGGCTGCGCCGGGGCTACACGGGCCTCAATCGCATCAAGCTTCGCCTGAATCGCTGCAAGGTTTCGTTCGTATGCCTTGTTCTCTCGGCGCAAACGGGCAAACGCCGCTGCGTCCTTGTCCTGACCGGGGGTTTCAGGAGTTACACCCGTCTCTGCGACCTGCTGGTCGGGGGCACCAGCTGCCACTTCAGTATCGGGGGTTGCGCTTACCTCCGGGACTTCTGCGGCTACACCCAGTTCGTCGCTCATAAAAAACCTCGTGTATAAAATACGAAAGCCCGCGCCGGGATTACTCCCAACGCGGGCCTCCGCTACATCCAAAAGGGGTGCGAAAGAATCCGCTTATTTGGTTCTAAAGTACTGAAATACTAAACATCTGTCAAGTACTTTTTTTCGAGAAATCTAATTTTTTTCTTGACAGGAAAAGGCAATCACGAACCCCGCCCTGCCCGTAAACAAGCCTTATTTCAATTTCGCCCGTGTGTTTGTCCGCACGAGCGGAGTCCATGATTGCCTGAATAGCCCTGATCGCGTCTATGTCGTTCAAACTCTTACCCCATCTTATTGTCGCCAAGATTTACGTTGTCGCGCTGAATCCTCAGTTCTGACTCGTACACGTCGTTGGCCTTGATAGTTGCAACGCCAATCTGCGCCTGAGCCGCGATCTTAGCGACTTCGATCTTGACCTGTGCTTTCATCTGTTCCATCATCTGCTCGAACTGCATCGCCATCTGTTCCGACTGCTGCTGCGACTGCGCCTGCCCATCAAGGTCTTCAAGCCACTCCTCGCGGCTTTTCTTGTCTATGTCCATAAACTTCAACGCGATCTTGTCTGGTACATAGTTGCCCTGGTGTTTCCATTCGTTCAGCGTCGAAAGAATTGCAAGCCGGTACGACGGCGTATCCTGAAGATCACCGAATCTCACATCCCAATCGATGTTGGCCCGGCCCTTGTCGAAGTCGTCCCAATACTCGGCAATCTTCTGTTGCAAATTCTGCAACTGTTGCATGATCTGTTCGCCCTGCTGGACAAACTCCGCCTGAGCCTGCGGGTCGTCCTGCGGTGGCGGGGTGGACTGAATCTCAATCGCCTGCTTTTCAAGCTCTTTGAGTTCCTTGACGTGGGGCGTGTTCTCGCCGACGATGTTCTTAATCTTCGCAATATCCCAATGCTTGTTGACAAGCTTGATGACGTGCTTACTCAACATCTCGTATCCAAGCCAGATATTGTCAAGGCCGTGCTGAATCTGAGTATAGTTGGCCCTCTCACGGAGCTGTGCAACGCCCACGGCCTGCTGTCCCGTGTCGGGTACGCCAAGCATGTCCGAAGGGATTGAAACCATGTCGAAGTCGGTATTGTTTTCCTTTTCGAGCATCACGTAGGCGTCGGGAATCTTCGGACCGTCGAATTGATCGATGTCGTTCAGGTCGTCCATTTCAACAACCTGTTCGTCGCCGGTGAGAAATGCCTTCATGTCTACGTTCGCGCCGCGCTTGACCTTGTACCCCTTGATGTTCTTCGACAGGATGAACTCCATCATCTGAGAACGGCGCTTGTTCTTTTCAAGCTGGATGTCCCGAAGCGGCCTTACCATCCCCTGAAGCTTCCATTCCCAATCTGGGCAGGTAGGGTCGAACGTCCACATAACCGGTATCAGCGGGTACTCATCTTCAAGGTACGGAGAAACCCCATCATAGGCCATGATGAAGTCCCCGATAGAGCGCTTCATCTTGATGATATTGGCCCGTCGGTTGACGATCTTGTAGTCCTCCGGGTTTTCGAGCGACTCAAGGAATTTTTGCTCACCGCCCTTGTCGAGAATAGTATGCTCCATCGTCTGAAGGTTGATGGCGAACGGGCGTTCCTCTGAACCCCTGTACCACTTTTCCAGCACATTGACGCGGCCCTTCCCGCCGAAACTACGGGCGGTCATATTTTCGAGCGCGTTCTCTTCCTGATCCGGGAGTCCTTCAATCTCCTTCGCAAGCTTCGGGTACATCGCCTTCAATTCTGTCTTTGACAGGTATGCCCGCCTGAAAATGTGTGAGCAATCTGAAAGGTCGGGGCTGTTCATGTATGGGTCGAACAGAACGCGGAACGGGTCTTCGCGTCTGATAACAATGTCTCCGTTCAGGATGTCCCGCGAGTAGTCCATGTACACAAAGAACCACCCGATACCGCACTTGATTGCGTCGTCAACCGTGGCGTCGAGTTGATAACTTACCGGACGCGAGGAATACATAAGCTGCAAAAGCTGTGTATAGACATCGGAGCGGAAGTCGTCCGATCCCTCGTGCGGGTAGGTTTTCATGCCATTACGATTCTGCCGGTGAAATCCAGATACCCAATCCACGCGCTTCTTGATGAGATTGATCGAAAGATACGGCTTGCCCTTCTTCTTCTTGACGCTTCCCCACTGGTTGCCGAGATAAAAGTCGTCATCCTCTTTCATCTCGTTTCTGAGTAGCGAAAGGTGAGCAAGGTCATCGTTCCATTCCGCGTACATGTCTTTGATGCTTACGTCTTCCCCGTATGCTTTCATGCGTTCAACCATGAGTTACCATTACTCGCGTCTTTGGACTGCCTGTGCCACCTCAAAATGGGGTTGTCAGTCTCATGCGTAGCAGGCTCGACATACGCCGGGCCGGCCACTTTTACCTTCTCGTCCCGAAGCCTTGAAAGCGCGTCCAGCATGTCCTTGTACTGGCTTACGGGGAACTCGTTGTACTCTTCCATGATAAAGTCATCGACAAGATTTCTGAGCTTGCCGTTACAATCGGTGTAGGGAAGCTTCTCGGGGAAAATCATTCTGCCCTCTTGAAACAAGGGCTGTAATTTAAGAATCCTTTCATCCTTTGACAGTCTGGTCCCGCCGACTTCCTCTATCGGGAAATGGAATCCTTCCTCGCGCTTCTTCTCCTCGATGTATTCTATGTCGCCCTGCATGGAGTATTTCTCGTAATAGACCTTTATCACCTTCCATTTAGCCACAAGGTCGAAGAGTTTCCTTTGCTTTTGCTGAAGGTCGAGCCTGTCTCTCACGCAGTCTAGTATGTAATAATAATTCCTCTGGTCTACGCCAACCACCCACATGACCGTATAGGCTGAACCCTCTTTCTTTGAACCCGCCGGGTCTGCGAAGATGAAATTTCTTGTGTGTGGCCGGGCAGTTGAATTGTTGTAGTACCGAATCCAATTAACGTCAAAAGCCTTCTCGTCAGCCTTGATAGGGTCCATAAGCATCTGTGAAGCAAAGGTCGCGGTTCCCATGTTCTTGAACTCTTCCCATATGTGGTCCTGGGTATAGAGTACTGCCCGTCCATCGCCGATGGGAGATACATCGTCCTCCGCGTTGCCCGGCTTAGCCGGAAAGGCTCCGTTATGGGTGCAGGCATATTCCCGGACCGTATAGCCTCCACCCCTAATGAGTTCACCGTAGAAGTCACCAAAGTGATACCTGGTTCCGATGAAACAGTGAGTTCCGTTCTTTGGATCGCCGAGAGCATGTGAGAGCCTAACACATTCCGACACCTTGTTTCGCTGTTCACTGGTTGACACAGCCTCCCTTGTCACCACGTCGTCGTAAATACGCCGGGTAAAGTGCTTGCCCGTGGGCATTGAATCTATGAGTCCAGAAGCCTGCAATGTACCGCCGATCTCGTTACCGCATTTAAGCTGTAATCCATCGTCAAGGGACCACAGCCACCCCTTTGTGTTCATCGGGTTCGCCGGGATTACATCTTCAAACGCGGCCGCAAGTAAACCGTTGGTTTCAAGAATGGTCTTGATTCGACGTAAAAAATCCTTCGCTATCGACTTCGTGTGAGAAAAAATACACCCGCGTATCATGGGATCACGCAAGGCGTCCTGAATCGTACCAGCTACGGTTATTATCGAACTTTTATAATGATAGCGACTCCATACGTCCAGCGTCTTGTGGCGGTTGTCGTTGACTTCGTTAGCCCTGTCAACCAGCCACGGGTGGTTCATATCACCCCATCCGAGAACGAAGTACATAAGGAAAAATAGGTCGTCCCAACACAGCTTGCGAATCAACTCAATGGCTTTCTTCCAGTCGTTCTTGTCCCGAAAGACGTTCAGGTCGCGGGCGATCTTCTCGTAATTTCTACGGTACTTTGCGCCCTCTACAGGATGGAAGATGAATCCATTCACGCCTTGTTATCCAGAAGTATTCTAGAAATATCGCCCTCGAACACGAAACTCCCGAGGTGGTCAAGCCTTGCCGTCACATCAAGATAAATCTTCCCGCCCATCTTCTTCCAGCGGTTGCAGAACCCGTAATCCTCAGACCAGCCAACACCGTTCTCATCATAAAGGTTCTCGAAAAACGTGTAGGTAAACTCGCGCTCCTTCTCCGAAAGCAAGTGAGAATAGGTCTTGTACTTCATCTCCGGGTAGTGCTGCATCATCTTCTCGAACACGCCGCGCTGGATCATCAAGAATCCGGCCCCTACCCGCTCGACCTCGCAAATCCCATTTATGATGTCGAACCGGCCCTCGGGAAACGTCACGGTATAGTCCTCTTTCATGCACTTCTTCCGATACCCACCGGCAATGACTTCCTTTTCCGAAAGCATCAGTCGTATCACAGACTCGGCCTGAAACCCTATGTCGGCGTCAAGGAACATGAAGTGCGTGTAATCAGTGCCCCTGCCGAGGAAAGCGGCGACGCACTCGTTTCTCGCGCGGCAGACGTTCGACTCGTTCCTAACAAAATACGTGTAAAACTCCACCCCCAAGTGCCAGAACAGGTTCTGCATCTTCAGAAGGCTCGCGGTGTAAACGTCGGTCAGCATCCCGCCGTAGCAGGGGGTTGCAAGCCAGAGCTTCATACCCCGGAGCTTCGCCATCTCGGACGGCGGAAGCGGCATCCCCTGCGATCTTTTTTCGCGCCTCTTGTCTTTACTCACCCGGCTCTACCTTCCTGTGGATATACTTTCCTTCCAGCGGCTTGACGTACTCGTACTTGACGCCAATATAGTTTTCAAGAGAACAAACCCTCGACATCAAGTAATCAACCAAATCCTTCGCCCATGCGTGGTCTTTTTGTAAAATTTTGAACTTCTCGCGCAATTCCTTATCCTTCATGACTTCCTCACTAACCATGAACTACCCAAAGGCTGCACCCCTGGGAACGACTCCTGAACTGCCCTCGCAACACCGGGCCAGTTTATATCATGACCGCCGAAATACCCACCCTGCTTCACCTTCGGCCACCACGCCCGTATGTCAGCAAGCACGTCCTCGTACTCGTGACTCGCGTCGATAAACACACCAACAAGGCTTTCGTCCTTGTAGTCCTTCGCTGCCTCGACGCTCGGCTTCCTCACGGGAACGATATATCCCCCGCGAATCCAGCCATCAACATTCTCGCAAAACTCGGCGTACACATCATGCTGCGCCACATAAAGCTTGTGCTCCTCGCTGCCCTCCCACGTATCAACACAGTACAAAACCAACCCACCGTCCATCAAATCAGACTGCACCGCAAAATACGCCGAACTTCTACCAAGCCAACTCCCAACCTCAACAAAAATGCCTTCTCGCGATTCGTCAATCACCCGCGAGTATATATCCTGAAAATCAAACCAGCCAGGTATCTCATACCACTTCTTCATGATCTATCACCATTACACCCGTACCGTCGTTCAGCCCAAACTCCCAAGTGCATCCCAATATAATAAGTCGATAATAACGATACCATGCGCGCGAGGTAGTCTCCATTGTTCACGAACTCTATCTCAGAACATATTAAAGCGCATACGTTTAAAACAAGCGCAGCCCATCCCAACCTAACCCACATAGTACGTCACCACGCAATGGCATATCCATAGAAGTTGCATCAACCACATGGAATATATGAATCCGTAAAAGACCTGCTCGTCTCTGTCAAATATGTCATAGGTTTTATACACCAAAAACGCAACTCCCGCCACCCACAAAATAACCGTTAAGACGTAAAACAAACTATACCAATGCATCATGCTTGGCCGTCAGTTTTTTTTCTGTATTCATGAGTTGCTTTTTTTTCTGGAATATATACATACGACACACCCAAGAAATCTTCCAGCTTGCTCATTCTTGTAGCAGCCATATTCCCGCGAGCACGCACCATGAACCTAAACTCATCAAGTTCTTTCTTCAACCTAATGACTTCTTCGCGCAACTCCTTATCCTTCATGGTCGCCTCCCACTAGTTCCTTGTAAGCTACAATACCTATGTAACTACCATACGCGGCCGCTACATATATCGTCAATCCAAGCCCTATCAGTGGGTAATATACAGACACTACACGGGCAACAGTCATGGCCACGATAAAAATACCAAAAACCACCCACTCGGATAGCGACATGGGGCAACCGATAGCCCGGAGAACACGCACCACTATCACTTTAAGTTTCTTCATTCTTCACCGTCCACACTGCACTTTTCTTCCCACCACCACCCTCGCCACCGCACGCAATACGAAACTTCCGCACAAACTCACCAGCGTCAAATTCGCCGTCCGACTCCACACGGATAAATAGCCTCCCCGCGTCCTCGTAATACACACACACCGCCTCAATCCCGCGCTTGCCCACCCGATCCGACATCAAGCCCATTATCAGCTTCACGTCCTCCACCGGGCCAATAGCTTCAAGTGGGACGAATACCACCACGGGAAAAACCTCCAAAATTTTCTGCTGGCTCAGTGAGGGGAATCAAGCCCAAACCCCCCGGCCCCATGGACAGGGGGGGGCGTCTCCCGAATCCCAGCCACACGCCGGCCCGCGCTATCCCGCACGCCTACCGTCGAGTAGCACCGTAGCTAGTATCAGTGCGAACAACACTAAACATGCGTATAGTATAAAGGTCATGAGTTATCAGGCCTCATAATCGCGGCTAGGGTTTGGGGCGCCTCCCGTCCCTCACTCACCGCGCACCTCCCGGAACCATCATCCGTATTGGCCTGTCGTCTAGGTCGTCTCCATCCTGGACAGCCTGGGAGGCGTCTATGGTGTACTCAGCGGGGATGTCTACCTGCACCCGGCCAGCGCTATCCTTGACCGGGAAAAACTGGAATATGTTGACGCTCTTCGGGGCCGGTTGATCCGCACCCGTGAGGCGGGCTATACTGTCGTTGATGTCGCGTTGTAGCCTGATCCGCGTCTCCCGCTTGTCAATGCCCTCGCAATCTCGGTATTGCTGCTCGTATCTCGCCAGGATCAGCGGCCGGTATTGGTCTATTTCGGCGGTTGATAGCTTCAGCCGCTGTTTGGCAGTTACCATATACCTGCGTATCTGTCGTGGTTGTACCCCAAATACAGGGGAAAGGGTGGATTGTATCGCGGAAGTGCTATGCCCGGCTACTATCATATCTATTATGCGGGTAATGATTATGTCGGCGTCTGGTCTATTACGGGGCAATTATGACCTCGGATCGCGCGGAATGTCTAGTGTATTGGTAGTATATGGCATGATTATCGGCCCCGGAACCTCTGATTGCGGCGTAATGTGCGCGGCTATCATACCCATCAGGCGCGCGAGAGAGGGAGAATATCCTGAGTGCTGGATATAGTATTGCGCCCAGGCGTCAACATCGCGTACACGCGCGGCCAATC
>Ga0209200_1001073_pt1 | contig 28861 bp, 25 predicted proteins | sample AD_UKC033_MetaG_FD_184406 | JGI IMG/M metagenome (GOLD analysis project Ga0209200, IMG submission 184406) | Active sludge microbial communities of municipal wastewater-treating anaerobic digesters from USA - AD_UKC033_MetaG (SPAdes) (version 2) | ecosystem: Engineered > Bioreactor > Anaerobic >... | reverse complement strand
TCTGATTGCCGCCAGTTCGCACCACCGATGCGCTGGCCCAGCCAGCACACAGCATTCGTACACTAAACTATCGCTCGCGCTGTCTCACAATTCTTGACACATTCCGCGGCGCGCCGCTGTGGATTTTCGGCTGGCTGGTCCACCCGGCTTTGAGTCAGGGACTCCCTGCTGTGGACAGGGGGCTGCTGTGGATGAAACTGGCTCTCATCGCGCTGGTCTGGCAGTTCGCGCTCTCGATGTTCATCCTCTATCGGGAGGAGGGCAACTTTCGGATCATGACCATCAGCCGCCGCTTCTGGCTGAACAACCCGGTCTCACCGAAAACCGGCCAGAAAGACAACCGCCTGTGGTGGCTGCTCATCCCGCTGCTGTTGTTGACCGCGGCATTGGAACTTGGACTGGCCCATTTTCTCACCGAAGCCTGGACAACCCTCTTCCCAGCTCTGGCGGAACCTTCCAGCCGCAGTCTGGACGCCTTGTTTGCCCCTGAGATGCAGGCTCGCTGGGTCGGCGCATGGAATTTCTTCGTCCTCTTTGTGGTCACATCGCTGTTCAACAACTTCCTGAGCGAGGAATTCCTCTTCCGCGGCGTGCTGCTGCCCAAGATGAACGGCGTCTTTGGGCGATGGGATTGGGTCGCCAACGGTCTTCTCTTCGGAGTGTACCACCTCCACATGCCGTGGACCATCCCTGGCAATATCCTGTTCGGGTGGTTGATGGCCTTCCCTGCCAAGCGCTATCACACCAACTGGTTCCCCATCATCCTCCACAACGGGCAGGCGTTCTACTTCGGCTTTTTGATCCTGGGTCTGGTTCTCGGTCTGGCGTGATGCAAAGACTCGACATGCGGCAACACATCGGTTTGAACTCACAAAACAAATACGAGATCAAGATCTTCGGTCAGGCGGATGACTCGTGGCGGGATTGGTTTGGCAATGCAACCGTTCACGCTGAAACACCGGCGGGCGGCGTCGAAACGACCACCTTCTCGAACATCGTCATGGATCAGGCCGGGCTGGTCGGCCTGATCCGCCGCCTGCACGGAATGGGGATCGTGTTGATTTCCGTTCGGCAGACATGAGGCACGTGGACAACCCGCCCAGGTTAGGCTAGGAGTCGCATGGAGTTCGTAAGTGGAAACCTTCAACCTGCCCGACAATGCCGCACACGAAAGCGCTTGGCGTGTATCTGCGTGAATAGATCCGAAAATGATCAAGATGAAACAGTTGCGAACCGCCAAGGAGAAAAGTATGACTGACGCGCTTTGATTGGAAACGAAGCCCATACGGAAGACCTCGCCAATGAGTGTCCTTCAAAACCGCAACTTTCGCCTGCTGTGGATCGGCGAAGGCATCTCGCTGCTCGGCGACCAGTTTTATCTGATTGCCCTGCCCTGGCTTGTCCTCTCGCTGACGGGGAATCCGCTGGCGGTCGGCACGGTTCTCGCCGCAGCGGGCATCCCCCGTGCGCTGTTCATGCTCGTCGGCGGCGCCTTGACCGACCGCTTCACCCCGCGCAAGCTGATGATCAACTCCAATCTGGCGCGGATGATTCTCACCGGCCTGCTCGCCGCGCTCGTGGCGACGAACCTGATCCAGCTGTGGATGCTCTACGTCTCCGCCCTGCTCTTCGGCCTTGTGGACGCGTTCTTCTTCCCTGCGCAAACCTCCATCGTGCCAAAACTCGTGAAGAAGGAGCAGTTGCCGGCGGGCAACGCGCTGGTTCACGGCACGACGCAGTTGAGCCTGTTCGTCGGTCCACTTCTGGCGGGCGCGGCAATTACGCTGCTCGACCGCGGCGCGGCTGGTTCCACGACGGGCATCGCGCTGGCGTTTGCGCTGGACTCGCTTTCGTTCATCGCCTCCATTGCGGCGTTGAGCCTGATGCGAATCCAAAACGGGCACGCGGGCGCGGGGACAGCCTCGGGCGGAGTCCTCGACTCCATTGGCGCGGGACTGCTCTACGTCTGGAAAGACCCGATGCTGCGCATCGTCTTTCCCATCACGCTGGGGCTTAACATCCTGATCAACGGTCCCTTCGCGGTCGGCGTCCCCGTCATCTCGCGCGCGAGATTCCCCGAAGGCGCCGCCGCGTTCGGTTTGATCATGTCCCTGTTCGGCGGCGGCGCGCTGCTGGGAACCGTGTTGGCGGGCACCCTGCCGAAGCTGCCGCAGAAGCTGCTCGGCACGGTTTCGTTGAGCGTGATCAGCACCATGGGGATCGGGCTGGCCGTGATCGGCTTGTCCCCAACCATGGGCGTCGCCGCGGCTGCCGCGTTCGCGATGGGAATCGCAAACGGCTACGCCACCATCAACCTGATCACCTGGCTGCAACAGAAGGTCGCGCCCGACATGACGGGACGAGTCATGAGCCTGGTGATGTTCGCGGCAGTTGGAATGAATCCTATTTCGAATGCGCTGGCGGGCGCGTTGATCGGACTCAACATCACCGTGTTGCTGGTGTGCGCGGGCTTGCTGATGACGACCTTCACGCTGTTCGCCGCGTTCAGCCCCGCGTTGCGCGCGGGGATGGAATGAAGAAGGCTTACGGCGCGGTCTTCCTGGTTCGAAAGACTGCGTTTGGAGTTTTTGAGGAGTATCTTCGCAATGAACAACTACACTGAAGAAGTCAAGTTCGTCGTGAACGACAAGGAGCTTGACGGAATCCTGACCCGCGCGTCGCTGGAGAGTCCCTGCCCTGCGCTTGTCCTGTTGCACGGCTCCGACAGGTCGGGCAAGGACAGCCCCTATTACGCCGAACACGCGGAGGAGTTGGCACGGGCCGGCTTTGCCGTGCTGCGTTACGATGGACCGGGCTGGGGCGGCGGATTGGCTCAAGGTCAGGGTTTCGAGACGTTGGAGTATCGAAGCGAGGAGGCGATTGCCGCGGTCAGGTATTTGCAGTCGCGTCCCGACATCCAGGCCAACGCCGTCGGCTTGTGGGGCATCAGCCAGGGCGGCTGGATCTGCCAGATGGCCGCCGCGGCGTGTGACCGCGTGGCGTTCATCATCCCCGTTTCGGGACCGGGAGTCACGCCCGCGGAGCAGGAAGTCTACCGCGTCGAGATGGAGAGCCGCGCGGCCGGCTTCGATGAGGACGAGATCGCCAAAGCGACGTTGATGAGGCGTCTGATGATCGACATCGTCATGGTCGAGCCGCTCTATCGCCAGGTCAATCAGTCCGAGTCCCAGCGCTTGGGCGTGGGCGCTTGGAGCGAATTGACGGCGTTGACGTATGGCGTCAGGCCCTTCGACCCCGCCGTTGAGCTTGGACGGGCCGTCCAGATCTTGAACTCCATCAAGGACGAACGCTGGGCACAGTTCCTGCATCTGGATGAAGTCTTGGCCATGCTCAGCAGCCTGCCCCCGCAGGCGTGGGAGATGGCAAAGGCGCAGATGCGCGCGGTCATGGGCGTCAACCCGTCGGACTTCCTGACCAAAGTCCGCTGTCCGGTGCTGGCGATCTTCGGCGAGAAGGACACCTCCATCCCCGTGGACGAGAGCGTGCGGCTGTACGAGCAGTATCTTCGTCAGGCGGGCAACGCGGCGTTCACGCTCAAGGTGTTTCCCGGCGCCAGCCATACCCTTCGCGTCGGCGATCAGTATGCCGATGGGTATTTCGACCTGATGGTGAGTTGGCTGGGCAGCCTTAATGAACAATACCCGTTAGGCATTGTTCCGCAGCGCTGAACGCCTGTCCGTAATGCGTAACCTGCAAGAGATGGATCTCGATGTGAGCGCCTACCCGCCAGAGCAGGTTTACAAGGCGGTGTACAGCGCAAAGATCACGGCCCGCAAACCTTAACGCCGCAAGCCTTGCCTTGCGCCAGTGCAAGGCATATCTCGCCATGCGAACACAGGTCGCGCCAAACGCACGACCTGTGTTCGCGTCCTGCCCCAACGGGCCTGTTTCTGCGGCAGCCCCGGACCGGTGGTTGGAAACACACCGGCTGACAGCACAAAGGCCCCTCAGGGCCTGGGATGCAGCGGCTGAGGCCGCTTTGTGCTTTCAGCCAGAGGTTTCAACCTCTGGTTCCGACTCCCCCCAACCCCGGGAGTCGCAAAGCTTCCTCGAACTTCAGCAGGGCAGCGGGCACGTTCTTGCGGCCGTAGCCGACGCGGAAGCAGTTCATCCCGGCGCCGTAAAGCGTTCCCGGCAGCAGCAGCACGCCTGAACGCTCCACCAGGTCGGCGCAGAACTCGTGAACCGTTCCTTTCAACAGGGCGGGGAACGCAATCGGCCCAGCTTTTGGGCGGCGCCAGTCGAACAGGTCGGCGTGGCGGGCGAAGAAGGCGTCGAGATGATCGAGGTTGGCGCGGATGATCTGAAGGTTGCGTTCGGCGATCGGCGCGGCGTTGCGCAAGGCGAGGGCGGCCAGGAACTCACTGGGCGCGCTGTTGCAGATGGTGGTATAGTCCTTGAACGCGGCAAGCTCACGGTACAGCAGTTCGTTGCGGGTCGCGATCCAGCCAATCCGCAGCCCTGCCAGGCCATAGGTCTTGGACATCACGCCAAGCGACACGGCGCGCGGGTTGATATCGCTCATGGAGGGCAGGCGGTCGGCGGGGTCGAGTTCCAGTCCCCGGTAGACTTCGTCCGAAAAGATGATGAAACCGTGCCGTTCGGAGAGTTTCGACAGCGCGCGCACCAGCTCAGGCCCCGGCAGAAACCCGGTCGGGTTGTGGGGAAAGTTGACCACCGCCGCCTTCGTGCGCGCGGTCAGGAGAGCCTTGAAATCCTCCAGGTCCAGCTCCCATCCGCGCGCTGGATCGCCGCGCCATTCCGTCACCTCGGCGCCGATGCCGCGCGCCACCTCGCCCAGGGACTGATAGTAGGGCGCATGGACGATGATCTGATCGCCGGGGCGGAGCGCCACGTTCATGAAATTGAAGATCGCCTCTTCCGCGCCGGCATGCACCAGCACCTGATCGGCCGCGATGTGCTCGTACAGCGTCGCGATGGCCTGGCGCAGTTGCGGGTCGCCCAGCGACTCGGTGTAGCCCAGCCAAAGCGAGGAGAAGCGCTCCGCGGCGTCAGGCTCCAGGGCCAGCAGATCTCGCAGTTCCATGCTCTCGCAGTCCGAGGCGCACAGCAGATAGGGCGCGGAAAACTCGTGTTGCGCGAAATAGCGTTCAAGCCTGAAGGGTTCAAGTCGCATAAGATAACCTCAGTTACCGTCCAGTCACCCGATAGTTTTCGGTCAATTATGCCTCAATTCTCACTCACCTGCAGAATCCGCTAGAACCAGGAATATTCAGCGGTAGAGTTGACAGTTATTCAGTCAGATGTTAAACTGAAAGTGCTTTCATTGCAGCGAGGATATTGGCATGGAAAAGATAACACGACATCCCACCATATATGATGTTGCCAAACATGCCGGGGTAAGCATTACCACCGTATCGCGCATGTTAAACAGTCCCAATCAGGTCAGTTCCGAAACACAAAGGCGAATATTGGCCTCGATCGATGAGTTGGGATTTGTACCGAAGGCGGAAGCGCGCGCAAGAGCGATGAGTAAAAATGGGCGCATCGGTGTGATTACCCCGTTCTTCACCGCGCCATCATTCATCCAGCGCCTGCGGGGAATAGCCGGTTCTCTGTCGCCCAAGAATATCGAGTTGGTTGTTTACACAGTTGAGTCGGTCAAGCAACTGAGCGGATATCTTTCGACACTACCCTTGACTGGCAATCTCGATGGTCTGATCATTTTGTCCCTGCCAATTGGCGACAGTGACGCTCGCCGCTTTATCGATCATCGCCTGCCGACTGTGCTGATCGAACATCCGCATCCCGATCTGAGCTGCGTGGAGATCGATGATGTACAAGGCGGTCAAATGGCCGCCAACCATTTGCTCAAGAAAGGGCATCGTAGAATTGCCTTTTTGGGTGATACAGATCTGCCCGAATATTCCATTCACCCCGTGAACTTGCGGTTAAGTGGATTTCGACAGGCGCTGAAGGAATCCGGGATTGAACTCCCCAATACGCTCGTTCGGCTGGCTCCTTATTCCCAGGACCAGACCCGTCAGGTTGCCCGGGAATTGCTCAATCTCCCTGAGCCACCGACAGCAATCTTTGCGGCGACCGATTTTCAAGCGCTGGGAGTGCTTAAAACTGCTCGCGAATTGAGGGTAAACGTCCCTGAGCAACTTTCGGTCATCGGATTTGATGATCTTGATATGGCTGAATACGCAGACTTGACGACCATTAGTCAGCATCTGGACGAATCGGGGAAGCTGGCGGCTGAAATTTTATGCGCGCAAATTGAATCATCTTCGAATTTGCCAAGGCATGTAAAAATCCCCTTAAGCCTGATTGAGCGCTCGACTGTATAGAGAATAATTGTTGACTTTTGGTTGGAATCAGTGTATAGTGGCAATGGAAGTGCTTTCATGATATTACTTACAGTTGGTTGGCCTTGTAACGTCAAATGGCGTTCTTTTCCAAATTCAGACAGCATTTCATAAGGTGATCGTCAAAACCTCTTTTCACACTCCAAAGGAGAATGAAAGATGAACACGAAATCCGTGTCATATCTGCTCGTCAGTCTTGGGTTGCTTGCCTCCATGGTCCTCGCGGCGTGCGGCGGCGCAGTTCCAACCCAAACGTCTCCAGCGACTGAAGTGGAACAGGGGGCCGGCAATGCCACCGAGGCTCCTCAAGCCGAACCCCCGGCTGTGATAGATTTTGCATTCCTTACCTTCAACAAGATACCTGAGGCGGACGCCCTGGCTACGGTTGAGGAAGCGATCAACGCTATCACGGTTCCCAAGATCAATGCGACAGTTAAACTGCATCCCTATGGCATCCCGGACTATTTTCAGCAGGTTTCCCTTGCTGCCCAAAGCGGCGAAGGATTGGATGTCTATACCAGTTTGGGTGATCTTCCCCAACGCGTTTCCCAGAACGAGTTTGTTGATATCGCCTCGATGATCGACCAGTATGCACCGGAAGCCAAAGCGGTTGTTGGCGATGATTTCTTGAAGGCAACGACGATTGACGGGAAGCTCTATGGCATTCCGGCCTACAAGGGTGTCGCGCTGGCTCCCAACCTGGCCTTTCGGTGTGATATCCTGGAAGCAATCGGCGTTGATCCAGCCTCAATCACATCGATCAACGATTTGACGGATGTGTTTGCCAAGGTAAAGGAAAGTTATCCCGACATGGTCCCCTTGGTGCCCGTGCAGACCGGATCCATCGGTCTTGTCACAACCTTGAGTGACGTGGACTTTCTAGGGGATAGCTACCTCTTGCCAGTGGCTGTCCTCCAGGGCGACAACACATCCGTTGAAAACTTTTATGAAACGCAGACCTTCAAAGATCTGATAACTCTGGCTCGCGACTGGTACCAAAAAGGATATGTACTAAAGGACGCGGCGACAACGACCAGTAGCTCGCTGGAGCTCCTTGGATCTGGCAAGGGTTTTTCATTTATTGCCGCCTACGGTGGAAATGAATCTGATACCCTGATCTCTGCCCAAACCGGCCAGCCAATTTGCATGGTCCGTTTGGGGAGTCCATACCTGAGCACATCCAGCGTAAATGCGCTTACCTGGGGCGTTTCCACTCTGAGTGAGAATCCAGATGCAGCGTTAAAATTCATCAATCTCCTCTTTACGGACAAAGAGGTCATTAACCTGGTCATTTATGGTCTCGAAGGACGGGACTATGTGAAAGTGGATGACGACCATGTCAATTATCCTGAAGGCCAGGATGCCGGCACCGTTCCCTATACAGCTCAATTGAGCAGCGGCGTTGTTGGTAATCAGTTCATTCAGTATCAGATGGAAGGCACGGATATGGCTGACCTTAGTTTGATGCTGGAAGAGAACCTGAATTCCCCGATGTCCCCGGCAATGGGCTTCACATTTGACAGCAGCGGCGTAGCCAATGAATATGCCGCGGTTACAAATGTGATCAACCAGTATCTCCCCGGACTGATTACTGGAAGCATGGACCCTGCCGAACTGACAGATTTCATCGGAAAACTGAAGGCCGCTGGCATCGATAAGATTGTTGAAGCCAAGCAGCAACAGTTAGATCAGTGGCTCAGTGAACAACAGTAAACGCCATTAGCGGTCACTAAATGAGCAGCAAAGGAGTGAAGCTGGCCCATGCCCGGCTTCACTCCACTTTTCTTTTCGGAGGTGGATGTGCCTCGTAAAACCCCCTTCTTGATTTCGGCAAAGAAGTCACTGCCGCTGTTGCTAATGACGCTGCCCGGAATGGCCTATTTGGTCATCAATAACTACATTCCCATGCTGGGCGTCATCATTGCCTTCAAGAAGATCGACGTTTCGAAGGGAATCCTGGCGAGCCCATGGATCGGGCTCAGCAACTTCAAGTTCCTTTTTTCAACTCCCGATGCGTGGCTGATGACCAGGAATACCCTTCTGTACAACCTGGCCTTTCTCGTGATCGGCACGGTCTTTGCGATAGGACTGGCCATCATGATGAATGAAATCGCCACACGTTTCTTTGCCAAGTATTTCCAGGGCATGTTCCTGCTGCCCAACCTGATTTCGATGGTGGTGGTCTCTTACCTGGTCTTTGCTTTCCTGAATGCTGATACCGGACTGTTTCCCAGGTCCATCTTTCCCCACCTGAAAATCGAGGACATCAATTTTTACACCTCCCCCGGTTACTGGCCGTTCATATTACTGGTTGTCTATCTTTGGAAGAACACTGGATATGCCGCAATCATTTACCTTGCCACCATCGCTGGCATCGACAAAACATTGTATGAGGCAGCAAGGCTCGACGGTGCAAGCAAGTGGGGCCAGATCAGATACATCACCCTTCCATTGTTGAAACCCACGATTATCATTTTGATGTTATTTTCTATCGGCCGGATGATGTACTCGGATTTCGGTCTTTTCTATCAGGTGACGATGAACTCTGGCGCGCTTTACTCCACCACGCAGACCATCGATACCTACGTGTTCAGAGGTCTGATGCAGCTTGGGAACATCGGTATGGCCTCGGCGGCGGGTGTTTATCAGTCCCTGATCGGTTTCATTCTGGTTCTCGGCGCCAACCTCCTGGTGCGGAAGATCAACCCTGATTACGCTCTGTTCTAAGGTGGTGAAACTTGAAATCAATTCTGTCCAGGGATGAGAAAATTTTCGCCAGAACTTCAGCGATCTTGTTGGCAATTTTTGCCCTGCTATCGATCTCTCCCTTCATTCTTGTTGTGGTCTCATCGATATCGTCGACCGAATCCCTGATCAGCAATGGTTATTCATTCTTTCCCGAATCTCTGAGCCTGGATTCTTATGCGTATATGGCGGCGCAGGGGAAGATCATCCTTCGGGCTTATGCTGTCTCTCTCTTTGTAACCATAGTAGGCACGCTCATAAGTTTGGTCATCACCACCATGTTAGCATATCCGCTATCCCGAAAGGATTTCAAGTTCAGGAATCTTTTTACCTTTCTGGTCTTCTTTTCATTGCTTTTCAATGGCGGTGTGGTCCCTTCGTACATCATGTGGACCAAGGTGTTTGAAATTAAGAACACTGTCTGGGCTTTGATTTTCCCCACATATCTGATGTTTGGAATCAACGTGCTCCTGGTCAAGAGTTACTTTGAAAGAGTTGTGCCGAAAGACTTGATCGAAGCAGCCCAGATCGATGGCGCTGGCGAACTGACGATCTTTACCAAGGTGATGATCCCCCTATCCACTCCTGTCATTACAACAGTTGGCATGTTCACCGCCCTTGCCTATTGGAACGACTGGATCAATGGCTTGTACTATATCAATGACCCGGCTCTCTATGGCGTACAGCAGTTGCTGATCAGGATTCTAAACAATATCGCTTTCTTGAGATCCGGCGCTGCGGCCTCCACCGTTGGCAATGTCGTCATTAGTTTGCCGGGCGAATCCATCCGCATGGCTCTGGCTGTCATAGGCATACTTCCCATCCTGGTAATTTTCCCGCTTTTGCAGAAATACTTAGTCCGGGGCATTGCAATTGGCGCGGTAAAAGGCTAGGCTCTCATACAGGAGTTCATATGATTGTCAAAGATGTTGTAGATTCGATCATCGCAGAGTGCAATGTACCGCCCTTGGAGAATACATGTGACCTGCTGATGACCGGGGATTGGCAGAATGAAGTCACCGGAATTACCACCACCTTTATGGCCACAATTGAGGTGATCCGGGAAAGCGTCAGGCGAAATGCCAACCTCATTATCACCCATGAGCCGACGTTTTTCACGGGCTGGGACAAGACCGACTGGCTTCAGCAGGATCCGGTGTATGTGGAAAAAATGAAATTGATTGAGGAAAACCGGATCAACATCTGGAGATTCCACGACCACATGCACTTCACGCAACCGGATTTGATCTATGTTGGGTTGCTGAAAGAACTGGGATGGGAACAGTTCATCGACCCTGTCAATAAACACTGTTTTGTCATCCCTCGCACAGGCGTGAGAGAGCTGGCGGAGCTTCTGAAGCTAAAGCTACAGGCTAAGCTGTCTCAGATCGTCGGCAGCATCGATGGCAGCGTCGAGCGCGTTGCTGTCCTGGTAGGCGGTGGGAGCCTGGGGCTCGGTCGGGATGAGATGCCGATGGAGTTGATGCGGGATCACAACCTGGACACGATCGTTTGCGGCGAGATCCTTGAATGGACGCTGCCAGCATATGTGCGCGATGCTTCCCAGCTTGGGATGAACAAATCGCTGATTATCTTGGGTCATAACAGAACCGAAGAAGCGGGGATGAAGTATCTGCCGCAGTGGCTTCAGCCGATAGTTCCTTCTCTGCCGGTAAGTTTTGTTGAAGCGGGAGAACCGTTTGAGTATCTGTAAATCTGGAAACGTCTATGCCATCGATACGCGTTGAAGAAATGATGAGATTAACGGTCAAGATTGCCCAACCCTATAAGGTGGGCCGGATAGCCGAGGGTTCCTTGCAGGTCATCCCCATCACTGGCGGGACAGTCAGTGGCGCTGAGATCCATGGTTCCGTCGTCCCGGGAGGGGCTGATTGGAGTATTCTGCGAAACGACGGCCTTGCCCAGGTTTCCGCCAAATATGTTCTGGAAACCAATGACGGGGAATTCATTGTCATCGAGAATGAGGGCATATTTGATCCCAATGGGGAATCGGTTATCAAGACCATTCCAAGGTTTCAAGCGAACTGCGATGGCAGATATCGGTTTCTCAATGATGGCGTTTACGTTGGTGAGCTTGTTCCGACCCCCAACACAGAGGGGAGTGTGGACGTCACCATTTACCGTGTAGGTTGATGGCTGTACCATCTCTGGTTACAGCAACTTCTTCAAGGACAGTTTGGCGTAGGAGTTAAGGAAGTAATGTCACGTTTTGAATGCTCTTTCCAGTCCAAAGCTCTGTTATCGCCCGCTACTGTGCAGGTTATCCTGCCTTACCCGCTCTTAGAAGATCAAATCAAGACGCCACTTGATGACTTGTATAAGATCGACGCCAAATTCAAGACGTTGTATTTGTTCCATGGCGCTTTTTCCAATGCAGACATGTGGCTTCATCTTTTCAATATCGAGTATTACGCAGAAAAACATCGACTCGCCGTTGTGATGCCCAGTGTCGCCAACAGTTTCATTGCCGATTTACAGCACGGCCCTGCTTATTGGACCTTTGTGAGCGAGGAGTTGCCCCGGTATATCCGTTCTGTTTTTCCGCTGTCGGATAAAAGGGAAGACAACTTCCTGGCAGGAATATCCATGGGCGGGTACGGCGCTGTCAAATTGGCGCTTAACAAGCCTGATCAGTACGCTGCGGCTGTGAGCCTGTCAGGCGTTCTCGACATCGTCTCCGTCATGAAGGATCCGATCCATCCAATCTTCAATGTCGATGAATACTTTGGGGGGTTCGATAAGCTGGTCGGCGGCAGCAACGATCTTTTTGGCTTGCTCCCTGCATTGGCCGGCCAAGGGATTGCCATTCCCAGGCTATTTCTTGCCTGCGGTGTGGATGATAGTGTTCATGACATGAACCTCAAATTTCGAGATCTTGCCAGACATCATTCGGTGGACCTTACATTCGAGGAAGGCCCCGGGGCTCATACATGGGAATATTGGAATGGATCCATCCCCAGAGCATTGGATTGGCTTGACAGGAATTTCTTGCGAGAAGCAGCGTTCCTGTCAGACGAAAACAGGGCCATTTGACAAGGAAAACCGCCACTTGAGAATGGCCATCTGCACCAACTGGCGCGCACGCCTGGTCGAGGCGCGCGCGTCAGTTGCTCCCACTTGCCGAGGTCGGGGGCAAGGTAATGCCGAGTACTAACCAGCGGCTGTCGATTCTTTGGCGCGCTGAATCTCCGCATACACCTCATCCCGTTTGGCTTGCTTGATCAGCGGATAAAACGCCATGATGCCGATGGAGAGCAGCCCCAACACAGCAGGGATGCCAAAGAGGACCAGCCCCAGTCCGCTGAACAGCGAATCTGGGATGGCGGCGGCGTCTTTGTACAGTTCGGCGTCATATCCTACCCAGACCAGCACCACCCCGGTCAATGCAGCCGACAGCGCCGCCTGGAACTTCAGGATCATCTGTCCAACCGCATTGATCATCCCTTCCATGCTTTTGCCCAGCTTGTACTTGTTGTAATCCATGCACTCCATGTTGATCAGCGTGCCGGGAATATAGCTCATCCCGACGCCGATCAGGGCGACAAACAACAGCGGATACAGAATGGCGGCGTTGGTGATCGGTCCAGCCTGGTTGATCAGCCACAAAAGGACAAGCGGCGCGATGGTGATCGCATAAGAGACCAGATATCCCATGCCGGGCGTCACGCGCTTCTGCACGAACTGAGCCAATACCGTTCCTGTGACGATGCCCCACAGGATGCACATTCCCCAGATGATGGATTGGGTTGCCAGATTCTCGGCGCCAAACGCATACTTGATGTAGTACGTGATCGCCGCCACCATGAAGGCAAAAACAAACCCGCCAAAGAGGCCTGCCAGCGATGAAATCAGCAGGGGTTTGTTCACCTTCAGCATGATGAGCACATCTTTTGGATTGACCTGTTCCTCATCGGCGTTGTTGTTGCCTTCCTTGATCAACGCGATGCCGAACAGGGCGATGGCGGTGAAGGGCGCAACAAACAGGATCACCGCCAAACCGACATTGGGGGTCACGCCGTCGCTCCCCAAGGCGATGGCGATCGCCAGGAAGAACGACATCAGGATGGACAATGTCATGTTCACGATGCGGGGCGGCACCAAAAGTTTCGTCCTGATCACCGCGTCATTGGAAAGCGATTGCGTCAGCGGGTTCATGGGCATCAGGGTAAATGCCGTGTCGAAGGCAAAGTAGAGAATATAGATTGCCGCCACCTTGGCAATATCCGACAGCCCGGCCGGGATGTTGAAGAGCGCGATGATCAGGATGCCCGAGGCAAGCGTTCCCCCGAACATGAACGGTTTGAACTTGCCCCATTTCGTGCGCGGGCTGCGATCCATCACATAGCCCAGAATCGGATCGTTGATGCTGTCCCACAGACGCCCCAGCAACAGCATCAGCGCGGCTACCTTCGCGGCTTGCCCGGCAATGCCGGTATACACACCCGCATAGTCGGTGATGTACAGCATCAAAAATCCGGTGATCAACGAGTAGGACACTGTCTGCGACACACCCATCGTCGAAACGCCAAGCATGGTCTTGAAATCCAGCGGGTATTGTCTTTTTTGCTTGCTCACAGGCTCTTCTCCTTTGAGATTCGAGTGAATACCAATAGGCTTCGCAGCAATTTGCCATTTGCCAGATGCGTCAACCCTTGTGCGACGTGCCTCGGCATGCTGTCCGGGCTGAGCTGGCTCAGGTTTTTCAGCGGCGTGTTCGTTGAACTGGACATGATCATCTTGAAGGTGGGGTTGCTGTAGTCCACGCCGCCAAAACCTTTGGCTACCGTCTTTTCGATGCTCTTGATGACCTGTCTGATGATGAAACTATCCCTCATGTCATGGAAAGAACATGCCAGAGTATATTCACCTTTGCGCCGTGGCCTGACCGGCTCAATGGTCTTCCCCAGAAGCGCTTCGAAATCCTCCTGTGAAACTCTGCCGGCCGGATTTCGATACCACTCTGGAACTGGAGGCGCGGCGGCTTTCGTTCCGTGAACCTGAACCTCTGCCTCCAGGCGGATATCGCGACTGGATGCGCCCACCGCGATCTTGTACACACCCTGGGAAACAACCCAGTCACAAGCCTCAACATCGTAGACGGCAAAGGCGCGTGCATCCAACGTGAAACTCACCCGTTTCGATTCGCCGGCCTTGAGATGGACCTTGGCAAACTCCTTGAGTTCCTGCTCTGGTCGAAAAACAACTGGGTCACGGTCACTGAGATATACCTGCACAACTTCCGCGCCGTCCCTCTCTCCTGTGTTGCGGATGGTCACAGAGACGGCGAGTTCCATTACCTGTTGGGCGAGCGCAGGGGCGTTGTCCTGAGTCTGCTGCTGGGTTGAAGGCGGTTCGATTGCCAGATCGGAATACTCAAACGTTGTGTACGACAGGCCGTGCCCAAACGGAAAGAGAACCTGCCGTTGCACCTTGTCGTAGTAGCGATACCCAACGTAAATCCCCTCCCGGTATTGCGCCTGCTTGCCGCCTGTTTCATAAAATCCTGCCGACGGAACGTCCTCATAGCAGAGCGGATAGCTCTCCGCCAACTTTCCACTGGGGTTGCTCACACCCATCAACAGCTCCGCCGCCGCAAGTCCACCCGCCTGACCGGCGAGATACATGTTCAACACAGCCTTGACTTGCGCCAGCCACGGCATTTCCACCGGCGCGCCGCCGACCAATACCACCACCGTGTTCGGGTTCACTTCTGCGACTTTGGAAATCAACATGTTGTGGCTATCCGGCATAGCCAGCGTTGTGCGGTCAAAACCTTCGGACTCATACGCCTCCGGGAGACCGGCGAACACCACAGCGACATCGCATCTTCGCGCGCCCTCCACGGCCTCGTTCAACACCGCTTCATCGACCTGACCCTTGAGCGGATACCCGTCAAAATAGACATAATCCATGTTCAAGGACTTGAAGCCATCCATCGCGTTGGACAACTGCGTCGGGTTGATGTGGGAACTGCCTGCGCCTTGATAACGCGGCTCTTGCGCCAGCGCTCCGATGAGTGCAATCCTCTTGCCCCGTGGGATGGGCAAGGTATTGTCTTCGTTTTTCAGCAAGACTGCTGACTGCGCCGCGATCTTCTTGGCCAGTTGATGATGCGCCTGAGCATCATAGCGATATTCAGCCTTGCGGCTTCTGCTTGCAGCAAGAATCAGCTCCAGCAGGCGATCCACGCTCTCGTTCAAGCGCTCCTCCGGCAACTTCCCGCTTCGGACCGCCTCGATGATCTCCTCGTCGAAGTATCCCTTGCTCCCCGGCATTTCCAGGTCCAGCCCAGCTTCGAAGGCATTGACCCGATCATTCAGCGCGCCCCAATCGGTGACGATGACCCCTTCGAAACCCCATTCATCCCGCAGAATCTTCCTGAGCAAATAGCTGTTGTCGCTGCAATAGACGCCGTTCAGTCTGTTGTAGGCGCACATCACCGTGAGCGGCTTTGCGCTTTTCACGGCCTTCTCGAAGGCGGGCAGATAGATCTCTCTCAGCGTCCGCTCATCCACGATGCTGTCCGATGACATCCGCTCGGTTTCTTGGCTGTTGGCGGCAAAATGCTTGAGCGACGCGCCGATGCCCGTGCTTTGAAGTCCCTGAATCCAACTCGCTGCCATTTCCCCGGCGAGATAGGGATCCTCTGAGAAATACTCGAAGTTCCGCCCGCACAACGGATTGCGCTTGATGTTGACGCCTGGCCCCAACACGACGGATATCCCTTCCTGCAAGGCTTCCTCGCCGATGGCTTCGCCCATCGCGCGCAACAGATCACGATCCCACGAGCAGGCGGTCAAACTGGCGGTTGGAAAGCTGGTCGAAGGTACGCTCCTGTTGATGCCCAGATGGTCGGCGGCCGCCACCTGCTTGCGCACGCCATGCGGTCCATCGGCCATTGTGATGCTCGGAATGTCGTATTGCTCGAATGCCTTGGTGCTGAAGAAGTCTGCGCCGGAGCACAGGGCGATCTTGTCTTCCAGGGTCATTCGGTCAATGATCTCTGCATGTTTCATGGCGCTACCTGCCTAGCCGGTGATGCCGCTGAGGGCATGGTCGATTTCATCCAACTGTTCGCTGGTCAGCGTGAGATAGGGTGTGGTCGCCATCTCGCGCAGGTTAGCCTCACCCATCGCAGCCAGCATGTTGTCATCCAGCATGTTGATCATGGGGAAGACGCTGGCCAGAACTGCCTTGGCCTGTTCATTTTGTACGATTTGCACGATGGGTGTGCGCGTGCTGAATGTCTTGACATACGGCCGGCCAGGTTGGTATTCGATCAAGTATTGGCCAGCTCCAAGCTGCAGGATCAGGTCGCGTCCTTGTTGGATGCCAGCGGAAGAGACCTGCTGGTTGATGGTGACCTCGCCCACATTGGCATCGGGCAGTACCACCTGCGCCTCCACATTGAACGGGATGGTGAATTCAAAGGACAGGTTGCCCTTTTCACCAATGCGCCATCCGCTCTCGAACAATCCCGCCGCAGAGAGGTAACGTGCCTGCGCCCACTGCAACGCCTTGTCGGGTTTTGGAGCGAGGCGGGCGCGGCGGAATCCTGTCGCATGGTCGTCGCCAGAGGATGGATTCAGTCCACACACATCACGGTACATCCACTCGACGATTGAGCCGTAGGTGTAATGATTGAAAGAGTTCATGCCGCTGGAACTGACCGTGCCGTCCGGGTTGAGTGAGTTCCACCGCTCCCAAATGGTCGTCGCGCCCAGATTGACGGCATATAGCCAGGATGGATAGTCTTCGTTCAGCAGCAGACGATAGGCCAAGTCGTTGGCGCCGTGATTCGAGAGCACGCGGCAAATGGTCGGCGTGCCGACAAACCCTGTCCGCAGGTGCAGTTTGTCTTTACGTAATCTGAAGATCAGATCGTCAATGACGCGCTGACGAAACTGGTCGGGAACCAGATCCATGAACAATGCCAGCACAAAGCCGGTTTGCGTGTTGATGGCGAGCCGTCCCGTGTTCGTGAAGTATTCATTCTGAATGGCGGCTTTGATCTCGCTGGCAAGGGAACCATAGGCTTGCGCCAGTTCAGCGTTGCCCAGCACAGACGCGGCGCGTGCCACGAGTTGGGAGGAGTAGAAGTAGTAGGCGGAAGAAATAAAATCCTCGGGCGTGCCGCCCATCGGGGAGGATGGATCGTTTCCATCCAGCGACAGCCAATCCCCGAAATGAAATCCCGAGGTCCACAGCCGCTTGCCGCCTGTTGATTCGTCGGCCGCTCTGATGAAGTCCACCCAGGCGCACATGCTCTCGAATTGTTGTTCGAGGATGGATTTGTCGCCATAGAACTGGTACACGTTCCACGGCAGGATGGTCGCCACGTCGCCCCACGCGCTGGAGCCGCCCCCCTTCATGTTCGCAACCGGGACGACATACGGCGCCATGCCGCCAAACTTGCTTTGTTCCTTCGCCAGGTCGTAGCCGAACTTCGAGAAAAACGTGCTGGAGTCCATGTTGAAACAGGCGGTCCCGGAAAACATCTGCGTGTCGCCTGTCCAGCCGAGACGCTCATCGCGCTGCGGGCAATCGGTGGGAATGTCCAGGAAATTCCCTTTCTGCCCCCAGAGCGCATTCCTGAACAACTGATTGACCTTCTCATTGGAAGTCTCGATGTGGCCGATGGTGTCGAGCTGTGAGTAGACGACACAACCCGTGAAATCAGCCATGTTCAAGTCGCCGACCCAGCCCGATACTTTGACATAACGAAAACCGAAATAGGTGAAATGGGGTTGTACGACTCTTTCGTCGCCGTCAGCGATGTAGATAAACTCTGCCCTGGCAGTGCGCAGGTTGTCCCGGTAGAAATTCCCGCCCTGCAAAACCTCTCCAAACTGCAGTTGGATTTTCGTCCCGGGCGGGGCGCTGGTCTTGAAGCGGATCCAGCCGACCATGTTTTGACCCATATCGAGCACGGTCTCACCCGCTGGGGTCTGGATCAGTGACACGGGCTTTATTTCTTGGTTGATGGTTACGGGGAGCGAACGCCGCGCTTCGAGTCGATTCACATCCAGTGCGATGGGTTTGACGCCGAAGAGCTGCCCGCTGCCGGCGAGACGCGCATCGATAGTTTCGCCATCATAGATGTCACTCGCCAACACCGGAGCAGCCTTCGCCCGCCATGAGGTATCAGCGAGGAAAACTTGTTGCTCGCCATTTTCGAGAGTGACGTGCAACTCACAGATCAGCGCAAACTGGTCGCCGTACCTGGTGATGTTGGTAGGATCATCCTGCATACCAAATCTGCCCTTGTACCAGCCATTGCCCAGCATGATGGAGAGTTCGTTTGCGCCCCGCTTCAACTGTTCGGTAATGTCATAGGTCTGATATTGCAGCCACTGGTCGTAGGCATTGCAGCCGGGTGCAAGAAACTCATTTCCCACCTTCTGCCCGTTCAGCTCAAAATGATACAGCCCCAAGCCGCACACATAAGCGCGGGCTGAAATCGCGCGCGCCGGCAGGTCAAAGTCCTTGAGCAAGATCGGGTGCGTCTGATCATCTTCGAAGTCGGGCGTGATCCACTGCGCCTGCCAGGGCTCGTCCATCTTGGAAGTTTCGAACCAGGCGGGCTCGCTCTCCGCTTGCTCGGTTTCGCCCCAAACTTTGACTTTCCAGTAGTAACGAGTACGCGGTTGGAGAGCAATATCAGGGCGATAGGCAAGGCTGTCGATGCCGTTTCCCATCACTTTGCCGCTGTCGAAAAGGATGTTCTTGAACTCCGCATCCGCTGCCACCGTGACCTGCGCCGCGGTCTGCTGGCGGTCGCTGGTCTGCTCCACGATCCAGGACAGGGAGGGAACATCCAGGGCAAAGCCCAGAGGGTTCTGGATGCGGTTGGTCTTCAGGTGATTGATCTTCATGGCGTTGTTCATCCGCTGAGGTTCGAAAGGTTTCGCTGATCATGCGACCTGCGGTAGAATAAGTATACCCAGATGGATGATCCCAGGTCTATCAAAAACAGGAAGTCTCTGTAAAAAAGGGAACGGAATTCCATTCGGGTAGGTGTCCGGTGACAGAAAGACAGCTCGAGCAGCTCTGCAACATGTTCTTCGAGGTCGCCAAGATTCCCCTGACCATGTGTCGGGCGGGCGGTGAGCCGTTGTATTGGGTTCCTCGCGCCGACAGCGTGGACGAACCTGCCGAGACGCACAGGGCGCTGATCGGGAAATTCACTGCCGGCTCTCCCGACCATTCCATCCCCTTTGTGGAGATCACCGATCCATCTTTCTTCTATGCGGTGATCAGGGTCCAGAGCGGGGAATACCTGCTTCTGGGACCCGCCGCCCCTGTCCAACACAGCGATGCGGAGCTTCGGAGATTCTCCCTTGTGCGGGGTGTGCCCGAGGAGAAACGCTCCTCCTACTGTGAGCGGTTGCGGGACACGGCGCTGTTTTCGTTCCGGCAATTCCTGACAACCACCGCCCTGCTCAATTATCTGTTCAACGGCATTCTGATCTCCCCGGAAGATATCCTGCTCTCCCACTCACCTGTCCCGGAGGAAGTGGACCGGTCCCTCACCCACGCCCTGTTCAGCGCCCGCGAAAACCAGGTGATGCACACGCTGGCCAGCTATGAGCACTACGTGTTGCAGGCCATTACCGATGGCAATCTTCCCAAGTTAAAGCAGGCGCTGCTGTCGCCGGTGTCCGGCTCTGTCGGCAAAATGTCCGACGACCCGATCCAGCAGGAGAAATACACCTTCATCTGTTTTATCACGCTGGTGACGAGGGCCGCCATTGCCGGGGGGCTGAACCAGGAACTGGCCTTTTCCCTGAGCGATATTTACTGTCAAAAGGCCGACCGCCTCCACGATATTTCTGAGATCACCAAACTATCCTGGGAGATGTGCGTGGAGTTCACGGAGCGGGTTGCAGCCTTGAAGGGCCGGGACAGGCTCTCCCCGGGGATTGCCAAATGTTGCGAATACATCAACATGCATTTGCACGACGACATTCAACTGTCCCAGCTTGCAGCGCTTGTTCGCGTCAGTCCCAAGAGTCTCTCCAAGAGATTCAAGCAGGAAACCGGCGCCTCGGTTGCCGACTATATCCACCGCGAACGCATCAAAGAAGCGCAAGCTCTGCTCGAATACTCCGATTATTCGATCTCTGAAATCGGGTATCATCTGCAATATGCTTCGCAAAGCTACTTTTCCACGATCTTCAAGAAGTTCAGCGGGGCAACGCCGCAGCAGTTCAGGGAAGGGTTGAAGCAAACAGTCCCCTGATCACGTCGTGAACGACAAAGAGCTTGACTGTTTTTGTCAAATGAAAACAGGGCCATTTGATAATCGAAAAGAGGGCCAGTTGCCGTCGCAGAGGCTGTTGAAATGTGGGAAACCCGGAGGGCCGCCGGAGGCGCCAGATGCGAACACAGGTCGCGCCCAACGCACGACCTGTGTTCGCGTCCTGCCCCAACGGGCCTGTTTCTGCGGCAGCCCCGGATCGGTGGTTGGAAACCCACCGGCTGAAAGCACAAAGGCCCCTCAGGGCCTGGGATGCAGCGGCTGAGGCCGCTTTGTGCTTTCAGCCAGAGGTTTCAACCTCTGGCTCCGACTCCCCCCAACCCCGGAAGTCGCAAAGCTTCCTCGAACTTCAGCAGGGCAGCGGGCACGTTCTTGCGGCCGTAGCCGACGCGGAAGCAGTTCATTCCGGCGCCGTAAAGCGTTCCCGGCAGCAGCAGCACGCCTGAACGCTCCACCAGGTCGGCGCAGAATTCGTGAACCCTACCTTTCAACAGGGCGGGGAACGCAATCGGCCCAGCTTTTGGGCGGCGCCAGTCGAACAGGTCGGCGTGGCGGGCGAAGAAGGCGTCGAGATGATCGAGGTTGGCGCGGATGATCTGAAGGTTGCGTTCGGCGATCGGCGCGGCGTTGCGCAAGGCGAGGGCGGCCAGGAACTCACTGGGCGCGCTGTTGCAGATGGTGGTATAGTCCTTGAACGCGGCAAGCTCACGGTACAGCAGTTCGTTGCGGGTCGCGATCCAGCCAATCCGCAGCCCTGCCAGGCCATAGGTCTTGGACATCACGCCAAGCGACACGGCGCGCGGGTTGATATCGCTCATGGAGGGCAGGCGGTCGGCGGGGTCGAGTTCCAGTCCCCGGTAGACTTCGTCCGAAAAGATGATGAAACCGTGCCGTTCGGAGAGTTTCGACAGCGCGCGCACCAGCTCAGGCCCCGGCAGAAACCCGGTCGGGTTGTGGGGAAAGTTGACCACCGCCGCCTTCGTGCGCGCGGTCAGGAGAGCCTTGAAATCCTCCAGGTCCAGCTCCCATCCGCGCGCTGGATCGCCGCGCCATTCCGTCACCTCGGCGCCGATGCCGCGCGCCACCTCGCCCAGGGACTGATAGTAGGGCGCATGGACGATGATCTGATCGCCGGGGCGGAGCGCCACGTTCATGAAATTGAAGATCGCCTCTTCCGCGCCGGCATGCACCAGCACCTGATCGGCCGCGATGTGCTCGTACAGCGTCGCGATGGCCTGGCGCAGTTGCGGATCGCCCAGCGACTCGGTGTAACCCAGCCAAAGCGAGGAGAAGCGCTCCGCGGCGTCAGGTTCCAGGGCCAGCAGATCCCGCAGTTCCATGCTCTCGCAGTCCGAGGCGCACAGCAGATAGGGCGCTGAAAACTCATGTCGCGCGAAATAGCGTTCAAGCCTGAAAGGTTCAAGTCGCATAAGATCTCATCTTTCGTGTAAATCGAAAAGGCCTATGATGAATTTGCAGCCAGCCGGCTATATGAGGTAAGTCAGGCCGACAATCTGATCGTCACGGCGCACGAACAACGGGCTGAGGCCCAAGGGCAGGTCTTTGACCAGGTGGAAGTGGCGTTCCAGAGACCAACCGCCGCGGTAATGAGCCGCTGTATCGCCAGGTCAATCAGTCCGAATCCCGGCGTTTGAGCGTCGGCGCTTGGAGCGAATTGACCGCGTTGACGTATGGCGTCAGGCCCTCCGACTCTGCCGTTGAGCTTGGACGGGCCGTCCCTATCTTGATTTCCATCAAGGACGAACGCTGGGCGCAGTTCCTGCATCTGGATGAAGTCTTGGCCATGCTCAGCAGCCTGCCCCCGCAGGCATCGGAGATGGCAAAGGCGCAGATGCGCGCGGTCATGGGCGTCAACCCGTCGGACTTCCTGACCAAAGTCCGCTGTCCGGTGCTGGCGATCTTCGGCGAGAAGGACACCTCCATTTTGTGCTTTCCACACCGTCACCTACTACCACTTCGAGCAGCTCTTTCCTGCGTAGTTGAGCGGCGTCGAGTCGCGGAGGAACGGGCGAGGCGGAGGGAGGAAATTGTGCTCTGCGCCGACCAGCTCGCCGTAAGTAAGCCACCCACTGCCGGCTGGGGTTTGGTACTGCAGTGGGAACTCCCATGCCTATGCTTGGTTGATCGTGTCTGCCATTCACCTGATCCAGAAGAAGCGCACCTTTTCATCGGCGGCAATCTGATCAAACTCATGATGATCACTGCTCACCAGTTGGGCATCGAGTTGCTGCGCTAATCCTGGAGCTACTGGCGGCATGGGATCAACGCTCCCCACCCCAGCGCTTCGAACATGGGGTCGAGAAACTCGCGGCGCACCTGGGTTTCATTGTAGTGGCCGGCGAGATAGGCGGCGCGGTTGTGCTCAAACCGCTCAACCAGCGCAACGATGGAGTCAGGTGGAGTCATGGGTCGATCCGCCCTCCGCGGAGATAGCGCAATGCACCTGGCTGTACGGGGAAAGCCCTGCAACAAGTCCATTGAGTGCGCTCAAGCAACGCTCGCTCACGCGCCGCACAGGCACGTTGCAACATCTGCGTATGCGAGATGTGCTCGCAGTATTCCAACTCAAGCTGTGAGTATTCTTCACAGAAGAATTGGTCGGGTCCGAAGAACAGAAAACCAGCGCTTTAGCATTCGAGGCGATACGGAGCGCAGGACGTGGTGCGTGCGCCTTCGCCTTTGAATGCTCGTTTGCAGCAAAGACCATCCCCTTCGTTTGTCGCGCTTATCGGTTGGAGTTTAGCGGCTCAATGCCCGAAATCAGCGGCGCGCGTAGCACGTCCCCGGTATTGAGTTGTCAGGCCCGCCACTCCCACACCTCGCCTGCGTCTGCATCCTGAGCAACACCGGCAATCGAGAAACCCAAGCCGCGAAGAATCTTTGTTGACGGATTGTCCTCCTTGAGCGTGAATGCCTTCAGCCCGATGTCCGGGGCGTGGTTGCGTGCGATTCTTACAAGTGTTGCGGCCGTCTGTGATGCAAACCCCTGACCTTGCTCATTCTCAAGGGTGAAGTATGCGATTTCTACGAAGCCATCTCTTGGTGGCCCGACAAATGCCCCGCCGCCAACGGCGCGATTGCCGACAACTGCGACATAGCCGATCCATGGCGGCGCGAAGCCTACACGACGATAGAGGTCTGCCGTGGCTTGGCAGTTCTCGACCAGCGCCTCCGGCATATCGATGCCTGCTTTAAGAGGGTGGCCGTCTTGATCGCAGGGTATGAGTGAGAATTTCATAAGGGTTTAACGATTGTAACTATACAGGGCAGTTCTGCGTTCTCGCGCCTCAACTGCTCAATCTCGTCGATGCTGCCTCTCATGTCGGTCCTTATAGCACATATTTCCAGATCAACAAATCGTAACTCAATCAGCGTGGCTCCCCTACGCTCACCGAGATCCTGTACCTGTACAGTTACAATTGGTAATCAGAAATCAGATCGGGTGGCCAAGTTTTGCTCAGGCAGAAGGTTTCCACCGCCAGGGTATATGCCTTCTGATAGATTCGCAAGTCCATTGCCGACTTGATCTCCATGCGTCACCACTCGTTCAAGGGCAACAAAGACGGCAGCGACTGCCCCCCCGACCTCTGCCCTCTGCTCAATCGAGCGGGGAGCGGACGGCGAGGGGGCCTTTTTGAAGGACGTGGGTATAGATTTGGGTGGTTTTGACGTCCTTGTCGGAATGTGCCAAGAGTTGCGAGACAGCGCGAGCGATAGTTTGGTGTACGAATGCTGGGTGCTGGCTGGGCCAGCGCGAAGCTGCCGAACTATCATCTGGCTGTGCTTGACACACCGATGATAGCATGAGGTGACGCATCCTGCAACACGTTGCGCGATCGGTGGATTACTGGCAATACGCTGCCCGCGCCTTTTAGCACTCCATCACGTCGTTGCTCAGCGCAGCGCCAGCGCCGCGGCCTCCTCCAGCGACGGCGCGGGCCGGCCGGCCCGCGCCGCGGGCAGCGCCTGGCTGGCGCGCTGCCGCTGACGTTCCGGCAACTGCGGCTGGGCCAGCAGGCAGCGCAGGATCTCCGCGCCCCGCTCCCGTTCACCTCCAACGCTCAGCAGACAGCCGATCTCCAGCAGCGTATCCAGAACCAGCGGGGCCTCGCCGATCTCCTGCCCGATCTCCAGCGCCAGGCGCAGGTGGTGCAGCGCCTCCTCCCGCTCCCCCAGGCCGGCGGCGATCCGGCCCAGGCGGTAGTGGCTGGAGGCCTCGCCGGAGCGGTCGCCGATCTCCTGGCTGAGCTGCGTGGCCTCCTGGCTGAAGCGACGCGCCTGCGCCAGGTCGCCCATCTGGCGGCTGAGCTCGCCCAGAGTCAGCGCGGCCTGCAACTGGCCGTAGCGGTCGCCCAGTTGCTCGTAAATCGCCTGGCTGCGCCGGCCGTAGGCCAGCGCCTGGTCGAACTGGCCCAGCTCGCGGCTGCTGAGGCTGAGGCCGGTCAGCAGGTGGGCCGCGGTCTGCATGTCGCCGGCCGCCTCGGCCGCGGCCAGCCCCTCCTGACAGCGGGCCTGTGTCGCCGTGAAATCGCCGGCCAGGAAGGCCGCGCCCCCCAGCTCCAGCAGCGCCACAGCCTGGCCGGCCAGGTTGCCGGTCTCCTGCCGCAGGGCCAGACAGGCGCGCAGATGCTCTTCGGCCCGCGCCAGGTTGCCCTCCATGCGCTCGGTGCCTCCCAGTTGGCTCAGGGCAAAGGCCATCTCGTCCCGGTTGCCCAGCTCGGTGAAGATGATCAGGCTTTCCTCCAGCAGCGGGCGGGCCTCGGCGTAGCGGGCCAGAAAGGAGAGGAAGCGCCCGGCGCGCGCCGTCGCCTGGGCATAGGTCAGGCGCTCCAGCGGGCCGGCCGCGGCCAGCGGCTGCAAGGCCAGGCGGGCGGCGGCGAAGGCCGCGTAGCCCTCGCGGAAGTGGCTGCGGATCGCCAGGTAGGGGTAGTAGCCGGCCGCGGCGTCGGCGAGACCGGCCACGTCGGCCGCGTCGATCAGCCGCTGCCAGGCCGCGCGCACGTTGTCCAGCTCCTGCTCGATCTCGGCCAGCGCGGCGGGCTGATAGCGGCCGCCGGTCTGCTCTTGCAGGTGGGCCAGGAACTGCGCGTAATGGCGGGCGTGGCGGGCCTGCGTGGCCTCCGCTTCCCCCGCCTGGCTCAGCTTTTCGCAGCCGAACTGGCTGGCGACCTGGTGGAGCTGATAGAGCTGGCCGCGCCGCCAGGCCAGCGACTTGTCCAGCAGCGCTCCCAGGATGGCCGGGGTGGCGCCGGCGACCTGCTCGGCCGCGGCGCGGGTGAAAGGCCCGCTGAAGACGGCCAGACGGGCGAAGGCGGCCTGTTCCGGCGCGGGCAGGCGGCTCCACGACCAGTCGAAGACCGCGCGCAGGCTGCGCTGGCGGGGGTGGACGTCGCGGCGGCTGGTGGCCAGGAAATCCAGGCTGCGCTCGATCTGGGCCGCGATCTCGACGCTGCTGAGCTGCGTGGCCCAGGCCGCGGCCAGCTCGATGCCCAGCGGCAACCCCTGCACCAGCCGGCAGATCTGGGCCGCCGCGGCCGCCTCTTCCCCTTCCAGCACGAAATCGGCCTCGACGCGGCGCACGCGGCGCAGGTAGAGCTGCACCGCGGCAAAGGCGGATGGATCGGCCGTCGCCGGCGGGGGCGTGGGCAGCCCCTCCAGCGTGTAGACGCGCTCGGCCTGCAGGTCGACGCGCTGGCGCGAGGTGGCCAGAACCTTGACCTCCGGCGCCTGCGCCAACAGCCCGCTCAGCCAGCCGGCCGCGTCCAGCCACTCCTCCAGGTTGTCCAGCACCAGCAGCAGTTCGCGGCTGCGCAGAAAGGCCAGCAGTTGCTGCTCGGGCGCGTCGGGGCCGTTGAGGGGACAGCCCACCGCCTGGGCGATCGCCGCGGCCAGCGCCTCCGGGCCGGCCGGCGCTGCGGCAGTCAGCGGGACGAACCAGACGCCGTTGAGGAACATGGACTGGCAGGCCAGCGCCGCCTCCACCGCCAACCGGGTCTTGCCCGCGCCGCCGGGGCCCAGCAGGGTCAGCCAGCGGGTGTTGGGGGAGGCCAGCAGGCTGTGCAGCTCGGCCAGCTCCTGCTGGCGGCCGACGAAGCCGGTGAGCGCGGCGGGCAGGTTGTGGCGCGGCCCGTTCATGGCGGCGCGGATGCGCTGGTAGAGGGCGGTGGTCTCGACGGCGGGGGCGGCGTCGAACTCCTGGCTGAGCACCTTGCGGCAGCTTTGGTACTGGGCCAGGGCGGCGCTGTGTTGGCCGCAGCGGGCCAGCGCCAACATGCGCCAGCGGTGCGCCTCCTCGCGCCAGGGGTCCATGGCCAGCAGCCGGGCGGAGCTTCCGACCGCCTCCTGGCACTGGCCGCTCTCCAGCAGCAGTTGGGTCAACTGGTCCAGCGCGCCCAGCGCCAGATCGCGCAGTCGCACCCGTTCCACCAGCGCCCAGTCCTCGAAGTCGGCTGCGTCGCGCACGTAGAAGCCGTGCAGGAAATCCCCCTGGTAGTGGCTCAGCGCCTGGCGCAGCAGCCCGGCGCGCTGGCCGGCCGGCTGGCCGCTGCTGAGGCGCAGCAGCTCGCTGAAGGCGTCGATGTCCAGAAAGTGGGGCGCGGCGCGGTTGAAGGCCACCGTGTCGCGGGTGATCAGCAGATGGGGGTCGAACAGCTTGCGCAGGTTGCTCAACACCTGGCGCAGGTTGTTGGCCGCGGCCGCGTCGGGCATCTCGCCCCACAGCAGGCCGGCCAGCGCCTCGCGCTGGTGCGGCCGGCCGGTGACGGCCAGGTAGGCCAGCAGCGCCGGCGCTTTGCTCGACATAAAGCTGGCGACCGCTGCGCCGTTCTGTCGAACCTGCAGTCCGCCCAGCAGAAAAATCTCCAAATCTGTCGCCATTTTCGGCTCCAGCAAACGATTTCCAAATGATCGGGGTGTATGATGCGGGCGTAAGGCTGTTGAGGCGCCAGAGTTGCAGGCTTGGCGACAGCAGCAAGTATAACACAACTGCTGTCAGGCGCAAGCAATCATGGCACAAGAAGCGACACCCTCATCGTCCCGCTATCAGTTCTTCATCCTGGGCCTGTGGACGCAGCCGGGGCAGCCCGGCCGGCCAACAGCCTGGCGCATCAGCCTGGAGAACCCGCAGACCGCCGAGCGCAAAGGCTTCACCGACCTGGCGGAGCTGGACGCGTTCCTGGCGGCGTGGATGGCGGAGCGGGGAGTGGTGAACGGTGAACGGTAATCGGTATCCATCTCATCACCCAATCGTCGGCATCCTGGCGCAAGTAACCGGCGCCCTGAGCGTTATTGCGGGCGTCGTCCTGCTGGCCGGCGCGTCGGTTGACATCTTCGGCCTGTTCAACCTGGCGCTGACCATTCCCTTTGCCATCTGGCTGATTTGGATGGGATGGGGCTGGCTGCGAGCGAAGGCGGCTCCGCAGCAGAAGCCGGCATAGCACGTCTCTTGCCAAGGATGCCAACTCTCGGAAGAGTTAGCATCCTTGCAGGCGACCCCAGCGGCATTTTGTCAATCGCGAAAGGATATCCACCCATGCCTATGAGTATCAATCGGTCCACACTCCTTGGTCAGATTTTGCCCGCTGGCGCCGGCGAGGCCGTGACCGCGGTGGGCGTTGCCATCACATTCAAAACTACCGGCGCGCGGAGCGCTGGCCAGTTTCTGACGCTGGAGTACACCGCGCCGCCCCGCTTCTCCGGCCCGCCGCTGCACTGGCACAAGGTTTCGACCGAGATCTTCTATGTGCTGGAAGGCAGCCTGACGGTGACCATTGACGGCCAGTCAACGACGATCGGACCTGGCGGCTATGCCTACGTTCCGCCGGGCGTTGTCCACGGCTTCGCCAACCAAACGGACACGCCTGTCCGGTACTTCGGCATCGCCTCACCGGCCGGCCTGGAGGACTACTTCGCCGAGATGACAAAGTTGATCCAGGACGAACCATCCTGGCCGCCTGAGGATATGGGCAAACTCGTGGCGCTGATGGCGAAGTACGACACCTTTGCACCGCCGGCCCAATGACGTAAAGCTTTTCAAACCCTGATCTTGAAAGGAGTGTATCTCATGTCTACCGAAGCGACGAGACTACTGGCGCAGGACTACCTGGACGTTCTGAACCGCGCGCTGAGCACGCGCGATTTCGACCTGCTGGCAACCATCGCCAGCGCCGATCTCATCGATCACGGCGCGGGCGTCGGGCTGGAGAGCTGGGCCAAGATGGCTGCTATGACGCTCGACGCCTTTCCCGACGCGCAACTCAGCACCGTGGGCATCCTGGCCGACGGCGACATGGCGGCCATCCGCAGCGTCCTGCATGGCACGCACCTGGGCGACGCACTGGGTTTCCCCGCCACCGGCAAGGCGATCGCGCTGAATGTCGTCGATATCGTGCGCTTCCAGGACGGCCTGGCCGCGGAACGCTGGCTCTTCAGCAGCGATCGGGAGATGATGGAGCAGCTTGGC
>Ga0209200_1001067_pt1 | contig 28949 bp, 24 predicted proteins | sample AD_UKC033_MetaG_FD_184406 | JGI IMG/M metagenome (GOLD analysis project Ga0209200, IMG submission 184406) | Active sludge microbial communities of municipal wastewater-treating anaerobic digesters from USA - AD_UKC033_MetaG (SPAdes) (version 2) | ecosystem: Engineered > Bioreactor > Anaerobic >... | reverse complement strand
CGCCCCCAGGAGGTAGAACTCGAAGTCGTCGGGCTCGATGTAGGCGTCGGTGGGCAGGGTCTGCTTCGCCATGTCCAGCGGCTTCACGAGGTGGGGCGTCACGATCACGATGAGCTCCGTCTCGTTTTTCTGGAACGAGGTGCTGCGGAACAGGGCCCCCAGGACCGGGATGTCTCCCAGCACGGGGAACTTCTTGACGTCTTCGCGGACGTCGTCCTTGAGCAGTCCGGCCACGGCGAAGCTCTGGCCGTCGCCCAGCTCGATCACCGTCGAGACGCGCCGGGTGTTGACGCTCGGGATCAGGAACCCCTGGACCGCCACGGCCCGCGTGAAATCCAGGTCGGAGACCTCGGGGTTGACCGCCATGCTGATCTTGCCGTTGCTCAGCACGGTGGGCGTGAAGTTCAGGCCCACGCCGAAGGTCTTGTACTCGATCGTGATCGTCGTGGAACCGCCGGTGGCCTGCGGCACGGGGATGGGGAACTCACCGCCGGCCAGGAAGCTGGCGGAGCGTCCGCTCAGGGTGATGAGCGTAGGCTCGGCGAGTACCTTCGTGAGGCCGTTTTCCTTCAGCGCGTCGATGAAGCCCGTCCACGTGGCGCCGGCGCCCGTGAAACGGAAGGCCCAGTTGATGTTGTCGCCCACGGTCAGGGGGTTGCCCGGCCAGCCTGCAGAGGGGAGTCTCGTGAGGTTGTTCAGCAGGGAGATCCCGAAATTGGTGCCGCTGTCGCTGAGGTACGAGAAGTTGACCCCCAGGCGCCGCAGGAGGCTTCGGGACATCTCGGCGACGCGGACTTCGAGCATGACCTGGTGGACGCCGCCAACATCGACGAGGTTCAGCAGCTTCGGTTTGCCCGATTGCTTGTCCAGGGGGGCATAGGCCTCGGCCAGGCGGACGATCTGGGTCAGGTTGCCCGCGCTGGAAACGGTGCCCGACAGGGTGATGCTGTCGTGCGTGCCCAGGACCTTGATGTCCTTCTCGTTGGGGAAGACCTGGTGGATCTTCTCCTTGAGGGCGGCCACATCGGGAAGGACCTCCACGTCAAAGACGGCGGAGACGCGGTTCGCGTCGCTCCACAGGGTGATCGTCGTGAGGCCCGAGGATTTTGCCGTCACGTAGATCTGTCGGGCCGAGAGGACGACCGTGTCGGCGATCTCGGGCGCGGCGACGGAGACGCGCTTGATGGGGTCTGCGGAATCGACGACGGTCGATTTCCCCACGGAGAGACTGATTTTCTTGGTCGGCAGGTTGTTCACGGTAACCGCAGACGGTCCGGCGGCGGCGCAGAGCTGAGGCGCGATGAAGGCGAACAGAAGGAGAAGGCCGAGAACAGCCCCTGCCGTCGTGTGCATCTTGGGTCGAATTTTCATGGCTCCCTATTCCCCCCTATTTGAAGTTGGTTTCCGTGACCTTGCTGCCCCTGATCGTCTCGACCGTGTAGGAGGGCGGCGGTGCGGCTTTACGGGTTGCATGTTGCTTCGCAGGCTTTTCCGGCGCGGCGGGCTTGGAGAGCAGCGCCGGAATCGTGACCCCCTTGGTGTCGACCGAGCTGGTATCGGCAAAGTTCCGCAGGGCGAGCTGCAGTTTCCCCTCCGTGGCGGCCAGGGCCAGCTTCTCGCCCTCCTCGGGCGTCACTTCCAGGGTGATGACGTCGACCTGGGAGGGCTTCTCCTGCCTGCCCGATTTCTCCAGTTCCGTCCCCGTGGCCAGCACGAGGATGTTCTCGAGCACGATCTTCGTCTCCGGGTGACTGGCCCGCTCGGCCTTGGAAATGGTGACCAGCACGTCCACGCGGTTGCCGGGATGGATGAAGCCCGATACCCCCACGACCTTGTCCACCTTGACGGCCATGGCGCGCTTCTTCGGCGTCACCAGGGCCGCCACGCCGCCGGCGGACACGGTGGTGGGCGCAAGCTTCGTCTCGAAGATCGGCTCGCCCGTCCGCACGGGCTGCACGATCGTCCTTCCGACAACCTGGGCCGGGTCCGCGAAGTGGCCGGGAGCCAGGCTTTCCTTCAAAAACGGCGTGGTCTTCACCATCCCTGCCGTAATCGACGTGCCCCAGGGAATATCCACGGCCGCCACGACGACCGGCTGCGTCTCCCGGGCCTGCGCCTGGGAGCCGATCGACTGCTTGAGCCACCCGTAGGTCAGGACGGTGACGACAAGTGCGATGGCGACGGCGCAGCCGAACAGCAGCAGCGGCTTCTGCTTGTCCGCCAGTTTGCTCCAGTACTGCTTCATGGTGTTGATGCCTCCTTTATTTACGCAGCGGATGCCGCTGCATGTTGCACATCAGAAAACCTTTACCCGTTATATAGCGACCTCAGGACGTGAATCCCCGTCCCGAGGGATATGGCAACCGCGTAGCACATCCGCGGTATTTTCTTTATTGCCGGCGAGGGTGACCAGAACCAGTGCCCCGTTCTCATGAAGTCCACCGGCGCGCTGACGCAGCGCTCGAGCGATGAACGCAGCATGCTGTGCCGGTAGAGCACGAAGGCAGAATAGATTCCGCCGACCAGCGCACTGTAAACAAATGCCCAGAGGACATGGCCCGGCCCCAGGATGCTTCCCACGGCGCCCATCAGCTTCACGTCCCCTGCGCCCATCCCGCCCATGAGATAAAATAGTATAAGAAGCCCGAAACCCGCGAGTATCCCCGAAAAACTGAAAATAAAGCCGTTCATGCCGGACATATAGAAATGATAAAGAAGCCCGAACGCCGCCAGCGAGAATGTGATGGTGTTCGGTACCCTTCGCCGGGCGATATCCGTGAGAGATGCGGCAACCAGTGCCCCTAACAATATGACGATACTTGTGTTCACGTTCTCAATAACCTCGTTGCATGAAGAACCATTATCTGTTACCAAGCGTTCGTCAATGTTTCGAACATGGATCGAACCTGGGTCCCTAGGCTAGCAACGACGTAAGCGATCACGGCGGCAATCAGGGACCCAAGGATCGCGTATTCGATGCTAGCCGCCCCTTTGTCATCCGAAAGGACTAGCACAGGATGGAAAGTCTTCATGTGCTTTTTGATCTCGAATCGCATGGTCGGTTATGTCCTATCATTTTCCAGTCTTCGTGTGGCGGGAATTGGTCCCTCGAACCATACGGGACCGATTCCCGCCACCGATTTATCACGTTTAATGTTACCTATCAGCCACCAAGACCTTCCACAATTGCCTGGAATGTAGCGTTGAGCTGTCCGCCGAGAGCAGTAACGGTGCCAATGATTGCGACGGCAATCAAGAACACGATCAATGCGTACTCAACAGCCGTGGCACCCTCTTCATCCTTGAAAAAACGAATAAGCTTTTCCATTCTCAATCCTCCTTGGTGTCAATTGTGTGTCCTAGTAGTTTTGTGAATCTGTCTTCTGTTCTTTCCTTATTCGGTTTTTTGTTCGTGCTCTGCTGCTCCCCCCTTTCTTCTGTTATTGCTTGTTTCCATCCGTCCTTTTCGCTGTAAGGCCAGACTATCCCTGTGACCGGAAATCTCCATCCCCGGCCTGTTGTCCGCTGTGCCGCAAATCCAAGTTGCCGGGCTTGCGACACCACTTCTGCACCTGAAATTACGGCCCCTCCCATAGCAACGTTTGTACTGTTTGCTCTCCTTCTGGGCCGTAAGGATCTTGCATCCCGATGCCAGGTACTAGAGCATAAGCCGTTCCAGAAATGCCATCCGCTCGTGCCGGCATCGGCCGCCTGTGCAACGAAATGAAATCAACCTTTCGAATTTGAACCGAAAAATTTTTTGTAAAGTTTTTTATCAATCATTCGACAGAAGGCTTGCTGTCACTGGGCCACACCCATTCCCTACAAAAAATGTTGACGCTTCAGGATCTCCGTTTTCATTTTTTGATGGCTTGATTAGGAACGTGTCTTTTGTTGAATGCAGGAACTCCATATTATGGTCGAATGCCGTAAACAATTCTGATTTGAAAGAAAAAGCTTTGTGCGTAACTGTGCAGCAGATCGCGACTGGCGACCTTTTGCACGGTCCGTAAGGAGGGAGAGGAGGGGGGCTCACTCCAGATGGCTATGTTTTAGTTGGAATATAAACTCCTTGCAACAATTGAAACGCGTTAAACTATTGTTAAAATTAGATATTCACACTATTTGATTTCATTTGTGTCGGAGAGTGAATTACAGCAACTTGCGTACCACCCCGTTGCTGCAAAGGATAAAACGGTTGAAGTGCTCTTGTGAAAAGGCGTTCCGGGGAGGCACACTGTGTATAGCCGGCGGCGATCAAAAGTGAAAAGTGTAAAGATTTATGACAATGCAGCCGTCGAGCAATTGGGAGATACCGAGGAATACGTAATAAGTACTGGCGCATACCTTGCTTCTGAATTTATGTAATGTTATCCGACACTTCTAGGAATACTTTACGTTGCGCAGGGTGCACGGTCAACAGGCATGGAGGGGCCCTGAGGAGACCCGTCCTTTTCCGGCATCAGCCTTCGATCTTTATTGCCTTGTCAGAACAGAAAACCCCGCGGGCGGCGCGACTGACAGATTATTATTATAGATGAGCCGGCAGCCGGCCTTCCCTTTCGTCCTTACCGCCGCGACATCCCTTGACTGAACAAATCCCTGGATGTCATAAGAACAGCAAGCAATGAACTACCTCGCAGCAAGCTACGGGGTATAGAAGAATGTCATGCCCGTGAAAACTGGCATCCATGACGGATTCCCTCTTGCGACGGAAATGACAACGTCGAAGCAAGCTCCGGGGAATTTACCTGTAGTGATTATTAACGAGCATTGAAATTGCAGATCCTAGATTAACGGTAATGAACATGGCGGACTCCAAGACCGACAGAATCCTCGACGAGATCTGGAAGCGACGTCTTCCGGAAGGCGGCTTTGCCTCCCGGCCTGGCGGTGAATATCGCCCGGATGCTACAGCATGGGCTATTTTGGCCCTCAGGGTGGGCGGCATTGATTCGCAGCGCCTTCTTGCCGAAATGCGTCGCCTCGGCGGGAGCCAGCTGAAGGATGGGCGCATTGCACTTTCTCCCGAACATCCTGAGGTCTACTGGCCCACCCCGCTGGCCATCTTTGCATGGCATCGAACCCCCGAGTTCTCTCGAGGAGCGTCACGCGCTGTTTCTTTCTTGTTGAAAACCTCGGGCTCTCACTTCAAGCGGGACCCGAACAGCCCCGGCGGACACGATACGTCACTACGGGGATGGGGTTGGACCGAAGATACCCATTCCTGGATTGAACCGACCGCACTATCGATCCTTGCTCTGCGATCGGCAGGGCACAACGACCATGAGAGGGTATCGGAGGGCGCCCGGCTCCTTCTCGACAGACAATTGTCGAGGGGCGGGTGGAACTACGGGAACACGACGGTCTTTGGCACGGAACTGGCCTCGATGCCGGAAAGCACCGGGCTTGCCCTTTCGGCGCTTTCGGGTTTGACCGCCGGGCAGGCCGTTTCCGGCAGCATCGCCAAGATAAAGGAATCCGTTCGGTCACTGAAAACCCCCCTCAGCCTCGGCTGGGCCATCCTGGGTCTTTCAGCGTGGGGGGAGCGGCCGAGCGATACCCATGATCTGATCGACCGATGCTTCAGGCGGCAGGACCGCTACGGAGCCTATGACACTTCCCTGGTCGGCCTGTTGGCCGTCGCACGGAAAGCGGAGGAGGGCCTGATTTATGCCCTATCGTAACGGGCAGCCGCCCATCCCGACCGCTCTCGAAACCATCCTGAGATCAAGCCGGATCTCGAGGCGTGACTTGCTCTTCCGTCTGCTGCCAGGCGGATTGTTCACGTTCCTCTCCCTTCCGCTGCTCCAGGCCTGCACGAGGGCCGAGTCCCCTGCAGAGGCGTTCATCGCGAAGGTTCCCCGCTACGGCGCCGATATCCGATCCGCGATTCTTTCCGGTTTCCGGGAACTCGGGGTCACTCCGGGCGAGCTCAAGGGGAAGACGATCCTGCTCAAGCCGAACTTGGTCGAAACCAGGGCTGACGCCCCCCACATCAACACGCACCCTTCCGTCATCCGCGCCGCTGCAGAGGCCTTCAGGAGCTTGGGGGCCTCCAACGTCCTGCTGGCAGAGGGTTCTGGACACTGCCGCGACACCCTGAGGCTGCTCGAGGAGACGGGAATGGCGGACGTCCTTGTCGAGGACCGTATCCCCTTCGTCGACCTCAATTACGATGACGTCTACACGGTTCCCAATGCCGGCGGCCACAGCCGCCTCAAGACCCTCACGCTGCCCCTCACCCTGCGAAAAGTGGATTGGGTCGTGTCCATGGCAAAACTGAAAACCCACCACTGGGCAGGCGTGACCCTTTCCATGAAGAACCTCTTCGGTCTCATGCCAGGTTCATTCTACGGCTGGCCCAAGAACATCCTGCACCACGCGGGAATCGAAAACTGCATTCTCGACATCAACGCAACGGTCAGGCCGCATTTTGCCATCGTAGACGGGATCGTGGGGATGGAGGGAGACGGCCCGATCATGGGTGCGCCGAAAGCGGCGGGCGTGATCGTGATGGGCCGCAACTTCCCCGCCGTTGACGCGACCTGCAGCCGCGTCATGGGTATCGATCCGGGTCGGGTGGACTATATCGCCGATTCATCCGGCCGTCTGGGCACCATCCGGGAAGAGAACATCCGTCAGCGGGGAGAGACCATCCGATCGGTGCACTCGGATTTTGACCTCCTGCAGAAAATTCCTGCTCATCGCGGCCTGAGATTGCATCGATAAAATCCGGTACGGTTGTGAGGTCCAACTGTGTTTAGACAGGATCGGCGCGCAATGCCCTCTCTTCATGGCAGCTCGCGCGTCACAATACAGCGCTTATGGAACTATGCGATTTTGTCGTCCCTGGCCGGCTTGATCCTTTACGGTATTTTCTCTTTCAAAATGGCGGACTTTCAGCAAACACCCAAAAGCGGAGAGGATCTGCGCTGCTATTATGCCATCGCGGAGAGGATTCACGCAGGCGAGGGGTATTACCAGGCCGCCCGACAGGAGCTTCAAATCCGGGGATATGACACTGAAAGCGTGTTCAACTGGCGACTCCCGTTTCTCGCCACATTGCTCGGTACATTACCCTCTCCGGAGGCAGGGCAGGTCATCGTCATTCTCCTGTCATTTTTCTCCTTGTGGCTGTGGGTGGATGTTGCGACGAAAAGGATGTCGTTTCCGCGAGCAGCTCTTGGCGTCATTCCGTTGGCAGGATCGGCTGTTTACAGTTTTATTGCGATCATATTCGTCATGCATGAATTATGGGCGGGCATTCTGATATCCATTTCCCTGCTCGCTCACGGGAAAGGATGGCGGAAACTCTCGGTGGCGGCGGGAATCGCCGCTCTATTCATTAGAGAACTTGTGCTGCCGTTTGTCGCCGTCATGTTTTTTGCGTCCCTTGCGGATCGTAACCGAAAAGAAGCGGTCGCCTGGCTGCTGGGGGCTCTGGCATTTTTTTCCGTGCTGGCCGTCCACTCCATCCAGGTCCGTGATCTGACCCACAGCAATGCGAATCTGAATTTCGCGCAGTGGCTCGCCTTGAGCGGGTGGAACTACGTGCTGGCAACGATTCAAGTTCAACCGTTCCTTTTCGTCTTTCCTTCCTGGTGCACAGCCGTTCTGGCGCCGTTTGCACTTCTCGGGTTCCTGGCATGGCGGGACGCCCTGGGAAAGAGAGTGGGGCTGACGATAGCAGCTTACGTTCTGATCTTCCTCTTTGTCGGAAGAAACAACAATGCATACTGGGGCCTGCTGTACTGCAATCTCGTACCGCTCGGTCTCTTACATGCTCCTTTCGTGTTGTCGGACATGCTCGCCCTACACCGCGCCGAGCGTTCCCTGAATGAATAAGGAACGGTGCGGAGGAACCCGAGGGAGGCACCGTTATACATATTCCGGTTCTGCCGCCATCCGCAGAGCGTCATCCAGCAGCTGCACGGCCACCTCGTCGCCGGGTTTGACGGCCGCGACGTCCTCGGGCAGCACGACGAGGCCGTTGGCGAGCACCATGGATTTCAGGATCCCCGAGCCCTGCTCTCCCGTCAGGGCGGCGACGTATTTCCCGCCGCGCAGCTCGACGCGGGCCCGCAGGAAATATTTCAGCCCCGCCTTTTTCTTATAGCCGTCGGCCATCTCGGCCCGGACGGCCTTCCGGAAGATGTTCCTGTATCCCCTCATCTTGAGGATCGCGGGGCGGATGAACTGCTCGAAGGAAACCATGGTGGACACGGGGTTCCCCGGCAGGCCGAAGAGGGGCTTTCCCTCCAATAGGCCGAATGCCAGCGGGCGCCCCGGCCGCATGGCCACGCGCCAGAACTGAATGCGGCTGCCGATCTCGGCCATGATGTCCTTCACCAGATCGTAGTCCCCCACGGAGACCCCGCCGGATGAGATGACGATGTCGGCCCTGGCGGCCGCCTTGAACTTCGCGAGAAGGTCCTCGCGGTTGTCACGGGCAATGCCCACCTGCAGGGGCACCCCCCCGGCCTCCAGGACCTGGGCTGCCAGCGAGTAGCCGTTGCTGTTGACGATCTTTCCCGGGCCGGGTGCCTCGTCCACCTCAACGAGTTCGTCTCCCGTGGAGACGATCGCCACGACAGGCCGCTGGTGCACGGAGACGTAGGAGCGGCCGAGGGCGGCGGCCATCCCGACCTCGGCGGCCCGGATGACGCTCCCCCTCGGGATGACGAGTTCGCCCGTCTTCACGTCTTCCCCCGCCTCGCGGATGTCGAGCCCCGGCGCTGCGGCGACGAAGATCTTCACCCTGCCGCCCTCCGCCTCCGTGTCCTCGACACGAATAACGGCGTCGGCCCCCTCGGGCAGGGGCGCACCCGTCATGATCCGGATGGCCTGTCCTTTCCGGATGGGCTGCGTGGCCACCTTGCCGGCGGGGACGTCTTCGAGGACGTCGAGGACGGCGGGTTTCGCTTTGCTCGCAAAGGCCGTGTCGGCGGCGATGACGGCGTAGCCGTCCATGGCCGAGTTGGCCAGGGGCGGGATGGTGCGGCCCGAGACGATGTCCTCCCCGAGGACGCAGCCGAGGGCCGCGGTGACGGGGATCTTCTCGCACCCGAGGGGATGGATCCCCTCGAGGATGGTTTTCAGGGCCTCTTCCACCTTGATCATTCCGAATCCCTTCTCATGCTGTTTTCGGCTGAGGGTAACCGAATCGCCGCCCGCAGTCAACCCCGGCAGGAGAAGCTGACCACTTTTCCGAGGTCCGGGGATGCAGCGGGTTTTGCCCTTGAATTCAGGGGTTGCATGGCCTATATTAGCCACGCAAAAAAGTCGGGGTCAGGCCTGATTATTGACATTTGATGCCCTCGCCGGATTCGAGTCCAAGGCGCGGGCAGATGGACGGACAGGAAAAGACGGTGGACAAAAACGAATTGAGCCGAAGAATCAGGGACCTGCTGAAGGAGAAGAACGGCATCCTGCTGGCCCATTACTACCAGCGCGACGAGGTGCAGGAGATCGCCGATTTCACGGGGGATTCCCTCGGCCTGAGCTTCGAGGCCGCCAAGACGAAGGCAGACGTCATCGTCTTTGCCGGGGTGCACTTCATGGCCGAGAGCGCCTCGATCCTCTCGCCGGAGAAGACCGTCCTGCTGCCCCGGCACGAGGCGGGCTGCGCCCTGGCGGACACGATCACCGTGGAGGCCCTCGAGCAGGAGAAGAAGAAATACCCCGGCGCGGCCGTCATGACGTACATCAACTCCTCGGCGGCCATCAAGGCCGCAAGCGACATCTGCTGCACCTCGGCCAACGCCGTGCGCGTCGTGAAGTCCCTGGCGGAAAAGAGGGTCCTCATGATCCCCGACGGCAACCTCGCCCGTTACACGGCGAAGTTCACCGACAAGCAGATCATCCCCTGGGGAGGGGCATGCCCCGTGCATGACGACCTGACCCCTGAAGAGGTCCTGGCCGTCAGGGCCCGATACCCCAACGCGAAGTTCGCCGCCCACCCGGAGTGCCGGGAGGAGGTCCTGAAGCTGGCCGACTTCGTGGGGAGCACCTCGGGGATTATCGAATATGCGGGCAGGATGGAGGGCCGCGAGCTCATCGTCGGCACCGAGACCGGCATCTTTTACCAGCTCCGGACGCGGTACCCGGGCAAGACCTTCATCCCCGCCTCGGAGAAGATGATCTGCGAGACCATGAAGCTCACGACCCTCGAGGACATCCTGAAGGCCCTCACGGCCATGGCGCCCGTGGTGAAAGTGCCCGAGGAGATCCGGGTGCCGGCGAAGAGGTGTCTGGACCGCATGCTGGCGGTAGGATGAAAGAAGCCACCAGCCACCAGCCACCAGCCGCAAGCAACAAGGATCAAGATAGAATCCCCCTGCATCCCCCTTTTGCAAAGGGGGACTTCCTCTATAGGGGGAGTTTGAATCAACGAGTGAACGCGGAACTGCAGAAATTCCTCCAGGCCGACCCCGGCTTCCGGGCCGTACTCGAGCGCATCGGACACGGGGCAGAGACGAGGGTCACGGGCCTGAAGGGATCCTCCAAGGCCCTGCTTGTCGCCGCCCTGCACGGGCTGACCCGGCGGATGGTCGTCGTGCTGTGCGCCGGTCTCGACGAGGCGGGTGCGCTCGCGCAGGATGCAGCCTTCTTTGCGGGCGGCGATGCCGTCCTGCTCATGCCCCCCTGGGACCTCATGCTCCCCGACACCCTCTCGTCGCAGAAGGATGTGGAGCGTGAGCGCATCCGGGTCCTCTGCACGCTGATCGAGAGGAAGCCCGCCGTCGTCGTCATCCCCCGCGCGGCGCTGCTGCAGAAGGTCGTGCCGCGGGACGCCGTCAGGGGCTTCATGGCCCCCGTGTCCATCGGCGACACGATCGACCGGGACCTCTTCGCCGCGAAGCTTCTTGACGGGGGGTACCGCCGGGTGCCGCTCGTCGAGGAGGGCGGCGATTTCAGCGTCCGCGGCAACGTGATCGACCTCTACCCTCCCACGTCGCCGGGGCCGTACCGGCTGCTGCTGGCGGGCGACGAGATCGAGTCGATCCGCGAGATGGACGTCGCCTCCCAGCGCTCGCGCAAGGAGTTGGCCGACTTCATCCTCACACCGGCCCGAGAACTGATCCTCACGGAGGAGAACCGGAGAAAGGCCCTCCGCAACCTCCGGATCCGGGCGGGCGAGCTGGGCCTTCCCGCCCGCACGAAGGACCGCCTGGCCGAGATGATCGGTAACGGCCTGGCCTCGTCGATCAACCCGCAGTTCTTCCCCCTCTTCTACCTGGACGAGACGGGGGCGGGGGGCCTCGAGGGCCTTCCGGAGTACTTCCCCGCCGACGGCCTCGTCGTCGTCGACGACCCCCTGGCCATGGCGCGGGCCGACGAGAGGGCGCGCGGCGACATCAGCCGCCTCTTCCTGCGCGCGAGGGACGAGGAAAGATTCCACCTCGAGGAAAACGCCCTGTTCCTCACGGAGCAGGAGGCCGGACAGGCAGGCGGCACAAGCCCGCGGATCGTCCTCGACGCGATCGAGGTCGGCGCGCAGGACGACGGGGGGACGGTCCGGCTCCGCGTCGAGACGGACCTGGGCCTGCGGCCGAAGGAGCCCGCCCTCATCCGTCGCGAGGAGAGCCTGCTGGCCCCCATGGCCGAGCGGATCCGGGCCTGGACCCGCGAGGGCTTCCTCGTCTGCTACCTCTGCGCGGGCGAGGAGGAGCGGCTGCGGATGAGCCACCTCCTCGAGGACTACAGCCTCCCCCTGATGCACTCGGAGAAACCCTTTTTCGAAGAACTCCTCGCGCCGCGGGGCACGCAGGGATGCCTGGTGCTCTTCGAGGGGAAGATCACCGGGGGCTTCGCCCTGCCGGGGCTGCGGCTCGTCGTCGTGGGCGAGGAGGAGGTCTTCGGAAAGAAGGCGCGCAGGCGCCGCCCCGCCCGGGCCCGCGAGGGATGGTTCCTGCAGTCCTTCGGCGAGCTCAACGAGGGCGATTTCGTCGTCCACACCGACCACGGCATCGGTATCTACCGGGGCCTCAAGCGGCTCTCCGTGGGCGCGATCGAGAACGATTTTCTGCTCATGGAATACCAGGCGGGCGACCGGCTCTACATCCCCGTGCACCGCCTCGACCAGATCCAGCGCTACATCGGCCCCGACGGGCAGGAACCCCGCATCGACAAGCTCGGGGGCACGGCCTGGGAGACGGCCAAGCGCCGCGTCAAGAAGGCCGTCGAGGCGATCGCCGAGGACCTGGTGGCCCTCTACGCCGCACGCGACACGATGAAGGGCCACGCCTTCTCCCCCGTCGACCGCTACTACGAGGAGTTCGCCTCGTCCTTCGAGTACGAGGAGACCCCTGACCAGGCCCGCGCCATCGAGGACGTCAACCTCGACATGGACGCTGAAAAGCCCATGGACCGGCTCATCTGCGGCGACGCGGGCTTCGGGAAGACGGAGGTGGCCATCCGGGCCGCCTTCCGGGCCGCCATGGACGGCAAGCAGACGGCGGTGCTCGTCCCCACGACGATCCTCGCCGAGCAGCACTATCAGACCTTCCGGGCGCGGCTGGCGAAGTACCCCGTCCGGGTCGAGACCCTGAACCGCTTCAAGACGCGGGAGCAGCAGAAGCAGGTGCTCGAGAAGATCGCGACGGGAACGGTCGACATCGTCGTGGGCACCCACCGCCTGCTGCAGAAGGACGTCGTCTTCAAGGACCTCGGGCTCGTCGTGATCGACGAGGAGCAGCGCTTCGGCGTGACCCACAAGGAAAAGCTCAAGAAGCTCCGGACGCTCGTGGACGTGCTGACGCTGACGGCCACCCCCATCCCGCGCACGCTCCAGCTGTCGCTCGTGGGGATCCGGGACCTCTCCATCATCCACACGCCCCCCGAGGGCCGGCTCTCCATCAAGACCTGGGTGCTCGAGTTCGACGACGAGGTGATCCGCAGGGCCGTCCTCGAGGAGATGGACCGCGGGGGCCAGGTGTTCTTCATCCACGACCGCGTCCATTCGATCCACCACACGGCCCGGCGGATCCGGCAGGTCGTCCCGGAGGCGAAGATCGGCGTCGCCCACGGCCAGATGCCCTCCCGGGAGCTGGAAGAGGTCATGGTAAAATTCCTTCGTAAAGAATACGATGTTCTGGTATGTACGACGATCATCGGGTCGGGCGTCGACATCCCCGCGGCCAACACGATCATCGTGGACCGCGCGGACCGTTTCGGCCTCGCGCAGCTCTACCAGCTCCGGGGACGCGTCGGCCGCTCGAAGGAAGAGGCGCGGGCCTACCTGCTCATCCCGCCCGGGGCCATGCTCTCGGCCGATGCGCAGAAGAGGCTCGCGGTGATCAAGGAATTCACCGAGCCCGGTTCGGGGTTCCAGATCGCCTCGCAGGACCTCGAGATCCGAGGGGCCGGCAACCTCGTGGGCATGGCCCAGACGGGGCACATCTCGGCCGTGGGCTACGAGATGTACACGCAGCTCATGGAGCGGGCCGTCCGGGAACTGCGGGGCGAGAAGGCGCCGGAGGCGGAGATCAAGCCGGAGATCCACCTGGGCATCGCGGCCTTCGTGCCCGACAGCTACGTGCCGGACCCGCACCGCCGGCTCGTGACGTACAAGAAGCTCTCCATGGCCGCCTCGGACGAGGAGCTGTCGGAGATGCGCGACGAGCTGCGGGACTGCTACGGGCCCCTGCCCCGGGAGGTCGAGAGCCTGGTCGGGGTCATCAGCCTGCGCAACCTCATGAAGGGCCTCATGGCCGAGAAGATGGAATACGACGGCCACCACATGATCCTCGCGATCCACCGGGCAAGCCCCATCGACCCGCTGCGGCTCGTCGCGCTGGCGAAGAAGAAGTGGAAGGGGATGCGCTTCACGCCGGACCACCGGCTCTATGTGCCCATGCCCGACCTGCCCGAGGAGCGGGTCATCGAGGCGGCCAAGGGGCTTCTCGGGGAGCTGGCCGCGCAGTGACCGGTGCGCGGCAGGAAGAAGGCTAGAGGAAAAAGGTTCAAGGACCTTTGGCCTTTGTCCTTTGACCTGCGTCGCCGAAGGGCGGCATGACCGGACAGACCGAATAGACGGAATGGACGCTTTTTCTATCACGGGGGAAACGGACGTGGAGGATCGCGAAGGGGAGTCGCACAGGCTGGGTTGGCGCAGGGCGGCGGGCTGGCTGCTGCCGGGCCTTGCCGCCGCATGTCTCACCGCGGGCATCGGGTGCTCGTCGTTCAAGACGCCGTCGGAGGACGCCGTCGCGACGGTGAACGGCATCGAGATCACGGTGAAGGACTTCACCGTGAAGCTTCGAAACGCCCTCAATCTCGCGGGGTCGCCCTCCGCGCTGCAGGAAGGCAACCTCGAGGCCCTCAAGCGGGAGGCCCTCGACGAGCTCATCGAGGAAAAACTCATGCTGATCCGGGCCGAGAAGCTCCGGCTCAAGGTGACGGACGAGGAGCTCAAGAAGCGCGTCGATGAGATCAAGAAGGACTACCCGGGCGAGAACTTCGCCCAGGTCTTCGGCGGCGAGAAGGTGGACTACAAGATCTGGAGCGAGGAGCTCCGGAAGCGCCTGCTGCTCGAGAAGCTCATCGACCAGGAGGTCAACTCGAGGATCACCGTGACCGACGAGGAGGCCCAGGAGGCCTACCAGGCCAACCGGGGCAAGTACTACGCCGAGGAGTCGGTGCACGTGGCGCAGATCGTCGTGCCCACCAAGGAGAAGGCCGACGGCGTGCTGCGGCGCCTCCAGGCCGGTGAGGATTTCGGCAGAATCGCCCAGGAGGTCTCCACGGGTCCCGAGGCGGCCAAGGGAGGCGACCTCGGCGTGTTCACCCGGGGCGTGATGCCGGAGGCCTTCGACCGGGTCGTCTTTTCCCTGCCCGAGGGCAGGACCAGCAAGGTCGTCAAGAGCCCCTACGGGTTCCACGTCTTCAAGGTCCTGAAGCGCGAAAGGGGGCGCTGGATCGAGTTCGCCGAGGTGAAGGACAAGATCAGGCTGGACCTCCTGAAGGTCAAGGAAGAAAAAGAGTACCGCGCGTGGCTCGACCGGCTCAAATCGGAGGCGAAGATCCGCATCGACGAGGAGCGCCTGCGGCGGGTCAAGATCGAAGAGCCGCAGCCCGCCCAGACCCCGCCGGTCCCCGGCAAGGGATGAGGACAAATGAGGATGATGAAGACCTATCGGTTCCCGGCTCTTCTCGCCGCGCTGCTTTTCCTCGCGGCGCCCGCCCCGCGGGCGGAAATCGTCGACCGCATCGTCGCCGTCGTCAATGACGACGTCATCACCCAGTATGAACTCGAAAGCACCGTCGAGGGCATTCTCAAGCGATACGAAAAGAACATCCGCCCCGAGGAGCGCGACCGGGTCACCGCCGAGGCGAGGAAGGCCCTCATCGCCAGGCTCGTCGACGACCTGCTGCTGCGGCAGGAGGCCAAGCGGCTGGGGATCACGGTCCGGGAGGAAGAGGTGGCCAACGCGATCCAGGAAAACCTCAAGAGGCGCAACATGTCGATGGACGACCTGCAGCAGACCCTGGCCCGGGAGGGCTCGAGCCTGGAGAAGTACCGGGAGGCCACGCGCAACGACCTCATCCGGATGCGCATCATGCAGCGGGAAATCCGCCAGCGCGTCTCCGTGACCCCCGAGGAGATCGGTGCCTACTACCAGGAGCACCGCGACGAGTACGAAGGCAAGCTCCGGGTGCGGCTGCAGATGATCGCCCTGCCCGCCCCCGAGGGCGGCGACCCCCTCGTCCGGGAAGCGCAGCGCGCCAGGGCCGACGCGATCCTGCAGCGGATCCGGGCCGGGGAACCCTTCGAGGCGCTCGCCAACGAAACCCGGCAGGGGCAGCCGCAGACCGGGGGCGATATCGGCTACGTCGAAAAGGGCTCGATGCACCCCAGCATCGACGAGGCCGCCTTCCGCCTCAAGCCGGGCGAGGTCAGCCCCGTCATCGAAACGCCCCAGGGGTTCGCCATCATCCGCGCCCTCGACCGTCGGGGCGGCGGGAGCCTCTCGGTCAAGGCCACCCGGGAAGACGTAGAGGACCGGCTCTACCGGATGAAGATGGAGAAGAAGTTCGAAGAGTGGCTGGCGGAACGGCGGCAGAAGGCGCATATTGAGATTCGTCTGTAAAAACCAGGCGCAGGGCGCATGGCATAAGGCTCAGGGCAAAAAGAAAGAAGAATCTCCCTTTCATCCTCGCAGGGAAATCTCTTCCTCAGCCTTCCTCTCCCCTCCGCGGGAGAGGATTGAGGTGAGGAGGGGAACATCCCCCCTCCTCCCCTTCCTCCTCCCACCGGTGGAGGAGAACAGGGGAACGGATTTCCATAGGGGGAAAGAGGGGGATTTGAGTCAACATGAAGTTCATCCGCATCAAGGGTGCGTCCCAGCACAATCTCAAGAACGTCAGCCTCGACATCCCCCGGGACAGCCTTGTCGTCATCACCGGCGTGAGCGGATCGGGCAAATCCACGCTGGCCTTCGATACGATCTACGCCGAGGGGCAGAGGCGCTACGTCGAGTCGCTGTCGACCTACGCCCGCCAGTTCATCGGCCAGATGGACAAGCCCGAGGTGGAGTCCATCGAGGGCCTTTCGCCGGCCATCGCGATCGAGCAGCGCAGCGCGAGCCACAACCCCCGGTCCACCGTGGGGACCGTCACGGAGGTCTACGACTACCTGCGCCTGCTCTACGCCCGCATCGGCGTGCCCCACTGCACGCAGTGCGGCCGGGAGATCCGCTCGCAGACGATCGACGCCATGGTGGAGCAGCTCCTGGCGCAGCCCGGGGGGACGGCCGTCACCCTCATGGCCCCCGTCATCCGCGGCAAGAAGGGGGAGTTCCAGCGCGAACTCGCCCGGCTGCGGCGCGAGGGCTACGTGCGGGTGAGAGTGGACGGCGAGACCCGGGACCTCGGCGACGAGATCGCCCTGGACCGCAACAAACGCCACGACGTCGACGTCGTCGTGGACCGCCTCGTCATCCGCGAGGGGATCCGCAAGCGCCTGCGCGATTCCCTGGAGATCTCGGCCCGCCTCTCCGACGGGCTCGTCCGGGCGGACGTCGCCGGCAGCGGCGAGATCCTCTTCAGCGAGCGCTACGCCTGCCCCGACTGCAACGTGAGCCTCCCGGAGCTCGCCCCGCGGATGTTCTCCTTCAACAGCCCCTACGGGGCCTGCCCGGAGTGCGACGGCCTGGGGACCAAGATCTTCTTCGACGAGGACCTCGTCGTGCCCGACCCGGGGCTCTCGATCCGGGACGGGGCGATCGCCCCCTGGCAGAAGCGCAACTCCATGCTCTTCCATCAGATGCTCGAGGCCCTCTCGGAGCACTTCGGATTCGACATCAACACGCCCTTCCGGGAGCTTCCCGCCCCGGTCCGGCGCGTGCTCCTCTACGGCTCCGGCGACGAGCCCATCCGGTTCTACACGGACAGCGGGGGCAAGCGGCACTTCACGCAGAAGCCCTTCGAGGGGATCATCCCGAATCTCGACCGCCGCTATCACGAGTCCGATTCCTGCGACGTTCGCGCGGAACTGGAGCGCTACCTCAACACCAGCGAGTGCCCCGCCTGCGGGGGGGCGCGCCTCAGGAAGGAAAGCCTCTCCGTGACGGTGGGCGGCAAGAACATCCATGAGATGTGCCGCCTGTCCATCGCCGACGGCATGGCGTTCCTGCAGTCGCTGCCGCTCACGAGACCGGAAGCCGCGATCTCGGAACGCATCCTGAAGGAGATCCGCGACCGGCTGCGGTTCCTGCTGGACGTGGGCATGGACTACCTGAGCCTCGAGCGGGCCTCGGGGACGCTCTCGGGCGGCGAGTGGCAGCGCATCCGCCTGGCCACCCAGATCGGCTCGGGACTCACGGGGGTGCTCTACGTCCTGGACGAGCCCACGATCGGGCTGCACCCCCGTGACAACGGCCGCCTCATCGCGACGCTGGCGCGTCTCCGGGAGATGGGCAACACGGTCCTCGTCGTCGAGCACGACGCCGACATGATGACGGCCTCGGACCGGATCGTCGACATGGGCCCGGGCGCGGGGCGCGAGGGCGGCGAGGTCGTCTTCCAGGGGACCCCGGCGGAGATCCTGGCGTGCGAAACGTCCCTGACCGGCCAATACCTCTCGGGCCGCCGCCGCATCCCCGTGCCGCAGCGGCGCAGAGCCCCCGCGGGGCGGTACATCGTCCTCGAGGGCGCCACGGAAAACAACCTCAAGGACATCGACATCCGCATCCCGGTGGGCGTGCTGACCTGCGTGACCGGCGTATCGGGCTCCGGCAAGAGCACCTTCGTCCTGGAGACCCTGTACCGCGTCCTGGCGCGGCGCCTCTACCGGTACCGGGGCAAGGTCGGCAAAATCCGCAACGTGCGGGACCTGGGGGGCATCGAGCGGGTCATCGTCATGAACCAGCAGCCCATCGGCCGGACGCCGCGATCCAACCCCATCACCTACACGGGGGCCTTCACCTTCATCCGCGACCTCTTCGCCCAGCTGCCCGAGTCCCGCACCCGGGGATACAGGCCGGGGCGTTTCAGCTTCAACGTCAAGGGAGGCCGCTGCGAGGCCTGCGAGGGCAACGGCCTCATCCGGATCGAGATGCACTTCCTGCCCGACGTGTACGTGACCTGCGACGTGTGCCGCGGCAGCCGGTTCAACCGCGACACCCTGGACATCCGCTACAAGGGCAAGAACATCGCCGAGGTGCTGGACCTGACGGTGAGCGAGGCCATCGGCTTCTTCGAGAATGTCCCGCCGATCCGCTCGAAGCTCATGCTCCTGAACGACGTGGGGCTGGGCTACATCCGGCTGGGGCAGTCGGCGACGACGCTTTCCGGCGGCGAGGCCCAGCGGATCAAGCTCGCCCGCGAGCTGGGCAAGCCCTCACGCGGCGACACGCTCTACATCCTCGACGAGCCGACGATCGGGCTGCACTTCGCCGACGTGCAGAAGCTGCTCGACGTGCTCATGCGCCTGGTCGACATGGGGAACTCCATCGTCGTGATCGAGCACAACCTCGACGTGATCAAGTCGGCCGACTGGATCATCGACCTGGGGCCCGAGGGAGGCCCCGGCGGGGGCAGGATCGTGGCCGAGGGGACGCCGGAGGACGTGGCGCGGGCGGAGGGCTCGCTGACGGGGAAGTTTCTGCGGAAGGTCCTGCACGAAAGTGCAGGCTGAAGAATCGGAACAAGAGAGGGACAAGAAAATCCCCCTCTGTCCCCCTTTGTCAAAGGGGGATGAAGGGGGATTTGTCTTTCACGGCTTTTCTATTTTTCGAGGATCAGCTCGTCCTGGAGCCTGATGCAGTCCTTGACGCTCTGGGCGGCGGGGCAGCGCGTGATGTAGCCCGCGAAGGCCTCCTTCGCGTCGGCCGCCTTCTCCTCGGGGCATTTGAGGTGCATCTTCACGCGGATCGTGGTGATCTTGAGCACGCCCCCCACGTTCTCGATGTCGCCTTCCACGTCGGCCCAGTAGAGGTGCTCGGGGGTGGGGATCTTCTTTCCGGCCATCAGCGTGGCCAGTGTGCCCATCATTCACCCCGCCGTGGCGGCGACGATGTGATCCAGCGTCGCCGCGTGCTCCTTCTCGGGATCGACCTTGTAGAACCGCTTGATCCCCCCGTGAACCCCGTAGTAGACGGGTTCGGAGAACCCCTCGATCATGGCCCTGCGGGTGGGGCCCGTCTCCCGGACAATCCTGATTCTCGAGGTGTGAACCACGTCGCCCATCGATTTTCCCTCCTTCGCGGGTTTCGTTTTGGTACCCGGTCTTGCCGTCGAGCGCAGCGACCCGGCCCAATCCGGGACGATCCCTTGCGTCCGGATGAGCCTTCATGCTCCTCACTTCCGATCTCCCTGACTGCTCAACTTCGAAGCCGGAAGGCTCACGGCCGCGAGGTCGTCGCCAGTCCGTCGAGGAAGTCGTCCATCCACTCGTTGATCATCCGGAATAAATTCAGGTCAGCGAGCATGTCCGCCGGCCCCTGGACGAAGAGCCCCTCGGTGAGATCCTCCCGGCAGTTCTGCACGAGCTGCTCGACACTCTCCCTCGTGGACTCGAGGTGGAACTGCAGGGCCACGGCCCGGTCGCCGAAGGCAAACGCCTGGTTTTCGCAGGCCCTGCTCCGGGCCAGGTGAACGGCCCCGCGGGGGATCTCGAACGTGTCGCCGTGCCAGTGGAACGCGGCGAACCGATCGGGCAGGAAGCGCGCCAGCGGCGATTCGGGGGCCTGCGCCGTCTTCTCCACGGGGTGCCAGCCGATCTCGCGGCAGGGGCTCCCCGTCACCCGGGCACCCAGGACGCAGGCCATCAGCTGGGCCCCGAGGCAGATGCCGATGACGGTCTTCCCGCTGTGGAGCGCCTCGGCGATGCACCGCTTCTCCCGGGCCAGCCAGGGGTAGCGGTTGTCCTCGTAAACGTTCATGGGCCCGCCGAGGATCACGAGCCAGTCGAACTGCTCGACCGGGGGCAGGGGCTGGCCGGCAAAGAAACGGGTGGACGTGAGGCTGTGGCCACGGACCATGGCCCAGGGCTCTATGGACCCCGGCCCCTCGAAGGGGACGTGCTGCAGACAATGAATGCGAAGGCGTTGTTTCTGCGCTATCACTCTTTTGGCCCTCAAGTTCCTGCCGCTGCGTCACACCACGAGGTGTCAGGTACCAGGTAACAGGTAAAAGGGTCCTTTCTTTCCTGTCACCTGTCACCTGTCACCTGTCACCTGGTACCTGTTTGTACAGCCCGTGCCTCTCGATGTACTCCCGCACCGCATCGGGCACCAGGTAACGGATGGACCGGCCCTGCCTGACACGCTCCCGGATGTCCGTCGCCCCGATCGCGAGGGCCGTGACCTGCGCAAAGGCAACCATGGTGCCCGAGGGGCTCCGATAGGCGCCGGCCTTGCGGTCATAGGCGAACCGCGCGGCATCCTCGGCGGGCAGGGCCCTGCGCAGCGCAGCCCTGCGCCAGCCGGGCCTCGACAGGACGATGAAGTGGCACAGGGTCAGCAGGCGCCGCCAGTCCTTCCAGCGCCGGATGTCGTCGAAGGCGTCCTGCCCCAGGATGAAGAAGATCTCCAGCTCTTTCCCGAAGGTCTTCCGGAAATACCCGATCGTGTCCACCGTGTACGAGCGTCCCCTGCGCCGGTTCTCGACGTCGGAAAACGCGAAGTCGGGGTTGCCCTCGACGGCGAGGCGCACCATGCGCTCGCGGTGCTCGTAGGGGGTGATGCCGGGGCCGTGCTTCAGGGGAGGGGTCGCCGAGGGGATGAAGACGATTTTGTCGAGATTGCAGTCTTCCAGGATCTCCTGGGCACATCGCAGGTGGGCCAGGTGAATCGGGTCGAACGTGCCGCCCATGAGTCCCCATCTCATGTCATCAGCCCCTTTGAGGGTCGGGAAGCAACGGACCCGCAGGCGATTCCATGATCGGGAGGTTAAGAAGTTAGGAAGAGCAGAACATCGGACAAGATCTCTTTTCCGCGCTTCCGCTCTTCTTCACTTCCGCTCTTCCGGCCCCATCAGGGGCCCGCGCCTACGAGGTGCGCACCTGCCCGCTGCCGTAGATGATGAACTTCTGCGTCGTCAGCTCCTCGAGCCCCATGGGCCCGAAGGCATGCAGCTTTGTCGTGCTGATCCCGATCTCGGCGCCCAGGCCGAGCTGGAAGCCGTCGCTGAAGCGGGTCGAGGCGTTGACGAGGACCGTCGAGGAGTTCACCTCCCGGAGGAAGCGCTGCGCGTTGTCGTAGTCGCGGGTGACGATCGACTCGGTGTGCAGGGAACCGTAGCGCTCGATGTGGCGGATCGCCTCGTCGATCCCGTCGACGACCTTCACCGCGAGGACGAGATCCAGGTACTCCTCGTGCCAGTCCTTCTCCGTGGCCTCCGCGATCCCCGGCAGGACGGCCCGGGTCCGCTCGCAGCCCCGGAGCTCCACCCCCGCGCTCTGCAGGGCCTCCGCCACGGCGGGCAGGAACGCGCCCGCCGCGGCCCGGTGGACCAGCAGCGTCTCCATGGCGTTGCAGACGCCCGGACGCTGCACCTTCGCGTTGAGGCAGATCCGGACGGCCATGTCGAGATCGGCGCCGGCGTCGACGAAGACATGGCAGACGCCCTTGTAGTGCTTGATCACGGGGATCCGGGACTGGCTGACCACGGCCCGGATGAGATCCTCGCCGCCCCGGGGGATGATGAGATCGATGTACTCCTCGAGCTGGAGCAGCGCCTGGACCGCCTCGCGGTCCGTCATGGGGATGAGCTGGACGGCGTTTTCGGGAAGCCCCTTGACCCGGAGCACACCGCGCAGGATGTGACTCAGGGCCCGGTTGGAATGGATGGCCTCGGAGCCGCCCCGCAGGATGACGGCGTTGCCGGCCTTCAGGCACAGGGCCGCCGCGTCCACCGTCACGTTGGGGCGCGACTCGTAGATGATGCCGATGACCCCCAGCGGGATCCGCATCCGGCCCACGAGAAGCCCGTTGGGACGCCGCCACATGGAGGTGACCTTTCCCACGGGATCGGGCAGTGCGGCCACTTCCTCGAGCCCCCGGGCCATGGCCCGGATCGCCTTCTCGTCGAGGGTGAGCCGGTCGATCATGGCCTTCGTGAGGCCCTTCCGGCGGGCGGCCTCGAGATCCTTCTCGTTTGCCTCGATGAGATCGTCCGCGTGGTGGATGAGCTGCACGGCCATCTCGACCAGCGCCTCGTCCTTCTCGGCGCTCGAGAGGTTGGCCGCGGCCGAGGCGGCCTGCCTGGCGTTCTCCGCGATCCGGGTGATTTGCTCGGGGATGTCCATAAATGACCTATACCGTATGGCTTAGGGCAAAGGGCTTAAGGCGTAAGGCTAAACAATCAACGACCTGAATAACAGGGCTTAGAACAAAAGGGGGAAACAGAAAATATTCTCCATTCATATCATCGCCTTATGTCTTACGCCTTATACCCCATGCCTGCCTTTAATTCAAGCGGTCGGCGCATTTCGGCGGGGCGTTGAATTTCGGGGGCAAGTGGATTATGATGGCGCACTTTCGAGCCATCGGGGTGTCGGACGGAAATGGAGAGGCTCTGCATTCGCGCGGGGCAGAGAGCCCTGGAGATGATCCGGGACGGGGGGTTTCGCTTCGACCGGGTCGCGGCGTACGTGGGCCCCGGCGTGGGGCCCCGCTGGATCGTGGCGAGCGGCTTCGACCTGACCCTCCTGCGCAGCGGCGCGCTGGGCTCGAAGTCCCGCCCCGTCCTGCTTGCGGGCTCGTCGGCGGGGGCGTGGCGCTTTGCCGCCTGGCTGCAGCCCGAACCCGAGAAGAGCTATCGCAGGCTCCTGGATGCCTACATCGGCATCCCCTGCGACCGGCGGAGCACCCCCGCAAGCCTCCAGAAGGCACTCCGCGACGTCATCGACGCCTACCTGGAGGATGACGCCATCCCCTTCGCACTGGCCCATGACCACTACCGGCTCGCCGTGACGACGGCCCGGGCGAAGAACCTCGCGGCCTCGGAGACCCCCTGGGTCCAGAAGCTGGGGCTTGCGATGTGCTACGTCTTCAACCGTCTCGACCGCCGCCACCTCTTCCGGTTCTTCGAGCGGGTGATCTTCCACAGCGGTCCCCTGCCGCCCCCGTTCTGCCTCCGGCCCGGGTTCCGGGGAAGGGCCGTGGCGCTCAACCCCATCAACTTCAAGCACGCCGTCCTGGCCTCGGGCGCCATCCCGCTCGTCATCGAGGGGGTGCAGGACATCTACGGCGCGCCCCGCGGCGTCTACCGCGACGGAGGCGTCATCGACTACCACCTCGATCACGACTACGCCGTGCAGCCCGGCGACGTGACCCTGCTGTTCCATCACGGGGACCGGGTCATCCCGGGGTGGCTCGACAAGACGATCAGGGGCCGCAGGCCGCAGGCCGAAGCCCTCGACAACCTGCTTCTCGTCTATCCTTCTCCGCAGTTCGTGGAAACCTTCCCCGGCGGGAAGATCCCCGATCGCGACGACTTCGTGACCTTCATCGACGACCCCGCGGGCCGCATCCTGAACTGGCGCAAGGTCGCCGGGCTGTGCGCCCCCCTCGGGGAGGAATTCGCCGAGCTGGTGGAAAGCGGCGGGATTCGAGCGACGGCCGAGCCGCTGCGTCTTGACCAGGCGATGGTCGAACGGGGGAGCGTCCTCCCGTCACAGAAGGTTGGAAGGTGAGAGGGTGAGAACGTTGGATCCGTCGATCGCAGAATTCGTGCCCGCAGTTCCTCCAACCCTCTCACCGTCAAACCCTCTTACCCTCTGACAAGGGAGGCTCTTGCATCCGGGATTGTTTGCCCAAACGGCTGACACGAGACCCATGATAGAAACCTTGAAGGCGCGCATCCCCATCCTGCGGGAGAGGATGCGCCGATGCAGCCTGTGTCCGCGCGAATGCGGCGTCAACCGGCTCGACGGCCGGACCGGGTTCTGCGGCCTCGGTGCCGGGGCCGTCCTCGCGAGGGCCCTCCCGCATTTCGGCGAGGAGCCGCCCATCTCCGGCACGGCAGGGGCGGGCACCCTTTTCCTCTCCTCCTGCAACCTCCGGTGCCCGTTCTGCCAGAACTACCGGATCAGCCGCGAGAGGATGGGGGAGGCGACAGACCGGGAGACCCTGGCGGGCCGCATGCTCGAACTGGCGCTGAAGGGCTGCCACAACATCGAGCTGGTGACCCCCTCGCCCCAGCTGCCGGCCGTTCTTGAAGCCCTGCTGGCAGCACGCGAGTGGGGGCTGAATCTGCCCCTCGTCTACAACTGCGGCGGCTATGAGAAGGCGGACGTCATCGGCCTGCTCGACGGCATCGTGGATGTCTGGCTGCCCGACTTCAAGTACGGCAGCGAATGGGATGCCCTCGCATGCGCAGCCCCGGCCGACTACCCGGAGCATGCCCTGTCGTCGATCGGGGAGATGATCCGGCAGGCGGGGGAGAGACTGCAGACTGCGGGCGGGATCGCCCGTCGGGGCGTGATCATCCGGCACCTCGTCCTGCCCGGGCGCGTGCAGAACAGCCTCGACGCCGTCCGCCTCATCGCGGAGCGGCTCTCGAAGAAGGTCCCGTTGAGCCTCATGGCCCAGTACACCCCGACCCCGGCCGTAGCGGATGACCCGCTGATGGGCCGCCGCGTGACGCGGGAGGAATACGAGGCGGTCGTGGACCACGCCCTCGACCTGGGGTTCGAGAACCTCTTCATCCAGGAGGTGGACGACAAGAACCTCGTGCCGGATTTCGACAGGGAGGAGCCGTTCGTGTGGGAGTAAAATTCCCCCGTCATCCCCCTTTGCCAAGAGACTGTGCCGTAATATTGAGAAACGCCGAAATCGTGACATTCCCTCTATGTTGAAAAGCAAGTCTCTTTTTTCAACGCAGGGGAAGTCGATGCTTCGTTCTTGGATTCTGCAATCCTTCAATCAGCCTGCGGGAGCGGGAATCCAGAACGCACTGAGAAAGCTGGATACCGCATCGCGCTTCGCTTGTGCGGAATGACAAAATAGGCAAAGCGACCCAGTCTCAAAAAGGGGAAAGAGGGGATTTGTACGGGACAGACCCAATCGACGCGATACCGGAGGGAGTCATGCCGTTTTACATCTGCGAGCACTGCGCCTTCGAGACGCAGGACCCCCGAAAAAGGATCTGCGACCATTGCAGGTCGGAACTGCTGTTGAAGTGCCCCTGCTGCGGGAGGACGATCGAGAAGGAAAGAACGATCTATTGCGGCCACTGCGGGGAAAAGCTCAAGATCTCCGTCGTGCCCATCCAGTGACGGGATGCAGAAGCCCCCGCTTTGCCACGGGGGCTTTTGCCCTTCCTCGTCTCCCGCCGTGCGGCCCCGTCTCAGGGCTTCGGACAGGCCCAGAAACCGGCGCTGGTCCAGACCACCTTCATGCGGTGGTCCAGTTCGCGGGTCGCTTCCTGGATGTTGTCCAGGGTGCCGCAGACGATCTCCGGCTTCGCCGCCTTTTTCGTTTTGCCTTTCATTTCCTTTGCCTTCATGTCTATCTCCTTTCCGAAGACAGACCCCTCGACCGATGCATTCCATATCACAGGACCGGGCCCGACGCTGTAGGACCCTCCCTGTTTTTTTCATCGGACGGAGTCCTATGCGCCGATCCGTCACTGCCTGCAACCGGCCCCGATTTCGTCCGGGGTTATCGATGAAAGAAAGAGGCGCTGCAAAATCCTCCCCGACCTTTCTTTTGAGGCTGTGCCGCAATAGTGAAAAACGCCGAAATCATGTCCTTCCCGCAGAAGCGGGAATCCAGAACTCATTGGAAAGACCGGATTCCCCATCGCGCTGCGCTTGTGCGGAATGACAACATCGACATTGCGACGCAGTCTCTTTTCAAAGGAGGGTCCCGAATCTTCCCCCTTTGCAAAAGGGGGACCGAGGGGGATTTTCTGCGCTCGGCTCGAGCCGTTTTTGAAGAGGATCACCGCCCTTGACTCCGCGCCTTTCCCGTACTACAGTTTCGACTGACTCCAGGGGGGATTATCCATGGGAGGCTTCTTCGACTTCGGCAAGACCCTGATCATCATCGGTCTCGTCATCGCCATCGTCGGCGTCCTGATCGTCATGGGCGGCAAGGTCCCGTGGATCGGCCGCCTGCCCGGCGATTTCACCTTCCGGGGCGAGAAGTTCACCTTCTACTTCCCCCTGGCCACGAGCATCCTCATCAGCGTCGTCCTGACGCTGCTCTTCTGGTTCATCGGAAAAAGATAGGTCTCAGGGCAAAGGAAAAAGGCAGGCAAAAAATCCCCCTCGTCCCACCTTTTGCAATGGGGGATGCAGGGGGATTTTCTCATCCCCACAACACAAGTCCCACCTCCTGTTTCGACGCGAGGTTGCGGCTGTAGGGCAGCACTCGCACGCCGTAGAGGTGGGGGCCGTTCTCCTTGACGATGTAGACCCCCGTGAAGGTGAGGATCCCCGAGGCGTCCTTGCCCATCAGCGTCAGCGGCACGCAGTCGGGCTCGCCGATGAACTCCTGGCCGTCCCGCCTCCCGATGACCAGCTCGGCGAGGATCTCCTCGGGCTCGAGCTTCCCCGGGTCGACCCGGACGCTCACGACGAAGGGGTTGCCCACGAAGACGCAGTCGCCCGTGATCCCCTCGACGCTGACCTCCAGCAGCCGCGTGGCGGAGAAACGCATGGGGACCTTGCGCTTCCAGTCGGCCACGTCCTTGGCGAGCCGAAAGCCGTCCTTCACGAGATCCTGCTCCCGCTCGGCCGCCGGGAGGTACATCTTCGCGTAGTACTCCAGGAGCATCCGCTCCGTGTTGAACCGGGGGACCAGCGTCTCCATGGACCGCTTGGCCATGTGGATCCACTTCTGGGGGATGCCCGAGGGGTCGCGGTCGTAGAAGAGCGGCACCGTGGATCCCTCCAGCTGGGCGAAGAGCGCACCGGCGTCGGCCTCGTCGGAGACGGGGATCTCCTCTGCGAGGTCCCGCACGACGGGGCCGATCACCCAGCCGTTGGTGCCGTCGTAGCCCTCGACCCACCAGCCGTCGGAGACGCTCAGGTTGATCGCGCCGTTGATGGCCACCTTCATGCCGCTCGTGCCGCTCGCCTCCAGGGGCCTGCGGGGGTTGTTGAGCCAGACGTCGGCGCCCTGGACGAGCCAGCGCGCCGCCTCGATGCCGTAGTCCTCGATGAAAAAGATCTTGCCCCGGAAGCGCTCGTCGCGCGTCATCTCGATGACCCTGCGGACGAGATCCTTCCCCATCTGGTCGTTGGGGTGGGCCTTGCCGGCGAAGACGACGTGGACGGGCCGCGTCTCGTTGCCCAGGATCCGCTCGAGGCGGTCGAGGTCGGAGAACAGCAGGTCGGCCCGCTTGTAGGGCGCAAACCGCCTCGCGAAGCCGATCCACAGCGCCGCGGGGTTCATCCGCCCCAGCACCTCCTCGCGCCAGGTCTTCGAGTACCCGTAGGCCGCCCCGTGGCGCGAGATGTGCTCGCGGAGGTAGTTGACCAGGTTCTGCTTGAGCTCGTAGCGCACCCGCCAGAACACGGAGTCGGGGATGTTGTGGACCCGCTTCCAGCGCTTGGGGTCGCCGATGCTGCGTTCCCAGTCGAGCCCCAGGTAGGTGTCGAGGACCTCTTTCATCCGCGGCGCCACCCAGGAGAGCATGTGGACGCCGTTGGTGACGTACTGGATCGGGATGTCGGAGTCGTGGAAGCCCTTCCAGACGTCTCGCCACATGCGGCGCGCCACGGCCCCGTGGAGACGGCTCACGGCATTGCTGCGGTGGGAGAACGTCAGGGCGAGGTTGGTCATGAAGAAGGGCCGGTCCTCGCCGATCTCCTTGCGCCCCAGGTTCGAGAACTGCGACCAGGTGATGCCGATGCGCTTGACGAACCCCGAGAAGTAGTACTCCATGAGGTCCTTGCTGAAGCGCTCGTTGCCCGCCTCGACGGGGGTGTGGGTCGTGAAGACGGTGCCGCCGCGGACGACCTCCGAGGCCTCGTCGAAGGAGAGGCCCTCCTCGGCCATGAGCTTGCTGACGCGCTCCAACAGGAGGAAGGCCGAGTGGCCCTCGTTGATGTGCCATACGCGGGGCCGGATGCCGAGCTTTTCCAGCAGCCGCACGCCCCCCATGCCGAGCAGGATCTCCTGCTCGATGCGGGTCCGCTGGTCGGCCGTGTAGAGCCGGTCGGTGATCTTGCGGTCCTGGGCGGTGTTGCGGGCCACGTCGCTGTCGAGCAGGTACAGCGAGATCCGCCCCACCTTCACCTCCCAGATGCAGGCATACAGCGTGCGGCCGGGCAGCTCGATCGAGATCTGCACCTCGTTGCCCCGGTCGTCCTGGACGATCTGGACGGGCATGTTGGAGAAGTCGCTCTCGACGTACTCGGCCTGCTGGATGCCGTCCTTGTCGATCGTCTGCCGGAAGTAGCCGCACTTGTAGAGAAGCCCGACGCCGACCATGGGGATGTTGAGATCGCTGGCCGTCTTGAGCGTGTCGCCCGAGAGCACGCCGAGGCC
>Ga0209200_1001061_pt1 | contig 29133 bp, 25 predicted proteins | sample AD_UKC033_MetaG_FD_184406 | JGI IMG/M metagenome (GOLD analysis project Ga0209200, IMG submission 184406) | Active sludge microbial communities of municipal wastewater-treating anaerobic digesters from USA - AD_UKC033_MetaG (SPAdes) (version 2) | ecosystem: Engineered > Bioreactor > Anaerobic >... | reverse complement strand
GTCCAACACGCCGCTGAGCACATAGCAGAACTCGTGCACGTTCTCGTGCAATCCCATGATGTGCACGGTCTGTCCGGCCATCGCGGTCACCCGGATCACCTTGCCCTGGTCGAATTCCGCGATGCGCCAGTTCTCAGTGCCTTTGTCCTTGTGCCGGGTGCATACGTCGTGCGTGGGCTCGGCCTTACGCTGCCGCACGAGACGCCGCTCCGCTTGTCGACGGGGAACGACCACTTATGGGACGCACGGCACCCCATCAAATACTCTTGATATTTCGACGAGATACCCAGGATTACCAGCAACAACACCCCATTTGCCATACTGCTGGAACACCCGCGGGGCTCCCCTATATGCCCAACTTGACAATTCCGCACGACTAGTATCTGAACTTTTTCCCTCATAATGTTTAACTTTGCACGCCCGTATGCCGATTCTGCACATACCGCTTCCTGGTTTAGGATGGCGGCTGGCAGTCGGACACACACGGCATCGTCCTCTCGGACGACTGCCATTGGGGGCGTGGCAATTCCCGACGGACCCGACTTGCTCGGTCTGCCACTGGCTGCACTTGGAAAATGCATATTGAGGAGACTTCGTCATGGCTGCAACCGCACCACAGATGGATGGCCGCAACGGAGCGATCTTGGACAAGGAAGGCAAGTATCTGACTTTCGCCCTAGCCCATGAGGAGTACGGCCTGGAGATCCTGAAGGTCCGCGAGATCATCGGGTACATCCAGGTCACCGCGGTCCCGCAGACGCCCCACTACGTCAAGGGCGTCATCAATCTCCGCGGGCAGGTCATCCCGGTAGTCGATCTGAGAGCCAAGTTCGGCATGGACACCATGGACGTGACGGACGAAACCTGCATCATCGTCGTCGAAATCTCAAACGGCGGACGCAGGTTCAGCACCGGTATCGTCGTGGATCGCGTCCAGGAGGTGCTGGATATCCCCGGCGCCAACATCGAGGACGCGCCCCAGTTCGGCGCCTCGGTGAACACCGACTTCATCCTGGGCATGGGCAAGGTCGGAGAATCCGTCAAGATTCTCCTGGATATCGACCGCGTCCTTGGCGGGGGTCTGGAGGGCCTCGCCCGCGGCCTGATCGACAGTGCAACGGAAGACCGAGCGACAGACGCAAGTGAAAGGACATCGTGATGGAACATCGCAAGTCACCATACATCTGGGCGGCCATGGGAGTGCTGAGCCTTCTCTGCCTCTCGCCCATCAGCCTGGGCGCCGCAACACAGGATCCCTCGCTGCAGGACCGAATCGAGCAGTTGGAGAAGCAGGTGGCGGATCTCAAGAAAGAGGCGGCAACGCCGGCATCGGACGTTAAACCCGCCGCTCCGAAAGAGGCGCCCGCCAAGAAGAGTCTCTGGTCCAACCTGGACATCCAGTTGTACGGATACGTCAAGGGCGACGCCTCGCGGGACTCGTCCCGGACCAGCACGGGCAACTTCGTCCTGTATGTCGATTCGGAGGCCGCGAAGAAGAACGACGCCGAGTTCAACCTGACGGCCAACCAGACTCGCCTGGGCCTGAACATCAACGGTCCCGAGAGTGAGACGATGAAGGCCTCGGGCAAGATCGAATTCGATTTCTTCGGCAACTACGCCGACGAGAACAAGGCGAAGATCCAGATGAGACACGCCTATATGACCCTGCTGTGGCCCAAGTGGGATTTCTCTCTGCTCGCCGGACAGACGTGGGATGTCGTCTCCCCGCTGTCCCCGAACACGCTGAACTACTCCGTGATGTGGGATGCCGGCAACACCGGCTACCGCCGGCCGCAGTTCCGCCTGACCAAGAGCCTTGCGCTCGACGAGAAGACGTCGCTGAAGTTCGAGGCCGCCGTCGCACGGACCATCGGAAGAACCGATGCCGCCAACTCGGAAACCGGCGAGGATGCAGGATTCCCCACCGCGCAGGGGCGCGTCAGCATGACTTTTCCGCTCCTCGGCCCGAAGCCAACGGTCATCGGTCTGGGCGGCCACAGTGGTCGAGAGGAGTACGACCTCGATGCCACCGGCAGAAACACCGACTTCGACACGTGGATGGTGTGCCTGGATGCGACCGTGCCGGTGTGCAAGAAGCTCACCTTGTTGGGCGAGTTGTTCTCCGGCGAGAACCTCAACGCCTACTACGGCGGGATCAACCAGGGGGTCAATACAGGCACCCTGAAGGAGATCCGCAGCAAAGGCGGCTGGATCGCTGCGTCTCTGGGACCCTGGTCCCAATGGGCGTTCAACCTGGGCGCCGGCCTCGATGACGTGAATGCCGACGACGTGGGCGCCGGAGCGAGAACGCTGAATTCCTCCCTCTTCGGAAACGTCCTCTACTCGTGGACCAAGAACGCCCAGGCGGGCTTCGAACTGTCCCGCTGGAATACGCATTACAAGGGCGATGGCGACGCCGACGACATCCGGGCGCAACTGTCGTTCATCTACTCGTTCTGACGAGCCGGCGTGCCAGAGGGCATGCTGATTACCCCTGGTGAAAGGACAATCCAATGTTCAAGAATGCGAAGCTGCAAACTAAGCTGTTGGCCATCGGCGTCCTGGTGACAACCATTCCGCTCGTGGTCATCTCCGTCGTGATCTTCACCCAGAACGGCCGAATGACCGAGGTTGCGGAGAAAGGCAACACCGATCTGGCCTATGCCGACCTCGATCACATTGCGCAGAACATCTATGGAATGTGCAAGGCTCAGCAGGAGATGCTGCAGGCCAATGTGACGGCATCGCTCAACGTGGCTCGCAGTGTCCTCGCACGCGCGGGCAACATCCAGTTCGCCCCGGAGACCGTGCCGTGGGAGGCAGTGAATCAGGAGTCGAAGGCCTCTCTGCGCATCGAATTGCCCAAGATGATGGCAGGCGAAACCTGGTTCGGAAGAGTCTCCGACATGAGCACCACGGCGCCGATCGTGGACGAAACACAGAAGCTCATCGGCGGGACCTGCACCATCTTCCAGAGGATGAATGACGCAGGGGACATGCTCCGCGTCTGCACGAACGTACAAAAGCTGGACGGCTCGCGGGCGATTGGAACGTACATCCCGAAGACCCACCCGGACGGCAAGCCGGACCCTGTGATCTCCCGCGTGCTCCAGGGTGAGACCTACCAGGGGCGCGCGTTCGTCGTGAACAGATGGTATATCACGGCATATGAACCAATCCTCGACCAGAACAAGAAGGTCGTCGGCATGCTCTTCGTCGGCGTGCCCCAGGAGAGTGTCACCTCGCTGCGCGCGTCTATCATGGCCGCGAAGGTCGGCAAGACCGGATACGTCTACGTCCTGGACTCCAAGGGCAACTACGTCATCTCCGCCGGCGGCAAACGCGACGGAGAGTGCATCTGGGAGGCCAAGGATGCCGACGGTTCGCCGTTCATTCAGAAGATCTGTGCAGCAGCAACTATTCTGAAGGAAAGGGAAATCGGCGAACAACGCTATCCCTGGAAGAACGACGGCGATGCCACCGCTCGCGAGAAGATCGCACGGCTCGTCTACTTCGAACCTTGGGACTGGATCATTGGCGTCGGTTCCTACATCGACGAGTTCTACGAGGCCAGGGATCAGGTGATTGCCATCGGCGCTGCCAGCAACCGGATTCTCGCGGGGGTCTCGCTGGGGGCCCTGGTCGCCGCGATCGTGGTCTGGTTCCTCATGGCCCGCGGCATCACCGGCAAGATCGGGCGGGTCGTTGCGGACCTCTCGGCGGGCGCCGAGCAGGTCGCCGCGGCCGCCGGACAGGTCTCGGCAGCCTCCCAGTCGCTGGCGGAGGGCGCCACCGAACAGGCTGCGGGGCTCCAGGAAACCTCCAGCAGCCTCGAAGAGATGGCCTCCATGACCAAGCAGAACGCCGACAATGCCCAGCAGGCCAATTCGCTCTCCGCCGAGGCGAAGAAGTCCGCGAGCACCGGCGCAGACGCCATGTCTCGGATGAATGCCGCGATCCAGCAAATCCAGAAGAGCTCCGATGAGACCGCGAACATCATCAAGGTCATCGACGAAATCGCCTTCCAGACCAACCTGCTCGCCCTCAACGCCGCAGTCGAGGCCGCCCGAGCGGGCGAGGCGGGCAAGGGATTCGCCGTGGTCGCCGAGGAGGTCCGCAATCTCGCCATGAGATCGGCCGAGGCCGCCAAGAACACCGCCAACATGATTCAGGAATCGGTCAAGAACTCGAACAACGGCGTCGGCATCGCCGGCGAGGTCACCAAAGTCCTGGACGAAATCGTCCGCAACGTCAGCAAGACGACGAATCTGGTCAGCGAGATCGCGGCCGCCTCGCAGGAACAGGCCCAGGGGATCGACCAGGTCAATACAGCGATCGCTCAGATGGACAAGGTCACGCAGCAGAACGCGGCCAATGCGGAGGAGTCCGCCAGTGCGTCCGAGCAACTCACCGCCCAGGCATCGTCTATGAACGACCTGGTCGGCACGCTGGCTGCCCTGATCGGGGGCTGTCATTCACAACAACACCGCCAGGGCCGGAATGGATTCGAGGCAAGCCAGCAGGGTTCCTCGCGTCACTTCGGGCGCCAGAGCGTCGAGCGCACCATGACCCACAGCAAAGGTCTCGGGAAATCGCACGAGACGTTCCATCAGATTGCCCACGGCGGCAAGAAGTCTGCGAAATCGTCGCCGGAACAGAGGATCCCGCTCGAGAGCAACGAATCGATGGGCGCCTTCAACTCTTGACCTTCTGACCAGTCTTACCGCGTGTTCCGGGCAGGTCGGAGGAGCCTGCCCGGATCGCGGTCCCTCCCGCCTCCCGCCAGGGTTCCCCCACCCATCTCCGATTCGCGGGACGAATTTCTTCGTTGACAGCCATCGGGTTCGTCGTTAACATCGCGCTCGTTCTTTGCCAAGTAGATGATTCGACTGCAGGTCTCGGAGTTCCTGCTCCGGGATACGCAAATGGGAACGCGGTGAAAATCCGCGACGGTCGCGCCGCTGTGAGCGTCTGTTCCGAGGAGTATTCGGAAATCCCCGAGGCACCGGGCCCTCTGACTTCTGGGGGGAACGCCCAATCCACTATTCGCCCTGCGAATGGGAAGGAGCCTCTCGGTAGGACGCAAGCCAGAAAACCTGCCTGTGGTGGAATGCACAAGGTATTGTGTTCTCGCGAGTTGGAACGCACGTGTGATAGCGCAGGGCGAGCATGTTGAGTCGCTCTGTGCAGGACGCAGGCATGAGACGCCGTTCCGATTCGTTGGAACGGCGTTTTTTTTGTGCGCCTGCGGGCCAGGCCCTCGCGACAAGGGCAGGCCAATCCGAAAGGAGGTTGGGATGCTCCGAGTGACCAAGACACGCGCGTAGAGACGAGCGGACTGACGGCAAGCAGTCCGGAGGATGGAAAGTGAAAATGCGGGCCGATTGGCCTGGACAAGAGTATTCAGACTGGAGAAGACAGATGAAACGTGGAATAGGACTCGCACTCGGTGTCCTGTTGGCGGTCACTACAACCGCGTCGGCAGAACTCATCGAGGTCGGCGCCGGCGTCAACGAAGCAAAGGTCTATATCGAATGGCGGGACGGTTTCAGCGTCGAATTCCTCGTCCGTTTTGGCTTGACCGAATCGGAGACCACAACCGGCATTGGACTCATAGACATCATTGAGGCCGAGACGGAACTCGTCACCGTGCGAATTTACTACGACTCGACACCGCTGATCGACGGAATCGCATATCGAGACCACAACAACGTGGGCTACGTTCCCACAGCAGGGTGGTGGCACTACTGGACCGACAATGCCGGCAGCAGGGACGGATGGGCGTCCTCATGGACCGGAGCGTCCAGACGGATCGTTCGCCACGGCGATGCCGATGCCTGGATCTACGGTCGCGACGATGAGCCCAAACCTCAATGGGAGATTCCCTTTCTGTCGGGATACGGTCAGTACATCTACGACGCCAACGATTTCGCAACCGCATGGATCGACTATCAACCACAGGGCATGTCCAGGGACTGGCTCAGCGGCATCTCGTACAACGATCCCAACGCCGCATTGGACCGCCCGACGGTCGACACAACCGGCGACGGCTGGATTGCCAGTGCGGACTCGGCACTCCCGGTCGTGCCCGTCTATCCGGCCTGGCGACACCATGAACTGGTCTACCTGGGCGACGGCGGGTCGCTCACGCTGGCCTTCAACCATCAGGTGCGCGACGACAGGAACAACCCCTACGGAATTGACTTCATCGTCTTCGGAAACACCTGGCTCTCCACGGGAGACAACCAGTATTGGACAAACGGCGATCCCTCGGAAACCCTCGTCGGCAGCACAGCGAGTGTCGAGCCGGGCGTCGTCTCCGTCAGCCAGGACGGCGTCACCTGGTACAGTTTCACAACCGATCCGAACTTCAAGGCCGACGACCCCAACTTCATCACGCTCCCGGTCGGTGCCCAAGACGGCCCGTTCTGCGACGGCTTCGCCCCCACGCTCGGACGAGTCTACGACCCCTGCAATGCGGACGCCTCCGTGGTCGAAACGAATCGGTGGTGGGCCGAGCCGACCAATCCGACCCTGCCGCTCGACCCGAATCTGACCCTTGCGGACCTGGCCGGTCGGTCGGTGGCTCGCGCGGCGCAGATCTACGGCGACTCCGCGGGCGGGACCGGCTACGACATCGCCCGGCTCGACCTGCCCGTCGATCCCAACACACAGCTCAAGTGGTTCCGATACATCCGGATCGACGACGTCTCCGACGGCAAGGGCGTGAACCCGGAAATCGACGCCGTCGCCGATGTGAGTTGTCCGGGCGATTACAGGCACCCGGCGCCGGTCGGCGATGTGAATGGCGATTTCCGCGTCGATCAAAAAGACGTGGACATCGTCAACGCCAATCTGGGCAAGTCCGTCAGCGATCCGGAGGTCCCGGCGGCTGCTGATCTCAACGCCGATGGAACCGTGGACGAGACGGATCTCGGAATCGTCAACAGCAACCTGGGAACGATCGCCTGGGGGAAGGTCTGACATCCCTCGGGGATCACAAGAGAGAATGTGGGCGTCGGCGGGCCGGTCCCATGAGCCGGTCCGCCGATGTCTCGAACGATGCGGATAGGGCAGACGATGGGACAGCATGGACATCGTGAAGGCTTCACCCTCGTGGAGACGCTGGTCGTCGTATCCACAACCGCCCTGCTTCTGGGCCTGCTGCTGCCCTCTCTCCAGACGGCCCGCCAACAGGCACAGAAGACAGCCTGCCTGAGCAATCTGCGACAGATGGCCATCGCAGCCCACGGCTACGCTTCGGCCTACGACGAACACTACCCGCTGGCCTACTCCACTCGCCTGGAAGGTGGCGTTGTGCGATCCTACTCGTGGGATTACATCACATGGAAGGTCTGGTCGGGAACGACCGGGACCACCCACGTCGAGCCAGGCCTGCTGTGGGCGGGCCGGACCATCGAGAAGGTCCAGCAATGTCCCGCCTTCAAAGGAGCCAGCAACACCATGGCCGACCCGTATACAGGATACAACTATAACACCAGCTACATCGGGTTGATCGACACGTTGTCGCCTGCGGATTCGGCGCGGACCACCAGCGTGGGTCGTCCGGCCGAGACCGCCCTGTTCGGCGACGGCCAGTGCCCCACCGGCGGCGCCAACAAGTACATGCGAGCCCCCTTCTCTCACGCAGGCGACACGCTCCTGCCCGACTCGGCCCGCTATGCCGGCGCCCAGGGCTACCGCCACCTTCGCCAGACGAACGTCGCGTTCTGTGACGGCCACGCCGGCCCGTGGTCCGAGGTCCACACCAGGACCGACTCTTCCGCCAAGGGGATCCTGGACACCCACAATGCGACAGGCGATGTGCAGATCGGCTTCCTCTCCTGCGACAATGGCCTCTACGACTTGAAATGAGTCTGGGTTCTCGCGTATGATGGCGACCATGGGAACGCCGCGAGTCTATCGTGTGGTCAGCCGGGCCGGGCGAGCGGCCGTGCTGACGTGGCAAGGCATCAACCATCTGTTGTGGCCGCCCGTCTGCCGCGACTGCGGCCGGGGCATATGCGTCGAGGACGACGAACTCTGCCGGGACTGTTGGAGCGAGCTTGCGACCTGCACCGCGGGCGACTACTGCCCCCGCTGCGGGCGGGACGCCAGTCGATACGGCCTGGTCGGCGGCGCTTGTGGCGCCTGCCGGTCGGAGGAGTTCCACTTCGACGGGATCGCCCGCGCGGGCGTGTACACCGAGGCCCTCCAGCGGATGATCCTCGCCTTCAAGCACGACCACAGCGAGCTTGCCTCCACGCTGGCGCCCTTGGCGCAGGCATCGCTCGAGGGCAGCAGCTTCTGCGACGACGTCGAGCTGTTCGTCCCGGTCCCTCTTCACTGGACCCGGCGGGTTCTGCGCGGCTACAACCAAGCCAATCTCATCGCCCGCCGACTCCGCCACCCGCGCGCAAGGGTAATTGCCGACCTCGTCCGCGTCCGCCGGACCCGACCCCAGCCGCAGGCCGCGACACCCGCAGCGAGGGCTAGAAACGTCGCGGGCGCATTTGTCGTCCGTGACGGGCATGAATTCGCAGGCAGGACGGTCTGCCTGATCGACGACATCAAGACCAGCGGCGCAACGCTGAACGAATGTGCCCGAGCCATCAAAGAGGCCGGAGCAGCGAAGGTCTACGCCCTTGTCCTGGCGGTCGCGGGACAGAGGCCGGCATAACGTCCTAGTCGGCAGCTTGCCTGCGAATACGTCCCTTGGACAAATGCTGCCTGACGATCTAAGTCCCTCCGTCCCCTGTCCCGGCGAGGCACACAGAGCTTCTGTCGCAGCCTCTCGACGTCGTCGAAATCGGCTGACTCGTTGCGTGCTCTCTGTGCCTCGCCGGTGAACCCGCCGGCCTCAAGGCCTATGGCAGCGGGATCGGAACGATGAAGATCTGATTGACGGACACGCCATCTGGGCGGCTCACCTTCCGATTGAAGGCAACCCACTGGCCATTGGGCGCGACGCACAGGGCATCGGGCGAACTGCCCGGATACAACGACGCATCCGTGATCCGCTCCGAAACCCCAAACTGCGGATCACCCTCCATCACGTTCGTCCGCCAAATCGAATTGTCCGATACGCAGTAAATGTAATCCCCGGACGGGTCCCACCACGGCTTCGTCGCACCCGCCGACAGAGACGTCGCCTGCACCGCATCGCCGCCCAGCGGAGAGACCAACCAGATCTGACCGCCACGCGTGAACGCAATCCGAGAGCCGTCCAGACTGCAACGAATGATCCCGCCGCAATCCGTGTCGCTCCACGTCAACCTCCGCTGCACCGTGCCCATCGGCGGCATCGGGAACGTCGTCGCCGTACCCTCCAGCGGACCGTCCGGACCCGCCACCGTGATGTCCTCCGGGATATCCACGATGTACACCTCGTTCCGAGCCGAACCGCTGCTCGTCACCGTCTTGCCGATGAACGCCCGAGCACGCTGCCACGTCCCGTCCGCCTTCTGATACCCCTTCTCGCCAACCCACGCATCCTCAGAACCCTGGAAGATGTCGTCGCTGCCCGGCGTGATCTCCGCCTGCGGCTTGACCTTCACCACCAGGACCGTGAACCCCACGCCATCCTGATTCCCCAATGCGTCGTCCACATCGACCGGGATGCCCAGCTTCGTCACACCGATCGTCCGAAGATTCTTGCCCAGACCCTCCATGATCTTGTCGTTGTACGTGAACCCGATCCACTGCCCATCCCCGCTCGGCTCATGACGATGCGTCCCGCCGCGAAGCGCGCCGGGCGTAAACGGCTCCGTCACATCCCGCGCGTCCGAGATCACGTAGTCCGAACTGCCCGCGCTGCCGTCCGTCGGACTGACCATCGCGCCAAACCGCGCGGTCCCGGCGTACTGCACGTCGTCGATCCCGCGAATCGCGATCACCGTGTCCCCCGCAGGGAAAAAACTCACCGCCGACGTGCCCGGTCCGAACCCGTTCGTCGGATTCGGATTCGGCGCCGTGTACATCGTGACGATCTCCCGGCTGACGATATTGACCTTCTCCAGCGTCAGCGTGTTGCCGATCCCGCCCGAGAAGGCCCGCGTGTCATACGCGATCCATCGACAGTCCGGAGACCAGTTCAGGTTGTTGTCCAACTGGTGATTCCGATCCGTGTCGAACGTCAGTTGCGTCTCGTCCCACAGCGAGAACGCGTTCGGCGCGGCCAGCAAGACGAAATGGAACACAATGAGACCAGTCAGAATGGACCTTTTCATAATCCGCTCCTTAAGTTGAACTGATACTGATCCGACACTTCCATCTGAACTCGCCCGGCCCGCTGCCGAGCCATACTATGATTGTACCGCTGTCCCCGTCTGTGTCTACTTGATTTGGAGGATTTTATCGCCCCTTGCGACAAATACAGGGGGTTTGCCCAGGGACAGGACTGTAGGTGCCAACTGCCTCCTGGCAACGCGGAGCCGTAGGGTTCCAGGCAAATGCGGCCGTAGCCGAGAAGCGTTCCCGTCGCGCGGGCAAGGTAGATCTGGGCGATCTCGTAACTCGCGAAGGCGCTGATCTTTCGCAATTGGGCATCGGCCAGATTCGACGCGGCGTCGAGGACCTCGACGCTGGTCCGTTGGCCCAACTGGAATCGCAACTGCTCGACCCGATAGGATCGGTCGGCCCGAACGACGCCTTGTTCGGCTGCGAGAATCCGCCGCCAATTCTGCTCGAGCCCATCGACCGCCTCGTAGACCTCTTGGCGGATCTGCTGCTCCTGCAGCTCCCGGTTGAGGGCGGTCCGGACCCGTTGGAGGCGGGCCTCCCGCAGACGGGCCTTGGCCGCCCGATTGCCCAAGGGGATCGTGGCCGCAAGACCGACGCGGTGATCCGTCGAGTTATCACGGAAGAGGTTCTCCAGGGCACGTTCCTCGTCGGCGGCCTGTCCCCCGGCGGAGAACCGGTAGCTCAGGTCCAGTTCCGGCAACAGGTCGTTCTTCGCCAGCTCGACGCCAATCTCGTTCGCCGCCAACTGATACTCCAGGTCCACCAGTTCCATGCGGTTCGCCAGTGCCGCAGCGCGAACCTCATCGGGCGAGAGACGGACCACTCGCTGCGTTTCATTCGGCTCGACGATCTGCGTCGCCAGCTTCTCCGTCGCCTGTTCGATGCTCACCGGGGGCGACTTCGATTGCTGGGCGAGTTGGGTCGTTTCGATGACATCCAGCTTGGTCGCCAGGGCCGCCAACTGAGGCGAGCGACGCGTCTGGGGCGTCCCGCAACCAGCCGCGATCAACATCAGCCACAGTCCGACCACGCCATAGCCTACGTCCTGCCGCAGAATCATCATTGCTTAACTCCTGTCGTGCGTACCACGCACCATTTCCTTGTTGTTCGAATACGGTGCTTGATACACACCCTACTCATTCTCACTCGCATCGCAACGCCGCCATCGGATCGATCTTCGCCGCCCGCCGGGCGGGGAGGCAGCAGGCCAGCAGAACAATCACGGTCAGGACGAGCAAGACAGATGCCAGGGTCAGCGGGTCCGTCGGGCTGACATCGTACAGAAGGCTGCGAAGCACGCACGTGAGAGCCACAGCCGTTACCAGACCGATCATGATCCCGATCAGCGTTACGCCGAGCCCCTGCGCAAGAAGCGTCTTCATCACGTCGGCCCCTCGGGCGCCCAGCGCCATGCGGATGCCGATCTCCTGTGTACGCCGGGAGACCGCATAGGCGGTGACGCCATAAACACCCGTGGCAGCCAACGCCAGGGCGACGACGGCGAAAACGCCCAGGAACAACATGTTGAAACGCTGCGGTGACACATGCCCGGCGATTCCATCTTCCAGAGGAACAACCTTGCCGAGGGTGATCTGCCTGTCAACCGCCAGCAATTCGCTGCGCAGGCCCTTCATGATGCCTCGGGGGTCGCAATGCATCCGGAGCACAAAAAGACCCCACCCATAATCCGCCTGAAGATAGGGGACGTAGGTTTCCGGATCGGGCGGACCGCTTTTGAACCAGGTGAAGTGCTTCGCATCGCCCACGGCGCCCACAATCAAATAGGACAACGGAATCACGGTTGCCCCCCCTTTTGGGTGCGTGTATTCCTCATTTCTGTGAGATATGTACCCACCGGATTGCGATTGGGCGAGAAGCGCCGGGCCATCGAGTCGCTGATGATGATCACCGGAACGCTGTCCGCGCGGTCCTGGTCCGTGAAATACCATCCCTTCAACAACGGAATCCCGAGGGCGCGGAAGTAGTCGGCCGAGATCGGCCGCCAGCGTATGCCAGGAACGCCTACATCGTCGTCGGTGTCGTTGACCTGGGCAAGCGAACAAGAAGTCACTTCCCCATTGCCCCCGGCCAGATGCAACGGCTGGTAGGTGAAATCAGGAATCTCGCCCCGGATCTCGTTCTGCCTGACACCTTTGACGACCCCAACGATTTCAACGTCCAGCGTGCCTTTGGGATCGATCCCGAAATGGACGTGGCGACCCACCGGATTCTCGCCGGGAAGGTACTTGTCGGCTGCCACTTCATTGATCATTGCCACTGGCGGCCCGCCTTGAACGTCTTGTTCGTTGAACTCGCGTCCCAGAAGCACAGGGATGCCCATCGTGGCGAAATAGCCCGGCGCCACCTCATCGGTCCTCGGGGTGGGCATTTCATCGGCCCCCTCGAACTTCACCGTGTGACCCCATGCCCACCCTCGCATGACACTCCCGCTCGAAACCGACGCGCTGCGAACCCCGGGTAGTTGAGACAACCTCGCTGTGACCCAATCATGAAGCGTCAAGACCTCGTCTCCGCCAAGGTGGCGCGCGTGGCCAGCAGAGCCGGTCCCAAACCAAGCAACAGGGCCGTCAAAGTCGCTGTCCCCAGGGCGAATCCCAACATGCGGAGGTTCAACGTCGTCCCAATCGTTCCGGCGACATCGCCATATGGCAACAAGGCCGCTAAAGGCCGTGCTGCCGCGACGCCCAACGCCAACCCCAGAACCCCAGCGCCAGCAGCAGACTCTCGGCCAGCATCTGCCGCACCACTCGCCACCGGCTCGCGCCGAGCGCCAGGCGCATGGCGATCTCTTTTCGCCGTGAGGTGGACCGGGCGGCAAGCAGACTGGCTGCATTCGCACACGCAATCACCAATACGAAACCGACCATTGCCATCTGCACGAACAGCGGCGTCCCCATCTGCCTGCTCACAGGCGACTGCCCGGCGGAACAGAAAGTTAGCATGATCGCATGCTTGATGAACTCCTCGCGTTTCTCTGCCGGCAGACTCTCAATCGTGGGCGCTTCTTCCGCGAGATTGCGCTGGTACAGAGCAGTCAATGCAGTTTCCGCCTGCTTCTGGCTCACCCCGGGGTTCAAGGCGGCCGAAGAGGTTCAACCACAAGCTACGCCGATTGTCAAGATCGTTCCAGGACGGCGTGACCTGGGCCTTCATCGCGATCGGCGTCATCACGTCGAAGCTCCTTCCAAACTCCATGCCCCGAAAGCCCGGCGCCGTCACGCCGACGATGGTAAACGCCTGCTCGTTGATGATGACCGTCTGGTTGAGGATCCGCTCGTCGCCACCGAACCGCCGCTGCCAGAAGGAACAGCTCAAGACAATCACCGGACTCGCACCCGGCGCAAGGTCGTCATCCGGCAGGAGGGGACGTCCCAACGATGCGACAAGACCGAGCGACTGGAAGTAGTTTCCACTGACCAACATGACCGTGGTACGTTCCGTCACACCGGCGTAAGAAATGTTCGCCTCCGCAGGAAAGCTCGCGACGATCCCCTGGCACACCGTGTTCTCCTTCTCCAGATAGCGGTACATCGGATGGGAAAACGGATTCCAGCCTCGGCTGCTGCCCCGGCACGGTCCGTTGGTCTGGAGGGCCATCAACTGCTCCGGATGGAACACCGGCAGCGGAAAAGCACCTGGTCCAGCAATGAGAAAATGGCGGCGTTGGCACCGATGCCAATCGCAAGAATCGCGACCACTAGTAGCGTGAAACCGGGGTTCTTCCCCAGCATTCGCATGCCATACCGTATGTCCTGCAGCAACGTTCCCATGGAGTACTCCTATCTGCACTTTCTTCTCACCAGAGACGGTGCAAATAGCGTGCCAGACAGCGAACGCCCCGGCGACGTTGTGTCAAGGGCTGGTCCTCTCGCGAGTGTCCGGTCTTGGACCGGCGCGCCCGAATCCGGACACTGCCTGACGCCGGGAACATGCCAACGACCGCTGGAGAAGAAACGCCTCACGGTATCACTACAAACGAGGTGTCCCCCCACCGGTTCATCCACTCCGCGATGTTCCGCCGCTCCAGTTCTTCCATGCGACCTCGCTTCTCCATGAAGCGATGGTACTTATCCCTGTCCTCGGTGTCCCAGGCGTTCGCTTCCTCGTAGTCGCCGCAGAAGGGAACTTGCAGGTCGATCCAACAGGCGATTCGCTCGACCTCCTCCCTCGCGAGTTTCACATCGTAATGCCCCTCGACCAGGAGAGACAACAGCCGACTGCGGGCCGCTCCGGCGTCATACGGCGGCAGCATCGGCGGGGCCGACTGGGCGCTGATCCAGTTCATGAGGTCATCCGACACACCCGCCAGGTATGGATTGTTCTCCAGGGTCCTTTCGGCAGCCCCGACAAGGACCAGATAGCTCTCGCTCCACCGCCGCTTCGCCAGGTTCTCCACCACAGGCGTGCCCAGCAGGCTGAAGGCGGTGCTCTTGTCCCCGGAAACGCCAGTCTTCACCGGCAAACGGCGGGCGTAATCCCCCTTGCGTGGCTCGTTGTGACAACTGATGCAATGGCGATCCAGGATGGGCTGGATCTCCCGGGCGTAGCTGAAGCCCCGCGCCGGACCGTGGAACGGCATCAACTCCTGCGGGCCGGCCTTCATCGCCACGACCGTACCGCCCGCACTGGTCGGCGGCGCGTCGTTCTTCGACTCGTGACAGCCAACACACGAGACCGCCTCTCCCGGCTGCAACGTCAGCCAGCTCCGCATGGTTTGGACCGCGTAGCCTCGCTCGTCGATGGCCTGGAAGTAGATCGGGGTCCGCGCCGGCAAGGTAAAGAACGCCGATCCGTCGGGGTAGACGGTCGCCTCCCCGAGAACCGTCTTGGCGTCCCAGCTCCCATTGCCGATGGATACAGGCGTGCAGACCAGTGCGTCGCCCGCCGGGCCGGCGTTGTAGCTCCAGCCGACGCCAGCGGCGCGATACGCGAGAGCCACCGCGCGGAGCTTCTTCACCGTGCCGCGAGGGATGCCGGCCAGACCGGGACCCACGTAGATATCCTGGAGGTAGCACGTGCCGGAGGTCTGGCGATAATCCACCAGACTCGGGCGGACAGGCGGCCTGGGCCTCGCGGACAGCGGCACGGGCTGGCCGCATGAGATGTCCGGATCGGCAGCCAACAGCTCCCGCCGGCCATCCGCCGCGACCCAGTACAGCTTGAAGCGAGTGGGCGAGCGGGACCAGCCCAAGGGTGTGTACGCCACCACGAACTGCGACTCCGAGAGCGGATAGGGATACTGGAACAGCTCACCGTCCTGGCCGTAGAAGTCGATCCGCTCGGCGGGCGTCTCGCGGACCGGAGCGATCAACTGCGTCCCGCTGTTCTCCTGCCGGCCCTTGGCGGGGTCCACGATGCCCAGCTTGCCCACCTGTTGCGTGTGGTGACCTGAGAAGACCGCGACCACCTTGTGGGCCCCCGGGATGCCGCGGGCGTGCAACAGCGAGGTCGGGAACCAGGAGTCGTTGCCGTAGAGTTCGGTCTGGGCGGTGCCGTCGGGGTTCATCTGGAACAGGCCTTGGACAAAGAGCTGGCCGCGGTCGCTGTATTCCCAGCGGGTGTAGACCACCCGCCCGTCCGGCAACACCGTCGGGTAGTTGTCGTGGACCTGGTCGAAACTGAGCCGACGCAGATATCGGCCGTCCGGTGCGCACGTGTACAGGTTGCTGACCTCCGTCCACCAGCAGTCCACCGTCTGGACGCAGCGGGTCGAGTTGAACAGGATATCGTCGTTTGGAAGATAGACGCCCTCGTAGTCGGCAAAGCCCAGGCCGTGGGTCAACTGTCTCACCGAGCCGTCCGCGACGGTCATCTCGTAGAGATGGTAGTCGTCCTCGCGGTCCGACTTCTTCCAGGCGAAGAGCACGCGCCGACCGTCCCAGGAGACATCGGGATCGCGGATCACGCCGTCGGGGTCCTCAATGAGCGTCTGCACGCGGGTTTCGTCGCCATCGAGGTCGAGCCGACAGAGGGACGCACCCGGGTCGAACTGGCGTTCGTGCTGGGCGTCGGACTGCCCTTCCGTGTAGGCGTAATGCGAACCGCCCAGGATGTGGTGCTTCGTGAAGATCCAGTGCGGATACTGCTGACGCAGGTTCCGCAGGCGAACCTCGCGCCGGAGTTCGCAGGCACGTACGTACAGTGTGAGCCAGCAACCCGGATCAGCGGGCGACAGATCGTTGGCGAGGCGGTCGAGTTCGCTTCGCAGATCCTGATCGGCCTCGCCAAGCTCGGCCAGCGCGTTGGTACCCGCCCTCTCGATCGCGGTCCGCATCGCGGCCTGGGACAACCAGCACTCGAAGTTCGACCCCACATCCTGCAAGCACCAGTCCCAGAACATAGGGAACTCGCGTTCCATCCGTGCTGAGAACTCCTGTACCGCAGCGGAAAGCGCGTCGCTCCTCGGATCGAGCGACGCAGCCGCGGCCTGGGCATCGAGCAACGCGGCTTGCCAGCCCTGCGTCTGTTCGGACAGGACACTCCCCTCACCGAATGCCCGCTCCATCCCCGTGCTCGCGAGGAGCACGAACACCACCACGGCGTCGAACCCAAGATCTCTCAGCCTTTGGCAGACGCCGCCCCCGACGTCCCGGCACAGTGCTCTCATCCGCCGCTCCTATACCCGTATTCGTCAGAATGTTGATGGACCCTACCTGTTCCGATAGAATACTCGATTATGATGGACGTTGAGAAACAAATTGAGTACTGGCGCCAGGGTTCAACCGAGGACTGGGAGGTTGCCGTTCAGTTGGTGAAGGACGGGAAATACCGACACGGGTTGTTCTTTGCCCACTTGGCCCTGGAGAAGATGCTGAAGGGGCTCATCTGTCGCCGTACGCACGATGTGCCGCCCAAGATACATAACCTTATCCGCCTCAGCGAGTTGACTGGCTTGAAACCTGACGTTCGTCAGACTCGCACGTTGGCTGCCATGAACCAGTTCAACTTGGAGGGACGCTACCCCGAGTTTTACGCGTCTCAAGTGAGTTCCGAGAAGGCAGCGGAGTACATAGCTCACGCTCAGGAGGTTCTGACATGGCTGACCCAACAATCATAGATGTCATTCGCCGATACCTGCGAAACCTCGCGCAGCAGGGCATTCTGGCTCGTATGGGCGTCCTCTTCGGCTCGCACGCGACGGGCCATCCTGACCAATGGAGCGACATCGATCTGCTGGTCGTATCCCCGGCATTCGACGGCACATTCTCTCGAGACGCCATTGATTCGCTCTGGTACGTGGCGGCGTGTACAGATAGCCGCATCGAACCTATTCCCTGCGGCGAGCGCCAATGGGAAGAGGATACCGCAACGCCCATCATCGAAGTCGCCCGCCGCGAAGGGGTGCAGGTGACACCCGAGAACCTCGATCGGTAGCAGGTGTCAATTGCCAAGTGGCAACCGCAGGCAGGCGAGGCAGCCGGGTTGGACTGCGTGGTTTTCGAGCGTCAAGGTCCCGCCGTGAGCTTCGGCGATCTGGCGACTCAGGGTCAGACCGATGCCCGAGCCTCGGTCCTTCGTCGTGTAGAACGGCACAAAGACATCCACACCCTCGGCCAAGCCCGGACCGTCGTCGTCGATGTGAATCTCAACCGCCTGGTCGTCGGCCTGCCAGCCGATGGCGACGGTTCCGTCGCCCTGCGGTCGGCTTTGCAGACTCGCTTCGACCGCATTGGAGATCACGTTGATGAGCAATTGCTCCAGTTGGTCGCGGTCGCCGTGGACCTGGATGTCGCGACCGGCCACGACGGTGACTCCCATCCGCGTCTCCAGACCCGCGACCCGTCGGAGCAATTGAGCGACGTCCACCTGGGCGAAGCTCGGCTGCGGCAGGTGCATCAGGCGGGAGTAGGCGCCGATGAACCGGTCGAGGGCCTCCGCCCGCTCGGAGATCAGTTCGAGCCCCCCCTTGAGGTCCGTCTCCCAGTCGTCGGCGAGGGGTGTGCGGCCGACCAGCACACGCAGGCTGTCCGCCACCGACTGGATCGGCGTCAGCGAGTTGTTCACCTCGTGACGCACGGTCCGGATCAGGCGTTTCCAGGCCCGGCGCTCCTCCTCGTGCAGGGTGCGGGTGAGGTCGGACAGGAAGATCAGACTGTGCGAGGCGCCCTTCTCCCGGTAACTGCCGCGTCGCAACTCCCATCGCCCGACGCCGCCGGGGAAGGAGACATCCACCACACGAGACGTCTCACCCGCCAGGCACTCGGCCAGACCCAGTTCCTGGGCCCGGCGCCCCAGAAGCTCCTCGTCGGTCCGTCCGAGCAGACGCTTGCCGCTGTCGTTGACCAGGTCCAGGCAACCCTCGCTGTCGAAGCCGAACAGGGCGACATCGACCTCCGCGAGGATCTTGCGGAGCAGGGCTGTCGCTTCGATCGCATGGAGTTGCTGCTCGCGAAGCGACTGGGCCAATGCGTTCGCTTCCCAGACCAATTCGCCCATCGCGTCGTCCAGCCGTGCGCCCCTCGCTCGCAGGGAGTAGTCGCCTTCACGGATGGCTCCGAGGAGGTTCGACAGAGTCCGCAGGGGAAACACAACCCGACGGTGCAGAGCCAGGACCCCAGCCAGCCAGGCCAAGACGATCAGAACCGCCAGCGTCACGCGGGTCCCGACCGTGAAGTCAAACCAGCACAGCAGAACCAGCGATGTGACGACGCCGGGCAGTCCCGCCGCGAAACCCAGGACCAGAATGCGACGCTCGTACTTCATTCGATCCCGTGCTTCTCCAGTCGTCGGTAAAGGGCACCGCGGCTCAGGCCGAGCGCGTCGGCCGCCTTGCTGACGTCGCCCTGGAAGCGGGACAGCGCGCTGCGGATCATCACCTGTTCGACCTGATCGAGGGTCAGGTTCTCGATGGCCGGTCCCGCCTCGCGTCTCGGCTCGATCCCGAGATCGCTCGCCTGCACAGCGGCGCCGCGCGACATGAGCACCGCCCGCTCGACCGTGTGGTCCAGCTCGCGGACATTGCCCGGCCAGGGATAGTCCAGGAGCACCTGCAACGACGCCGGATCGAAGCCGGTCAGGTTCTTGCGGTACCGTCCCGCGTGTCTCTGCAAGAAGTGCGCCGCCAGCAGAGGGATGTCCTCCCTGCGCTCCCGCAGCGGCGGGATGCGGATCTCGACCGTCTTGAGCCGGTACAGGAGGTCCTGACGGAACCGCGAGGCCGCCACCTCCTCCGCGAGATTGGCGTTGGTCGCCGAGAGAATTCGCACGTCCACGCGGTGCGTTTTCGACGACCCCACCGGCTCGAACTCCCCGCTCTCCAGCACGCGAAGCAGCTTCGATTGCAGGTTCGCGGGAATGCTGGCGATCTCGTCGAGGAACAGGGTCCCGCCGTCGGCCAGCTTGAACCGCCCGATCCGGTCGGACCGCGCGTCGGTGAACGCGCCGGCCACGTGGCCGAACAGCTCGCTCTCGAACAGCGTGGCCGGGATGCTCGCGGTGTTCACGCTGACCAAGGGCTTGTCCTTCCTCGCGGAGGCGCCATGAAGGGCCTGGGCGACAATGCCTTTGCCGGCGCCGTTCTCGCCGGTGATGAGGACGTTGGCATGGGAAGGCCCGACGCGGGCAATCACATCGAGCACCGGCTGCATCGCTCGGGACTCGGCGATGAAGGAGGGGCGGTCCTCGCCGCGCAGCAGGAGGTTCTCCTGTTCGAGCTGCCCCAGGCGGTCATCACCACAACCGGCAGCGTGCTGTCGATCTGCTGGACCTTCGAGAGCAGATCCAGACCCTCCTGGCCGGAGGTGCTGCCTCGCACGTAGTTGAGGTCCATCAGGACCACGTCGAAGTCCCGCCGCGCGATCGCCTCGACAATCGCCGGCGCGGAGGCGACCGTCTCGATCTCGTAGCCCTCGCCCTTAAGCAACAAGCGAAGAGCCTTGAGCATGCTGACCTGGTCGTCCGCCAGCAGGACTCGCGGCGGTCGGCTGTGCTCGGTCGTCTCCATCTCTGCTTGTGCGTCCTTCTTCCAAACCGGGAACAGGCCTCTCACGGGAAGGCGGGGAGAGAGACCGGACTCGCCTACTGGAAGGCGCGAGGACAGCCATAGGCCTGGCACTTCTCGCGGAAACGGACGCAGACGTACACGATCAGCTCACATCGGTCCTGGACGCCGAGACGCGAGAAGAGCCGGCACAAGTGCGTCCGCACCGTCGGCACGGACATGCCCAAGTCCCTCGCGATTTGCTTGTCGGAGTGCCCCATGAGCAGATGCTCCACGACATCCGCCTGCCGGGGAGGCAACGCGAGGTCCTGCTTCATCTCGACCCATTCCTGCGGCGAGAACATGTGCTTCTCCATGACCGATTCCATGACTGCGCTCCCCCAGACGTCTACGGTCTTGACATCGCTGCAGGACTTGGACATTCGGGTAGTCTCACGGAGATCCGCCGAACCGGAACGTCGCGAAAGCGCCCAACCAGCCTGCGGCTCATCGATTTGTTCTTTCTATCCTCGCGAGCGGAAGACGTCAATTAGGGGAAATGCCTAGCCGCCGGCCTCTAGCGTGCGGAGGTCTGCTCGACCTTCCGATCCAGTTCCTCGGACAACTCGAAGCCTTCCGCAACGACCGTGTGCTTCCTGTCGGTCAAGATCAGATGGGGAAGCGACGCTGCCCCCCAGTCGAGAAGCGTCTTCTCGACATCGCCGGTGAAGCATCCCACCGGGAACGGGGGTTTGTTCTGCTCGACCCACTTCTCCAGAGCCCCCTCTTCAGCCTTGGCGGCGTGCACCGCGACGATCGTCACACCCTTTTCGCTGAGCGCCGCGGCTCGACGGACCATCTCCCCAATGCAGTGCCGCGAGGGTCTCTGGTTCATGTCCCACAGGCACACGAGCAGCCCACGGTCGCTCGCATCGGCAGGCAGCTCAATCCCCACGCTCTTCAAATCGGGCAGGAGCTTGCCGATCAGCCGGGTCGGCGATCGTGGGACATATCGGGTGGCCGAGCTTCGTTCGCTTACAACGATCTGCACGTCCTTGGCGCCGCCCTCGGTCTGGACCGAGCCGCGGAGGTAGGCCCCGCCGCTCTGGCTGCTGGCGCTGATGCCGATCCGCCCGGCACAGACACGTTCCAGGGTGAACTTGCCCTCGGCGTTCGTTCGAACCTCGCGGTTCGGCTGATTGTCCTGACTGCCGCCGTAACAGTACACGCTGGCGCCGGACACCGGCTCACCTTCCGAATCGACGACCACACCCGACACGGACAGATTCGCGACAGGCAGCGTGAACGTCCCCGTCTGAACCCGGCCTGCGACAGCCTGATCTTCGTTGAGGTTGTTCTGCATCTGGCCGTAGCCGTCTGCCATGGCAGTGAGGTAATACCGCTGTTCCGGCGGGATCGCGCTCACCTCGAACTGTCCCTGGGCATTCGTCCGGACACTGCTGTTGCGCGGCAGGAAGGACGCGCCCCAACTGGAGCCGCGGAGCATGACGAGCAACTGGGCGTTCTCGATCCCCTTGCCGTTGGGGTCCACGACCTGCCCGGTCAGCGTGGCGGCCGGCTGGAGCTTCAGCGCGATCTGCGTTCCCTGCTCCTCCACAGGCTGGGCCGCAGCGAGATTGCGATCCACATGCCGCCCAACGATGTAGAAGACCGTCCTGTCCGCGGACCAGCCCTGTGTGTCCCACGTGACTTCGAACTTCCCCTCGGCATTGGAGACCGCGTCTTTGCCCCGCCCGCCGGGAAGGATCTGCACGGTCGCGCCCTCCAAGGGCTGGCCCGCGTCGTCGTACACCACGCCGCGGACGGACGGCAAGCCGCTGAGCGTCAGTTCGAGCTGCTTCGTCTGGCCATCGGCAACGGTGAACTCGACACTCTCCTCGGAACGAGCGTACCCTTCCTTGTAGAGACTGTTGATCTGATAGCTGCCGGCGGGAAGACGGATGCGGACAGACCCGTTCTCGTCGGTCACTCCGTTGAATCGTTGGCCGCTCGCGGGGTCGTGAACATTGATGTTGACCTGCGCGATGGGTCTGCCGCCGGCCTGTTCCTTGACGCCGACCTCGACGAAGGCCCCTTTCGAGAGGACCAGGCGGACATCGCGTACCGTCTCGCCCGCCTTGAGACTCACTTTCACCGGCTCGGCCACCCATTCCGCGACCTTGTCCTCGCGGGACGCCAGTTGCAGCGTGTAGCTGCCCGCCGACAGGGCGCCAATGAAGAACGTGCCATCCTGGGCCGACGTAACGGGCTCGATGGTGAGCGGAAAACCCCGCTGGGCAGGCTGGGCAGTGACGGCCACGCCCGCGATGGGCTTGCCGTCGGCCTTCTCGACCACCATCCCCTCGATCCTCGACTCGACGGGCAGAGTGACTTTGATGCCGCTCTGGCCCGGGGAGAACTGGCACTTGTCGCCGCGATAGGTCGTGGGGTCGAGGGTGCAGGTCGTCGTCCGCCCGGGCTTGCTGGCAAGCAGTTCGCAAGTCGCCTCCCCCGGCAGATTCGGAAAGACAAAACGTCCCGTGCTGTCGGTTCTGACCGTCAGCAGTTGGGGAGCGATGAAATACGATATGTACCGATGGTCCTGCTGGGTTCCAATGATCGCGATCGCAATGGAGACCTCCGCGTCGATGATGGGCGTGCCGCCTTCATCCACGACGGCGCCCGACAGCTCCCTGGGCTCGCCCAGCATGATGTCGGACTGCTGGTCGCCCTCCTGCATTTCCCAGATGGTCCAGCCCAAGGAAAGCCCTTCCTTGTGGGCGACAATCGAACCCTGCCTCTCGCCCGGCGACTCCTTGTCGCGCGCGAACCCAAATGCGCCGTCCGACCCGGTCGTCGCCTCTCGGATAAACTCTGCTCTGGGCAAGTCCTCACCGCGCGCATACCGCAACTCGTACAATGCCAGCTTCACGTCCGAGAGGGGTTGGCCCTGTCGGTCGAGCACCCTGCCTTTGAAAGAGATCTGGGGAATCTCCTGGCCGGAGGTCCGATTGGCACGGACAGCGCCGCTCGAGACCAGCAAGGAGAACGTGACCAGCGAAAACACCAGGAGGCTCTTCATGCGCATACTCATCCCTCTGGCAATACAGAAACGGCAGACAGTTCACATCAGTACCAGACTACACCACTCTCCGCCCGCCCACGGTCGAAACCCACACGATCGCGCCCACCACTGCGAGAATCACCACGATTGAAACCAGGCTGACGCCCACGCCGAGCGACGCTCGCGGCGGATCATCCGGCTTCGCAGGAACTGGACCGCTGGCGGTCGAATCGACAGGGGGAGTCTGCGTCACAGGTTCCGCCTGTGCCGCAGATGGCGTCTGGGGCGCGGGCTGGGTCGGCTCCGCCAGCGTCGCCTGCAACAGGTGCGGCGTCCCCGGCGCCACACGCCCAGCCACCGCCGACGGCTCCTTCCCGGAGGAGAGGGCTTTCACCTCGTCGGCGTCCAGCGCATAGGCGAAGATGCAGACCTCATCGATCGTGCCTGCAAAGAAGGCATCCTCCGCCGTGGCGTGCCTGCCGAACTTCAGCGTCGCAGGTTCCACGTCGGGACTGCCTGATGGATTGGAATTGTCCGTGATCAGGGCACCGTCCCGGTAGGCCTTGAGGCTCTCGCCGTCATAGGTGCCCGCGAGGTGATGCCAGGTGTCGGCCTGCAAGTCGCCGAAGGGCGCCGAATACCACTCGCCCGCGACGCAGATCCCGACGGCGCCAAGCCACCCGTCGCTGCCGTGGTTCCAGTTGATCTGGAAATTCCTCTCCGCGTGCACCGGGCCGCTTGCCACCGGCCTGGTCGGCGCCGCAGGACTCTTGACCCATGCGGCCACAGTCCAGACCGGCAGGTTGGGCGTCCAGCCGGTGTCCGCGAAGTCGTCCACACCGTCGAACTGCAACGCGCCGCGGACGCGACCGCCCGCAGGTTGCCAGACGGGATTCCCGTGGATCGTCGCGTCGCGCCCATTGCCCGAGCTGTCCGCGATCCTCGTCCCGTCCGCTTCGTCCAGCTTCCACAAGGCTTCGAAGCCACCCGTGCTGAAGTTCCACACTTGGCCGCTTGCGACGGAACCATCCGCGAGGACCTCGTCGATCCGCCAGAAGTACTTCTTGTTGTTGTCCAGTTGCGAGACCTTGGCGCCGACCCGGTCGATTCTGCCGAGCGACGCAAGGGCGTCGGGACTCGTGCCCAGATAGACTCGGTGCGTCTGTGCGCCCTCGCCGGCAATCCAGGTCAACTCCAGACCACCGGCCGCGACGCCCGTCGCGCCATCCGACGGACCGGGTCGGCTCGCCTGCGGACCGCGAGGCCCGAAGAACTGAACCTCGCTCAGGCCGACGTAGTCAGGATCGCCGAAACTCGCGAGATCATCGAAGCGGACCTTCTGCGCCTTGACTCCATCGAGCTTCACGAACATGGGCTCGTCATAGTCGTCGCTGCCCTGAGCCTGCTCAATGGGCAGATCGTCGCGGATCTTCTGCCAGCCGGCTTCCTGCGTCCAGACGGAGATATCCATCTTGCTGACGCCACGGTTCGTGAGCCAGCCGTCATTATAGTTGAACAGGCAGATCGCCCCGAGCGAGTGAACCTGGCCGAGATCGAATTCGAGCCAGCGATTGGCATCGCCCCTGGCCGATCGCCACATATGGGCGGGATTCACGCTGTGCTCTTCGAGCTCATCCGCGTCGCGGTTGGCCAGGCCGCTGCGATTGGTCAGATTGGCGACATCGGTTCCTTCGTCACTGCTGCTGGCCTGAACAGCCTTGGGCGGGATCTCGCCGCCTGTCATGGGCGTTTTGCGGTGATCCCCCTTGATCCACACCTGTCGAGCCAGAATCTGGAACGGACCGGCCAATTCGACGGTTGCGATGAACGGTTTGCTGACATCTTTGGGCTCCGGCCACCGGAGCGAGCAGGTGCCGCCTCACCCATACTCGAAGCTTAGCGCCCGTTCGTAGGCTCCGTCGCGACCGCGGATTCGCAGCTTTGGCGCCGCCGGCTGCGATCCGTTGCGGGTCAGCGTGATCCGCTCCCCATGACGACCTTCGAGGCTCTGCCGGAAGTTGTAGAACGAGCCGCTCTGCGTATACTCGGCCACTGAGTAGATCGGTTCGCCGAACGGCAGTTCCTTCTCTTGGTCCGCCGCGACCGTAAAGGCCGTGCTCGAAGCGGACGAATCCGCCCGCAATTCCCAGCGGCCTCCCTTGTCGTCATTCCTCGTGATGCTCCAGTGCTCGATCCGATAGTCGCCGACCGGCAGCTTCACGACCCCCTGGTCCGGCTTGCGAAGGAACAAGCCGTTGACGCCCCCGACGCCGAGCGACGTGAGGCTCTGGGCCACACGGACCGTGCCGAACGCCACGTCCTTGGCTTCGGTCAGAATGACGAACGCACCGTCCCAGGCGATCTCGGGCCTATACAGCTTGTCGCCCACCTCGATGAAGTTGCCGACGTAGCGGGTATCCCGCCCACCGGCCTCGTCGATCCGAATGCGGTCGCACTGCTCGGCGTCGGCGGACTTGTCGTTGAAGACGCCGTTGACGTTGTGGTCGATCAGTGTGCAGTGCTTCTTGACGCCGTCGAGCGTGACCGGGCCTTCGTACCATCCGGCCGAGTACAACAGGCAATAGGTCTGCTGCGAACTGTATGCGCGGAAGTCGATGGACAAATGGTAGGTAATCGGGCCGTCGGTGGTGTCGAAGACGACCTTCACCGGTCCGAAGAGGCATCTGCTGCCATCCTGCTGGTACGGCTCGTGCGCGGAGTCATCCGAGAGGTCGCCATTGGCATTGCCGTCGATGTACAAGCGGTCGTACTGGCCGCTCGGACTGCTCTTGTCGAAGGCCAGCCAGACGGCGCCCGAGGCCGCCATCGGCGTCTTCCAGTCCAGGAACCAAGCCTGCGAGGCCTTGAATTCGGGCAGTTTGACGCCCTCCGGCTGTGCAGTGGCGAGCTGGCGGTAGACGTACCCCACGTCGCCAACGATCTGGCGGGCTTCGCGAGCGAACCGGTACTGGAGCCACTGCTCGCCCTGAGCCCAGGCTGTGGTGGCCATAACGCTCGCGAGTACAAGGACTTGCACAGCTCTCGTCTGAATCCGCACTCTCATGATCGCGCCTCCCAAACAGGGAAAGACAACAAAAGCGCACACCCCGCCCTCGCGGACGGTACTCTCGCAGTAAGGACGCACTTCCCGCACCCATGTTACAGGGTCTTCACCACCCCACGCAAGGATTTTCCAGGAAAACCGCAGAACATGTGGAAGAACAGCCCCCGATCATCTGCGATACCGGAGGGTTTCGCTGAAGCTCGGACAGTCGAGTTGAGAGGCACATAGCGGAGTTTTTGCGTTTGCCTGGACCTGAGTCACCGGTTACTATGGTCTTCGATGGTCAGGCGAAGGAACATTGACAGTGAGGCAGTTGAGTCCGACGGGTTCTCCACACTGGCTCAAGCAGATGCCCTGTCGCACATCGAGAAGACGCAGCAGGCGTTCAGCAAAGCCACCTCGCGAGCGGCGCGTTCGGCAATCGGGCAGTTCTTGACGCCTGCGCCAATCGCGAGGTTCATGGCATCACTGTTCGAGAAGGATGCAGAAGCCGTCAGGATTCTCGACCCCGGCGCGGGAACCGGCACGCTCTTCGCAGCCCTGACGGAGCACTTGGTCTCCAAACCGCATCGTCCCACATCCATCGAGGTCGTCGCCTACGAAACGGATCGTGATATCACGTCGCACTTGGAAACAACGATGGGATTGTGTCGTGAGTTGTGTGCCCAGGCAGACGTTGCTTTCCAGGGGGCGGTACGTTGCGAGGACTTCGTCTCCGCTGCAGTTGCGCAGGTCCGTGACAACTTGTTCTCGCCGATGCGGGACAGCTACACCCATGTGATTCTCAATCCCCCCTACAAGAAGATCAACGGAGCAACTCCGACACGCCGGATGCTGAGTTCCGCCGGCATGGAGACTTCGAATCTCTATTCGGCATTCGTCTGGCTGGCTGCCCACCTCATGCAACCGGGCGGCGAGATTGTGGCCATCACGCCGCGGAGTTTCTGCAATGGCCCATACTTCCGCCGCTTCCGCAAAGCTCTTCTGGGACTTGTCGATCTCCGGCACATCCACACGTTCGAATCGAGAAAAGAAGCGTTTGCCGACGATTGTGTCCTGCAGGAGAACGTCATTTTCCACGGTGTTCGAAATGAGCCGCAGAGACCAACAGTGAGAATATCCGTATCGAGAGGGCCTGTTTTCGGCAAGACCCCAGCCCGAGATACTCCATTCCGAGATGTGGTTCTCCCGGATGACCCCGATGCGTTCATTCACCTGATTGAGGAGGACGAGGGCAAACAGGTGATGGATCGCATGTCGCGGTTCACTGCGACCCTGGCCGACTTGGACTTGGAGGTGTCTACGGGACGTGTAGTCGATTTCCGCGCCCGCAGCTTCCTTCGCCAAGATCCGGAGGCTGGAACCGCGCCGCTTGTGTACCCGTGCCATTTCGAAAGTGGATTCGTGCGATGGCCAAACCCCAGCGCGAAGAAACCCAACGCAATCGTCTGCTCCGAGCAAACGCAGGACTTGTTCGTTCCCGCCGGCTACTACGTTCTCACGAAGCGATTCACGGCAAAAGAGGAACCCCGCCGGATTGTTGGCGTGGTCTACGACCCATCGCGGATTGACGCACCCTTGGTCGGGTTCGAGAATCATCTCAACTACTTCCATTCGAGGAATCGAGGGTTACCCACAGACCTGGCACGAGGACTGGCGGTCTTCTTGAATTCCTCCTTGCTTGATCGCTACTTTCGCTTGTTCAGCGGTCATACGCAGGTAAACGCCACGGACCTGCGCAAGATGCGATACCCGTCCCGAGAACAGATGATTCGACTCGGGCGAGAGATGAAGACGAGTCTGCCGGACCAGGAGAGAATAGACGCCGCGATGCAAGAGGTGCATGCGAAGAATGGCTAGACGCCCAAGTGCCGCAACTGCGAAGAAGATTCGAGAAGCCATGGAGATCCTTCAAGAACTGGGGCTTCCTCGCGCTCAGTTGAATGAGCGGTCTGCTTTGACCCTCCTCTCATTGCTCCATCTGAAGCCCAATGCCCCTTGGGCGGACGCCGGCGCCCCATTGATGGGAATTACTCCGATGATGGAGTTCTTTGCCAGTCACTACGGGAGGCAGTATGCTCCAAACACTCGCGAGACCGTCCGCCGACACTCCATTCATCAGTTTGTGCAAGCCGGCCTGGTGGTGGCGAATCCGGACGAGCCATCGAGGCCCACGAACAGTCCGAAAGCCGTCTACCAGATCGAACCGTCGGCGTTGAAACTCCTCCGCGTCTTCGGGACATCGGACTGGGACAAGCGGCTGCCGGAATACCTGGCGTCGGTAGGCACACTCAAACGGCTTTACGCCCGCGAGAGAGAGGCAATGCGAATCCCCGTGACACTTCAACACGGAGCGAGCATACAACTGTCACCAGGGGGCCAGAACGTCCTCATCAAGAAGATCCTGGATGATTTCTGCCCGATATTCACGCCGGGAGGCCGAGTGATCTACGTGGGCGACACGGAGCAGAAATGGGCGTACTCCGACTCCGATTCCCTCAAGAGCCTCGGGGTGGAGATCGATGAACACGGCAAGATGCCCGATGTCGTTGTCCATTTCACGTCGAAGAACTGGCTCGTGTTGATTGAAGCTGTGACAAGCCATGGCCCGGTTAATCCGAAACGCCGGAAGGAACTGAGTGAGTTATTCGCCAACTCGAAGGCGGGGTTGGTCTACGTGACGGCCTTTGCAGATCTGGCTTATCCCCCGAAAGTAGTGCCATTGACGATGTTAGGATTTCCCTGTAAGGGTATCTGGAATTACAGGAGAAATCATGAAGAAGCAGCGATTCAGTGAGGAGCAGATCGTCCGGATGCTCCGGC
>Ga0209200_1001056_pt1 | contig 29163 bp, 29 predicted proteins | sample AD_UKC033_MetaG_FD_184406 | JGI IMG/M metagenome (GOLD analysis project Ga0209200, IMG submission 184406) | Active sludge microbial communities of municipal wastewater-treating anaerobic digesters from USA - AD_UKC033_MetaG (SPAdes) (version 2) | ecosystem: Engineered > Bioreactor > Anaerobic >... | reverse complement strand
CTCCAGCGACGCTACATGACCCTGGAAACCCTCGCCGACCTCGGCGAGAATCCCAACGTCAGCTTGCCCGCGGTCGCAAGCTGATCGGCTTCCCAACCTTGCCAGAGTCGATGACCTTCTGATCGCTTCTTACACCACGTCCAGGGACACGATCTCTGCCGGGCCTGGTGCGGGCCACGATCATCGCAGGGCGCCGATGTTTGGCTGATCCATTCCAGCGCTGGGATTTACCTTCATCTTCCTGTTATCTTGGCTATCATCCCGGAATCGGGCTCCCCCCCTTGTTCATTCTTCAGGACGTCAAGAGATGGCTACAGTCACCGTGAAGTGGTTCAGCAACTCCAAGGGCCTCGACAACTCCAAGGGCCTCGACTTTATTGCTGCGGAAGATGGTGGCGTGGATCTGTTCGCCCACTTCCAGTCACTGCGGAGCCTCGACGCCAAATCCCCCGGACAGGGTCGGCGAGCACGTGCCACCGGCGATGAGGCGTGCAGTGCACAGGAGGACATGGGGCCGGACGAGGACACAGGGCCAGATCGCCCGCTACCGCCGACCGGCTGATATCGGTTTCCCGGCGAGAGGGCAAGGGCCTCATGGGCATGTGACCCTGGCCCGGGTGTGGTGCTGCGCAGTTGGCGTATCCTTGTCGCGCCGGGAGATGGCCATAGCCTGGTTGCATAAGGCGCGGGAATGATGCAGAAACGCCTTCCGTATCCTGGCCGGCGATCGGGACTGACCGGAACTGCTGATGCCGCCTCCCATGATTTGAGCAGCGGGTGCATCTTCCATCGCCAAACCAAGGGTCGCGACGGCACACGCCAGGTGTCGCGTGCGTCGGTGGCGGCCTGCCCCCAGTCTCTTTCCAGTGTGCGGGAAGCAGGGTGCTCAGCCGCGCAACTCCGGCGTGACGTGTGGCTGCAGGGCCTGCAGCAGCTGTACGAAGACCTTGGGACTGCCGGCCACCACGTGGCCGGAATGCAGATAGTTTTCCTCACCGGCGAAATCGCTCACCAGGCCCCCGGCCTCCAGGATCAACAGACAGCCGGCAGCGATGTCCCACGGGCTGAGCCCGATCTCGAAGAATCCGTCCATGCGGCCGGCGGCTACCCAGGCCAGGTCCAGGGCAGCGGAACCGGGTCGGCGCAGACCGGCGGTCTTCTGCACCAGGTCGCGGAACATGCCCAGGTAGGCATCCAGGTGGGTGAAGTCCCGGTAGGGAAAACCGGTACCGATGAGGCTGCCCCGCAGCCGGTCCCGGTGGGAGACGCGGATGCGACGCTCGTTGAGGAAGGCGCCCCGGCCCCGGCTGGCGGTGTACAGGTCGTTGCGTGCCGGGTCGTAGATCACGGCCTGGGAGAGCTGGCCCCGGTGCAGCAGGGCGATGGAAACGGCGTACTGGGGCACGCCGTGCAGGAAGTTGGTGGTGCCGTCCAGGGGATCGATGATCCACTGGTACTCGGCATCACCGGGCGCACCCGCGCCGGTGCCGGATTCTTCCGCCAGGATGGCGTGCCGGGGATAGGCCTCCAGCAGGCTCTGGATGATGGCCTGTTCAGCCATGTGGTCCACTTCGCTGACGAAGTCGTTCTCGCGCTTGCTGCGTACGGTGAGGCGGTCGATGTCCAGACTGCCCCGGTTGATGATGGCGCCGGCGCGCCGGGCGGCCTTGACCGCCGTGTTGAGCATGGGGTGCATGATTGTGTAAAGAACGATGGATTTCCTGGGAAATTTTACCGTGAACCCACCCGCAAACCCGCCCAATTCTTGCCCTGCGCCGACCCTGGCCTGTCTCGACGATGTCCGCGTCGTCCTGGCGGAAACCAGCCACTCGGGCAACCTGGGAGCTGTGGCCCGCGCCATGAAGGTCATGGGCCTGTCCGACCTGCGTCTGGTCTCGCCCCGCTGCGACATCGATGACGCAGCCCGGGCCCGGGCCTCCGGGGCGGTGGACGTACTGACGAACGCCCGGGTGCATGCCGATCTGGCAGACGCCCTTTCGGATACCGTGCTGGCGGCGGCCTGCACCTCGCGCCGCCGGGATCTGCCTCATCCCGCCTTCACCCCGCGCCAGGCCGCGCCGGCATTGCTGGCCCACGCCATTTCCGGCCCGGTGGCCCTGGTCTTCGGCTCCGAGACCTTCGGCCTGTGCAACGAACAGCTCATGCAGTGCCGCTGGCTCGTCAACATCCCCACCAGCCCCGGCTACGCCTCCCTGAACCTGGGTGCGGCGGTGCAGGTGCTGGCCTACGAGCTGCGCAGCAGCCTGGCGGATGCCCCCCTGGATTTACCGGCCTTCGAACCCGCCGCCCACGCGGCGCAGGAGGCCTTGCTGGCCGAGCTGGAACGCACCCTGGTGGCCATCGGCTATCTCGACCCCGCCCACCCCAAGCGCCTCATGCCCCGCTTGCGCCGCTTTTTCGCCAAGGCCGGCCTGGAAAGGGAGGAAGTGGCCATCTGGCGGGGCATACTCAACGCCATCCCACGCCGGAACACGCCCTGAGCGGGCTTGTTTGACTGAAATGCTCGGGAATAGGGAAAATCCGCTTCTTGATGCTTTCTGAATATTCCAATGTTCGACAGATTGCGGGAAGACATCCGGGTGGTGTTCGACCGGGACCCGGCCGCGCGTACCTTCTTCGAGGTGCTGACCACCTACCCGGGGCTGCATGCCATCCTCTGGCATCGGCTGTCCCATGGACTGTGGGGCCTGGGTCTCAAATGGCTGGCACGCCTGTCCAGCACCCTGGCCCGCTGGGTCACGGGCATCGAGATCCACCCGGGGGCGCGCATCGGCCGTCGGGTGTTCATCGACCATGGCATGGGCGTGGTCATCGGCGAGACGGCGGAAATCGGCGATGACTGCACCCTATATCACGGGGTTACCCTGGGGGGGACATCCTGGCGCAAGGGCAAGCGTCACCCCAGCCTGGAGGCAGGGGTCATCGTTGGCGCCGGCGCCAAGGTGCTGGGCCCCATCAACCTGGGTGCCGGCGCCAAGATTGGCTCCAACGCGGTGGTGGTGAAGGACGTGCCCGCCGGCGCCACGGCCGTGGGCATTCCCGCCCGCATCCTGCTCAACGATACGGACAAGGCCCGGGAGGAAAAGGCCCGGCAGATGGGTTTCTCGGCCTATGGCGTGGGCGCGGACATGAACGACCCCATGGTGAAGGCCGTGCACGGCCTCATCGACCACTCGACCAATACCGACCGGCGTCTGGAGTGGATCGTGGCCGAACTGCTGCGCCTGGGAGGCCGTCCCGAGGAAGGGCGGACGGATGACCACTTCGACGCGGATTCCCTCAATCGGCTGGTGGACTGAATTTCCTCGGGCGAATAGTTGACTGTTTTAATCGGGATTAGTAGAGTGGCGTCATCCTATCCGACCATACGAGGCTTGGCATGCGTCTGACAACCAAAGGCCGTTTCGCGGTAACCGCCATGATCGACCTGGGCATGCGCCACCAGCATGGTCCCGTGACCCTGGCCGGCATCAGCGAGCGGCAGCGCATCTCTCTATCCTACCTGGAACAACTCTTCGGCCGCCTGCGTCGGCAGGGCATCGTGGACAGCGTACGGGGTCCCGGCGGTGGCTACACCTTGGCACGCGCCCTGGATGATATCTCCGTGGCCTGCATCATCCGCGCCGTGGACGAACCCATCGATGCCACCAAGTGTGGTGGCCTGGGCAACTGCCATGACGACCGCGAGTGCATGACGCACGATTTGTGGATGGGCCTCAATGCCCATATCTACCAGTACCTGGAATCCGTGCATCTGGGTGAACTGGTGCGCAAGCAGTTGAAAAAGGAGGCCGAAGAGATGCAGGACGGCGCCAGTGCCACGCACAAGCGCGGCCGGCACATCGTCGGTTCCGCTGAGCTGAAGGCCGTGGTGCACGGTTGATCATCAAAAAAGGTTCCAACATGGTCAAGACCCCCATTTACCTCGACTACTCGGCCACCACCCCGGTGGATCCCCGTGTGGCCGAAAAGATGATTCCCTACCTGACGGAGAAGTTCGGCAACCCGGCCTCCCGTTCCCACGGTTTTGGCTGGGAGGCCGACACGGCGGTGGAACAGGCGCGCGCCGAGGTGGCTGCCCTGGTGCGGGCCGATCCCAGGGAGATCGTCTGGACCTCTGGTGCCACCGAGTCCAACAACCTGGCCATCAAGGGCGCCGCCCAGTTCTACAAGGGCAAGGGCAAGCATCTGATCACAGTCAAGACCGAGCACAAGGCCGTGCTGGATACCTGTCGTGAACTGGAACGTCAGGGCTTCGAGGTGACCTATCTGGACGTTGCCGCCAGCGGCCTGATCGACCTGGATGCCTTCAAGGCCGCCCTGCGCCCGGATACCATCCTGGCATCGGTCATGTTCGTGAACAACGAGATCGGCGTCATCCAGGACATCCCCGCCCTGGGGGAGGTCTGCCGCGGCAAGGGCGTGCTCTTCCACGTGGACGCCGCCCAGGCCGCGGGCAAGGTGGACATCGACCTGTCCAGGCTGAAAGTCGATCTCATGAGCTTTTCCGCCCACAAGGCCTATGGACCCAAGGGCATCGGCGCCCTGTACGTGCGGCGCAAGCCCCGGGTGCGTCTGGAGGCCCAGATGCACGGTGGCGGGCATGAGCGGGGCATGCGTTCCGGCACCCTGCCCACGCACCAGATCGTGGGCATGGGCGAGGCCTTCCGCATCGCCAGGGAAGAAATGCATACCGAGACCGAGCGTATCCGCATGCTGCGTGACAAGCTGTTGCGCGGCTTGGCGGACATCGAGGAAGTGCACGTCAACGGCGACATGGAGGCCCGTATCGCCGGCAACCTGAACGTGAGCTTCAACTTCGTGGAGGGTGAATCCCTGATGATGGCCATCAAGGACCTGGCCGTATCCTCCGGTTCGGCCTGCACCTCCGCCAGCCTGGAACCGTCCTACGTGCTCAAGGCCCTGGGGCGCAACGACGAGCTCGCCCACAGTTCCATCCGCTTCACCATCGGCCGCTTCACTACCGAAGCAGAGATCGACTACGCCATCCGGCTGCTGCACGAGAAGATCGGCAAGCTGCGGGAAATGTCCCCCCTTTGGGAGATGTACAAGGACGGCATCGATCTCGACAGCGTACAGTGGGCGGCCCATTGATTCATTCGGGGAATGAGGAAATGGAAAACGCGAGGCAACGCCATGACTTCGGCATCCACGTTTCCCCCTTCCCATATCCCTTTCCCCCGCGACGATAGGAGCGAACGATGTCTTACAGCGACAAGGTCCTGGACCATTACGAAAACCCCCGCAACGTGGGTGCCTTTGCCAAGGATGACGCGGCCGTGGGCACCGGCATGGTGGGCGCCCCCGCCTGCGGCGATGTCATGAAGCTGCAGATCAAGGTGAACGGGCAGGGCGTCATCGAGGACGCCAAGTTCAAGACCTACGGTTGCGGTTCCGCCATTGCCTCCTCCTCCCTGGTGACCGAGTGGGTCAAGGGCAAGACCCTGGACGAGGCCATGGCCCTGAAGAACACTCAGATCGCCGAGGAACTGGCCCTGCCGCCGGTGAAGATCCACTGTTCCATCCTGGCGGAGGACGCTATCAAGGCCGCCGTGGCGGACTACAAGCAAAAGCATGGCGCCGCCGCCGGCGTTTCCGAATACACCGCCTGCAACCCACCCAAGGAGCACTGATATGGGAGCCGAGACCTGCGCCGTCCCCGAAGGCATGCCTACCGATCTATCCCAGCTGGGCATGGGCCCGGCCGCCGCCGCCGCCGTCACCCTGTCCGAGCGGGCCGTCAAACATATCCGGGATTTCCTCGACAAGCGGGGCAAGGGCCTGGGCATCAAGCTGGGGGTGCGTACCTCCGGCTGCTCCGGCATGGCCTACAAGCTGGAATTCGTCGACGAGGAGGACCCCCAGGATCAGAAGTTCCAGTACCAGGGCATTACCGTTTACGTCGACCCCAAGAGCCTGTCCTACCTGGCCGGTACCGAACTGGACTATGTGCGCGAGGGCCTGAACGAGGGCTTCCAGTTCAACAACCCGAACGTCAAGTCCCAGTGCGGCTGTGGGGAATCGTTCAACGTCTGAGCCCACCCCGGGAAACGGGAAGCGTAACCACCGCCCCCGTTTCCCTTCTCCTCCCTTTCCACCATGCCTCTCGACTTCAACCAGAACCACTTCCAGCTCTTCGGCCTGCCCGTCCGCTTCGTCCTGGATGCCGGCCAACTGGATGAGGCCTATCGGGGCCTGCAGGCAAAGATCCATCCAGACCGGTTTGCGCATGCTGGAGAGGCAGAAAAGCGTCTGTCCATGCAGTGGGCCACGCGCGCGAACGAGGCCTACGAGACCCTGAGAAGTCCTTTCGAGCGGGCGCGTTATCTGTTGTGGCTGCAGGGTGTGGACGCCATGGACCCAAAAAACACCGCCATGCCGGCGGATTTCATCATGCAGCAGATGGCATGGCGCGAGGCCCTGGCGGATACCAACCGAAACCGCGACGCGCCTGCGCTGGACAGGCTGGAACAGGAGCTGCGGGGCCAGAGCAAGGCCTACCAGGCTGATCTGGCGCGGCTCATCGACGATGCCAGGGATTACCCGCGCGCCGCCGAGACCCTGCGCAAGCTGCGTTTCATGGACAAGCTGCTGGAAGAGGTGGATAGCGCGTATGCTGCACTGGACTGAGCAGGTGAAACGGGAAAATAGAAACGCAGGGTGGTATCGGAGCAATCGATGCGGCCCATGCCGGCGAGGATCGCAACCCGAAGGCAGTCGCAACCCGGACTCCGGCTTGCGCCGGAGTGACGAGTAGTCGGCGCTTCCACGCCCTACCATTTGCCACCAAGCCCCATGGCCCTGTTGCAAATCGCCGAACCCGGCATGTCTACCGCGCCCCACCAGCACCGGCTGGCTGTGGGCATCGACCTGGGCACCACCAATTCCCTGGTGGCCAGTGTGCGCAATGCCGTGGCCGTGGTGCTGAACGACGCGCGCGGCCACGGCCTGCTGCCTTCCGTGGTGCGCTACCACGAAGACGGCAGCACCAGTGTGGGCCAGGCCGCCCAGGCCCGGGCCGCGGACGACCCCCGCAATACCATCCTCTCCGTCAAGCGCTTCATGGGACGGGGCATCAAGGACATCCCGGATGCCACCACCCTGCCCTATCAGTTCGTGGACGCCCCGGGCATGGTGCAGATCAAGACCGTGGCGGGCGTGAAAAGTCCAGTGGAGGTCTCCGCCGAAATCCTCAAGGCCACCAGGGCGCGGGCCGAGGCCGCCCTGGGCGGTGAACTGGTGGGTGCGGTGATCACCGTGCCCGCCTACTTCGACGACGCCCAGCGCCAGGCCACCAAGGATGCCGCCAAACTGGCGGGGCTCAATGTGCTGCGCCTGCTCAATGAACCCACCGCCGCCGCCATCGCCTACGGCCTGGACAACGCCGCCGAGGGCATCTATGCGGTCTACGACCTGGGGGGCGGCACCTTCGACATCTCCATCCTCAAGCTCTCCAAGGGGGTGTTCGAGGTGCTGGCCACCAATGGTGACTCCGCCCTGGGGGGCGACGACTTCGACCGCCGTATCTACTGCTGGGTGCTGGACCAGGCCAAAATCCACACCCTGGCGGATCGGGACAAGGCCCTGCTGCTGAGCCATGCGCGCGCCGCCAAGGAAAACCTCACGGACCATGACGAGACCGTCATCACCGTGGTGCTGTCCACCGGCGAAGTCATCAACCTGCGTCTGAGCGAGGCCGAGTTCAACGCCATGACCGCCAGCCTGGTCAACAAGACCCTGACCACCACGCGCAAGGCCCTGCGTGACGCAGGGCTGCGGCCCGAGGAGGTGAAGGGCGTGGTGATGGTGGGCGGTGCCACCCGCATGCCCCGTATCCAGGCCGCCGTGGGCGAATTCTTTGGCCAGGCGCCGCTCACCAATCTGGATCCGGACAAGGTGGTGGTCCTGGGGGCGGCCATGCAGGCCAATGTGCTGGCGGGCAACAAGAGCGGCGGCGACTGGCTGCTGCTGGACGTGGTACCCCTGTCCCTGGGCCTGGAAACCATGGGAGGGCTGACGGAGAAGATCATTCCGCGCAACGCCACCATCCCTACCGCCCGAGCCCAGGAATTCACCACCTTCAAGGATGGCCAGACCGCCATGAGCATCCATGTGGTGCAGGGCGAACGTGATCTGGTGGTGGACTGTCGCAGCCTGGCCCGCTTCGAGCTGCGTGGCATCCCCCCCATGGTGGCGGGCGCTGCGCGTATCCGCGTCACCTTCCAGGTGGATGCCGACGGCCTGCTCTCGGTCACCGCCCGGGAAACGGGTACCGGCATCGAGGCCCATATCGCCGTGAAACCCTCCTACGGTCTCACGGACGACGAAGTGGCCAGCATGCTTCAGGATTCCTATGTCCATGCCCAGGATGACATGGTGGCACGCAACCTGGCCGAGGCCCGGGTGGATGGCCAGCGTCTGCTGGAGGCCACCCAGGCCGCCCTGGCGGAAAACGGGCAGGCGTTGCTCAATAGCACGGAGCTGGCCCAAATCGAGACACTCATGGCCAACCTGAGGATGGCCCTGCGCGGCACTGAATCGACCGCCGTCAAGCAGGCCAGCGAGGCCCTCAATCAGGGTACGACCGAGTTCGCCGCGCGGCGCATGGACCTGTCGGTACGCAAGGCGCTGACCGGTCACAGACTGGATGAACTGGAGATCTGACACCGCCATGCCGCAACTGATCGTACTGCCCCACATGGAGCTGTGCCCCGACGGCGCCGTTCTCGACGCCCAGGCAGGCACATCCATCTGCGACACCCTGCTGGAAAACGGCATCGAGATCGAGCATGCCTGCGAGAAATCCTGTGCCTGCACTACCTGTCATGTGATCGTGCGCGAGGGTTTCGACAGCCTGCCCGAGGCCACCGAGACGGAAGACGATCTGCTGGACAAGGCCTGGGGCCTGGAACCCACCTCCCGCCTGTCCTGCCAGGCCCTCGTGGGGGATGAGGACCTGGTGGTGGAGATCCCCAAATACACCATCAACATGGTGAAAGAAGGGCATTGATCCATCGGGAGGCGCACCCTGCACCCGATCACGCTCGCCGCCCCACCAATCCCCTCTCAGCCCCAGCCCTCCATCTGCCCTTGAGCTCATGCCATGAAATGGACCGATACCCTGGACATCGCCATCGCCCTGGAAGAACACCACCCGGAGGTGGATCCACGCTACATCCGTTTTACCGACCTACACCGCTGGGTCATGGACCTGCCGGACTTTGTCGATGATCCCAACCGTTCCAACGAGAAGATCCTGGAAGCCATCCAGATGACCTGGATCGAGGAGCGGGATTGAAACCCCATGCAGCGCCCTCTCTGGGCGCGCAGGCACAGGGCCGGGTGCGTCGGGCACCCATGACGCTGGTCCTGCTCACCGCCCTGGCCATACCTCCGGCCAAGGCGGCCGAGCCCCTGGGCTTCAAGGGCCAGGGCATCGGCAGTTCCAACCTGGCCATCGCCCAGGATCCCCGCTTCGAATGCCGCGAATTGCGCACACCCACGGCGGATCAGGTCTGCAGCCTGCGTCCCAGGGAACAGGAGACCATCGCCGGCGTGCGCCTCATCAGCCTGTACTACTTCTATGACCGGGCCCGCCTGAGCGGCATCACCCTCAGCCTGCCGGCAAACCAGTTCGAGGGTGTCGCCCAGGCCCTGGAGGGCAAATACGGCCCACCCCGGACGCGGATGGAGCAGGTCAGGAACCACAAGGGCGATACCTTCGAGAACCGCATCCTCACCTGGCGCCAGGGAGACGCCTTGCTGGAGGCCCAGCGCTTTGCCGGACGTCTGGACCGCTCTCTGATCCGCCTGTCCGACCTGGCCGCGGCCGAGCGCATCCGCCAGCGCCGGGCCCGCATCCCGGACCGGGATCTGTAGGCCGGACGGGACTCAGCCCGGCAAGGCATCCCCTTCCAGGTCCAGGTCCGGGATGTGGGTGAAGGAGATGCGCATGGGCGCCTCGTGCCGGGCCCGGAAGGCCCCCCCGAAATAGATGGCATCGCTGCCGAAGCGCTGGTGCAGCCTGTCCAGCACCGCATCCAGCCCCGGGACACCCCGTTGCTCCGGAAACAGGGGCAGGGCGGACTGACCCGTGGGGGCCAGCTCCTTCAACACCAGCCCTACCTTCACCGGCTCCCGTCCCCGCGGCCTTTCCGCCCACAGGGTGTCGAGTATGCGCAGCAGACCAAGGGTGCCATCCATGGCCTGGAAGCGGGCCTCCGTCACCCAAGGGGCACGCTCGCGCCAATCGACGCTCACTTCCAGACGCCGGCACAGATAACCTTCGCCACGCATGCGCCGGGCCGCCTTTTGCAGCAGCTTGGAGAGCACCGCATAGGCCCCCTGGTCGAAACGCAGCGGGGGAGGCAGCACGTGGGAATGGCTGATGCTGCCCCGTCGGGTGGGCGGCACAGGTACGGCATACCCGCGCAGCTGGTCGTACATGCGCTCGCCCCCCACCCCACCCCAGATCCGGCGCAGGCTGGCGCGATCCGCCTGGCACAGGGCCTGCACGCTGCGGATGCCGGACTGCGCCAGCCGGGCCAGCATGCCGCGGCCCACGCCGTGGATATCCGCCAGTTTCAGGCCGTACAGGCGCTGGGGCAATTCGTGCGCGTGGATCACGGTCAGGCCGTCGGGCTTCCGCATGTTGGAGGCCATCTTGGCAATGAAACGGTTGGGGCCAATACCCACGGAACTGGTGAGACACTCCCCCACCTGCGCGCGGATGCGGCGCTTGACCTCCAGGGCCCGCTGTACCGCCACCTCCTGCCGTTGCCAGCTGCCGCTGAGTTCGCACACGACCTCGTCGATGGACAACACCTCGGTGATGGCGATGACCTGGTCCACCACATTCATGAGACGGTGATGCATCTCCACATACACGGCAGGCCGGGCCTGGATCAGGGCGATGCCGGGACACAGCCGGCGTGCATCCAGCACCGAGGTGCCGGTCTTCACGCCGAAGCGCTTGGCTTCATAGCTGGCGGCGATGCAGCAGGTGGTCTCCGCCAGCACCGGCAGGATGCCCACGGGCCGACCGCGCAATTCCGGCCGCAACTGCTGCTCCACCGAGGCGAAATAGGCATTGAAATCCAGGAGCAGGGCCGACAGGGGGCGCGGGGTTTCTGGGGCAGGGCTCGGCATGGAGGCAACCTGGATGCACGGGTTTCCAGTCTAGTCACGGGTCCGGGCGACGTAGGCGTCGATGACATCCATGAGGCGCTCCATGTGGGTCTGATCCGGACCGCTCTCCGCCGGCAGATGCACGATCCTGATGCCGCGCTCGCGGCAGGCCCCGACATCCACGATGCCGGCATCAGGCCCCAGGACCACCACCAGGCCCAGCTTGTGGGCCGCGGCAATGGCCTGGCGGTCGATGGGAGTCGCGCAGGTCACGCCAATGCTGGCGCGCCACAGGTGGTCCGCACAATCGGCCGCGGCAGTGCGGGGATATTCGACCCACACGTGTTCGTAGCCGGGTACGCGCGGCTCGCCGGCGATGTGCTGGCGATCGAGGATGACGATATACGGTTTCATGCTGGCACCAGCGGAGAGTTAGCGGACCACCAGTGTGCACGATGACAGGCTCATGGCGTGCGCTACCCGGAGCAGGAGGCAAGGATGCGCACTCCTGCGCCACGGTCCGGTTCAGAATTCTTCCTCCGCATCCGTCTGCTTCGCAGGCTCCGGCTTGGCGAGCCGTACGTTTTCCAGGTTTTTGGGCGGATGCAGGCGCTGGTTGCCCCCCCAGCTCAGGTCCCGGGGTTTGGGGCGTCGGTGTCGACGGCGATAGATGAAGCGCAGGTGTCCGACCACGATCCCCGCGGAGATCAGCATCACACCGCTGAGCTTGCCCACCCAGGCGTCCAGTTTGCCAAGCGCCACCAGACCCATCACCGCATAGAGATAGGGCAGGGGTTCGTAGAGCCAACCCGGCATGTTTTTGAACATTTTGCCTCCTATCCCCAACCAGTTTAGCAAGTCGGGCTGACTTTTCCCCTTCTCATGCTCATCGTTCAGCCCGGACCAAGAAAGACGATCCACAGCGGCAGTGTGAGCAGGAAGGCCAGACTGCTCCAGCTGGTGGTGAGGGCGGCGGCACGTACATCCAGATGGAAACGGTCGGCGAAACTGGCGGCCATGAGCATGGTGGGCATGGCCGTTTCCAGCACGGCAGCGGTCTGGGCCGCTTGCAGCTCACCAAACAACAGCCGTGCCAGCACCATGGCCAGCACGGGCGCCAACACCAGCTTTACCGCCACCGCCACCAGCACCGGCCGGCTGGGGCGCAATTCCCCCCAGGGAATGGACAGACCCAAGGTGAACAGCATGATGGGGATGGTGGCCTGACCCATGAACTTGGCCGCCTTGACGAGGGGATCCACATCCAGACCCGACAGGTTGACGGCAAAACCCAGGACGAATCCCCAGATGGGGGGCAGGCCCAGCACGGTGCGCAACAGGCTGGTGCCATGTCCTCCCTCATGTCCCAGGCGGGTGGCGATCCACACGCCGAAGGTCCACAGCAGGGGGGTGGAGGCCAGCACGTCGGCGAAGGCGGCATAGCTGCCGCCGATGTCGCCATACAGGAAGGTCAGGGTGGGATATCCCATGAACAACACATTGGCGAAGATGCCACCCAGCAGGATGGCAGCCCGAGTCTCCCGCGCGAGCCCACGCCCCAGGCCGCTGTGGAACAGCAGGGGATAGAGCAGGCAGAAGCCCAGGCCGATGCCCAGGAGGGTGATAACCGGCACCGTCAGCAATTGCGGCGTGATCTCCGCCTGGGCAGACAGGGCGAAGAGCAGGGGTGGTGCGAACACGTCCACCACCAGGCGGTTCAGGCTGACACGCAGGCCGGCGGCGGGAAACTGGGGTCGATGACGCACCCACAGGCCGCCGGCCGCCACCAGCAGGGCAATGGGCAGCCAGACCTGGAGCAGGAGCTGGATGAGAAATTGGGGGCTCATGGGCAAATATTACGGCCTGACCCACCTCTCCCCCGGCATTCACGCCCGCCGGTTCCCACCCAGCAACACCACTCCGGGCCAAGGCCGGATGGGGCCCGTTAGAATGTCCCCGGACCAGGACCTGAATCCGGGAGTGCGCATGAGCACCTTTCTCACGCTGGATGGCAACGAGGCCGCCGCGCGCATGGCCTATCTTTGCAACGAGATCATCGCCATCTACCCCATCACCCCTTCCTCCAACATGGGCGAATGGGCGGACGAGTGGGCCAGCCAGAAGAGGCCCAACCTCTGGGGCACGGTGCCCCGTATCATCGAGATGCAATCCGAGGGCGGTGCCGCCGGTGCCCTGCACGGCGCGCTCACTTCCGGCGCCCTGGCCACCAGCTTCACCGCCAGCCAGGGGCTGCTGCTGTATCTGCCCAACCTGTACAAGCTCGCCGGCGAGCTCACGCCCTTCGTGCTGCACGTAGCCGCCCGGGCCGTGGCCACCCACGCCCTGTCCATCTTCGGCGACCACTCCGACGTCATGGCCTGCCGCCCCACGGGCTGCGCCCTGCTGTGCTCCGGCTCGGTGCAGGAGGCCCAGGACTTCGCCCTGGCGGCCCAGGCCGCCACCCTGGCGGGGCGTCTGCCAGTGATCCACTTCTTCGATGGCTTCCGCACCTCGCACGAGGTGGCCAAGATCGAGGCGGTGGAATTGGACACGGTGCGGGCCATGATAGATGACGGCCAGGTCATGGCCCACCGGGCCCGGGCCCTGTCGCCGGAACACCCGGTGCTGCGGGGCACCTCCCAGAACCCGGACGTGTTCTTCCAGTCCCGGGAGCGGGTGAACCCGGTGTACGAAACCTTCCCGGGCGCCATGCAGGCGGCCTTCGACCGCTTCGGCGAACTCACCGGCCGGCGCTACCGCCTGTTCGACTACGTGGGCGCGGCGGATGCGGAGCGGGTCTTGGTGCTCATGGGCTCCGGTGGTCAAACCGCTCTGGAAACCGTGGCCCATCTCGCGGCGCGGGGGGAACAGGTGGGAGTCCTGCGGGTACGCCTGTACCGGCCCTGGAGCGGGGCGGACTTTCTCGCTGCCCTGCCCGCCGCGACCCGGGACGTGGCGGTGCTGGACCGCACCAAGGAGCCGGGGGCCGACGGCGAACCCCTGTACAAGGATGTACTGGCCACCCTGGCCCAGGCCGCCGCCGACGGCCGGGCCATGCCCCGGGTCATCGGCGGCCGCTACGGCCTGGCCTCCAAGGAGTTCACCCCGGCCATGGTGAAGGCCGTGTTCGACGAGCTGGCCAAGCCGTTGCCCAGGCGTCAGTTCACCGTGGGTATCCTGGACGACGTGAGCCACCTGTCCCTGGACTGGGACCCGGATTTCCGCACGGAGGCGGCGAGGAATCTACAGCACGCCGTGTTCTGGGGCCTGGGGGCCGACGGTACCGTGTCGGCCAACAAGAACTCCATCAAGATCATCGGTGAGACCACGCCCCTGCACGCCCAGGGCTATTTCGTCTACGACTCCAAGAAATCCGGTGCTGTCACTGCCTCCCACCTGCGCTTCGGCCCCGAACCCATCCGCTCCACCTATCTCATCGAGGCGGACATGGCGGATTTCGTGGCCTGTCACCAGACCATCTTCCTGGAACGCTACGACATGCTGGCCCATGCCCGGCCCGGGGGGGTGTTCCTGCTCAACACTCCGGACCCGGCGGAACGGGTGTGGCACAGCCTGCCCGAGGCCACCCGGGTCCAGATTCAGACCAAGGGCCTGCAACTGTGGGTCATCGACGCCTACGGGGTGGCGGCGGAAGCCGGCATGGGGCGGCGCATCAACACCATCATGCAGACCTGCTTCTTCGCCATCTCCGGCATCCTGCCCCGGGAGCAGGCCATCACCGCCATCAAGCAGGCGGTGGAAAAGACCTATGGCCGCAAGAGCAAGCGCCTGACGGAGCTCAACTTCCGCGCCATCGACTTGGCCCTGGAGCACCTGCACGAGATTGCCATTCCAGCGCAGGCCGAAACCCGGGAGGCCATGGCCTGGATCCCGGCTCCCACAGGATTGACGGAGATTCCTGGCTTCGTGCGCGACATCACCCTGCCCATCCACTATGGCCGGGGCGACCTGCTGCCCGTGTCTGCCATGCCCCTGGACGGCACCTGGCCCCTGGGTACTGCCCGCTACGAGAAGCGCAACATCGCCCTGGAAATCCCGGTGTGGGACGAGAACCTGTGCACCCAGTGTGGCAAGTGCGTGCTGGTGTGTCCGCACAGCGCCATCCGCGCCCGGGTCTTCGATGCCGGCCTGAGCCGGGATGCTCCACCCACCTTCAAGCACGTGCCCGCCCGCAGCAAGGACTTTCCTGCCGGCACCCGGATGAGCTACCAGGTGGCGCCGGAGGACTGCACCGGCTGCCGTGACTGCGTGGAGGCCTGTCCCATCCACGACAAGTCCAACGTATCCCGCAGGGCGGTGAACATGGCGCCCCTGACCCACGAGTTGCGTCTGGCGGAGCGGGAGAACTTCGCCTTTTTCCTGGCTCTGCCCGAGTTCGACCGGGAGGCGGTCAAGCACACCACCATCCCGGGTTCTGCCCTGCTGGACCCCCTGTTCGAGTTCTCCGGGGCCTGCGCCGGCTGCGGCGAGACCCCCTACATCCGTCTGGCCACCCAGCTGTTCGGAGATCGCATGCTCATCGCCAACGCCACGGGCTGCTCCTCCATCTACGGCGGCAACCTGCCCGCCACCCCCTACACCACCAACGCCGAGGGGCGGGGGCCGGCGTGGTCCAACTCCCTGTTCGAGGACAACGCCGAATTCGGCCTGGGCATGCGCCTGGCAGCGGACAAGCTCATGGACCATGCCCGGCGGCTGGCCAAGGCGATGGCGAGTGAGATCGGCGGCGACCTGGTGACGGAACTGGTGGAGGCCGACCAGCGGGACGAGGCGGGCATCCGCGCCCAGCGGCGGCGGGTGGCCGTGCTGCTGGACAGGCTGGCCGCGTTGAAACATCCCCGGGCCCGGGAGCTGGCCTCGGTGGCGGAATGGCTCATCCGCCGTTCCGTGTGGATCATTGGCGGCGACGGCTGGGCCTACGACATCGGCTACGGCGGCCTGGACCACGTGCTGGCCCTGCCCTACGACGTGAACATCCTGGTGCTGGACACGGAGGTGTATTCCAACACCGGCGGCCAGACCTCCAAGGCCACGCCCATCGGCGCCGTGGCCAAGTTCTCCGCCGGCGGCAAGCCCACGGCCAAGAAGGACCTGGGCCGGCTGGCCAGCAGCTACGGCCACGTCTACGTGGCCAACGTGGCCTACGGCGCCAAGGACACCCAGACCCTGCGGGTGTTCCATGAGGCCGAGTCCTACGAGGGGCCGTCCCTCATCGTCGCCTACAGCCCCTGTATCGCCCACGGCGTGGACATGCAGTACAACCTGCGCCAGCAGGGCATGGCGGTGCAGTCCGGGCACTGGCCCCTGTTCCGTTTCGATCCCCGGGTGGGAGAAACAGGGGCCAATCCCTGGAAGCTGGATTGCACCGCCCCCGGTCTGCCCATCCGGGACTTCATGCAGAGCGAGACGCGCTTCGCCATGTTGTCCCGCAGCCACCCGGAGGATGCGGAACGCTTCCTGGCGGCCGCCCAGCAGGCAGCGGAGGAACGTTTCGCCGCCTACAAGGCCCTGGCGGAGGCGCCCCCAACCCGGATGGCGCCACCTTCCGCCAGTGACCCCGAGACCCCCAGAAGCGATACATGACAGGAGCCCGGCATGACCGACCTTTCCACCGACTATCTGGGCCTCGGGCTCAGGAACCCCCTGGTGCCTTCCGCCTCGCCCCTGTCCCGGCACCTGGACAGCGCCCTGCGCCTGGAGGATGCCGGTGCGGCGGCACTGGTGATGTATTCCCTGTTCGAGGAGGAACTGGATGCCGAGGCGGCCATGGCGGACCGCTTCCTGGTCAACGGCCACCTGGGCCACGGCGAGGCGGATGGATTCCTGCCGGGACACGGCGATTTCACCAGCGGCCTGGACCGCTACCTGGAACAACTGCGGCGCCTGAAAGAGCGCCTGGAAATCCCCGTGGTGGCCAGCCTCAACGGCGTATCCCCGTCCGGCTGGGTGGAACTGGGCAAGGAACTGCAGCAGGCCGGAGCGGATGCCCTGGAGCTGAACGTCTATCACGTGGCGGCGGACGGGGACCAGCCCGCCGAGACGGTGGAGACACGCTATCTGGGCCTGCTCACGGCCCTGCGGCAAACGGTGAGCCTGCCCATCGTCATGAAGCTGTCACCCTATTTCTCCTCCCTGCCCCATTTCGTACGGCAGCTCGAGCAGGCGGGGGCCCGGGGTGTGGCCCTGTTCAACCGATTCTTCCAACCGGACATCGATCTGGAAAGTCTGCGGGTGGAAAACCGCCTCACCCTATCCCGGTCCGACGAGGCCCTGCTGCGCATCACCTGGATCGCCATCCTGCATGGCCGCACACGGCTCACCCTGGCGGCCACCGGCGGCGTGCATGGACCGCAGGAGGCCATCAAGCTGCTGCTGGCAGGGGCGGACGTGGTGCACATGGCCTCCTGCCTGTTGCAGCACGGCCCCCAACGCCTGACGGACATCCTGCGGGGCCTGGAGCGCTGGATGATGGAAAAGGAGTACGACTCCGTGGCCCAGCTCAAGGGCAGCATGAGTCAGCAGCACCTGCCGGACCCGACGGTGCTGGCCCGCGCCAATTACCTGCATGTGCTGGACAGCTACAGCTTTGCAAGCGGGGTACGCTGCTAAGAAATCGGCATTTGAAATCCGCCTTTCACTGGAATATAAAGATAAAGGGATGTTTCTATCCCGTAATTACCAGGAGGTACACCATGAAAGCCAGATCCCTGACCGCCATCGTCGCCCTTGCCCTTGCGGGTTCGGTCTATGCCGCCGACGCCCCCAAGGTGGATGTACCCCAGTCGCCGGAGGCCTGGGCACAGCGCATGTGGGACTTCACCCGTAACCCGGAAGTCCTGAAGGATCCCAAGCAGTTCGTGCCCTTCGTGACCGCGGCCACGGAGCCCAGCTTCTACACCGCCCTGGGCATGCAGATGCTGGACCCGTCCTGGTGGGCCTACATGACCAACACCATGATGCATCCGGGCACCTACAGCGCCTGGGTCCCCTTGGCCACGGACCCCAATATCTACATGAAATGGCTGGCCGCCAGCATGGATCCCAACTTCTACACCGCCTTGCTGACCCAGTTCACCGATCCGGGCAAACTCATGCGCTGGATCATGGCACCGGTGGATCCCAAGGTCTGGAGCCTGATGATCCAGCCCCTCAACCCCGCCGTATATCTGAAGTGGATGCTCTCCCCCCTGGATCCCCAATGGATCAAGGCCGGCATCAACACCATGAATCCGGCCATGTATCTGGGTTGGCTTGGTGCGGCCCTGAACCCGGCGTCCTATGGTGACCTGTGGAAGGGTCTCCTGACCTACCCGATGCCCTCGGCGGTCACGCCGGGCACCACCCCCTACGGAACCTTCAATATCTTTGACCCCAATGCCTGGGGACAGCTCTGGCAGGTTCCTGGCGCAGTGCCGGGCACGCCGCCGGCAGGATCGACCCAGCCTTACCTGTTCAACCCCTTTGATCCGAATACCTGGAACCAACTCTGGCAGCTGCCCGGCAGCCAGCCCACGGCCGGCAAGTAGTCCGGACAGCCCCCCAGAAAACGCCCCATTCCGGGGCGTTTTCCAATTCCGACAGCTACAATCGCTGCCGGCACCGGGAAGGCAGCCCGCCTCCGCCCATAGCCTGCCGGAAAACACGCATGCGCGACGACAGCGAGATCTACACCAAGGAATACTTCGAGGACAGCCTGCGCCAGGTGATGGATTTCCTCAACCGGCACAAGCTGATGGAGGATCTCGTCCAGCGCCAGGACATGCCACACGAACAGGCCGTGGAGCACCTGGTGCACAAGCAGAGCCTGACGGAGCTGTCCAACAAGCTGGACGAGCTGCATCCGGCGGACGTGGCCTACATCCTGGAGGCGCTGCCGCTGGAGGACCGCCTGCTGGTCTGGGACCTGGTCCGCGCGGAACGGGACGGCGACATCCTGCTGGAGGTCTCCGAGGCGGTGCGGGAATCCCTCATCGCCTCCATGGACAACCGCGAGCTGCTGGCCGCGGCCCACGGCCTGGATACGGACGAGATCGCCGAGCTGGCGCCGGACCTGCCCAAGGACGTGGTACAGGAGCTAATGAAGTCCCTGGACGAGGCCAAGCGTCAGCAGGTGGAAAGCTCCCTGGCCTATGACGAGGACTCGGTGGGTGCCTTCATGGACTATGACTTCGTCACCATACGCGCCGACGTGACGCTGGAGGTCACGCTGCGTTACCTGCGCATGCTGGGCGATCTCCCCAGCCATGCGGACAAGCTGTTCGTGGTGGAGCGGGACCGGCGCGTGGTGGGCGTGCTGCCCCTCAAGCGCCTGCTGGTGCATGACCCGGACGTCCACGTGGCCGCGGTCATGTCCGATGAGCCGGTGGTCTTCCATCCCTCCGACAAGGTCGCCGATGCCGCCCAGGCCTTCGAGCGCTACGACCTGATTTCCGCGCCGGTGGTCGACCCCAGGGACCGGCTGGTGGGGCGCCTGACCGTGGACGAGATGATGGATTACATCCGCGCCGAGGCCGAGGAGGACATGCTGGCGGCCGCCGGCCTGCGCGAAGAGGAGGATCTGTTCACCACGGTGTGGAAGGCGGCCAAGAACCGCTGGATGTGGCTGGCAGTCAACCTGTGCACGGCCCTGTTCGCCTCCCGCGTGGTGGGGGCCTTCGAGGGCTCCATCGAGAAACTGGCCGCCCTGGCGGCCCTCATGCCCATCGTCGCCGGCATGGGCGGCAACTCCGGCAACCAGACTTCCACCCTGGTGGTACGTGGCTTCGCCCTGGGTCTGATCAACCGTGACAACGCCATGCGCCTGCTGGGCAAGGAACTGGGCATCGCCCTGCTCAACGGCACGGTCTGGGGCGGGGTGATGGGCGTGGTGGCCTACCTGCTGTATGACAACCCGGCCCTGGGCGGGGTCATGGCCAGCGCCATGCTGCTCAACCTGCTGGTGGCCGCCCTGGCCGGGCATTTCGCTCCGGCCCTGCTCAAACGCCTGGGCAGTGACCCGGCCTACGGCTCCGCCATCCTGACGACCTTCATCACCGACTCCATGGGTTTTTTCATCTTCCTGGGGCTGGCGACGGTGGTACTGCTATGAGCGCGTCCGGGACTGAGGGCCACGCCCCCAGCCTGACCGAGGCCGCCGACCGGGCCCTCGCCACACAGGGCGAGCGGGTGGCCATTTTCACCTGGAACGGCGAGGACTACGTCGCCAAACGGGTCACGCCCAAGGCGCGTGGAGTCCTCAAGCGGACACTGCTGTCCCTGTCGGGACGGCTGCTCTTTCCCGGCCATGTACTGCGCGGCGGCACACGTCCCGGCGACGGCCGGTTCGAGGCCGGGCGCATCCGGAGCCTGCAGGCGGCGGGGGTGCGTGTGCCGCGGGTGGTGCAGGAATCGCCTCATGCCGTGGTGTACAGCCACTGCGGCACGACCCTGAGCCTCTACCTCGCGCGCCAGCCGGCGGCGGTGCGTGCCAGTGTCATCGTCCAGGCCCTGGACGACCTGGCCGCCTTTCACCGCGCGGGTCACTGGCATGGTGGCGCCCAGTTCCGCAACCTCCTGGTGAGCATGAATCCGGAAGGCCGTTTGGACACGGCCAGCGGTTTTTGCCGCATCGATTTCGAGGAAGACCTGGGCGGACAGTTTTCCCTGCCCCTGTTGCAGATGTATGACCTGTGTCTCTTCCTCATGGATGCCCTGACCCATGCCCCCAATCCGGATCAGGCCACGCATTTCGGCCTGGGGCTGTTGCAACGCTACCGCCAGGTCTGCTGGTCCCCCACGCACGGACGTCTGCTGCGGCGCCTCGCCCGCATGCTTTACCCCGCGCGCATGCTGGAACCCCTGCTGGCGCGCAAGGCACACAACGAGATCCGGCGTACCCTGGCGCTGGCCAGGCTGCTCGATCTGGCGCGCGCGGATACGCAATGACGCCCGAGGACTCACACCCATGATGTCCACCCGAGACCTGTATTTCCGCCTGTTGCGCTACTTCCGGCCGTATCGCGGCGTGGTCGCGGGGACCATCCTGCTCATGGCGGCTTCCGGGGGCGTAGAGGCCCTGATGGTGCGCCTCCTCAAGGACCTGGTGGATGGCTTCGATGCCATCGTGCGCGGTGATCAGCCCCTCTGGTACATGCCGGTCCTGATCTTCGCCGTGGCCTTCGCCCGCATGATCGCCGGATACGGGCATGAATACAGCAGCACCTGGCTGTCGGCGCGCATCACCCACGATCTGCGTGGCGAGATGTTTGCGCGCCTGCTGCGCCTGCCCACCGCGATCTACGACAAATCATCCGTGGGCGAACTGCTGTCCCGCGTGACCTTCGATGTGAACGGGGTCATGAGCGCAGGCCTGCAGGTCATCACCGTCGTGGTACGGGATGGTGTACTGGCCATCGGCCTGCTGGTCATCCTGTTCTATACGGACTGGCAGCTGGCGCTGTTCTGCGCCCTGCTGGCACCGGGTGTAGGGGTGTCCATGCGACTGGTGGCCAAGCGGCAGCGCCGTCTGTCGCTGCAGACCCAGGATTCCATGGGCGACCTGGCCCGTATCCTGGATGAAACCCTGGGCGGGCACCGGGTAGTCAAGATCTTCGGTGGGCAGGGCTACGAGGCCGGGCGATTTTTCCAGATCAACCAGATGGTGCGCCGGCTCACCGTCAAGCGTGCCGCCACCACGGCCTTCAACTCCGGCTTCAACCTCTTCCTGGTGGCGGTGGTCATCACCCTCATCGTCTATTTCGCCGGTGTGCGGGCCCAGGAGGGTGGCCTGACGGCCGGGGACTTCGTCTCCTTCATGGGGGCCATGCTCATGCTGCAACAGCCCATCAAGTCCCTGACCCGCGTCAACGACGAACTGCATCGTGGCCTGGCGGCGGCGCAAACGGTATTTGCCCTGCTGGACCAGCCCGAGGAAAGGGATACGGGCACGCTCGCCATCGATCGGGCCCGTGGCGCCATCCGTCTGCGCGGCCTGGGCTTCCGGTATCTGGAAAATGGTCCGCCCATCCTGCAAGGCGTCGACCTGGAGATCCAGCCCGGCGAAACGGTGGCCTTCGTGGGTCAGTCCGGCAGCGGCAAGACCACCCTGATCCACCTCATCGCCCGTTTCTATCATGAGCATACGGGCGACATCCTGCTGGATGGCGTGCCCATCCACGAATACCGCCTGTCCGACTACCGCCGCCAGTTCGCCATGGTGGGGCAGGACACCACCCTGTTCAACGACACGGTGAGCGCCAATATCGCCTACGCGGATCCCAACCCGGACCCGGCCCGTGTGCGCGCCGCCGCCCAGGCCGCCTTCGCCGCGGATTTCATCGCCCGGTTGCCGGCAGGCTACGAGGAAGTTCTGGGGGAAGACGGCGTGCGTCTGTCCGGCGGGCAGCGCCAGCGCCTGGCCATTGCCCGTGCCATCTATCGGAACGCCCCCATACTCATGCTCGACGAAGCCACATCCGCCCTGGATACCGAGGCCGAGCGCATGGTGCAGGCCGCCCTGGACAACCTCATGCGCAACCGCACCACGCTGGTCATCGCGCATCGCCTGTCCACCATCGAGCAGGCCGATCGCATCGTGGTCCTGCAACAGGGACGCATCGTGGAAGTGGGTCGGCACGATGAGTTGCTGGCGCGGGGCGGCGTCTATGCCGCCATGCACGCCGTACAGTTCCGGGAGGCGGGGTACACTCCCGCCCAAGAGCCTTCTTCCACCTTGGATCGATCAGGAACCTCATGAATCGCAAAGTCGCTTTGATAACCGGCGTCACCGGCCAGGACGGCGCCTACCTCGCCGAATTCCTGCTCGGCAAGGGCTACGAAGTGCACGGCATCAAGCGCCGCACCTCGCTGTTCAACACCGACCGCATCGACCATCTCTACCAGGACCCGCACGAGAAGAACCGCCGCTTCATCCTGCATCACGGCGACCTCACCGACTCCTCCAGCCTCATCCGCATCATCCAGCAGGTACAGCCCGACGAGATCTACAACCTCGCCGCGCAGAGCCACGTCGCCGTCAGCTTCGAAGAACCCGAATACACCGCCAACTCCGACGCCCTGGGCGCCCTGCGCATCCTCGAAGCCATCCGCATCCTCGGCCTGGAACGGAAAGCCCGCTTCTACCAGGCGTCCACCTCCGAACTCTACGGCCTCGTCCAGGAAGTCCCGCAGAAGGAGACCACCCCCTTCTATCCGCGCAGCCCCTACGCCGTCGCCAAGCTCTACGCCTACTGGATCACCGTCAACTATCGTGAGGCCTACGGCATGTATGCCTGCAACGGCATCCTGTTCAACCACGAAAGTCCCATCCGCGGCGAAACCTTCGTCACCCGCAAGATCACCCGTGCCCTGGCCCGCATCAAGCTCGGCCTGCAGGACTGCCTCTTCCTTGGCAACCTGGATGCCAAGCGCGACTGGGGCCACGCCAGGGACTACGTCGAAATGCAGTGGCTGATGCTGCAGCAGGACCAGCCCGAGGACTTCGTCATCGCCACCGGCGTGCAGTATTCGGTCAGGGATTTCGTCAACGCTGCCGCCAGGGAGCTCGGCATGCAGATTCGTTGGGAAGGCCAGGGTGTCGACGAGAAGGGCTATGACGCCACCGGCCGATGCATCGTCGCCGTCGACCCGCGCTACTTTCGCCCCACCGAAGTCGAGACCCTGCTCGGCGACCCGTCCAAGGCCAGGGACAAGCTCGGCTGGACGCCGAAAATCGGCTTCGACGAGCTCGTCGCCGAGATGGTGCGCGAAGACCTCAAGGCCGCCGAGCGCGACGAGCTGGTGAAGAGGCATGGCTACAAGGCCATGGATTACCACGAGTAGGGTAATGAGTTTGAGATCACAAACCGTGACCTCATGGAACGAGGGGGCCGGCGCATGAACCTGGACAGTCGTATTCGACAGGTGCTCGGCCGACATGAAGGCGTACGTTTGGCGATCCTGTTCGGCTCGCTTGCGGGAGGGCGCGCCACGCCGCAGAGTGACCTCGATCTGGCCATACTCATGGCTGCCAGGCTGTCTGTCGAAACCAGAATGGCCCTGGTCGACGAGCTGTCACAGGCGATCGGCCGTCCTGTCGATCTGATCGACCTGCGTGTGGCTGGCCAGCCGCTGCTGGGGCAAATTCTCAAGCATGGTGTTCGGCTGATGGGCAGCGATGCTGCGTACGCCGAATTGCTCAAGCGGCACCTTTTTGAGGAAGCCGACTTCATGCCTTATCGGCGGCGAATCCTGGCTGAGCGGAGACAGGCATGGATCGGGAAGTGATCGAACAGAAGATCGAAGCCCTGCGTCGATGCGTCGAGCGAGTCCGGCAGAAAACGCCGGCAACGGCGGCTGCCCTGGCAAACGATCCGGATGCCCAGGATATCCTCACCCTGAACCTGACGCGCTCGGTCCAGCTGTGCGTGGACATTGGCGCGCATCTGATTTCGACGCAGGACAAGCCCGCGCCCGACACGATGGGACAGACTTTCGACGTGCTGGCCGAGATGGGCGTGATTTCGCCCGAACTGGCTGTGCGCATCAAGAAAGCCGTGGGCTTCCGCAACATCGCCGTCCACAACTATGAAGCCATTGACTGGGACGTCACCCACGCAATTGCCACGCGCCATCTGAACGATTTCGCCGCATTCGCGGCAGCCATCGTTGCCGCGACGGGCATTTGAGCCAAATCGGAATGAACGCAAGCGACAAGATCTACATCGCCGGCCACCGCGGCCTCGTTGGCTCCGCCCTCATGCGCCGCCTGTCGTCTTCCTCGGTCGCAGGCGGAAGCGAGACGCTCGTCTCCCCTCGCCCGCTTGCGGGAGAGGGGCCGGGGGAGAGGGTGAACGGTGACAAGGGCTACACCAACCTCCTCACCCGCACCCACGCCGAACTCGACCTCACCAAGCAGGCCGCCGTCGACGCCTTTTTCGCAACACACCGGCCCGACTACGTGTTCCTCGCTGCCGCCAAGGTCGGCGGCATCCACGCCAACGACACCTATCCTGCCGAATTCATCCGCGACAACCTCGCCATCCAGACCAACATCATCCACGCCGCGTACAAGAATAACGTCAAGCGCCTGCTGTTCCTCGGTTCCAGCTGCATCTACCCCAAGCTCGCGCCGCAGCCGATGAAGGAAGAGCATCTACTCACCAGCGAACTGGAGCCGACCAACCGCCCCTACGCGCTCGCCAAGATCGCCGGCATCGAGATGTGCTGGGCCTACAACCGGCAGTACAAGACCCAGTACCTGGCCGTCATGCCCACCAACCTCTACGGCCCCGGCGACAACTATCATCCCGAAAACTCGCATGTCATTCCCGCGCTCATCCGCCGCTTCCATGAAGCGAAGCTCGCCAACGCGGCGAGCGTCACCGTGTGGGGCAGCGGCACGCCCAAGCGCGAATTCCTCTATAGCGAGGACATGGCCGACGCCTGCGTCCACCTGATGAATCTGCCCGACGAGCAGTTCGTGCCGTTGCTGGGCCAGGACCGCAACGATGGCCTCGCGCCGCTGGTCAACATCGGTGTGGGGCACGACCTCACCATCCGTGAACTCGCAGAAACCGTGGCCGCCACCGTGGGCTACGAGGGCAGGCTCGAATTCGACGCCAGCAAGCCCGACGGCACGCCGAGGAAGCTGATGGACGTCGGGCGGCTCAATGCGATGGGGTGGAAGGCGAAGACGGGGATGCGCGAGGGACTGGCCCGGGCCTATGCAGACTTCCTCACGCATCCCGCCTGAACCCCACGTGTCCGTCCCCCCGGATCCATCCCCGCGCGCAGGCCACCCCGATGTGGACCGCATGCATGCACCCGGGATCGTGGTGCGGGCAGGCATGGATGGCGCCCCGGGGGGCATGGAACTGTTGACCCCGGGAAGCAGCCTGCGCTGGGGACGTTGCCGCTTCGAATTCAACCCCCCGCCTGGTGGGTGGGCGGATTTCGCGGTGGTGATGTACAACGCCCGGCCTTATGACCGCTTCGACTGCGCGCCTGAAAACACCTTGTTCATCGCGGGCGAACCCCTGGAAAAGAAGCTCTATCCAGCCGCCTTCTACCGACAGTTCAGGCATGTGGTGGACAGTCATGCCGAATCCCGACATCCCCATGTACAGGTCAGTGCCCTGGGCCTGAACTGGCATGTGGGGCTGGATCACCATACCCGCTCCTACCGCTATGGCTATGACCATCTGTCCGCGCTGGCCTGTCCCGACAAGGAAAACCGTATCGCCGTGGTGTGCTCCAATGCCCGTAAGACCGCGGGCCAGCGTCGACGCCTGGCCCTGTTGGATGCCCTCAAGGCACGCCTGGGTGATCGTCTGGTGCACTTCGGCCGGGGCTTCGAGCCCATCGACGACAAGATGGACGCCATCCTGCCCTACCGCTTCCATCTGGTGCTGGAAAACTGCGTGCAGCCCAATTACTGGACCGAAAAACTGGCCGATGCCTTTCTGGGCTGGGCCTATCCGGTCTACCTGGGCTGCCCCAATGTAGATGCCTATCTGCCTGCGCAATCCCTGGTACCCATCCATGGCCTGGATGCGGAGGGTGTCGCGCAGCGCATCCGACAGCTACTGGACAACCCGCTGAGCGACGAGCGGCTGGCGGCCCTGCGCAGCGCCCGGCACGAGGTGCTGAATACCTACAATCCCTTCGCCTGGGCCGCCCATTGGGCCACCCGGCTGTACCAGCCGGGACGTGCGCCAGCCCGTATCACCCTACGCTCGCACAAGGCCTTCAGGGCCTTCCCGCGAGGGCACCTGTTCCGCCTGCGGCAGCACCTGCGCAAGGGTTGATGTGGTATGCACACCATTCGCCGAAGGACCTATTCCAGCCCCGGGCCGCGGATATGGGCCACCAGCAGGGCATCCGGGTTGCGGAAGATGGAACCCACCGGGGGGCTACACCCGACCCATTTCGATCTGTCGTCCCAGGCGCACATCCTGCGGGATGATCTGCACCACCTTGGCCCCGTCATGCAGTCGGCACACCAGGAATAGCGCCTGGAGGACCCCCGATCTACCGGCCCTCCCGACTACTCTTGCGAGGCTCGTGATGGTCCCGGATCCGGCCCTGGCTCGGCCCGGTGCATCTCCCCCCGGTCCCGAAAACGGCGGACTATCCGGCCGCTGCCGCGCGACCCGCATGTCGCGCAGACTCCCTGCCGCAAGAGCCGTGCGACGCTGTCGATGGATCGACGCGCTATCCACAGATATTGTGGACAACTCTGTGCACAAGATGGGGGCAGACCCCCAAACCGCATGATGCTGCGGCCGATCCGCGGGACGATACTTTTTTGCGCAGACGTATAATCTTTTTGAATCAACGAGTTATATTCTTGCCATTCTGAATCAGTGACATATGAGACCTTCCTCAAAGGATGCATGCGACTGTGGATATAACTCAGACTTGACACGCCGGGAGATGGCGAATATTCAACACCAGCACCCCGGCAACCCATGCCAACCGGAACAGCGACATGCCCGAGCCACCCCAGGTCATCATAAACATCAGCGCGCTCAACCGCATGGCCAGGCTGGCCTTGGAGAAGAACCTGCCCTCCTGCTGGGTCAAGGGGGAAGTGTCCAACTTCACCCGGGCCGGCTCCGGGCATTGGTATTTCACTCTCAAGGACGCATCGGCCAGCGCACGCTGCGTCATGTTTCGCGTGCGCAACCAGTTCGTGGACTGGTCCGTAAGGGAAGGCGAGCAAATCGAGCTTCGGGCGCAGGCCACGCTCTACGAACCCCGGGGCGATTTCCAGCTGGTGGTGGATGCCATGCGCAAGGCCGGCCTGGGCAGCCTGTACGAAGCCTTCCTGCGCCTGAAGGACAGGCTGGAACTGGAAGGGCTGTTCGACGCCACCCGCAAGCGCACGCCGCCCGCATTCCCACGGTGTATCGGCATCATCACCTCGCCCCAGTCCGCCGCACTGCGGGATGTCCTCAGTACCCTGGCCCGGCGCTGGCCCTTGGTACCGGTCATCCTCTATGCCTGCCCGGTGCAGGGCGATTCCGCTGCAGGGCAAATCAAACAGGCGATCGAGTACGCCAATCAGCGCCAGGAAACCGATATCCTGCTGCTGATCCGGGGAGGGGGCAGTCTGGAAGATCTCCACGCCTTCAATCAGGAGGCCGTGGCCCGGGCCGTGGCGGCTTCCAGGATTCCCGTCATCTCCGGCATCGGCCATGAAACCGACTTCACCATCACCGACTTCGTCGCCGACCAACGTGCGCCCACCCCCACGGGGGCCGCGCAAATGGCCGTACCGGACCGCATGGACTGGATCCCGCGCGTTAACGGGTTCAAACAACGCCTGCACAGGCATCAACGCAGCCAGCTCGACTCCGCCTGGCAGAGGCTCGATAGGCTGGCGCGCCGGCTCCGGCATCCAAGCGAGGCACTGCGTCAGCAACGCGCACAAGTCATCCAGCTCGGGCAGCGGCTGCTGCGTGCCGACCTGCAAGCGCGCACCGCTGCCCGGCTTGCCCTGCGTCAGCTCCGCATGCGCCTGCAAAGGGGGCGTCCAGGCCTTGCCGAGCTGGGCAGCCGCCTGCAGAGCACGCATCACGATCTGCGACAGGCCTGGCAGCACCAGGGTACACAGCTGCGCATGACCTGGCAGCACCTGCGGAACCAGCTGGATCTGCTCTGTCCCGACCAAGTCCTGAAGCGAGGCTACAGCATCGTTCGGACATCATCCGGCACGGTAGTCCGCGCGGCCTCCGAGGTATCGCAGGGTCAGTCTCTGGACATCCAGCTTGCAGCGGGGACACTCGGAGTGCGCGTGGAACGCCAGTAGACAGAAGGATTGGGCTGGTAAAAAAAAAGCCCACTGTGGTGTGGGCTTTTTTGAAGGATAGGAGTCTGGCGATGACCTACTTTCGCAAGCGAGGTGCTTACTATCATTGGCGCTGGGGTGTTTCACGGTCCTGTTCGGGATGGGAAGGTGTGGTGCCGCCCCGCTATGGTCGCCAGACGTAA
>Ga0209200_1001054_pt1 | contig 29205 bp, 18 predicted proteins | sample AD_UKC033_MetaG_FD_184406 | JGI IMG/M metagenome (GOLD analysis project Ga0209200, IMG submission 184406) | Active sludge microbial communities of municipal wastewater-treating anaerobic digesters from USA - AD_UKC033_MetaG (SPAdes) (version 2) | ecosystem: Engineered > Bioreactor > Anaerobic >... | reverse complement strand
GCCTCGGCGGACCGCATCCTCCTGGCGATGACGTACGGCGAGTTCGGCGACGTCGTAGACACCCAGGACAACCACCACGTGCAGGAGTTGCTCGACCACCACGTCGTCCTCGAAATGGACGGCCTGTCGAGCTCGTCCGACCGCGTGCTGTTCTCGGAGGCGCTGACGCTGTACCTGTACCGCACCCGCCTGGTCGAGGGGCCGCGCTCCCAATTGACGAATGTCGTTGTCCTGGAGGAGGCGCACAATCTCCTTCATGCCCGCACCGCCGACGCTGCGGAGTCGGCACTTGAGTCCTCCATCCGCATGATCCGCCAGTACGGCATCGGGTATGTCTTCGTGGACCAATCCGCGTCCTTGCTAAGCCGTGTTGCGTTCGCAAACTGCTACGCCCAGCTCGCCCTCAGCCAGAAGCTCCGCGCCGACGTGCAGACGATGGCTGGCGCCATGAACCTCAGCGACGAACAGAAAGAGTCCCTCAACACCCTGCCGATCGGGTCGGTCGTGGTGCGCCTGGCGGACGAGCATCCCGAACCCTTTCTGGTCCGCGTGCCGCGCAGCCGCGTTCGGGAGGGCTCGGTCAGCGATGCGGACATTCGGCAGCGGATGGCGGGTGATTCCAGCGATACCAGCCCACCCGCATTCCCGGCGTACGTGTACCCGGCCATTCCACCGATTCCACCCGCGGATAGAACAACACCAATTCACGAATCACCCCACCCACCATCCCCCAGAGAGACTCCTGCAACCGCTGATTCAGCAGCGGGTCAGGATGCGCAGGAACCACCACCCCTGGAGAGCCTCGGTCGGGAGACCATCCGGTTCCTGGCCGACGTGGCCGCCCGCCCGCTCTCGACCACCGTATCCCGCTACCAGCGCTTGCACTTCTCCCGCCGCCGCGGCAACGCCATCCGCACGGACCTGCTCACCGCCGGGCTGATCGAGGCCGTCAGCATCGCCACGCGTTCCGGCCAGGTCGTGCTCTACCAGCTCACCGACGCCGGCCGCAGCACGTGCGCGCGCCTGGGCATTGATCCCGGCCCGCTGCTGCGCGCCAGCCTCGAGCATTCGTATTGGGCTGACCGTTTGTCCGCCCACTACGAGGCGCAGGGTTTACGCGTCACGCTGGAGCACGCCATCCCTGATGATGGCTTCGTGGACCTCGTCGCCGAGAACGACGCCGAGCGCGTCGCGATCGAGGTCGAAACGGGCAAGTCCGACGTGGCAGAAAACGTGCGCAAGCTGCGCGGCGCCGGCTTTGACCGCATCGTGCTGTTCGCCACGTCGCCGGCCGCCGTCGAGGTCTGCCGGCGGGTCCTGGGCGACCATGCGAGCGCCGACGACCACCCCATCCAGCTTCTGACGTGGCTGGACCTCTGAGTCCGGAGATCGCGCCGACTGGCCGATACAGGGGCGTGACGCCACGCGCTTACCGCGCTCGGCCGTAGGGTCGCCGTACCATCGCGCGATAGCGCGGACTTCGCCGGTAGCCACGAATCGCGTACCCCGGGCGTCCTATGGAGCGGCGAAACCCGTACGTCGGACGATCGTCGTACGTACTCATCCCGGCCCGACGAATGCGCTCCGCGAGTCGCTCCGGCCAGGAGGGCCCGCGCAGGTCCCGCGGGTAGATGAACAGCACGCGCAGGCCGTTGCGGGCGTAGGCCCGGCGCTTGTGCCCGATGCCGGCCGCGTAGTCAGGCACGTCCATCATGCCGGCGTACTCGAGAATGAGCCCGTTATACGCGGGCAACGTGAAGTCAGGATGCCAGCTCCGGCGCCTGCCACGGTCATGGATCGACGTGGGCTGCTCGTGCACGAACGGAATGCCATACCGATCCAGCATCCGTCCGACCTGGGCCTCGCCGCGGGACCGGTACGACGGCTCGAGCGGCCCGAGCCGGTCCTCCAGCCGCGCGGATGGCGACCGGATCACGCAGCGCTCACCCCGCCCGTGTGCTGGACGACCTGCCGGGCGACGGCCAGCAGGCGTTCCTCGCTGCGCTCGATCAGCTTGAGCAGTTTGGCATTGTGTGCCTGGAGCCTTGCAGCTTCGTCGAGCAAGCCTTGCACCTTCGGATACTCACGGTTCGCCGCGCACTCCTCGGCCTCGGCCGTCAGATCGCGAACGCGCTTCTCCAGCTCGGCGACGGCTCGATCCAGCCGTTCCAGCCGAACATCGAGGCGCAGTTCGGTGTAGCGGTCGGCAAGCTCCTCCGCAGCCTTCCCCCGCGCGGCGGGCGGCAGCTTCTCGAGGAACTCGCGCAGCTCCTCGATGCGGTGCGCATGGCCTGTCCGGGCGTAATGCGCCTTCTCGCGCAGCTCTGCCAGCCGCTCCGTCAGCCAGCCCTCCTCGGGCAGCAACCGCCGAATCTGAACCAGGAAGTCACCCGCCACGTCCGGGCGGGAGATCAGAAACTCGGCCTCCGAGCGTAGGCCGACGAGACTGCGCTCCACGTGCTCCGCGACCCGGACGTCCCGCTCCAGGTCAGTCATGTCATGCCGGACACGGACGACCTCGGCCGGTGCCGGCTCCAGGAATGTCGGATGCCTGATTACATGCAGGAGGAGCGCGGCCAGACCCGCCAGCAGCGTGAGCGCGGCCAAGTAACGAACAAAGCCCCCGCGCAGCGACCAGGGCGTACCGATCAGGCCACCGGCCAGCACGCACGCGCAGACGGCCAGCGCCACGCCGGACCACGTGCCACCGACGTGCTGGACGGCCGCAAACACCGCGACGACGAGCGCAAGCAGCACAAGACCCAGCGCAAACGGGCCCAGGTCCCGCATCGACCAGCCATGTGCGGCCTCCCACGAGACGAGGCCCACGGCCAGCGCCAATCCAAGAGCAACGGACATGGCGGCGGCCGGTCGCTGCCGACCAAAATGCCGGCCGAGCACGGCGTAGCACAGCGCCGTGAAGAACGTGAACGCGAGCACGAAGTCCGGCAGGATCGAGACGAACAGCGGCGGCAACTCCAGGGCGGCGAAGGGGTTACGGGAGATCATGCGGGACCCGCAAGGGCCACGGCTATATAAACGTTCCTATGCGAAGCTGGAAGCTCTTCTTGTGGAAGGGGCTTGGCGTTACAATAGGAGCGATAACGCTTACTCGGCAGCTTCGGTGGGCCCTTGACGGGCTGCGGCTCGCGCGGCGAGCCCGTTCACGGAGCGAACGCCGGGCGTTGCCCGGAGCGGCATGTAAAGGGCGGGTGCGACGGTTCGGGGAAACCTGACGCCGCCGAGTGCGGCCTCAAGGACGGGCCAAGTCGAAGGAGGCCCCAAGATGTCGGCATTCCCAGGGCGCCTGAGCGGTTCGTGGGCTATCCTGCAATGCATTCTTCTGGCGGCCGTAGCTCTCAGGCCCGTCATCTGTGGTGCCGGAACGTTGTACGTCCCTGCGACCGCCGAGTACGGGGAGACGTATTGCACATCCCTGTCAGGCACTCACCGCTTTACGATTGCTGGCGGGGCATGGTCGCCGTGGCCCGAAGGGGACCCTTGGAGCCAGGGCTGGAAGGCATGTCTTGCCGTCTACAAGAACCGGCCCGTCACGTACGAACCGGATCCAGAATTCCCAGGAAAATGGCGCCCACTCGTCCCGGATTATGGTCTTGGTAATGGCACATACTATGGAACCTATGAGGAAGCTGAGGTAGCCGGTATTGGTCAATTCGTCGATGTCTTCCTGGAACCCGGTGAGTACGTAGTCTTCCTGTGCGCCGATCACCTCGGCTACTACTCCGAAAACCCCGGAGGAATCTGGGTTTGCGTCGAAACCATGCCCTGCCAGGAAAGCGACTTCTATTGGGCGGTTCCCGCGGGGGACTGGTCCGCCCCGGACAACTGGCAGCACGAGGCGCCGAGCGCCGATCCACCTCCCTGGTGTGCTTCGATGCCGGGTGTGCCCGGGGCCAACGACGCCGCGCACGTCAGTGACGGCGTTGCGAGTATTACGGAAGATGCGTCTGTTCTGATCGCCCTTGTCGGAACCGGTGGAGGAATCGTGCAGACTGGGGGGCTTTCGGTAGCCGAACAGATGGAGTTAAGTCACGGGGGCTTCTGTCAGCAAACGGACGGCACTACGGTGGCGAGATGGGAATTCGTCGGGTACCTCGGAGACGGCACTTTCTTGCAGACGGGCGGCCTGAACTACGTGTGGGAGGGTCTTGCGCTTGGGCACGAACCCGGCTCGGAGGGGAGCTACCACCTGAGCGGTAGCGCGGAGCTGCAGGTGTTGTACGAGGATGTGGCTTGGGCGGGCATAGGCAGGTTCTTTCAGACGGGAGGCGCGCACTCAACCGACGGACGGCTGGCAATGGGTGGCTTGCCCGACGCCGTAGGCACTTTTGAGCTTAGCGGCGGTACACTTGATATTGCTGAGGGGCTGGTCATCGGGGGACAAGGCACGGCCACGTTTACGCAGATCGGCGGGGCGCTGTCGATTGCGGGCTGGATGGATCTCGCTAACGACCCAGGGGGAAACGGGACCTTCACACTCAGCGGCGGCACTCTTGAGCTCTCGGAGCCTGTGTACGTGGGCATTGAGGGCACCGGGAGGTTCATCCACGAGACTGGGGCCTATTCGACGTCGGCGCTGGTGGTTGGCGACCATGCAAGTGGGAATGGCACATATGAGCTTCATTCAAGCGGACACCTGTCTGCGAGTGATGAGGAGATCGGCGCGTTTGGAGAGGGGACATTTGACCAATCCGGCGGCAGCAACACCGTTGCGGACAGCATCGGACTTGGTGTGCACGCAGGATCAGACGGGACGTACGATCTGACAGACGATGGTACCCTTTCTGCGCGCTGGCTTGGCGTCGGTATCCAGGGAAGTGGCACGTTTGCTCACGGCGGAGGGTCGGTTTCATTGTTCGGTGGTCTCGGCATTGCCTGTCAGGCAGGATCCGACGGGCGCTACGAACTCGGCATGCCGGCCTTGCTGGACACGCCCTTCACGAATGTGGGCGAATCGGGTCAAGGCATCTTTGTTCAGACCGGGGGGAATCACGTTGTGCGGGAGTTCCTCCACCTCGGCCTCTGGCTCGATAGCGATGGTGAGTACGAACTTGATGACGGCGTGCTGTCGCTAAGCGATGCCTCATCGGATCTGGTCGTTGGCGCGTGGGGCCACGGCAACTTCACGCAGTCCGGCGGAACTGCCACCTGCGCAGGCGGCGTAGTCATCGGGCAGATGGACACAGGCAATGGCAGCTATGAACTGAGAACCGGTGGATTGACGGCGCATCACGAGGCAATCGGGTACTATGGTAGCGGGACCTTCGCCCAGCGGGGTGGCACGAACACAGTGACCAGTGATTGGGGCGTGGTCCTGGGGCATCGCGCCGGCTCGAGCGGGACCTATGACCTGCGCGGCGGTACGCTGTTGACCAGCGGCACGGTCACAATCGGGTGGGAGGGTACCGGCGTGTTCACGCAGGACAACGGCTCGCTTACCGTTGACGGAATCGGAAGCGGGATCGGTATCGGTGGACAGTTTGGCGCGGAAGGGCTGCTGGAGCTGAACGGAGGATCCATCACGGTATCATCGTGGATGGACGTCGGCCAAGGCGGGACGGGGACGTTGAAGGTGACTGGTCCCTCGGCATCATTGTCCACACCGTACCTGGAAGTGGGGCATCAGAGCGGCACCGGCACGTTCAACATCCAGACAACCGGGGCCGACATCATGACCCGGACCCTCGTGCTCGGAGGGCAGTGCACATTCAGCGCCCTACCCGGTGCAGCTATCGAGATCACCAGCCAGGGCGGCAGCCTCCAGAACTACGCGACGGACGAAGTGGCGTTGGGAGGGCTGGCGAACCTAAACCTGATCTGCAATGGGGACCCAACGTACCTGGAGGTGGGCGGCTACGATGACGGCGTGCCCTCCGCGTATTGCTGGTTTGGCGAGAACCCCAACTTCCAGATTGATCTGCTTACGATCAATGGTGTCCTCCATCTGGTTGACGACGCGGACAACGGCAACCGGGGCGGTACGTGTGGTTGGGGCGAGGCACTGTATGTCAACGCACCGGTCGATGAGTGGGGCTGGGGTCCCAGCGGAAAGCTATACACGCATGGTTTGCATGTCTACGCTAACTGCGAGCTACTGACCGAGGATCATGGCGGGCACGTGTGCTATGGGAGCGGATGTGGTGACTTCGACCACGATTGCGATGCCGATCTGACAGACTTTCTCGATTTCGTCGCGTGCCTGAGTGGCCCGGAGGCCTCAGTCGGGGCGGAGTGCAATCCCGGAGACTGCGACGCCGACGGGGACATGGATCTCGCCGATTTCGCGCTGTTTCAAGCGGAGTTCACCGGCCCTGGTGACTGAGGCCGCCCCATACCCACCTCAGACTCGCACCGCTCCGCCGGAGCGCCACCACTCGCGCGGGACGCACAACCTTTAAGTACTGGCGCGGTTGATGCCGTCCGCGGAGTTGATGCGTCGGATGGACATTGCCGCGTACCTGCGCCAGCAGAAGGACCACCTCGGCCAGGAGGCCAAGTCAGTCAGGGACTTTTCCGTCTTCGACTTCGACCACATCCCCGACCAGCCCCTGCTCCGTGAGGAGGCCAAGCTGCTCATTGACGAACTGCTCCGCTTCGACATCACGGGCATCCCCACGCACTACGCCATCATCGGCAGCCGGGGCTCAGGCAAGACGCTCACCCTGCGCTACCTGCAACGCGTCGTGCCCAAGCACACGAGCCTCCAGATCCTCTATGCCAACTGCCGCGAGCACAACACGAGCTTCAAGATCCTCGCCCACCTGCTCGGCGTGCAGGCGCGCGGAGCGAGCTTGTCCGAAATGTTCGAGCGCTTCTGCGCGAGCTGCCCGCAGAAGACCGCCGTCATCCTGGACGAGATCGACCTGATGAGCCCCAAGGACCCGCGGCGGGAGATCCTCTACCGCCTCAGCCGGGCCGAACAGCCCTTCCTGGCGATCGCGCTGGCCAACAACCCGCAGGTGCTCAAGGAGATCGACCCGGCCACGCGCAGCAGCCTCCAGCCCATGCCGCTGCACTTCCGCCACTACAACGCGGCCGAGATCAGCCAGATCCTGCGGGACCGCGCCGAGCGCGGCCTGGTCGCCTGGGACGAAGGCCGGCTGGCTGAGATTGCCGCGCTGACGGTGCGCCAGACGAACGCGGATGTCCGGGTGGCGATCAAGACGCTCTTCTACACGGTGACCCGGCCCGAGGAGTCGCTGGCCGCCTGCTTCGAGCACGCCCGGCGCGACATCATCATTGACATCATCAACGACCTGACCGACCCGCTGCTGCTCATCCTGCGGGCGGTCCAGGTCGCGCCCACCGCGTTCGCCAAGGACGTCTACGGCCGCTACGTCCGGCTCTGCCAGGCGCGCGGGGAGAAGCCGTTCAGCTACGTCCACTTCTACTCCAGCCTCAGCTATCTGCAGAGCGTCGGGCTGGTTGCCCTGGTGGCGACCAAGGTCGGGCGAACGTTCACGAACCGCGTCCTGCTGAACTTCGACCAGCCGATCGTGGAGCAGATCTGCCGCCTGCGGTTTGGCGAGTAAGGCGCCGCGCGCTGCGCGCCCGGGCAGGCTGTCCCGCTCACGCCCGTGCTGCTGACCATTCTGGCCTACTGTATGCGGAGTTTACGCGTGGAGTGCTCGCAGCCGCTGGTAGTGCTCACCAGGATGGCTGTTGTCACTCGCGCGTGGTTTCAACCGAGTCCGGCCGCCTCTATCTATACCTTCTATATGGAAAAGAAAGAGAAGAAGAGCGGGGAGGGTCCGGGAGGGGAGCCGAACGAACACATCGACAGCGGCAAAGACGCTCACGCATTAACTCCGCATACTCTACCCCTGCCTCGCCCCTCCCCCAGCCCCCGCACCCCCATCCCCCCTCCCCGCAATGCGAAGTCCGGCGCGCGGAGCACCGATGCTGGCAGGCGCGCGGCTGTCAGGGGTGCACACCGCGTCAGCCCTGGGAACCACGGCGGGAGCATGTCACGTTGCCGTGGTGGCAAAAACTTATGTACGCAGGCCCCGCGTGGGTCCCGCGAGGTGATACTCGTGGGACGCCCGTATAAGTGTCCATACTGTAAGAGCCAACGCACGGTCTCGAAGGGAACGCGACCAACGAAAGGTCTGGGCCCGCGCCGGCTGCGGCGCTGCAAGGCCTGCGGCCGGAAGTTCACGCCCAAATACCAGCGACCGGGGAACGCTGCGGCCAAACCAGATCAAGCTGGCGGCACAGCACGCCCCAGCGCACAGAAGGAAGTCGCGCCGCACCGTGCTGCGGACGCCGATGTCAATGTCGTCCTGTAAGACCCAGGTCGGGCCCGACATCGTTCGGCTCGCCTTCATGCTGGCGGACGCGGTCGCGTGCCTGGTCGCGCGTGTGCGGGCGTTCTGCTACGAGGTGATGCTGGCCGGGCACGCCTGCCCAGGCTGCGGCGGAAACCTCGTAATGGTCCGCGACGGGGCCTGCCGGTGCCTTGCGTGCGGGAGGACGTTCGACCCGACGGTGGTGTTTCAGACCTGTGCCGCCTGTGGCGGGAGGCCGCGTGTCCGCATCCGGCGGTACGAGTGCAACTGCTGCCATGCGGAGATCATGTCGCGGTTCCTGTTCGACGGCCTCGTGTTTGATGCGGCATACTTCCGGGAGAAGATGGCCGAGCACCGCGAGCGCAAGCATGACCAGCGCGAGCGTGTGCGGCTGATGCTGGCCGCGTGCCGGTCCCCGGCCGTCGAGGTGGACCCGGCCGGGCTGGACGGCCTGGCGGCGCTCCAGGCCGCGCTGGACGAGCTGACCCGCTCGGTCGAGCCAGCGGCAGCTCCGCCAAGCAGGAGCGACTTCGACCTGCACCGCTACGAACGCCACGTCCAAGCCCAGTGCACGGGCAGCGCGATCGCGCTGGCCGATATCCCGCCACTGATCGAGGACCCGCGCCGGGACCTCATCTATCGCTTCATCGCGATCATCTTCCTCGCCCACGCCGGCGTTCTCACCGTGTGGCAGGAGGGTAGCACGATCTGGGTGACCAACCATGATGCTGACCGAGAAAGACAAGCAGTTTCTGGAGCAGTTGAAGCAGCTGACGGAGTCGCGTGAGCTCTGGGTCGAGCTGCGCGCGGGCCAGCCGAGCTACATGGTCCTCCGCGGCACGTACGGCCAGAAAGTCCATCAAACCTTCCGCATGAGCCGCCAAGGCGTCCGCTGGCGGTTCTGGAGGGTTTTCAACGAGGTGTATGTGTCGTCCTTCGAGAGCATCCTCTTTATCGAGAAGACGTTCGGTCCGCACCTGCGCGAGCACGCCATCCGGATCAGCCAGGAGCGCTACGCCCTGCGACAACAGCTCCGCCAGGCCGGCTTTCAATCGGCCAGTTCGCTCGTTCACCGACGTGAAGATCCCCAGCCCGCCAAGAATCCAGGGCCGGTCTGATTGACAAGGTTTTCACCCTCCGAACGGGAACCCGAGGCCACCGACGAAGACGCCGCGCAAACGCGTCGAATCCGCCGCAAGGGGGCCCTCGCGCGCACCAGGCCGCCGGATTCGCCCGGTTTTCGGTGCAGGCATGGTTTGCCCGCAACGCCGCCAGCGGATTTTAACAGTGCCGCGTCGCGCAGGCCCCGCACGGAATGCCGTGTTTGCACTTCAGAACCACCCCCTGTGAGAACATGACGAGTACCAAGGTCGATCTCAACGCGAGCCGCATCGCGCGCTTGCAGGACGTCAGCGATCTGGCCGAACTCCTGTTCCCCGGGAACCGTAATCAGCAGCACTGCTGCCTCGTGCTGTGGATTTCGCTGAAATGGGCCGACGGTTCTCTGGTGCCTAAGCTGGCACCGCTCGCAGAAGAGCACGGAATCTCGAAGCGCACGCTGGAACGCGTCCGGGCCAAGCTCCGCCGTCTCGGCCTGATCGACCACGTCTCGCGCTTCAACGCCCGGCACGGCTACCGCGAGGGCTGGGTGCTTTCGCCGCGCTTCGCCCGCAGCCTGGCACTGCTCGCGAACAAGGTGGTCGCGCTCAACAACACGACGGCCGCCGCCCGCGACAAGGAGCTGCTGCTCATCCAGTTTGCAGAGGCGCGGCGCGCAGCGTATAGCCAGAGGACAGCCGCGCCACCGGGGCTGGTGGGTAACAAACCCACACCGCGGCCGCGCCTGCGCCCGTCGGAGCTGCAAAGGGTCAAGCGATGAGCCGAGCCCCACGTGCCTGCACCTTACCCTACGGGCCGGTGAAGGCCGTGCTGAAGTTCCCGAAATCAGCCAGATCAACGTCAACCTCGCTATCCGGGGCGACATTACGATCGCGGTCCGGAGCGGCGCGCAAGCGGCCGTCCAGACTAATCGTCGCCAGCGGCACTGCTACCGGCTCGAAAGGCGCCGCTTCTGCGGGCCGGCTGGTCGGCGCGGCGAAGCCCCGGCCGTTGGCGTCGAGGTAGCACTGCAGCCATTGGCCGTAGTCGACGAGGGTGATGCAGCCGTCGCCGTCGAGGTCAGCCTCTAGGAGGAAGCCGGGGGCGCCCGTGCAGGTGCCAAACGCGCTGACGAAAAGCCAGAAGTCATCTTCGTCCACGTCGCCGTCGCCGTCGAGGTCACATGCGAAGAAGCATGCCCAGCGGGCCCAGAAGTACGAGACCCACTCTCCGGCGGCCGTGAAATCGCCCCCCGCGATCAGCTCGTTGTTGTAGACGGTCAGGGCCTGCACGCTGCCGTTCATCCCCGACCCCAGGGGCTGCCAGACGCTGCCGTTCCAGCGAGCGATGCAGCCGCACGGCACACCGCTGGCGGTCGTGAAGTACCCTCCCGCGATCAGCTCGCCGGTGTAGACCGCGAGGGCACACACAACGTAGTTCATCCCCGTACCCAGCGGCTGCCACGTGCTGCCGTCCCAGCGGGCAATGTAGTTGCACTCCACACTGCCGGCTGTCGTGAAAGAGCCCCCCGCGATCAACTGGCCATTGTAGACCACCAGGGCCTGCACGCTGCCGTTCATCCCCGACCCCAGCGGCTGCCAGGCACTGCCGTCCCAGAGGGCGATGCAGTTGCACTCCACACTGCCGGCTGTCGTGAAAGAGCCCCCCGCGATCAACTGGCCATTGTAGACCACCAGGGCTGCCACCCAACCGTCCATGCCCTCGCCCAGCCGCTGCCAGGCGCTGCCGTCCCAGCGGGCAATGTAGTTGCAGGTCGCGCCACCGGCGGAAGTGAAGAGGCCTCCCGCGACAAATCCGCCGTCATACGCAGTAAGGGCATAGACGTCATAGTTCATTCCTTCCCCGAGCGGCTGCCACGCACCGCCGTCCCAGCAGGCAATGTAGTTGCAGGTCACGCCGCCGGCAGACGTGAAGTAGCCCCCCGCGACGAGCGCGCCGTTGCACATCGTCAGGGCTTCCACGGCGTCGTTCATCCCCAACCCTAGCGGTAGCCACGCGCTGCCATCCCAGCGGGCAACGTAGTTGCACGACGCGGCCCCGGCGCTTCTGAACCAGCCCCCCGCGATCAGTTCGCCGTTGTAGACTGTCACGGCGGTCACCAAGTCGTTCATCCCCTCCCCCAGGGGCTCCCAGGCGTTGCCGTCCCAACCGGCGACGAAGCTGCACCGCACGCCACCAGTGGTCCCTAAGAAACGACCGCCCGCGATGAGCGCGCCGTTGTAGACCGTCAGGGCCGCTACCCAGTTGTTCATCCCATCCCCCACCGGCTGCCAGACGCTGCCGTCCCAGCGGGCAATGCGGAGGCACGTCACGCCGCCGGCGCTTCCGAAGTCGCCCCCCGCGATCAGTTCGCCGTTGTAGACTGCCAGGGCGTATGCGGGATAGTCCATTCCCGACCCCAGCGACTGCCAGACGCTGCCGTTCCAGCGGGCGACATATCTGCATGTCACGCCTCCGGCGGTCCAGAACTGCCCCCCCGCGATCAGTTCGTCGTTGTAGACAGTCAGAGCGCGCACATCGCCGTTCATCCCCGACCCCAGCAACTGCCAAGCGCTGCCGTTCCAGCGAGCGATGAAATTGGCCGGCACGCCGCCGGCACTCGTGAAAGAGCCTCCCGCAATTAACTCGCCATTGTAGACTGTCAGGGCGGACACGCGTGGACGCGTAACACCGCCCACCCCCGACCCCAGCGGCTGCCAAATACTGCCGTTCCAGCGAGCGATTCTGTAGCACGACACGCCGCCGGCAGTCGTGAAACGGCCTCCCGCGATCAGTTCGCCGTTGTAGACCGTCAGGGCATCAACGTATGGATAGCTGCCGTACATCCCTGATCCCAGCGGTTGCCAGTCGCTGCCATTCCAGCGGGCGATTCCGTTGCATGTCACGCCCCCGGCGGTCGTGAAGGCGCCCCCCGCAATCAATTCGCCGTTGTAGACCGCCACGGCGAATACCTCGCCGTTCATCCCCGATCCAAGCAGGTGCCAGGTGTTGCCGTCCCACGCAGCGATGTTGTTTGCGAAGACGCCGCCGGCAACTGTGAAAACCCCACCGACAACCAGCAGCTCGGGCTGTGGGCCCGGGCCATCGGGGTTCCAGGTAGTGGTGGCGAGTACGTCTCCGTCGGTTCCCCGCGCGCCCTCGCCCGGCAGCCAATCACAGTCCTGGGCCCGCACTGCAGGCGTTGCGCCCAACAAGCAAGCCACTACCGCCAGTGCTACGGTCGTGTTCCAGTGGTTCATGATCAGACTCCGCACCTTAACCCGTACGCCCTTGACACTCGCACGCCCCCTGCGTGCCGGTGCTCGATGCCCAGCGAGCCGCGCGCTGAGTCACTCCACGCCATCGGGACAGCTACAGCCGGAAAGGGGGTGACAGGCCAAGCGCAGCCCCCGCATGCCCTGGTGCATGCGAACGGCCGCGCGCCGCCACGGCATGGCGGCGCCTTCGGCCTGGGCATGCCACGCAACTCCTCTCCCGTCTCGCCCGGTCCCGTGTGGGCGTTTTTGTTGCCTGTTGACCGCCGACACTCTGCTCCGCAGCCACCGCTCCGCTGAATCGCCAGCCTCCGCGCGCTGTCTCCACCTACCTTCACGCCGTGCCGCAGATTAGACCGCTTTCCAGCGGCGGTGACAGCGCTATGCTAGCAAGACACACCCACCTGGGTCAATAACCGGCGGCCCGAATTCACTCGCACGGTAGCACGCCGGTCTTTCAGGCCCTGGGACCTGTTGCAGGGTGATGAGCGAGCGGTTGACACGCTGCCGGCGGTACGTGCTCGGCTTCAGATATGCATGGCACTTCTGCCCGCGGTCGTTCTATCAAGCGACTGCGCTCCCCAAGGGACGAAGGCGCCGCCGCGGTGAGTAGTGTCGTCAGCGTCTCGGCAGGAACACCGCCTGAAGCGCGTAGCCCCGTGCGACGGGTATCGCTGAGTTGCCGGCACGATTCCTTGCGTCACGACCATTACGTTCATGTCTACTGTGCTTCGCGCGACTTCTACCCGTGGAACGATCTGCGCGTTCGTAGCGGGATTCCGCACTTCTGAGCCCACCTGCGCGTGCGTACCAGGTAGAGGAGCGGCATGGAGGCCGTGCTTCCATCCGGCTCCGAGCGGCTCGCGTTCGAGCTGCGGTTTGTGCGCCGAGCAGACCGGGATGATGCTCGCCAAGAAGCCTGGCTGGCTCAACTGCAGGGCCGCGATCCGGCGCGGGCGGTGCAGGCTCTTGCTGAACGCGAGCGGCGGTACTTCGTGAGCAGGTCACTGCTGCTTCCGGCGATCTGCAACGCGGGGTGGCTTGAATCGATGCGCGCCGCTTGGGCCGCGATCCTGGGCGCCCGGCCCATGCCCCGTGCGGCGCGAGCGCTGGCGTCATGGCGTCTCGATCAGGTTGTGTTTGCAGTACTTGGCCGGCATGTCGTAACGTCGGCAGATGTCCAGAAACGGTTGGATGATGTGCGCTCGCGCGATCGCGTCCGGCAGGCGCCAACTGCCGCCACGGAAGACCGGCTTGGCGGGCCGTGCGCAGGCCTCGTACACGCGCCGCAGGGCCTGCATCGTGGGTGAGAGCTGGCCGCCGCGCGGCTGCACGATCTTGACGGGCGAGTAGACCACGTGGCGAGCGTGCAGGTCCTTCGCCAGGGCCGCGAGGCGTTCGAGATCGTCGAGCGTTTGGGCCTCCGGTAGGTCAAAGTCCGCGAGCGATGCCGGTGGGCGTGTTGGTAGTGGTGAGCGCGGGAAGAGTGGGTCGATCCGCAGCACGAGCGGGATGCCGTGGGCGTGCAGGGCGCGCAGTCCCTCGATCCGTTCGTCCAGCGGGGGCGCGCCGGGGTCGTAGTGCTGCCGTGCGTCCTCCCGCCAGAATGCCAGGCTCACTTCGATGACGAACCCGGGCTGTGCGCGTGCTGCGAATTCAGCGTGCCGCGGGTGGTCTTCGGGCAGCGTGCCGAGGGCTTGGAACAGGTCGAGATAGCCGCGCCGCACGGGCAGGAGCGGGTTCTTCGTCAGGATCGTCACGGTCGTGAAGCGGTAGCGATGGCGCAGAATCTCCGTGAGCGCTAAGCGGGTGTGCCCGGCCGTCGCCTCCAGGGGCTGGAACGGGTCGGTGCTGTTCGACAGGTGCACGGGCGCGGGCGGGACGTCCCAGCGCTCAAGATCGTCCAGGTCCTTCAGCAGGAGCCGTTCGAAGTTGCTCTTCGGTGCGGCCTCGTCCGGCTCGTAGGCCTGCGCGTAGCAGTACTCGCAGTGGTGGGCGCACCCGGTGAACACGTTGATGCAGTAGCGGTGACCGCTCGGGAAGTCGCACTGCGCGGCGAACGGGCAGTACCACTTGATCACGCGCGGCCGCTTGGGTTCGAGCACATCCTTCGCAGACCGGTGCGGCAGGAAGTAGAGCGCCAGCGCTCGTTGGTCCTCCGGCGCGAGGCCCTCCCACACCGCCCGGTACTTGGGGTGTATCTGCCGGATCAGACCCTCGACGTCCACGTCGAACAACTGTTGCCGCATCGCAGGCCTCCGCTCGTTCCTGACCACTCTCATGATGCGCGCTGCCCGCGCACCGCCATACACTCTATACCAGCGTACCGCGTGCGGTGAGCTCCGTCGGCACTTCCCGCTGACGGCGTGTTGACGCCTGCCCGCCGGCTGCGTGCATGCCGGTCCCGCGACCGTGGTCGCGTGCCGGCGGGGACGTTGCCCCCGTCCATCCAGCTTCCCGGCGTGCCAGCGAGCCGTCGTCGTGATGTCACTCGGCACTCCCGCGGCGCTCGTACGATGAAGCGTGAGGCTGGGCGGCACGACGGCTGTCGTCATGTTCAGCAGGAGGTTCGCCATGGCACGCTTCGGCCGCAGCATTCGTTCGCTCTATCCACGACCGCACCATGGGCAGGAGCACGAGGAGGTGGACTTGTCGGGCCTGCGCAGCCCGGGCGCGCAGTACCGCGCGATCCGCCCGCCACAGCCCAGACCGGACCCACTCCTGGTCACCGAGACCGCCTATCCCCCGGCGCCCGAGCCCTACCGCGAGGACATCCACTACCCGGCCCTCGCCCGCCGGCGCTATCTGAAACCCACCGACTACGCCCCGGATGAGGATGCGTGGGAGTACGACCTCGGCCCGGACGAGGCCATGTTCGACGGGCGGGCACTCAACGTCCTCGATCGGGTACCGCGCGAGCGGCCTCTGACGTACGAGGAGAGCGTGCGGCGGCTCGATCTCGCGCGCAAACTCGAACGTGAGGCAGCAGGCGACCAGAACGCGTACGCGGGACGCGGCGAGATGCCGGGCGACCTGGAAGCGCTGGAGCAGGTCCCGCAGGAACGTGACGAAGTCTTCCTCGAGAATGCGGCGCCTGCCGGCGCTGGCCCTGCGTCTGCCGAGGCCGGCGAAGACTCGGGGAACGGCGGCGCTCTCGACGCCGTGGCAAACACGGCGCGCACGATGCGTGAGGGAGCAGCGTACGGCGGCTTGGAGCGGATCGTGCTCGGCCAGGAACGGATGGAGGCACCGACCGGGGCGGACGCATGGGCGACGATGGCGATGGAGGGCGGTCCGGACGAGCTGTCGCTGGCCGAGCACGCCTTCGATCAACACCTCGAAGATATCGCCGCGGGATTCCGGCACCAGGAGCAGGCCTTCGCCGAGCCGGACTGGGGCGCTGCTGCGCTCGTGCCGAGCTGCGCAGGACCGGACCTGCACGAGCCGCCTGAGCCGGCGGCATCACTGATGATGCCACCGGACCCGGGACCCATGTAACGCAGCACGGGCCGGCAGCGACAAGTTTATAAACTCGGCCGTAGTACCACCGGTCAATCCTCACAACGGAGCACGTCAAGTGCCCACGGCAACCGACGCGCGCACGCGCACCACCGGTTGCCAGAGGATCTTCACCACGTGACAGCACCCGGCCGACGGCCAGGGTCATCATGCAGCGGATCCTCGACGAGAAACCGGGATTGGCCGAGGGCCAGCCCAAAATCCAAGTAGCTGATTCTCCATTGAATCTGGCAACCAACCATCACGTCGAGCTTCCCTGCGATTCCTCAAGACCCACGACACGACAGAACCCGGGAGACACCATCCATCGGTGTTCCGCCGGTCCTCGGGAATATGATGACTGAACCGTGCCCGACCGTGCGTCAGATGGGTCGTTCCTCGCACACGCGTGCGAGACCCATCGGCGACGGCCGGGCGTTTTTTCTGCGCCCCAGGCGCGAAGGAGGAAACCATGAGCGAACGATACGCAACCTGGATCCAGATCGGCGGGCGGATCAAACGCGCGCGAGTAGAGCAGTTGCTGAAGGCCATTCGGGAGGCCGCCGTCCGCACCGACTGGGGCGAGGCGTACTTCGAGCCGAAGACAGCCGAGGAACTGCTGGAGGCCTGCAAGGACGGCCACCTGCAACTCTGCGACGAGGAAGCACGGTACGGCGAGTTCCCGGAACTGGAGCAGGCCTGCCGGCGCCTCAAGCTCAGCTACCGCCGCCACTGCGAGGGCATGTGCGGCTACGACGCCGAACTGCTCGACTGGCGGCCCGGCATGAAAGAACCGGTCGCGCACACGTCGAGCAACGAGCACACCGACGAAATCCTCATCCTGAGCAGCGACGTGCAGCAAGCGATCACCCTGCTGGAAGCCGGCAACACCCAGCAAGGCATCGACGCCCTCAAGCACCTCTGCTCCGAGCTGCCTGACCTCCCGCCGTTCGAGATCGTCTGACCGAACGGCCACCGCCGTCCATCACCCCATCGATCGAATCCCAACCTCAGAACCATCACCACGGCTGTTTCCGCGCGCTGCCGCGGACCGTGGCAAGGACCAGCGGCGACACCACGTCCCTGTCGGCATAGTGTCGCCAGCACAACCATGCGGAGGCATTCAAATGCAAACCATACAAGCAACCGTAAATACCAGACTGCTGACCAAGGCCGACCGGCTCTTCACCGGCACCTTGGACGGCCGCATCATCGAACTCCTGCAGAACGCCCGGCGGGCAGGCGCCACCAAGGTGACGATCACCAACGAAGACGGCTGGGTCACCGTCAAGGACAACGGGCAGGGCATCGACGACTTCGCCAGACTCCTGGACCTCGGCGGCTCGGGCTGGGACGAACGCTGCGAGCAGAGCGAGGACCCGGCCGGCGTGGGCATCTTCTGCCTGGCGCCACGCAAAGTCACCATCCGCTCCAAAAGCAAGATCGTCACGATCAGCAAGGACGGCTGGACACACAAGCCGGTCCACGTCCTGAAAGACCCCAACCCCGTGAAGAAAGGCACCATCCTGCGGTTCCGGGACGAACCCTGGGAGCCAGCCAAGGTGGACGTGAACGCCGTCTTTTCCGGCCTGCAAGTCAGCGTGGACGGCAAACGCTGCCCGAAGCTGCCCTTCGTCTCCGCGCAGGCCGCCCGCCATCCCGACCTGGGCTGCACGATCGAGGTCCGCACCGCCGGCCAACTGGACGCCTGGCACCACTCCTGCAGGCGCGAACGCTGGTACGGCAACAACGTGCTCGTCAACTTCCACGGCCAGGTCGTGACCTTCGACGATCACCCAGTGAGCGAACAGGGCCTGTACTACCTCGTGGACCTGACCGGCGAGCCCACGGGCATCCGGCTGATGCTTCCCGCCCGCACGCGCCTGGTGGAGAACGAGGCGTACCAGCAGCTCCTGGCCGCTCTCGAGCTGGAGGCATATCGCTATCTCGAGCGCAAGGGCGAACACACGCTGCCGTACAAGGAGTTCCTGCGCGCCAAGGACCTGGGCATCTGCCTGCCCGAGGCCAAGCCCACGTTCACGGTGGGCCTGATCGGCAACGACCTGGCGCCGGAACCGGTGGAGGTCGTCATGCCCAAGGACTTCCCGCTGGCCAAGTGCTACCGCTTCGACCTCAACGCGCCGGGGCAGGAAGGTGATGACACGAATGCCCACCTGCTCGCAGCACTGGGCACGTTCCCGGAACCATTCGTTCCCGTCAGCATCCGCTCCGGGTATGACGGCTACTCGTGGGCCACGCTGCCCACCATCGGCAAGGTCGAGGTCACGGTCGGCAAGGAACTGCACAGGGCCTGCCTCTGGTCGGGGAATCTGACCTGCGTGGACACTCTGGCCATCACCGCCCACACCAGCGACGGCAAAGTCTTCAGCGCGCCGGTCTGCATGGCAAAGGCCCCACCCAAGGATGCCAGCCAGTGCAGTGATGACGAGATGCTCGTGACGCCCGAAGCCCAGCAACGCTGGCGGCCGTCGGAGATCTGGTACCACCTGGGCGGCTGGTACGACGACGGCGACACCTACGACACCCAACTGTATGCATTCGAGCGCGACCTCAGTGAGTTCTGGGCCAACCTCATCGGCCCGGACGAGCAGTTGCGGCAGAGCATCCTCGCCCCGCTGGACCGCATCCAACCTGAAAGGACGTCCGTGCGCGTCACTCCCGACGGCCGCGTCCAGATCGAACACGTCGACGGCTCCGTCAAGACCATCCAGCCGCCCACCCCAACGGCCACCGCGTAACCGGCAACAACCACGAGTGAGTTCACCCTGCCCGGCTATCTGAGGGGAGATAGCGCGCGCAAGCGGACCTCTCCATTCAGCGCCGGACACTCGCTCCACCCGGAAAGGAGATGAAACCCATGTTCGAATCCCTGAACAACGTTGATTGGACCCTGCTGCATCAGCAGAAGCTCGTCCTGCTGGAGATGCTGGGGCGCCAGCGCGACGGTTCACCCGAGGCCGAAGCCCTGTCGGGAATCATCAATCTGCTGGACGCCCTGCAAGACGACGCCGCAGCGATTGGGCGTTGGGTGTTCCCCGGCGGGAACGAAGCGGAAGAGGACACAAGCCTCGCGCCCGCCTCCGAGAACCCGACCGACGCCCAGACCGCTGGCCAAGGCAGAACGATCCGGCTCACGCTCGACGACGACTGGATCGAGGTCACCGTCGGGTCGCCGGTCGCAGTAGTACTTTACCAAGACCAATTCACCGTTTTTTTCTTGACCCTGCCGCCGACCACTTGCAGTACAATGGCGACATCCACGAGGCAGAGTCGTGTGCTCGCCGCTCGGGGCGGGCACGCGTTTCGCAGTGACCAGCCCGCTCAAAGCTGTGGATGCGCCGCGCATCCGGGAACGCTTATGCGACGCGTATCAATGTCACGCATATCGGCGGCACTTTCGCCCAAAAACGAAGGCAATCACGATGTCGACATTCCTGATTCTTGGGAAGCATAACCGGCGTCACTGGGCACCATCGAGTAGAGCGCGGTATACGCTGGGCCTGCTTGCGGTAGTGCTGTCCATCGCCGCGCCGCCTCCGCAGGCACACGCTGAATGTGACCCGCAGGAGCTCGCCAAGCTGACCGCTGCCGACGCCGCCTGGAGCGACTATCTCGGGTACTCCGTGGCCGTCTCCGGCGACACGGCGGTGATCGGGGCGTATGGGGACGATGACGGAGGCTCCGACGCTGGCTCGGCCTACGTCTTCGTCCGCGCGGGCGGGGTGTGGACCCAGCAGGCCAAGCTGACCGCTGCCGACGCCGCCGCGGGCGAACGTTTCGGCTACTCCGTGGCCGTCTCCGGCGACACGGCGGTGATCGGGGCGTACCGCGACAATTCGGGCGCTGGCTCGGCCTACGTCTTCGTCCGCGCGGGCGGGGTCTGGACCCAGCAGGCCAAGCTGACCGCTGCCGACGCCGCGGCGGGCGACTGTTTCGGCATCTCCCCGGGCGTCTCCGGCGACACCGCGGTGATCGGGGCGCACGGGGACGATGAATTCGCTGGCTCGGCCTACGTCTTTGTCCGCTCGGGCGGGGTCTGGACCCAGCAGGCCAAGCTGACCGCTGCCGACGCCGCGGCGAACGACTATTTGGGGTGCTCCGTAGCCCTCTCCGGCGACACGGCGGTGATCGGGGCGCACGGGGACGATCAATCCGCTGGCTCGGGCTACGTCTTTGTCCGCTCGGGCGGGGTCTGGACCCAGCAGGCCAAGCTGACCGCCTCCGACGCCGCGGCGAACGACCAATTCGGTTACTCCGTGGCCGTCTCCGGCGACACGGCGGTGATCGGGGCGTATGGGGACGATGACGGAGGCTCCGACGCTGGCTCGGCCTACGTCTTCGTCCGCGCGGGCGGGGTCTGGACCCAGCAGCCCAAGCTGACCGCTGCCGACGCCGCGGCGGGCGACTATTTCGGTTGCTCCGTAGCCGTCTGGGGCGACACCGCGGTGATCGGGGCGCACGGCTACGGAGGCTCCGACGCTGGCTCGGCCTACGTCTTCGTCCGCGCGGGCGGGGTCTGGACCGAGCAGGCCAAGCTGACCGCTTCCGACGCCGAGCAGTACGATCACTTCGGCTACTCCTTGGCCGTCTCCGGCGACACGGCCCTGATCGGGGCGTACGGCCACGCCGGAGGAACGGATGCCGGGTCGGCGTACGTCTTTGACTTGGGCTGTGACCCGGACAACGACGACGATGGCATCCTTAATGGTATTGACAACTGCCCGTGGGACCACAACCCGTTACAGGAAGACTCGGACACCGACGGGGTTGGTGACGTGTGTGACAACTGCCCGTCGGACTACAACCCGTTGCAGGAAGACGAGGACACCGACGGGCTCGGTGATGTTTGTGACAACTGCCCCTCGGACTACAACCCGTTGCAGGAAGACGCCGACACCGACGGCGTGGGTGATGTCTGCGATTACTGTGTCGGCACGGAGGAGCTGGCCAAGCTGCTGGCTTCCGACGCCGCGGAGAGCGATTACTTCGGCGTCTGCGTGGGCGTCTCCGCCGACACGGCGGTGATCGGGGCGTACTGGGACGATGACGGAGGCTCCTCCGCTGGCTCGGCCTACGTCTTCGTCCGCTCGGGCGGGGTCTGGACCCAGCAGGCCAAGCTGACTGCTGACGACGCCGCGGCGGACGACTACTTCGGCAAGTCCGTGGCCGTCTCCGGCGACACGGCGGTGATCGGGGCGTACTACGACGACCACGCCGGAGGAACAAATGCCGGCTCGGCCTACGTCTTCGTCCGCTCGGGCGGGGTCTGGACCCAGCAGGGCAAGCTGACCGCTTCCGACGCCGCGGCGGACGACTACTTCGGCAAGTCCGTGGCCGTCTCCGGCGACACGGCCCTGATCGGGGCGTATAGCGACGATGACGGAGGCTCCTCCGCCGGCTCGGCCTACGTCTTCGTCCGCGCGGGCGGGGTGTGGACCCAGCAGGCCAAGCTGACCGCTGCCGACGCCGCCGCGGGCGACCGTTTCGGCTACTCCGTGGCCGTCTCCGGCGACACGGCCCTGATCGGGGCGCACTGGGACGATGACGGAGGCTCCTCCGCTGGCTCGGCCTACGTCTTCGTCCGCTCGGGCGCGGTCTGGACCCAGCAGGCCAAGCTGACCGCTGCCGACGCCGCGCAGTACGATTACTTCGGCTGCTCCGTGGCCGTCTCCGGCGACACCGCGGTGATCGGGGCGTACGGAGCCGATTACGGAGGCTCCTCCGCTGGCTCGGCCTACGTCTTCGTCCGCTCGGGCGGGGTCTGGACCCAGCAGGCCAAGCTCACCGCTGCCGACGCCGCGGCGGGCGACTATTTCGGTTACTCCGTGGCCGTCTCCGGGGACACCGCGGTGATCGGGGCGTACTACGACGACCACGGCGGAAAAACTGATGCCGGGTCGGCCTACGTCTTCGTCCGCTCGGGCGGGGTCTGGAGCCAGCAGGCCAAGCTGACCGCCTCCGACGCCGCGGCCAACGACTATTTCGGCATCTCCGTGGCCGTCTCCGGCGACACGGCGGTGATCGGGGCGGACGGGGACGACCACGCCGGAGGAACTGATGCCGGGTCCGTGCATATCTTCGACTTGGGCTGTGACCCGGATGACGACGACGATGGCATCCTTGATGACGCTGACAACTGCCCGTGGGACTACAACCCGTTGCAGGAAGACGCCGACACCGACGGAGTGGGTGATCTGTGTGACAACTGTCCGTCGGACCAGAACGCGTTGCAGGAAGACGCCGACACCGACGGAGTGGGTGATCTGTGTGACAACTGTCCGTCGGACCACAACCCGTTGCAGGAAGACGCGGACACCGACGGAGTTGGTGATGTGTGTGACAACTGCCCGTGGGACTACAACCCGCTGCAGGAAGACGCCGACACCGACGGTTTGGGGGACGCCTGCGATTACTGCCCAGGCACGCAAGAGCTGGGCAGGCTCCTGGCTTCCGACGCCGCGGCGAGCGACTATCTCGGGTACTCCGTGGCCGTCTCCGGCGACACGGCGGTGATCGGGGCGTATGGGGACGATGACGGAGGCTCCGACGCTGGCTCGGCCTACGTCTTCGTCCGCGCGGGCGGGGTGTGGACCCAGCAGGCCAAGCTGACCGCTGCCGACGCCGCGCAGTACGATTACTTCGGCTACTCCGCGGCCGTCTCCGGCGACACGGCGGTGATCGGGGCGTATGGGGACGATGACGGAGGCTCCTCGGCTGGCTCGGCCTACGTCTTTGTCCGCTCGGGCGGGGTCTGGACCCAGCAGGCCAAGCTGACCGTTGCCGACGCCGCGCAGTACGATTACTTCGGCTGCTCCGTGGCCGTCTCCGGCGACACGGCGGTGATCGGGGCGTATGAGGACGATGACGGAGGCTCCGCGGCTGGCTCGGCCTACGTCTTTGTCCGCTCGGGCGGGGTCTGGAGCCAGCAGGCCAAGCTGACCGCTGCCGACGCCGCGGCCAACGACTTTTTCGGCATCTCCGTGGCCGTCTCCGGCGACACCGCGGTGATCGGGGCGTACGGAGACGATGACGGAGGCTCCTTGGCTGGCTCGGCCTACGTCTTCGTCCGCTCGGGCGGGGTCTGGACCCAGCAGGCCAAGCTGACCGCCTCCGACGCCGCGGCGAACGACTCTTTGGGGTGCTCCGTAGCCGTCTCCGGCGACACGGCGGTGATCGGGGCGTCCTACGACGACGACGGTGGCAGCGCTGCCGGCGCGGCCTATGTCTTCGTCCGCTCGGGCGAGGTCTGGACCCAGCAGACCAAGCTGACCGCTTCCGACGCCGCGCAGTACGATTACTTCGGCTGCTCCGTGGCCGTCTCCGGCGACACGGCGGTGATCGGGGCGTATGAGGACGATGACGGAGGCTCCGACGCTGGCTCGGCCTACGTCTTCGTCCGCTCTGGCGGGGTGTGGACCCAGCAGGCCAAGCTAACTGCCTTCGACGCCGCAGCGGTCGACTACTTCGGCTGCTCCGTGGCCGTCTCCGGCGACACGGCGGTGATCGGGGCGTACTGCGACGACCACGCCAGAGGAACTGACGCCGGGTCCGCGCATATCTTTGACTTGGGTTGTGACCCGGATAACGACGACGATGGCATCCTTGATGACGCTGACAACTGCCCGTGGGACCACAACCCGTTACAGGAAGACGCGGACACCGACGGGGTTGGTGACGTGTGTGACAACTGTCCGTCGGACTACAACCCGTTGCAGGAAGACGCCGACACCGACGGAGTGGGTAACGCCTGCGATGCGTGCCCTAATGATCCAGCCAACGACGTGGACCTCGACGGCGTCTGCGGGGACGTGGACAACTGTCCGTGGGACTACAACCCGGTGCAGGAAGACGCGGACACCGACGGAGTGGGTGATCTGTGTGACAACTGTCCGTCGGACTACAACCCGTTGCAGGAAGACGCGGACACCGACGGAGTGGGTGATCTGTGTGACAACTGTCCGTCGGACCACAACCCGTTGCAGGAAGACGCGGACACCGACGGAGTTGGTGATGTGTGTGACAACTGCCCGTGGGACTACAACCCGTTGCAGGAAGACGCCGACACCGACGGAGTGGGTGATCTGTGTGACAACTGTCCGTCGGACCACAACCCGTTGCAGGAAGACGTGGACACCGACGGAGTGGGTGATGTGTGTGACAACTGCCCGTGGGACTACAACCCACTGCAGGAAGACGCCGACACCGACGGTTGTGGGGACGCGTGCGATTACTGCGTCGGCACGGAAGAGCTGGGCAGGCTCCTGGCTTCCGACGCCGCGGCGAGCGACTATCTCGGGTACTCCGTGGCCGTCTGGGGCGACACGGCGGTGATCGGGGCGTACGGGGACGATGACGGAGGCTCCGCGGCTGGCTCGGCCTACGTCTTTGTCCGCGCGGGCGGGGTCTGGAGCCAGCAGGCCAAGCTGACCGCTGCCGACGCCGCCGCGAGCGACCGTTTCGGCTACTCCGTAGCCGTCTCCGGCGACACGGCGGTGATCGGGGCGTACCGCGACGACCACGATGGAAAAACTGATGCCGGGTCGGCCTACGTCTTCGTCCGCGCGGGCGGGGTCTGGACCCAGCAGGCCAAGCTGACCGCTGCCGACGCCGCGGCAGGCGACTATTTCGGTGTCTCCCCGGCCGTCTCCGGCGACACGGCGGTGATCGGGGCGCACGGGGACGATGACGGAGGCTCCTCGGCTGGCTCGGCCTACGTCTTCGTCCGCGCGGGCGGGGTGTGGACCCAGCAGGCCAAGCTGACCGCTGCCGACGCCGCGGCGAACGACTATTTGGGGTGCTCCGTAGCCGTCTCCGGCGACACGGCGGTGATCGGGGCGCACGGGCGCGATGAATCCGCTGGCTCGGCCTACGTCTTTGTCCGCTCGGGCGGGGTCTGGACCCAGCAGGCCAAGCTGACCGCCTCCGACGCCGCGGCGAACGACTCTTTGGGGTGCTCCGTAGCCGTCTCCGGCGACACGGCGGTGATCGGGGCGTATGGGGACGATGACGGAGGCTCCTTGGCTGGCTCGGCCTACGTCTTCGTCCGCGCGGGCGGGGTCTGGAGCCAGCAGGCCAAGCTGACCGCTGCCGACGCCGCCGCGAGCGACCGTTTCGGCTACTCCGTGGCCGTCTCCGGCGACACGGCGGTGATCGGGGCGTATGGGGACGATGACGGAGGCTCCTCGGCTGGCTCGGCCTACGTCTTCGTCCGTGCGGGCGGGGCCTGGAGCCAGCAGGCCAAGCTGACCGCTGCCGACGCCGCGCAGGGCGACGAATTCGGCTACTCCGTGGCCGTCTCCGGCGATACGGCGGTAATCGGGGCGTACCAGGATGACCACGCCGGAGGAACTGATGCCGGGTCGGCCTACGTTTTCGATCTCAACTGCACGGGCGCCTGCTGCCTGATGGGAGGCACGTGCCTGCCCGACCTCTCCTTCGACGACTGCGCTGCCCAAAGCGGGGACCACATTGCCGGCGTCAGTTGCGAGCCGAACCCCTGCCTGGTAGTCGGCGCCTGCTGCTACCCGGATGGCTCGTGTGCCGTGACGACCGAAGCCGAGTGCGCGGGTGTCTGGCATGCGGAATGGGCGGACTGCTTCGTCGCGCAGTGCCCGCCGCCTCTGGACGGGGACTTCGACGGCGACGGCGATGTGGACCTCAGTGACTACGCTTTCTTCGCGGACTGCCTGGAGGGTCCGCTCGTTTCCTGTCCGCCGGAGTGCGAACCCGCCGACCTGGACGGCGACCTCGACGTCGACCTGGCCGACTTTGCGGCGTTCCAGGCGGCGTTCACCGGGTCGTAGGAGCGGCATGGCGGTTCGGCGGGACCGCATCAGGTCTTCACCGTGCGGATCGAAAACGCGGGCATCCTGACGGTGCCAAGCGTGAAGGTGGCTCTGGGGTGGAATGCTATCGCTGGCGAGGTTCTGGCGACGTTCGCGATTACCGATCCGCGCGTGGCGGGCGCGTCCTATGATGTATGGTGGACCTGGGAGGACGTGATTCCGATTGTCGGCGGGTCGATCGACGTGTTCGCCGTCGTGGATCAAGCTGATTCGATCGACGAGTTCGACGAGAACAACAACGTTCGCTCGACGACGCTAACGAACCCGCCGGCCAGCAGCCCCGGCGACGGAGACGCGGTCATCCACACCGCGTTCGACCCAGCCTATCTGCTCGACGCCTTGAAGACGATCACCGGGGTCACGGCCGTGCTCGATGTGGAGCAGAACGGCCTCGGCTGCGCTCACCATGCCCTGGGCAGGCCGGCGATGATCTACGACCGCTACGACCCCGTCGTGCGCTGGGTCGTCATGCCCATCAACGCGGGCTTACCAGCCACGCGCGAGAACCTGGGGTCGAACTATCCCAAGGACCTCGACGACGAGCAGAGCACCCCATAACCCCTACCCCCGAATGGAGACTGTTATGAAACTGCACACACCCACCTGCCCGGAATGCGGCCAGCCGGCACGCGGAACGGTCGAACACCTCACCGGCTACGCGCAGTTCACCGACGAGCCGGGACCCGACACGGACGTGGACTACAGCGGCTGGACCGAAATCTGGTGGGACGAGCAGCGCACCGTCCACCAGAAAGAGGACACGCCGGAAGGCCCCGACAACCTACCGCTCGTCTGCTGCCCGAACGGCCACACCTGGCCCACGGCCATCAGTGACTGGTAGGCCCGCGCCCGCGAGGCTAGGCCGACACGCCGGCTGCCGCGCCCGCTACAGACCCAGTTCGGCCGGCCGCGGGGACACACGCCGCACGCGGCGCCCTCCCGCGAGCAGGCACTCCGCTGGGAGGCGCGACACTTCGCCCCCGGTGAACCGGGATGGCAACACTGGACGACACGAAGACGTCTTTCACGGATGTCGCAAGCGATCTGATGCTGATTGCGAACGCTCGCCAATCCCGTTTCTACCTTACCCTTTCCTTCGCGGCCGACCTTCTGGCCGCGATTTTCACCCCCGAGGTAGCGAGAGCTCTATGCCTCCGTAGCGGTACAGGCTATACCCTCTGCGCCGTTACCGCTTTCGCGCCGGCTCAACCCGCGACGTCCGGCTCCTCCCCAAGGTTCTCGGCTCCGACCGTGCATAACGAGCGTTTCATAATTAGCGTCGCGTCACGCGATGAACCTCGGCACTCTACTTATTTCAATTGCCAACCGGGCAGTTCAACCTTGCGACCGCCGATCTCCCGTTCGAGGTCGCTCGCGAGATCAGCTGCGGACAAGTAGCGACCCGATGGCGTCCGCATTGTCGCCCTTGAGATAATGCTAACGAGCGATCTCGGCACGTCGCGTCTGCGACGCCGAACATCAGGAAAGGCCGCCTCCAGTCCGCAGGGCCTCCCTGCGACGGAGGGATCCTCCCCTGTAAGAAGAAAGTAGAGCGTTGCTCCTAATCCCCAGATATCAGTCGCAGGGGACGGCCGATTCCCGAGCCATTGCTCGGGGGCCATGTACATCGGTGTGCCGAGAATCTTGCCTGTTTGTGTCAAACGAGCATCTCCAGACAAGGCGCAGGACGTGAACGGGGTCAAGTCGTCACGGACTCCCGCGAGGCCGAAGTCAGACACCTTTACGCTCCCATGTCGCGAAATGAGTATATTGTCGGGTTTGACGTCTCGATGGATAATCCCCGTGCGATGCGCTTCTGCCAGACCACGTGCGGCCTCGCGACCTACGAAGGCCACCTCGATTGCTGTGAGCGATCCGACCCGCCTTACAAACCGCCGTGCGTTCTCGCCAGGGACATACTCCATGATTATATAGTACACCCCGCGCATCTCGCCGACGTCTAACACCCGCACGACGTTCTGCGCATCTATTCGTGCTGCAGCTTTCGCTTCGCGCTGAAAGCGTGCAATGTGTCTAGAGTCAGTTTCCGGACCCACGCGCAGGACCTTAACTGCCACATCGATATCGAGGTTGAGGTGTCGTGCACGGTACACCACGCCCATGCCACCTTCACCGATCATTTCGACTATTTCGCACGGCCCGACGACTTGTCGGCCTTCGCGTCGATGTCCGGGTCCACCAGGAGCCTGGTCATCGAGCCGATCTTCTTGTCGAGTTCCCCGATGTTCGCGCGAACGCGGGCCAGCTCGCCGCGGTTAGTCCGCGTGAGCTTGCGGGCCTCCTCAATCGCGTCTTCGATAAGAGAGTCTGCATCGGCGAAGACTTCCTGGTAGGTCCGCTTGATCCGTTCGAGCAGCACGTCTTCGCGGATGCTGCCGGTGTTGCGGCAGGCGTCCGCCCCGTTCCGCTGGCGGCAGCCGCACTCGTAGTAGTGGTACTCGCCCTTGCGGTTGCGGCTGGTGCGGCGATAGCACACGCTGCCGCAGACTTCGCAGAAGATCAACCCGGTGAAGGGGCGGTAGGCCGGCGCGAGAAGCTGCCCGTTGTCGCGTCGCGGCCGGGCGTGGAGGGCGAGCCGGTTCTGTGCCTCGGCGAAGGTCTCGTCGTCGATGATCCGCAGGCGTTCTTCAGTCTGCACGAGGTGTTCGGAGTCGTCGCGCCAGACCGGCACCCGCTTGCCGGTGCGCTTGTTGATCTTGTACTTGCGGCGGTTGTAGATGATGCGCCCGACGCAGATGTCATTTGTGAGGATCCGCCGGACGCTGGTGTGCGTCCAGGTCGGGCAGCGCCGGGTCGGAACGCCGCGTCTGGCGAGCCGCTGGGCGAGGGCTTTGAGGCCGACTGACTCGGTGGTGTAGACTTGGAAAACCCACCGCAGGATCGCGGCCTCGTCTTCGTTGATCGCCAATCGGTGCAGGCCGTCGGCGGTCTGCTCGATGCGGTAGCCGTAGGGCGGCGGTCCGCCGGTCCAGGCCTTCTGCTCGAACCGCTTGATGAGGCCGTCGCGGGTCCGCTCGGCCAGAACGCGTGAGTAGTGCTCGCTGATGACCAGGTGCATCCCGCGGGCGAGCGCGTCCTTGCCTTCGGTGACGCTGACGACCTCGACGCCCGTGTCTTCGAGTTGGGCAATGATCGCGC